>Ga0180899_1067_pt1 | contig 96855 bp, 91 predicted proteins | sample Deesub1362A_J573_FD_124278 | JGI IMG/M metagenome (GOLD analysis project Ga0180899, IMG submission 124278) | Desulfarculaceae bacterium JdFR-97 | reverse complement strand
CCCCTTCCCCCTCCCCATTTCATCTTCCCCTAGTGACGAAAGTCAAGGGAACCATGAGAATCAGGGACAAGGGGACAGGTCCTGAAGCCTCTGAAAGGTCTCCATCAGGGGGGAGAGATCCTGCGGATCGCGGCCCAAGTGCCGAAGCATGGTGGGAAGGTCCCATCGCTCGCCATTTCGCCAAAGCTCCACCAAGAAGGCACCGGCTGCCGGACGGAAGAACCACTCCCCGCCGAAATTCTTCTGGAGATGGGCCCGAAGCGCCGCCGCTCCCGCCCAGGCCTCCAGATAGTCCAGGCAGTAAAACTCCTCCTCTATATCCAAGAAGGCCCCCTCCGGCTCATAGAGAAACCCCGTAGCACATCCAAGCCAGCGGGCGTAGGAGGAGGGCTCGCCCCATGGCTTCTGGGAGAAGAGTTCGTACTCGAAGAGGAACTTCCCGATGTAACGACGCACCATGCATAAGAGTCTGAGGATGTGCTCGTAACGAAGAAGGCGGATTTCCTCTTGGCCGAGCCCCCCGAAGGCGGAGAGCCAAGCGGGCTCGAAGACCAAGTCCTGAAACAGGAAACCGAAGCACTCCGAGAGGGCGAAACTGCGGGGCAGATGCCGATAGGGATAGGGAAGATCCTCTGCGGTGTGGACGTAATGGAGACCATGGCCCATCTCATGAAAGAAGGTCTCGTAGTCCGAAAGCCCCCCCATGGGCCTCATGGTCACATGGACCTCATGGGGGATCCGAATCGGGACGCAGCGGGCCAGAGGACTTTTCCCGGGTCTTCCATGAACATCCACAAAGAGACGCCGTCCAAATAGGGCCTCGATACCCAAGGATTCGAGTGTGCGCAAGAAGCTGCCCATAAGGTCCCGGGCGGGGAAGGCGTGATCGTAACCTCTCAAGCGCAGAAGGTAGATGGCATGATAGCGGCTTAGGCCCTTCAATGGCCGACCCAAGGCACGCTCCACCCAACCCGAGGCATGGGCACGGTAGAGGGTGTCTGTGGCATCCAGCAAAGTCCTCCAGCGGCGAGCGCTTGCGGACAGATCCACTCCCTTCTTTTCCTCGCAATAGGCGATGTAGTCGGGATAACCGAAGTCCTCCCTCAGAATGCAGAGGGTCTCCGTCCAGAGCCGGGCCTTGAGCTCACTGCCCTTCTTGAGGAGGGGGAGGACCAGGAATCGCAACGTCTCCCTTTTCTCGAAGTTTGACCGGGTGAGGATCCACGGGACCAACTCGGCGATGGAGACCCGTTCTCCATCGACCCTAACGGCCGCCTGGACTAGAAACTGATCCACCATCTCATCCATCATAAGGAGATCCATACGGACAAATTGGTAAAGGCAGCCGAAATAGAGCCGATGAAGTCGGTCCCGCAGGTCGGGGTCCTCCTCCCTCTCGAAGGCCCTACGCAGCCCCTCAATGTCGCTTAGAGAGGTAGCCAACGGGTGATCGGCAAAGATGGCCNCGGTGCGTTGAGTGCTCTGAAGCCCTCTGCGAATGGCCAGGCATTGCCGCTGGAGATCGCAGATGAGTGCCTCCAGATCCGTCTCCATCTTTCCGATTCGGCTGTCCACCATGGAACCATCCCCCTGTGTCTCCCCATTCTACCGGAGGACGACGGTGGGATCCAGGGCCGCACACACCCCACCCATCCCCTCTTCCAAGGGGGCACAGGCCGTCGGTGACTCTCCCCGTTGATTCCTTCCTGTCTCCGCTGATAAGCTGGTGGAAGAGCTCGGCCGGNGGAAGACATCCCCCTTGCTGAGGGGGACAGGGCAATGGTGAATTTCACTCGAAGACAGGTCCTTAAGGGCGGTCTGGCCGCCGGGGCCGGGGCTGCGGCTCCTTGGATCTGGATCCGCAAGGCCGGGGCTGCCTGGGAGCGGGGCTCCCCTGTCCATCCCCATGTGGACGATCTGCGTGTTGTGGGTGTCATCGACCCCTCTATGACGAGGGCCCAGGACCCCCGCTGCTGCTGGGCCCGCCAGGAGGAGTTGGTCGTATCCGAGAAGGTTTGGGAAAACCTGGATCGGTTGGCCTGCGCCCTCACAGGGATCCGACAGGCAAGGGACGCGTGGAGGGCCATATTCGTCAAACCTCCCCGGAGAGGATGGTCCGAGGTGGTGGTGGCATTAAAGATCAACCATATTGGAAGACAGCACACCCGAAGCGCTGTCTTGGCTAAGGTGTGCGACGCCCTCATGGCCTTGGGAATCGAGCCTTCCAACATCCATATTTACGATGCCTGTCATGGCGCGGGAATGGCCAGGGAGACCCCGTTCAAGGGACTCCCCAAAGGAGTACGCATCGAGGAGACCTGGGGAGGAAGCCAAACCCTCACCGCCGTCCCCGAACCCTGGAAGGGAGGAAGGAGGAAGGCCCGTTGTCTTAAGCCACTGGTGAACGGCACTGTGGATATACTGCTCAACATCGCCATGTGCAAGGGCCACCGGCGTCGTTTCGGCGGCTTCACCATGACTCTGAAGAACCACTTCGGGACCTTCTCTCCCGCCCCCGGCCATCGCAGTGGAAGCCAGGACTATCTAATCGCCATCAACCAAACCCCCGAGATCCTTGGCTCCATGGACCCTCGAACCGGGAGGATCCTTCATCCCAGACAGCAACTTTGCATCGTGGACGCCTTGTGGGCCAGCGAATGCGGACCTATCTGCCGGGCGAGCCATCAGCCGAACGCACTCTTTATGGGCGTCTTCGCCCCAGCCGTGGACTATCAGGTGGCCGTCGGGTTCCGGAAACGACGTATGGGATGGGAGATTGACACCGAGGCAACGCGCCGCATCCTGAGGGACTTCGGGCACAACGAAGAAGACCTACCCAAAAATGAATGGCTTGCAGCGGCTTGATCCGGAACTAAGGCCCGACCTTCTGGAGACGCGCCATGAGGTGGAAAAAAGTCTTGTGGGGGTGTCTGTTCGTGGGGATTCTGGGGCTCCTTTCCCGGCCATGGGCAGAAGGAAGCTCCTTCCTTCATTGGTTCGACGCCAAGGGATTTCGCCCCCAAGGGAATGTAGAGATCTACGACGAACGCAACATCTTCCACTATATAGATGGGGAGGCTGAGGTCTACTTCGGCTTCGGGTTCCGGAGCCTTCATTCCAGAGTCTACCGCTCGGCGAAGAGCGGAGCGCTCATCCGTGTGGACGCCTATGAAATGGCTTCACCCCAGGCGGCGGCAGGCGTCTTCGGGCGATACGCATCCCCGGGCGGAAGGAGGCTAAAGGGACTGGGAGAGGGAGCCTGGACGGACGGCCATGTCGTGCTCTTTCACCGCGGCCGCTTCTTCGTCCGGATCTGGTCCGAGGCGTCTTTGGAGGCCGTCCAGGATCCTACCCTGGGAGAGATGAAGGAGGTGGCCGGTCTTCTCGACAAGGCCCTTGAAGGGGCGAATCTGGGAGATCGAGGGCCGCTTTCCGGCACCAGCGAACCGTAGGCATCACCACCTCCGACTCCACCTTGGTATCCTCCGCCTTCCCTGTCCTCCAGGAAGCCTCTCAAAAAGCTTCAGGAAGGCGATCCCGAAGATGAATCCTCCGATATGGGCCCACCATGCGATGCCTCCTGCTTGGCCTGAGGACCATGCTGCATTGAGGAATTGCAGAACGAACCAGATCCCGATGAAGAAGAAGGCCGGGACCTCGATCAATTGGAAGAAAAAGAAGATGGGAACCAGCGTCAGGATCCGCGCCCCCGGATAGAGAATGAAGTAGGCCCCCATAACCCCCGAGATGGCCCCGCTGGCCCCGATGGTGGGGATCGGAGAACCCCAATGCATCACCAGTTGAAAAACCCCCGATGCTAGGCCGCACAGGAGGTAGAAGGCCAAGTAACGGAGGTGACCCAAGCGATCCTCCACGTTGTCTCCGAAAATGAACAGCGACCACATGTTTCCCAGCAGATGGAGAAATCCTCCATGGAGGAACATAAAGGTGAGAAAGGCGACGGCCTGCTGTCCGGCACTGAAGTAGGCCGCGATCTGTGGGTCGGAGTAGCGAGCGGGAACGAGTCCATAGGTGTAGACGAAACGCTCGAATCCCCCCCTCCCTTGAGAAAGCTCGATGAAGAAGACGATCACATTGGCCGCGATGAGAAGGTAGTTGATCAGCGGAAAGGTCTCGGATCGGTTGATATCACGAAGCGGAATCATGGCACAGACAACGTATCAGATGCTGCGCCTTCGTTCAACCGGAGGCTCGACCGTCGACCGCCCGGAGGAAGGACTTCGTTGTGGCCAGATCTGGAAGGACCCGAGACAGGGTCCGCCCCTTTTCTGCCGGATTCCGAGGCCCCTTGACCCTGAGGGACCTCTCATCGAATAATCGAACCGAGACGCAAGACGTGACTGCGTGCCAGTGACCTTTTGCCGGGCCTTTGTGAGCTCCCATGCTGCGTCGAATATCCTTTCCCGTCCTCATTGTCTCGGACGCCACGGGGCGTACCGCGGAGGCGGTGATTCGAGCCGTACTCGTCCAATTCCCCGAGGTCCGCCCAGAGCTGACCATCTTTGCCAACGTGCGAACCAAGGATCGTCTCATGGAGGTACTGAGGCGTGCGGAGGCATCCGGTGGGATCCTTGTCTATTCCATCGTCATCGACGAACTTCGTCGATTGATCCGAAAGGAAGGACGAAGGCGGAACCTGATCCTCTTCGACCTGCTCGGTCCCCTTATGGCCCGGCTCCGAAGGCTCTTCAATCTGGTGCCGATCCTCACCCCTGGCCTGGTCGATCCGGTCCATCGCGAGTCCTTGCGGATGGCCGAGGCCATCGACTTTACGCTCAAACACGACGACGGGCTGGGGATGGAGAGCATCGGCCAGGCGGATCTCGTGATCCTAGGGGTCTCGAGGACCTCCAAGACCCCCACGAGCATCTATCTGGCCTGCAACCACGGCCTGAAGGTGGCCAACGTCCCCATCCTCGCCGATCGCGAGCTTCCCCTGCAGATCATGCAGTCGCCGCAGCCAAAGGTGGGTTTCACCATCGACCCCGAAAGGCTGATGATCCTGCGAAGGGCCCGAATGAAGGAACTCCCCTTATATGCCGACCCCCGTCATGTCTATCGAGAGGTGGACCACAGTGAGCGGATCTTCCGTCGCATCCGCAACCTGTCCGTAATAGACGTGACGGATCTCTCCATTGAAGAGATCTCGTCCCGGATCATAGAGCGGCTGGGAGCGGCGGGGTGAACGTCCCACTTCTTCCCGGGAATCGGCTTCAAGGGCCCCTTCTCAGCTCTGGCCGGGCGCCTCTGGAGAACCGGGGGATGAAGGAGGCAACACCCCTCGGGCCAGCACTGCTGCCAATACAGCCTTGGTCAGGTCTCCTGGTATGAAGGGGATCGTGCCCATCCACAGGAGTTCCGTGATCTCAGGTGCGGTGCCCTTGACCACGGCCGTCCAGATTCCCAACTGCAACAGTCCGGGACCATGGATCAAGACGAAGTCGGCCGCCACCATCACACCGAACAGTGGAAGAAGCCTTCGGGCACCAGCAGAGCGATCTGTGATGTGGCCCACCAAAAGGGCTGCCAAGACGAATCCCACGATATACCCCCCTGTGGGTCCCAGGAGAACCCCCCAACCTCCGGAGGCCCCCGCGAACCAGGGAAGCCCGGCAAAGCCAGCAACGACATAGATCGTCATGCTGATGGCACCCCACCGCCGTCCCAGTATGGCTCCGGCCAGGAGAACGCTCAGGGTCTGCCCTGTGACCGGAACCGGGCTCCAGGGAAGGGGGATCCTTATCTGGGCGAGCACACCGGTAAGACAGGCCATCCCCAGGGCCAGGATGACTTTGTGGGCCAGGGATGCCTCGCACCTCCATCCATAGACCCGACGACGCACTCGATCCCATTGAGCTACCACTTCCATCGCTCCTCCTCCTTATCCAGCAACTTATCCAACAGGGGTTACGTCTCCGGCGATCACCCGAACCGTCTCCCCGTCCACCCTCCTCACAATCAAGGCACCATCCGAGTCGATGTCCAAGGCCTCCCCGACGATCTCCTCATCCCCGCTTTGGATCCGAACGGGCCTTCCCAAGGTGGAGCTGAGGCTCCTCCACCCTTGGAAAACAGGCTCAAAGCCCAGGCATCGGCTCCTTCGGTATTGCTGGTCCAGGTCCCGAATCAGGGCCACGAAAAGATCCCCCTTGTTCAGGGAGAGACCTCCTCGGTGTTCTTTCAGGGAAACGGCCGTCTCCCTGACCTGAGGGGGGATCTCGTTGTTGACGTTAATGCCGATCCCCAGGATCACATGGTGCACCCGATCCGCCTCAGCATCCAGCTCGCAGAGGATCCCGGCCACCTTCCTCCCCTCCAGAAGGACGTCGTTGGGCCATTTCAGTTGTGGGGACCCGGCCACAAAGCGCCCGATGGCCTCCGCCACAGCCACCCCCGTCATGAGGGGAAGCCGGAGAACCTCCCGAGGCCTCAGGGAAGGTCGAAGGAGGACGGAAAGGTAAAGACCACCCCGGGGTGAGAACCATCTCCTCCCGAGACGCCCCCGGCCTGTGGTCTGTGTCTCGGCCACCACCACAGTCCCTTCCGGCGCCCCTCCACGGGCCAGGCTGCGGGCCTCATCCTGCGTGGACCCCGTGCGGGAAAGGAAGATCACACGCCATCCCTCTGGCAGACGGCCCTCCACGTCCTCCGGAAGAAGCAGGTCCAAGGGATCCGTAAGCACATACCCGGAGCCCGGTGTGGACTCGATCCCCCAGCCCTCGGCCTGAAGACGGCGGATCATCTTCCATACCGCCGTACGGCTGACCCCCATCTCCCGGGCCAGCTGCGCTCCCGAAACCCTGCCCCCGCTTCGCAACGCCCGAAGTATTGCTTCGGCATTCATGGCAAGTAAGAATACCACACACCGGAAAATTGTCAACTTTTATCATTCAATAAAGTTGACAATCTATACGGCCAACCTCCTCGGGCTCGCGGCTCGATTGACTTTCTTCTTCCTGCCCCATAGGATATCCTCAGCGAAATCAAAGGATCCCGCCCAGTAGGAAAGAGAGGTTCCATGAGCCACGAATTCGTCCACATCAGCCGGGAGGACCGAGTAGCCGTGGTCCGATTCGACCGCGGCTTCGACCTAAATCCCTTATCTTTGAAGCTTATTCGCGAGTTGACCCAGGTGGCTCAAGTCTTCCAAGATGATCTGCAGACCTCCGCCGTGATACTAACGGGACGGGCCTCCTCCTTTACAGCGGGCATCGACCTCAAGGACCCCGAGATCCAAAGGGTCATGAAGGTCTCCATCGGCGAGAAGATCCACGCCGCATCCCAGGGGGCCCGGATGTGTCGGGCCTGGGAGGAGATGCCCCAGGTGACCGTGGCAGCCATCGAGGGCTTCTGTCTGGGGGGAGGGGTCTCCTTGGCAGTATCCTGCGATTTGCGCCTCATGGGACGCTCCGCGTATATGCGGGTCCCCGAGCTGGAGTTGGGCTTCAACATGAGCTGGCAGACCCTGCCGAGGCTGGCCAATCTGGTAGGCCCCGCGCGAGCCAAAAGGATCGTGCTTTTGGCCGAGAGGATCGGCGCTCAGGAGGCCGAGTCCTGGGGACTGGCCGATTGGGTGGTCGAGGACGGAAAGACTTTGGAAGAGGCCCGTCGGGTGGCCCGAAGGATCGCGGAGATGCCTCCCCTTCCTGTCCGCATGACCAAGCAGGCCGTAAACGCCCATGTCAATGCTCTAAATCACACGGCCTCCTTCATGGACGCGGACCAGTTCACCCTGACCCTTCTGACCGAGGACCACAGGGAAGGGCTCCAGGCCTTCCTGGAGAAGAGGAAGGCGAAATTCAAAGCAGGTTAACGAGTGACAAGGGAACCTTCCACCCCCGGCATAGGGTGCCAACGACGCGGGCGCAGTGTCTCCCGTGATCCCGGGGGGGGGACTCCCAGCTCCTTCTTCATGACCCCTCCCTTCTCACTTCCGCACTTCTTGAACTCCCAGCAGTTCATGGTGTCCCCTTCCCTCAGACATTTCCTGGCAAATTTGTAACTTTTTGGCCTCCGAATCCTTATAAGCCGGTGCTGCCTGCTCCACGACTCGGCGGCTTTCCGGACTCCCCTCAAGGGGGCGGAAGGACCCTCCTCCATGGCGCAGAATGGATCAACGGATCAAATAGGGGAAAAGGAGGGAGATGCACTGCGCGGGGCATTCCGTCTCGCACACCCCGCAATACCAGCAGTCGTCGGGGTATCTCTCATAAGGACGGCCTTCTTCGTCCTGGGACAGGACATGGCCGGGACAGTGTTCGACGCATGCCCCGCAGCCGGTACAGCATTGGAGATCGATGAGCAGGTTCATGACCGTTCCTTCTCGACAACCGGCCCCTCGGGTCCTGGTGAGAGGATCACCCGGGTCTTCCATTGGGCGTCATTCTTCTCTGGATAATCCACCCGTTGATGATAGAGGCCAAAGCGGCTTTCGGTCCGAAACAATGAAGCCTCGGCGGCCATCCGAGCGCAGAAGAGGCCGGCTTTGGCCTCGAAGACCTTCATCACTTCATGGGGATCCCGCGCCGGCAGATCCTCCTGGTCTTTCAGCATGGGTTCCGTCAGGTGGAGAAAGCGACGGAGCTTAGTCTCTGATTTGGGAGGAGCCAGGAACTCGTTGACTAGTCTCCGGAACTTGTATTCGAAATCCCGAACGGACACGCCCAGCCTCCCCTTACCATGTCTCTCGAGGGCCCGCCGGAGGCGGTCTATCCGATCCCTTGCATCATGACCCGAGGGCCCGGGCGCTGCCCGCTCAACGACCCTTTCGGCGACCACCTCCCCCATCACCATGGCCCCCGCCAGAAACCCATAGGGGTTCGCCAGACAGTCCCCCGCGGCGAAGAGTCCTTGGACGGAGGTCTCTCCCCATCTATCCGCCACTAATCCGCTCAACCCGTGGCCTCCACACAAGTAGACCTCGCTCATGACCACCTCCACAGGGGTCCTCTTGAGGTCGATCCCCCTGCGGCGGAAAAACGCCCTCATGGTAGGTCGTTCCGCCTCGAAGATCCCCTCTTCGATCATCTCGATGACCTTGGAGGGCAAGTGTCGGAAGGAGAAGGCGATGGGGCCTCGACCGGCCCTTTCTTCCTCCATCATGGCCCGCATCCTGATCCCTGCAGGAGCACGCTCCATGCGTTGGGGGTCGTAGCGCTCCATGAATCGCTCCCCCAGGCCGTTGACCAGCCAGGCTCCGTGTCGGATGAATGTGGACTGACCCGGGCCGTTGAAGTCTCGCGTCATGGCGGATCGACATGTATATTCGAATCCCGTGAGGCTCGCTCCGGCCTCGAAACCCAGTTTGTAGGCCTCTCCATTGCACCAGGGGCAATCGAAGGTCCCATGGAGGTATCCGGTGTTGGGAAGACCGATCCGCGCAGCCCCTCCTGACGCCAGAAGCACGGCTGGTGCGAGGAAGGCCTTTAATACTCCTGTCCCCAAGTCCAAGGCCACCGCACCTGCGATCCTGGTGCCGCTTTTGACCAGATCGAGCACGGGGTGACGGTTGTATACCCGGATCCCCAGGGAGCTGACTTCCCTAGCGAGTATTTTTTTGAGATCTCCGCGCATCTCCACAAGGAAACGCCCTTTGGGATGAAATGCATTGACGATGTAGTCCCCTTCCGGAGTCCGTGGGAATCGGCATCCCCATTGCTCCAGTCTCTTCAGGATGCCGAAGGAGCGCTCCCCGATGATCCGGGTGATATCGGGCTGAAGCACTCCGTCGGCCACGATGTCCACGGCCTCCACATACTCCTCTACGGTGCCGTGTCCAGGGACGACCACGTTGTTGAGGGCGTCCATACCACGGCCTGCGGCTCCGGAGCGGGAAATCTCCGCCTTCTCCACGATGACCACTTCCATATCCGGATTGAGCTCCTTGGCTCGAATGGCCGCCATGGTTCCCGCGGCACCCCCTCCCACAATGACGAAATCCGCCTGGACCGTCTCCCAACGGTTCATCCCTTCTGCTCCTGAAGGGCCTCCCGGCCACCTCGGGCCTTCCTCCTGTCTAGAATCAGAGGAAGGACGATCACGAGAAAGGCGGCCAGGATCAGCCCCAAACTGATGGGTCGGGCAAAGAAGATCCCCGGATTTCCCTCACCCAGGCTCAGCGACTCGCGAAGACGATTCTCCAGGATGGGACCCAGGATCACTCCCATTACCAGATTGACCAAAGGCCATTTCATGCGCAGAAGGAAATATCCCAGCAGACCCATCACCAAGGCCACCACAGCATCGAAGATGCGGGTGTTGACGGCGTAGATCCCCACGATAGAGATCACCAGGATGAAGACGGCGAGGAGACTGTTGGGCACCCTTACCACCATTGCGAAGGGCCTCAACCAAAACGCCAGCATGAGAAAGGCGACTATGTTGATGAGGAACATGGACAGATAGAGGGTGTTGATGAGCACAGGCTGTTTGACCAGGAGCAGGGGCCCCGGGTAGATACCGTTGATGACGAAGACCCCCAGGAGCACGGCGCTCAGCGCATCCCCGGGAATTCCCAGAGTCAACAGGGGAATCATGGCCCCTGCTGGCACAGCGTTGTTTCCAGCTTCAGAGGCAAGGCACCCCTCGGGAGTCCCTTTTCCGAATCGATCGGGCTCGCGGGAGAACCTCCTGGCCGCAGAGTAGGACAGAAACGAGGCCAGAATGGAGCCGGGCCCGGGGATCAACCCTACGAAGGTCCCGATGATCCCCGATCGAATAAGGGTCTTCCAATACTTCAAGGCAGAGAAGAGCTTGGAGAAATCGAGTGTCCCTCGGCTTAGGTTCAGCTCTTTGGTATGGAGGATCCTCTGTTCTATGAGGATCAATGCCTGCCCGACACCGAAGAGCCCCAGGCAGACGGGGACGATGTGAAGACCATTCTGAAGCGCCAGGGTCCCGAAACAATAGCGCGGGCTGAGGGTCGGTCCGTCGATTCCCACGGTGGACAACCAGAACCCCAATCCCAACAGCAATACCCCCTGTCTCAGTTGGTTTCTGTAGGCCATCACCACCAGGACCACCCCGAAGAGCCCCGCGGAGAAGTACTCCGGGGGGCCGAAACTGGCAGCGATGTGGGCGAGTGCCGGAGCCAGGAAGGTCAGGATGACCACACTGATGATCCCACCCCCGAAGGAGCCCAACAGGGCCGCGGATAGGGCCAATTGAGCCTCTCCTCGCCGGGTCAGCGGAAATCCGTCGAAGCTCGTGAACAGGGAGGAAGGCACCCCCGGGGTTCTGACCAGGATCGCAGGGACGGCCCCTCCGTAGTATCCCCCACAGAAGACTCCTAAAAGCAAGGAGAGAGCCACATCGGGAGGAAGGGCGAACGTAAAGGGCAAGAGCACCACCATGCCCACCATGGGGCCGATGCCAGGGACGATCCCCACGAGGATGCCCACAAGGGAGCCGAAAGTCAGGGCGACGAAATTAGAGGGGGCAAAGGCCGCTTGAAGGCCGAGCCAGACTTCATCCAGCATCTCAACCCATCAACAGACGCATAATGGAAGGCCTGGGGAAAAATACACCCAGTAGATATTTGAAGATCAGGGACACGGAAATCGTTACAGCCAGGGAGAGAATCAAGAGCTTCCACGGGGACCGATATCCCAGAAATGAGAGAGAGCCCAGCAGGAAGGCAAATGTGGCCACCTCCAGACCTACCCATAGCACCCCGAAGAGGAAGGCGAAGAGGGAAACATATACGACCCCGACCTTCAAAGGACTTCCCTCCCCCTCCAGCTCCCAAACGACGCCCCCAGGACTCCGGATCCACTTCCAGGCGGAAGGGACAGCAGAAAGGACCATGAGCGAAAGGGCCATAAGCGGGAAGATGAGCGGGCCCTTGTAAAAGGGTTCGGGACCCGATGTATCCACACTCCAGGGACTGGAGACCAGCACCATCAAGGAAAAACCACCCAACAAAGTGGCAAAAAGATCCTGGATATCCCTCCCGGAACACTCCACTTGCCGACCTGGAGCCCTCTTGTCCATGGATCTCCCCTTGCTCAGATTCTCGGAGAGCTTCCTAAGTATATTGCCCCTCCCTACTTGATAATCCCTAGATCCCTCATAATCCTTCCGAAATTTTCCAGCTCCCGGTCCATTTGTCTTCTTGCCGCCTCCGGGCCCGTAGGGTGGGGGATGACGCCCACTTTTCGAATCACCTCCTTAATTTCAGGCTGGTCCATGACGTGGAAAAACGACTTGCTGAGCTTTTTAACGATCTCTTCGGGGGTCCTGGCAGGCACAAAGGCGCCGAACCAGATGGAATATGCCTCTCCGAATCCCTGCTCCTCCACCGTAGGGACATCGGGATACTGCGGCAGCCGATTGGGGAGCATACACGCCAGGATCTTCATCTTGCCGGACTCAATGTAGTCCTTGAGGCCTGGCGTGGAAAAGGTGATGACATCCGCATCCCCCTTGACGACTAAAAGGGGATTCAGTTTGGAATAGGCCGTCTCTTTCCACTGGAAGCCCCCGATCTGCGCTACCCTCATGGCGATGAGTGTGGGAACCGTGCCCAACCCCCAGTGAGCGAGACGGACTTCGTGCGACTTGGCGTAATGTGCCAACTCTTTAAGATTGTTGTATGGTGCATCGGCCCTACACGAAAGGGTAAAGGGGGAAGACCAGACAAGGCCCAGAGGTCGGAGGTCTTGGTTCCGATATGGAGTCTTTCCCCGCAGGACTTGCGTGATCATGGGGCCGATGGAGATCAGTCCCATGGTATAGCCATCCGGGCGGCTCTGGACCAGTTCATACGTTCCCAACACCCCTCGCCCTCCGGGCTTATTGACCACCTTGACGGGCACTCCAAGCTCCTTGGACAGGTACGGCGCCATGGCGGTGGTGATCATGGTAGAGGGATCATTGCCAGCCGGCCATGGGATGATGATACGAATGGGTTTGGTGGGCCATGCGGCCATGGCTGGATGAGGCATGGAAAGGATCCCGAGACATAAGACCAACATCGCCCAAAGAAAGCATTTTCTGACCACGGCTTACCTCCTTCTGCTTGAGATTGGGGAAAAGGTTTTGGTATAATATTATACACTACTGATAGTGTCAATTTTGATTTTAAGGATGAAACCCCCCTTCAAACCCCTCCGGCAAACCCGGGCCTACTTGGATGTGCTTGCCCAGATCAGGGAGGCCATCTTGACCGGCACCTATCCTCCAGGGAGCAAGCTCCCTTCGGAGCGGGAGTTGACAGAACAGTTTCAGGTAAGCAGGGTGGTGATTCGAGAGGCGATCCGGGCCTTAGAACTAAGCGGTTTCGTTCGGATTCGGCAGGGTCCCTATGGGGGTGCCTACATCGAGGACCTCTCCTCGGCGCCGATCGTCAGGTCGTTTCTCGACCTATTTATGGCAAACAAGTTCTGCGCGGAGGAGTTGATCCAGGCTAGGCTCCTCATGGAGCCGGAGGTCGCCCGCCTGGCCGCAGCTCGTCTGGACGAGTGCTTGGCCAAAAGGCTCAAAGAGGCCTTTCTCCTGGAAAAGAGGGGCAAGCCCACCGACGACCAATGGGTGCGACAAAACCTGGAGGTCCATTACATCCTTGCCCTCATGAGCGGAAACCGGCTCTACGAGGCGATCCTCGCCAGCCTCCTAGCCCTCACGCATGAGATCGTAAGGGTGGTGAAACCACCTCATCAGCTCATCCACAACCATGAGGAGCATGGAGCCATTGTCGAGGCCGTCCTTTCTGGCGACCCCGATACTGCAGCCCTGGCCATGAAAGAACACCTCCGGAGCGTGGGCCACGCACTCGTCCGTCTGGAGAGGCAATACAGGGAAAAGACAGGCCGCATGGGACTTTCGGTCCCTTCGGAAACCGTCTCTGAACATCCCCTTTCGTGAACCCATAGCTCACCCCCCTTACTTCTCTGCTTTATCGGGAATCATACCTGCCTTCCAGAAGCGACGAGATGCCATTATCCTGACCAGGCCTCTAGCGTGCATCTTCCTCCAAAGCTAGGGATCTTTTTCTCCGAAATGGCCCCCTTTATTCCGGGTGGGGTTATCCCCCTCCCTGCCAGACCTTAAGGTCATGGAGGAATCTTTCGGCGATTCTTTACTTGAGGAGTCAACTTGACAGGCCCTCTGGCCCCTGATAGATTCCCCTTCATCATCGGCGCGATGAGACCTGTAGGGAAAATGGTGCGGCGTGCTTGAGGACGTCCAGCAGGAGGATCCATTCGGGTTTGTCCTCCATGAGGTTTCAGTGCATCTCATGGGCCTCTTATTATAACCGGAAGGCAGCACGCCGCGGGACCCCCAACCCATGAGGAGGACGGTCATGAAACGGTGGAGATGGTTTTGGGTCGCAACCGTGGGCCTAGCCCTGGCCGGTTTCTGCATTCCCCGCCCCACCTTGGCGGGAGGGGAGCCCGTTGTCCTTGCGGTCCCCACCTCCACGGGGTTCTTGGAGGGAAAGGAGTCCCTCAACGCCGTCCGAATGGCCGTAGAGGAGGTCAACAAGGCGGGCGGTGTGCTGGTGGAGGGCCAGCGGCGTCCCTTTAAGGTAGAGTCCATCGACATCCGGGATGCCGCACCTGGTGTCCCGGTTCCCGAGGCCCTTTTAGGACTCGAGAAGATCATCTTGGAAAAAAACCCCCATGCCATCGTGGTCGGACCTTTCCGATCCGAAGCCCTCCTTGCGGGCATGGACATTATCGCCAAGTACAAGGTCCCGATGTTGGGGACCATCGCCATGACCCCGGCCTCTGAAGGAAAGATCAAGAAGGACTTCGCCAAGTACAAGTACATCTTCCGCACATGCCTCAACGCCAAGTACCTCGTGGGCTACCTCGTGGGGCTGATGAAGTATATCGAGAAGGAGTTCGGGTTCAACCGCCTCTTCGTCATGCACCAGGATGTCCTTTGGGCAAGGAAGACAGCAGAGATCACCTCCGCCATCCTCAAGAAATCCGGATGGAAGATCTTGGGCAGCGAGGCCTATCCCACCGGGGCCTCCGATTTCTCGACCGGGTTGATGAAGGCCCGCATGAGCCGCGCCCAGGTGATCTTGCCCATCTTCGACATGCCCCAGAGCGGCATCCTGGTCAAACAGTGGAACAGCATGAAGGTGCCGACCCTCATGGCGGGCTTTATCTCCCCACTTGCGGGTTCCAAGGCCTGGAAGGCATTCGACGGAAAGATCGCAGGGGCCATGAACGCCATCTTCGAGGTGGGGAACATCCCTGTAGCTAAGGTCCCGGAATCGGTCAAATTCTATCAGGCCTATCAACGACGTTGGGGCGAAGAGGTACAGTCCGGACACGGCCCTGCACCTTCCTATGATACGGTCTACGTGCTCAAGGAAGCCATCGAGGCCGCAGGCGGGCTCGATGCGGGCTCCATTGTGGCCGCCTTGGAGAAGACCGACCGCAGGGGGACCATCGGCCGCATCCGCTATGATGAGGGCCACCAGGTGGTCTTCGGTCAGGACCCCGCCAAGGCGGCCCTGGGCTGCGTCTTCCAGTGGAGACCCGGAGGCAAGCGTGTGGTCGTCTATCCACCTAGTGTAGCGGAAGACAAGATCCTGCTGCCGCCAGGATTGAAGCCCGTCAAGTAGGCCTTGGGGGCCCATGGGCTCAGGGGAAACGAAGAGGACAATCCCCCACCGAGTGGAAACCCCGGCTCCAGTGGGATGAGAAGGCGGTAAGCATCTAAGATGTTTCTGGGGACGCTGGTCTACGGCATTGTCAACTCGGTGATCCTGGCCCTTGTGGCCCTGGGCTTCAATCTCACCTTCGGCATAAGCGGGATCGCCAACTTCGCCTATGGCGCGCTGTATGTCCTGACCGGATATGGGGTCTGGATCCTCCTGAACGAGGTGGGGCTGCCTCTTTTTCTGGCGGCCCCGGCCATGGTCGTGTTGACCGCCATGGCTGGGGCTCTTCTCTACCGCGTCGTCCTCATCCGGCTTCGCGGCATGGCCATCTCCGAGGTCATCGCCACATTCGGAGTGGGCCTCGCCGTGCTGGAGTTCTTCCGCTATCTGGGGTTTATCGGTTTCGAATACACATTGCCTCCGCTTCTGGACGGCAGCCTCTCCATCGGCCCCGTCTTCCTGGATCTGCAACGGGCCCTCATTGTCATCGTTGGAGTGACCCTCACCGGGGTCCTGTGGCTCTTTACCCACCACACACGGCTGGGATTGGCCTTCCGGGGAATCGCTCAAGACGAGCATACGGCCATGTGCCTCGGAATCCATTCTGATCGAGTGGCTATGTTCTCCCTCGCCTTCGGGGGAGGGCTGTGTGCCCTGGCTGCGGTGGTTATCCTCCCCATCGGGACCATCTCGGTAGATGCGGGCTACGATGTGCTCCTTGAGGCACTGGCCGTCTGTATCGTCGGCGGGTTGGGCAGTGCCGTGGGGGTTATTGTGGCCAGCTTCATCCTGGGCCTCGCCCAGACCTACACGGCCATGTACATGGGATCCCACTGGATGATGATCGTCACCCTTGTGGCCATTCTCTTGATCCTCACCATCCGACCGTCGGGGCTCTTCGGCAAGCAGAAGGAACTGGAGGAAAGAATCTGAACGGCTCGGTCCGACGAAGAAAGGAACGGCTCGACCGGGGGATCAAGGCTCGGTCCGACGACATCTTCGCCCTTACCTCCTGGCGCGAGATGCTCTACCTATTGGGCCCAAGGGCTCTCCCCTTGATCCTCCTGGGGATGGGGATCTTTCTCGCTCCTCCCTATTGGAAGAAGGTCCTGGTGAACACCGCCATCTTTGGCATATTGGCCCTGAGCTGGGACCTCCTGGTCTGTACAGGGCTTGTCTCGCTGGGACAGGCGCTTTTCTTCGGGGTGGGTGCCTATATCGCGGGAACCCTCAACCACTATTGGGGCTGGCCGTGGTGGGTCACCCTCCCCACTGCCACTGTAGCGGGAGGGCTTCTCTGCGCGGGGATCCTGGCCCCGGTGCTCCGGCTGCGGGGGATCTACTTCGCCATGGTGACACTGGTGTTGCCCCTGATGCTGGTGCGCATCATAGAGGCCACCAAGATCCTTGGAGGGACAGAGGGGCTGAGCGGACTTCAGACCTTCCCGAGCTCATGGGTGGAGCTTGTGTTAAGCCTGGCCGCCTTCTTCGCTGTCCTGTTCGGCTTCCGGAGGCTCATGGGCACGGACTACGGCCTGGTCCTCCAAGGAATCCGAGACAATGACCGCTCCGTGCTCAGTTCTGGGATCAACATCCACTGGTTTAAGGCACAGGCTCTCTTCATTGCGGGGGCCACTGGGGCGTTCGCCGGGGCCTTCATGACCCACACTTATATGTTCGTGGGGATGCCGGTCTTTGCCTTGGACTACTCCATTCTTCCCATTGCAGCCGCCGTGGTGGGAGGAATGGGAACCCTTGCCGGGCCGGCTGTGGGGGCCTTTATCCTGATTCCCCTCTCCGAGGTGCTGCGCGCTTTGGGGGCCCTTCGAATCGTCATCTACGGCCTGTTCCTGGTCGTCTTCATCGTGGCCCTCCCCGAAGGGCTCTTCCCCTATCTATCACGCAAGTATCACCAGTTCGAACGGTGGGTGGAGGTGGAGTGATGGAGGTCCACCCCCTCCTCCAAGTGCAGGAACTCACCAAGGACTTCGGCGGGCTACGTGCCCTCGATAGAATCTCTTTCACCCTGAACCAAGGGGAATCCTTGGGCATCATCGGGCCCAATGGCTCCGGAAAGACGACCCTGGTGAACGTGATCACAGGGTTCCTTCGCCCCACCGGGGGAAGGGTACGATTCCGGGGACGCACCATTTCGGGCATGGGACCCCATCGGATCGCCCGGTTGGGACTCGGCCGAACCTTTCAGATGGCCCGTCCCTTCTATCATCTCCCGGCCTATAAGAACCTCGTCATCCCCCTCTTCTCCCCCCGGGTGCGGCGGCTGGCCGGAGGACGTTATGGAGACCGGGATGCGGTCGCCATCGACCTGTTGGAGGAGGTGGGCTTCGAACGAGACTCCTTCGTCCCTTTCAAACCTGCCAGTGTGTTGCCCCACGGCTACCTCAAGCGCCTGGAGCTGGCCCGCGCCCTGGCAATTCGTCCAGAGCTGCTTATCCTGGACGAGCTGTTCTCGGGGCTGAGCATGGCGGAAGTCTCCAGCACTGTCCCCATCATCGAGCACCTCCAGGCCCAGGGGATCACCCTCATCATGATCGAACACCGGCTCCGGGAGCTCTTCCGCATCGTGGATCGGGTCATCGTGCTCAACTTCGGCCGCAAGATCGCCGAGGGGACACCAGCTGAGGTCATGGAGAGCGAGGATGTCAAAAAGGCCTACCTAGGGTCGGAGTGAATCCCGGAATGTTGCAAGTAAGTCACCTTATGGTCTTCTTCGAAAACGCGCTGGCCCTCAATGACTTCAGTATGGAAGTGGGCCGGGGGGAGCTCCGGGGGGTGATCGGATCCAACAGTGCGGGTAAGACCACCCTGATGCACGCCCTCTCCGGGCTCCTCATCGACATCCGCATCAAGGAACAGCGTCGGGGGGGCGAGCGGATCACACTGATGGGGAAAATCCACTACGAGGGCGAGGAGATCACCCACCTCCCCCCCCATGAAAGGGTCCAGAGAGGGATCGTCCTCTGCCGAGAACGCCACCCCATCTTTCCCGAGAGCGACGTGCTCGAGAACCTCAAGATCGCAGGATACCTGAGGGCCCGAGAGGAGACCCGAAGATCCATGGAGTTCGTCTTCGATCTGTTTCCCGTATTGAAAAGCTTCCGCAGGAAGCGAGCGGGCTTTCTGAGCGGAGGCGAGCAACAGATGTTGGCCATCGGCATGGCCATCGTGGCCGCTCCCCGCCTTTTGCTGCTGGACGAGCCGCTTCTGGGACTCAGCCCGGCTATGCAACGCCACCTGGTGGACGCCGTCCAGCAGATCCGAAGCGAGAGGGGAACCACCATCCTGATCGCCGAACAATTCGCACGGCCCATCCTTCCTCTTCTGGACTACGCTTACGTGATCGAGAACGGGATGATGACCCTCTCAGGAGCGGGACCAGAGCTGATGGAAAATCCTGAAGTGCGAGCCGCCTACTTCGGAGTCTGAAGGAGGGAGTCACGGTCTCCGTCATGAAGGTAGGAAACAGAACCGAGGGGATCGGCCAGGCCTTCCTGCAACGGGCCGCGACCCACCCCCACAAGACGGCCCTCATCTATCTCGGGACACGCTTTTCCTACGGAAGGGTCCTCCGATGGTCCCTAGCCTTCGCCGGGGCTCTGGAGGGCCTGGGTATCGAGCCCGGAGACCGCGTCCTGCTCTATCTCCCCAACTGTCCCCAATGGGTCATCTCGTGGTTGGGCATCCTGCTTCGAGGATCCGTCGCAGTGCCCATAACCCCCATCTACACGGTGCACGACCTCATCTACATCGCCAACGACAGCGGGGCCAAGGCCGTGGTCTGCATGGATACCAACTATGGATACGTCACGCAGGCCCTCCCCGAGACGGGTATACGCCTGATCATCCATACTAACTTGGCCGACCTTCTCCCGGTGGGCAAGCGCCTCTTCGGCCTCCTCTTCGATCGAATCCCACGCGGGGCTGTAGGTCGAGGCCCCAGATTTCACTCGTTTCGCTCCCTTCTGAGACGTCCTCCCCATGAACCCTACGAGACGATGCACGTCCGAAAGGAGGACCTCGCGGAGATCCTCTACACCGGAGGTACCACCAAGCACCCCAAAGGCGTCCCCATATCCCATGGGCTCTTCTTGGAGTCCGCAGAGATCCAACTTCGGGTGGCCGAACCTTTGATCCCTTGGGGCGAGAACATCATCCTCCAAGGAGCCCCTCTCTTCCATATCTTGGGGCAGATCTTCGGGGCTGGGGCCCTCTGCCTGGCGGGGGATACCCTCGTGGTGCTGCCCAAGGTCAACCTCGACGCCCTGATGGATTCCGTACAACGTCACCGTGTGCGTTCACTGTTCGGGGTCCCGGCCCTCTACCGAATGATCCTGGAGCACGACCGCCTGGACCTTTACGATTTGAGCTCGCTCCAATACTGCTTCACGGGAGGGGATGTGCTTCCCATGGAGATCGGCCGCCGCTGGAGAGAGCGCATCGGAGTCCCCCTCTATCAGGGCTACGGGGCCACGGAGACCGTGGGTGGAATCTCCTTAAGCCCTGTGGACCGCGAAAACCCTACCCAGAGCATGGGGATGGTCCTACCCCACAAGACGGTCCGGGTGGTGGACCCGGAGACCCTGAAGCCCCTCCCTCGCGGCGAAGCTGGGGAACTGCTGGTCCATTCGGACCCCATGGTGAGCGCCTACTGGAACAAGCCTGAGGAGACTCGCGAGGCCTTCGTGACCCTCGACGGATGCCTCTGGTACCGCACCGGGGACATCGTCGTGCTGGATGAACAGGGTTACCTCTACTTCGTCGACCGCACCGTCGACACCATCAAGCATAAAGGCTACAGGGTATCGGCATCGGAGATCGAGGCTGTTCTTCAGGAGCACCCGGCCGTGGTGGCCGCCTGCGTGGTGGGCATCCCCGATGAACGAGTGGGCGAACGGATCAAGGCCTTTGTGATCCTGAAAGAGGACGTCAAAGGGATGACCGGCTACGAGCTCATCCGATGGTGTCGAGGGCGTCTGGCCTCATACAAAGTGCCCCATTACATTGAGTTCCGGGATATGCTTCCCAAGTCCAAAGTGGGAAAGTTGCTTCGAAGGGAGGTGCGGGCGGAGGAGAGGAAACGCATCGAAAAGGGGAGATGGGATGAAGCCCTTGGAGACTGAGGACATCTAATGTAGGGAATCTTCCTCCGTATCGGCTCCGGCAACAGGAGGACCGCCTGCCCTTTCTTGCGAGAGAAGAGAGGACCCTCTCTTGCCTCTTCTCTCCATCCCTGGTAAGGTAAGGAAAATCATGCCAAGGAGTGCCTGCAGGATCCTTCCGCGTCATCCATTCATTTCGACCAAGCACCCTGTTCCACCCTCGAATGAATGCCGCTGAAGTCTCTGCAAGCCTCTTGGACCAAAGGGGTGCAAGGTCCAGCGTCTCCATCCTTTGCCCATCCACGGACAGGGAGGGAGTGTAGGGACTACCGGTCAATACGAAGGGAGTCGGATCCTGAAGCTCCTTCCCTTTCGCAAGGGGCTCAGGTTCAAGAGGGGAGCACGGGCACCGTGGCTCAGCTCTCCGAGTGGTTACGGATTTCTAAAGAATGGAGGGAAGCATGAAGGCCAAAGACGGGGATAGAGTCAAAGTCCATTACACCGGAAGGTTGCAGGATGGGAGCATTTTCGATTCCTCTAGGGAGAGAGAGCCCCTACAGGTGACCTTGGGAAGCGGGAGGGTCATAGAGGGCTTCGAAAAGGCCCTAATCGGTATGGAACCGGGGGAGACCAAGACCTTTACCGTTACCCCCGAGGAAGGCTACGGACCCAAAAGGCCAGAGCTCGTCGTCGAGGTCCGCAAGGAGGACTTCCCCGAGCATATCACCCCGGAGCTAGGACAGAGGCTGCAACTGATGAGACCGGACGGGGCCATGATCGAAGTGGTCATTACCGACATGAACGAAGAGCTCGTTACCTTGGACGCCAACCACCCCCTGGCTGGGGAGACCCTCACCTTTGAGGTGGAGATGGTCGAAATACTCTGAAGGTTCGACCGCGAAAAGAACAACCAAAAAAGAAACCTCTCTGCTCCTCCAGGCTCTGGGAGGTGTAGGGCCTCTGTCCCGGGATGGAGGCCTCACCCTCTTTCGAGCCCGCTCAAGGGGAGAGGGCCCTCCCGCAGTAGGGACAATAGGAAAAGTGTGACTCCACGGGCTCCCCGCAGCCGGGGCAGTGTCTCTCCTTCGGCCCGGAGGGTAGCGTCATGGGTTGGCCCCGTTCATCGAAGATGGACCCACAGAGCTCGCATGCGAGGAAGGGTTTGCCCCGCGAGATAGGGATCAGGGGGATGAAGAAGAGACTGATGTAGTGGTCCGTCCTCTTGAGATAGGCCCGAGAGAGCCCGCAATGGGGACAGATTCTGGGATGATCGTCCAGAGTTCTCGTCTTGGGCTGCACTCCACCGATGAAGATCATGGTCCTCCATGCTCTGCCGTTTACAGATAAAATAACCACCCTTGACGATACGTCCACCTCCCACCCGTGGGCCCGGGCGGTCCATCAAAGGTCCTCGAAAACAGGGCCTTCGCCTCTAATGACGGAATCGGGGACCCTCGTTTCCCCAAAGCGGACAACTTTCCAGTCACCTGGATGAGCCACCAACCAGGGCAGAGGGAATCCAGGGTTCTACCTCCCAAAGCCCAACAAGGCCTCCAGCGCCTGGAGCAAGGCGAGGAACCCCACAATGATGAGGAGATAGGTACCGAAGGCTCCGATTCTCCTCCGAATGGGGTTCCCTTTCGGGATCCGGATGGCTGGCCAGAGGACCCATAGCATTACCAGAATCCCTGTCACGGCGATCTTCCAGCTCACCGGGAACCCTCCTCCAACGGAGCGTCCTTCCCTCTACAGGGCTGGAAGGACCATTCGAGTCGCCCGTCCTGGCCTAAACGGACGAGCTGATTCCCCAACCAATCTCGGTCGTCCTGCTTTGGGAAATCCGTTCGGAAGTGGCTCCCTCGGCTCTCTTTGCGTCGCAGGGCCCCTTCGAGGACCAGCTTGGCGGTCTTCACCCCGAGGCCCAGCTCCAGGAGATCCCGCACGGTCCTGGGGTCTCCGCCTGAAGGGATTGTCTCTGCCTCCCTTCCGATCTCCTCCACCACCTCCAGTGCATGCGAAAGCCCCAATCCGTCTCGAAGGAGTCCGCCTTGCTCCCAGAGGATCTTGCGGAGACGCCCTTTGAGTCTGCCAATGGCACCGGAGCCGGGCCCATTCCGGGGCTCCGGGATCAAGGCCCGGAGTTCCTCCCTTACTTCCCTCTGCTTTCCTTCTTTGTTCTCGCAGCAGCGAGCATGTTCCCCCGCGGCCCAACCCGCTCGAGCCCCGAAGACCAGGGTCTCGGTCAGGGCATTCCCGCCCATCCGATTGGCCCCGTGGACCCCGCCTGCCACCTCTCCCGCGGCATAGAGGCCGGAGACAGACGTTCGTCCCCAGGCGTCGATCCGCGCCCCGCCCATGAAAAAGTGCGCAGCGGGTGCCAGCCGGAGAGGGCGCTGTTTGGCCCCGCAACGGTCACCCAGGAGTCCCTCCATGGATGCGCTCAAAGGGTCCTCCCGCCAGTCCCCCTCCTTTAGGTCGGTGAGGTCCATCCAAACCTCTTCCCCCTCCTGCATTTCCTGATAGAAGGCCCGTGACAGTGCATCGCGGGCCCGCTCCCCAGCAGGTCTTTCCGTGATCCCGTACTTCTTCAGGAGATCCTCTCCTTTGCCGTTTCTGAGCCTTCCCCGATCCACCACTCTTGGGGGGACCAGCAAGGGAGGAAGACCCGGCTCCGCCAAGGTGAGGGGATAGAACTGAACGAACTCCATGTCCTGCAGCTCAGCCCCTCCTTCCAGGGCCACGGCATATCCCTCGCCGAACATCCGTTGGGGATTGTCATGGCGCAGATAGAGAGCGGAGCCGCCCCCCGTGGCCAGAATCGCGGCCTTGCACAAGTAGCCCAGCCACTGTCCCCGAATCGGGGAGTAGCCCAAAAGTCCCACCCCGGCTTCCCGGCACCGGACCGCTGTGATCCATACCCCCCCTCGGAACCTCACGCCAAGAGAATCGGCTCGCATCTTCAGGCACCGGGTGATCTCCTCCCCCCAGATGGGCGGACGTCCCTGGGAGAAGAGATATCCCCGATACGTCTCGGCTTGGATACCCCACTCCACCAACTCCATCAATCGCTCCGACGCCTCTCGGACCAAGACCTCCACCAGGTCCACCCGGTTGATCCCGCGGCCCGCACGGAGGGTACGTTGGAAGTGGCCATGCCTCGCCTCTTCGGTCTCGGCCGCCGCGAAGACCCCTCCACTGAGGAGGGTGGAGGTGGCCATCCCAGGAGGTCCCTTGGAGAGGACCATGACTCGGGCCCCCTGTTGCCTGGCGGCCACGGCTGCCCGAAGACCCGCAGCCCCGCTTCCCACTACAACCACATCCCACCGTTCCAATTCCAATTCCTGAGGCATCGATCTCTCCTTTTGCCAGGGTCTCAACGAGCTTGGGGGCGCCCTCCCGGCCTCCCTCTAAGGGGCCATCCGATCCGCCGCAAGGACCGAAACGGTCGATCCCCCGGCCCGAATCCGAGCGGGAAGGCCCAGCGAGAAACGCTCTTCTACGTCCGGCCCCACCACGACCAGAACATACCGATCGAGATCGATGTAGGCCTTGGCCACTCGAAGGACGTCCTCTGCGGTCACCTTTTGGATCCGCTGTATGTAGCGTTTTCCGTAGTCGAAGCCCAGGCCGTAACGCTCGTCCAAGGCCATGGTCATGGCTTGGGCAGCATGGGTCTGGAGCCCGATCTCGTAGGTCCCTACGATGTAGCGTTTCGCCCTCTCCAGTTCCTCCCGGGTGACTTCCTGACGACTCACTCTCTCGAGCTCTCGCTGGAGTCCCTCGATGGCCCGTTGGAGATTCCGGGGAGAAGTGGCAATATACGTCCCGAAATACCCCGGATCCAGCCCCACCCTGGAGAAGGAGGTCACTGTGTAGGCCAGGCCTTCCTGGTCTCGCAGCTTCCGAAAGAGGCGTCCTCCCTGCCCGGAGAGGATCGTATCCAGGACTTCCAGGGGATACTGATCGGGATGACCGATTCGGGTCCCCGGAAAGCCCAGCACAACGTGGGCCTGCTGCTTGTTCGGATTGTCCTTCCGGACGAGCCTCACTGAGGTCAGGGGAGGCTCCTGGGGGACGCGAGGCGGGGAGAAGGGCTCTCCGGTCCAATCCCCAAGGTATCGCCGCACCCACCGGAGGGCCTCTCTGTAATCCACGTCCCCCACAATGGCGATCACCCCGTTGGTCGGGAGGATGAAGGACCGGTAGAAGGCAATCAGGTCCTCTCGGGTGATGGAGTTGAGGGAGCGCTCGGTCCCGAGGCGTCTCAGACCATAAGGATGGACCCGGAACAGGGTCTCGGCAAAGACTCTAAAGGCCATGCGGGCAGGATTGTCCTTTTCTCTGCGTACGGCAGCCAACACCCGCTTGCGTTCCTTCTCCATCTCCTCCGGGTCGAAGGTGGGATTTCTAAGCACGTCCGCGAAGAGCTCCACAGCTCGAGGGAAGAATCGGCTGAGGAACTCCGCTTGGAGGCCCAGGCTGTTGCGTCCCGAGTATCCGCTCAGGGACCCGGCCAGGGACTCCACCTCCTGGGCCAATTCCTCCGCGGTGCGGCTCGTGGTCCCCTTGGTCAGCATCCGGGCCACAAAGGCGCTGATGCCTGCTTTCCGTCGATCCTCGAAACGCTGCCCCCCCAAAAAGACCCCCTGCAGGGAGACGGTGGGAACCGTACGGTCCGTCTTGATCAAGACGGTAAGCCCGTTTTTCAGGACCTCCCGATGAACCTCACCAGAGGCTCCTCCCTGCTCTCGCGAATCCCCTGTCGATGGTTCTGGAGGCCGGGTCAGGATCCGGGCCGCCTCGCGGATCGTCTCAGGATCCACCCGGACCCGCGCATCCTCCGGAAGGAGCACTGCGGCTGTAAGGCGCTGCGGAGTCAGATAGGTCTCGGCTACCCTCCGCAGATCCTCCAGGGTTACGGATCGTACAGCCCTCAGGTAAACGGCCTCCCTGCAGGGGTCGCCGAAGACCGTCTGAAAATAGCCCAGAGTCCTGGCCTTTCCCTGCATGGTCTCTTTGTCCATGACGAAGTCGGCCTCTACGTTGATCCGGGCCTTCTCCAACTCTTCCTTCCGGACCCCTTCGAACCGCACCCGGGCCAGTTGCCGGAAGATCTCGTTAATGGTGGAGTGGAGTTTTGCGGGGTCCAATGAGGCCTGGATTAGAAACAACCCNGGGTCCACGGGGGTATAGGCGTAGGCCCCAATGGTGTAGACCAACTCTCTTCGGGCCCGGACGTGCCTCTCCAAGCGGGAACTCTCTCCCCCTCCCAGGATCACCGCCAGGAGATCTAGGGCGGGGATGTCTTCATGGCGCACCGAGGGGATGGAGAAGCCCAACTGAAGATGGGCCTCGGCCGCTGTCTCCCGAAGGATCACCGCTCGAGGCTCCTCCCGCGGGGGCTCCTCATGTGGGATGAGGGGTATCTGCGACGGACGTGCCGGCCGCCTCCCCAGCGTCTCCTCCACCTTGTTTATCATCCGCCGGGCGTCCATGTCGCCCACTATGACCAGGACGACGTTGCCGGGCACATATAGTCTCCGCACATAGTCCATCAGGTCTTCTCGGGTGAAGGCGGAGACGGTCTTCCGATAGCCGATCACGGGCCTCCGGTAAGGATGCCTCTCATAGGCGGCGGCGAAGAGGGCCTTCTGGAGCTTGCCCACAGGGCGGTCCTCCCGCATGCTAAGCTCCTCCAGGACGACCTGTTTCTCTCGTTCGAGTTCCTCTGCATCGAAGACGGCATTGAAGACTGCGTCCGTGAGGACCTCGAGGCCCACCTCCGCATACCGGCTGGCTATGGTGACGTGGTAGACCGTGTAGTCCATGGAGGTGTAAGCGTTGATCTCCCCGCCTGCGGACTCCACTTCTCGGGCCACCTCCCCCACTGCCCGGGTGGGGGTCCCTTTGAAGATCATGTGTTCGATGAGGTGGGTGATCCCGGCCTCACGGTCCCTCTCGGTACGGCTTCCAGCCTTGACCCAGTACTGGATTGCAACCACCGGGGCAGAGTGATCCTCCTGAGCCAGGATCGTCAGTCCATTGGGGAGGGTCCTGCTGATAAGCCCGCACTGGCCAGCCCGGGAAAATCCGCTCCCCGAAAAAAGAAGAAAGAAAAGACAGAAGAAGACCATACCCCCCCATCGACCTGCCTTAGCCCTCTTCATGCGACCTCTCCTGCTCCATAACAGCCATCTCATCCTATAGGCGTGACCCCCTGGCGCTAATGAAAATGACCACCGATGCCTTTCGCGCCTCGTAAACTCCATACTATTGGCTCCTTGTCCCTAACTCCTCGTCCCACCTGTGAGTCGGCTAACTTCTACGTAACTGCCATGCCCTGCCCCTGGGGGCGTGGTACCCCTGATGGACGAAAATGACTACCGTCTCGTCTATCTGGTGTGTCTCGTCCATTTCGTTCTTTTCGTCTGTCTTCCGCTTTTGCTCGACTCCAGCCTTCGGCGACTCCATGCTAGTCCGCCTTACACCGCCCCTTCGGGAGGCTAAAGCCTCCCCCCAACCAACACCAAATAGACGAGATAGACGAAATCAACGAATAGAGCTGATACCCTCTCCTCCCCAACGAGCGAGAGGCTATTTTCTGACTAATCGCCCACCGTGGGGTCGAAATTCTACTCCCCCGGAGTCTTCCCCATTCGGAGGGAAGGAACGCCATCCACGGATCCGTTCCCCGGACCTTTGAGAGAGCCCCTCTCGAACCATCTCCTGGATCCCACCGAAGGCCCCGTTGCTCATGAAGCAGACCACATCTCCCGGTCGGGATTGCTCCACGATCCAATGGGCCATGGCCGACACATCCGGAATGTAGTGTCCCTCCTTGCCCATCCTGCGGACTTCCTGGATCACCCTCTCGGGCTGAAGCCTCTCCCGAGGCGGAATCCGATCCGCCCTGTGGACGGCCCCCATCATGACCACTTGAGCGACCTCCATGGCCAGGGGAAGCTCATCCTGAAAGACCCTCCGACACAGGGTGTTGCTCCGGGGCTCCACCACGGCCCACAGCCTTCCATGGGGATAGAAGTCGCGAAGCGCCTCCAGAGTGGAACGGATGGCGGTGGGATGATGGGCGAAATCGTCGTAGAGATAGACTCCTCCCCTCTCCCCGAGAAACTCCATACGCCTCCTAACTCCCCGAAATCCTCTTAGGGCATCCAGGGCCTCCCGGGCACCGATCCCCGCCTCATGGACCGCAGCCAAGGCCACGAGGGCGTTGAGGAGATTGTGACGGCCGGGAATCCTCCAGCGAATCCGTCCCACCTCCTGGTCTTGGTGGAGGATGCGGCACGTGAGCTGCCCTCCCTGGATCTGTATGTCCTCGGCCCGCCAATCTGCCCCTCCGCGTTCCAGGGAGCAGCTGACCACCCTGCAGGGGGCCTTCTGGGCCAGCCGGGCACCTTGAGGGTCCCCTTCATGGATCACCAGCCTCCCTCCCCGAGGGATCACCCTCAGAAGGACCTCGAAGGCCGCAAACAGGGAGCGCATGTCTGGATAGATGTCCGCATGGTCGTATTCCAAGGCCCCCAGCGTCACGATCCAGGGGCGGTAATGGACGAACTTGGGGCGTTTGTCAAAGAAGGCCGTGTCGTATTCATCCCCTTCCAGCACCGCCTCCGGGCCCTCTCCCAGATGGTACCCCTGGCCGAAATTGACGGGAATCCCACCGATGAGGAAGGTAGGATCCCGCCCCAAACGATGAAGGATCCAGGCGATCATGGAGGCAGTCGTGGTCTTGCCATGGGTTCCCGTTACGACAATTGACCTCCGCCCCTCCAAAAACCAATCCCTGAGAATCTCGGGAAAGGACCGGAAGGGGACCCCCCTGTCCAGGACCGTCTCCACCTCGGGGTTGCCCCGNGAGAGGGCGTTGCCTATGACGACGAGGTCTACGTCGTCATCCAGGTTTTCGGCACGGTAGCCGATGCGCGCCTCGATTCCCCGCTCCCGGAGAAAATCGCTCATGGGAGGATAGACATTCTCGTCGGATCCCGTCACCCGGAATCCTCTCTCCTGAAGCATGGCAGCCAGGTTGGCCATGCCGACCCCGCAAATCCCCACCAGATGTACCTTCTGAACCACTCTAGGCATAGATCAGGGCATCCTCCCTGCGGTCCCTCCATCGCTCCAGCTCAGGACCCCAAAGCTCCTCCAGCTCCTCGGGCGTGTCACCTCTCTCGATCCCCTCCCGGATCCTCGGGTCCCCCGTAAGTAGATCGAAGGGCCGCCGTTTTGTCTCGAACTCGTAAGGGGGGTCATTCCACTGGAGCCGATCCCCCCATTGGCTCCGGATCTCATGGAGGATCCAGAGGGTCGTCCGGTAAGGCCTGAAGGAATGGGGATCCATCACATGGATCTGCAGCCCCCCACAGCGTCGTCTCCGCCACTTCTGGAAGGTGGGCTCGAAGTAGAGGGGACGAAAACGGACCCCCGGCAGGTGGCGCCTTTCCAGTCTCCACTTGAGGAGGAAGGGATCGATGAAAGGGGCGCCGAAGATCTCGAAAGGACGGGTGGTCCCCCTCCCCTCGGAGAGATTGGTTCCCTCCAATAAAACCTGTCCCGGGTAGACCTGGCATGTCTCCACCAGGGGCATGTTGGGGGAGGGAGGGACCCAAGGAAGCTCGGTCCGCGGGAAGGTGAAGGCGCGCCGCCACCCCTTCATGGGGACGACCTCCAGGTCCACATCCAACCCCCTCTCGCTCTGGAACACCCGGGCCAACTCCCCTAGGGTCAGACCATGCCGCATGGGGAGGGGATGAGCCCCCACGAAGCTCTCCATGGAAGGTCGAAGAAGGTTCCCCTCCACTTCTTCTCCTCCGAGGGGGTTCGGGCGGTCCGCCACCACCACCTTGATCCCCAGTGAAGCACATGCCTCCATGCAACCCAGCAGGGTCGAGGCATAAGTATATACCCGGCAGCCCACATCCTGAAGGTCCACAAGGAAGACCTCCACTCCGGCGAGCATCTCATCTGTGGGGCGCAGGGTCTCTCCATAAAGGCTGTATGCCGGGACACCCCAAGGGGTATGCCTCTCATGGGGAGAGATGACCATGTTGTCCTGTTTCTCCCCCCAGAGCCCGTGCTGGGGGCCGAAAAGGGCCCGGACCACCCCACGGTACCTCTCCATGANACGTTCCACCGTATGATTCAAGTCCGCATCCACCGATGCGGGGTGGACCAGAAGCCCCACGGACGCACGGCGACGAAGCCAGGCCGGGGGATCTTCCAGGATCCTCTCGATGCCCAAGATCACCCTTCCCAAACCCCTTCCACCTCCTTCCACAGCCTGCGGGCAAAGGCCTGAGCCCGAGGAAGGGGAGGGCAGCATGAAGGAGGCGCCCATTGGGATGGAATCCATCTCCGCTTGAAGGACAGAATCCGCTTCAAGGCCTCTTCCACCCGTTGGGAAGGGAGGATGCCGCGTCTCCATGCCCGCTCCACACCCTGGATCAATTCCTCTAAGCCCACGCTCCCCTTCAAGTTCCTCCCCACAAGGGCCATGTCCGCACCGGCCGCAAGGGCCCTCAGCACGGCATCCACTGGGTCCCGATCCTTGGCCACCGCGTCCATCTCCAAGTCGTCTGTGAGGCCCAGACCCGAGAAGCCCATCTCCGCCCTCAGAACCTCTCGCCACACCTTGGGAGAAAGGCTCGCTGGGATACCCGGATGGATGGCGTCATAGGCCACATGTCCCACCATGAAGGCAGCGACAGAGGCCTCAAGGGCGGATCGAAACGGACGGAGGTGTACCATCCGGATCGTCTCTTCGGTGGAAGTATCCATGGGCAGGGCACGGTGGCTATCCTCCATCCCGCGACCATGGCCTGGAAAGTGCTTGACGCAGGCGGCCACACCACCCTCTTGGGACCCCTTCACCCAGGCGGCCACATGACGGGCCACCACCGATGGGTTCGAACCGAAGACCCTCCCTTGCAGCACGGAAGGAATCCGACCTGGACCCGGGACATCGGCCACGGGGGCCAGGTTGAGATGAATCCCCAGGGCGGACAGCTCCCTGGCGACCCAACGGGCCACNCGTCTTGTGGTTCGAGGTCTGCAAATCCTACCCAAGACCGTTGCCCCGGGGAAAGGGGTGGTCCCTCCGACGATGCGGCGCACTCTCCCCTGCTCCTGATCCACCGCTATCAAGGGAACCCACAGGGGCCTGCCCCGAGAGGCCGCATACCGCAGGCGAAGGCAGAGATCCACTACCTCCAAGGCAGAACGAGCATTCNTCTCGAAAAGGATGATCCCTCCTACCCTTCCCTGGCTCACAAGCCCAAGGACCTCCTCCATCTCCTCCGGTCGAAACCCCAACATGAGGAGCTGCCCGATGGAGACTTTGTGGGAGATTTCCTCACCCCCTCTCCGTATCTCCGCCCTTCTCCAGTCCTCTCCGGAGGCGCTCCCAATCGAATCGGGGCCCTGGGTCCTTCTTCCTGCCCGGGGCGATCTGACTGTGTCCCACCACCCTCCCCCACCGTATCCCAGGGTAACGCAACATGAGGGCCCGGCAGAGACAAATCAGCGAGGTATATTGAGAGGCCGTGAAGGGATGGATCTCATCCCCCTCTAGCTCGATCCCTATGGAATATTCGTTGCAACGGGCTCTGCCCTCGAAGGCACTCTCTCCCGCATGCCAGGCGGTATCCTCCGTATCCACGAATTGATGGATCCTTCCCCCCCTATCGATAAAAAAATGAGCCGAGACCCGCATCCTGCAAAGGTGCGCGTAGTCGGCATACCGGCGGGGGTCCAGTCGGCCCAGAAAGAGATCAATGACGTCCCCGGTGCCGAAGACCCCCGGAGGGAGACTAATATAATGGAGCACGATGAGGTCCACCTCTGTTGGGCGGCCCGGAGTAAAATGGGGACTCGGCCACCAAAGCACAGGAAAAGGAAGGGTTAGGAATCGAAGCGGGGGGGACACACGCCTCCTCCTGAGGAAGGTCTAAAACCCATGGAGAACCCCCAAAAAATTGGAGGACCTCCAGTCTAGACGCACGTATTGGACTTACTATACCAGGAGGTCTGCGGACTTCCCAACCCCTCGGCTCTGGCTGAACTGGGCCTATCTCCAAAAGCCCTACGTGGAAGTCTCCTCGGGAGGCGGCCAGACCATCGCAACGCAGACTCACTGTAACAGGCCGAAGACTGGAGCCAGCGAGAGAAGAGGATTCCCTCGCACAAAGAACCACCAAGCGATCAAACCAAGGGCGACTTCATCTCCTCTGTCCCCCCNCTCCTTGACATGTTTTCCTCTTTCCCTTTACACTACAANTCGTTTGATCTTCCCCTCTTATGGGCCCTTATGGTGGCCGGGCTGCCGTTCAGAGAGGCCGGANAGGGGAGCAATCCTATACTCCATGGGTGAGGCTCCGACTTCCAGAAGGAGTCGGAAGAACAGATGAAGGCTTGGGTGGCCTGCCGAGAGGTGCCGCTTTCTGATTCAGTGCTGTCTCTCCCATTGTTGAGGCCGTCTCCCACCTCCTGATCCGTGTACAGCCGTCTTGTCGGTTTTCGAACCCAGGCGGGAGTCGGCTGGGTATCCGCGCATGCGTGGTCTCCCACATCAAATCTCCTTGTCGATCGGGCTTCTGGGAGGTCTGATATGCGCCTTTTTCCTCTCACCGAGCCCCTCCCAGGGATCTCCCTTGCGAAGGAGCGCCGTGGTAAAGGCCGTGGACAGGGCAGGGGCGGCGGTGGTCAACATCAGCACCGAGACCCTGAGGCGCTCTGAGGGGGAATCCTCTTGGTCATTCCCTGGAGACCGACTCCTGGAAGAGTTTTTTCGTGATTTTCTCGCCCCCCTCCCGGGGAGGCGGAGCCGGACAAGCCTCGGCTCGGGGGTTATCATCGACCCCAAGGGGCTTATTCTCACCAATGAACACGTGGTTCGAGGGGCCAAGAAGATCCGAGTCGTCCTCGCGGATCACCGGGAGTTTAGAGCCGAACTCGTGGGCTCCGATCCTCCCTCCGATTTGGCTCTGTTGAGGATCTCCGCCCGAGGGAAATTACCCACCATCCCCCTGGGCCGATCCGACGACCTGATGATCGGTGAGACGGTCATCGCCATCGGTAACCCCTTCGGCCTCTCCCACACAGTGACCACCGGGGTGGTAAGCGCCCTCAACCGATCGGTCCGCACCGGCGACCGAGTCTACCATGACTTCATCCAAACCGATGCCGCCATCAACCCGGGCAACTCTGGCGGCCCTCTGCTCAACATCGATGGGGAACTCATCGGGATCAATACCGCCATCTACAGGAAGGGCGAAGGAGTCGGCTTCGCCATCCCTGTGGACAGGGCCAAGAGGATCGTCGAGGAGTTGATCCGCTATGGAGAAGTCCGCCCCTCCTGGATCGGTATTGAAGTCCAGGACCTGGACGAATCCCTTGCCCGATACTTCCGACTGGAAGGACGGGGTGGGGTCCTGGTGACCGGGGTGGTCTCGAAAGGTCCTGCAGATCAGGCTGGCATCCGAAAAGGAGACGTGATCCTGGGCCTTGGGCCTTTGTTCGTCCCCTCTTCGCTGGACTTCTACGAGGCCCTCCTTGCCTACCCCGCAGGAAGTGCTCTCTCCTTAACCGTGCTCCGCCGAGGCCGAATCAGGAAGCTCCCATTGACGACCGGGGTCCTGGACCCGAAGCGGGCCGGAGAGGAGGCACGAAGGATCTTGGGCCTTACTGTGGAAGAGGGAAATCGGCCCCTCCGAGAAGACCAAAGCGAAGAGCCGACTCCCGTAGGGATCCTGGTGGGGGAGGTGCGACCTCAGAGTCTTGCACAGCGCGCGGGGCTCCGGCCAGGGGACCGGATCCGGGAGGTGGACGGACTCCTGATCCGAGACCTGGACGATTACCGTAGGGCCATGGTCAAGGCTATGAGACGGAGCCGGATTGTGCTATTAATTCAACGTGGACCCTACGGTTACCGCTTGACTCTGGAGCTTGCAAGGCGTTGATCCATGATAGGCCCGCTCATCAAAGGACACTTGGAACGACTGGGAGCCCCCCTGTTCCGCAGGATCCACAGGTGGGGAATCTCACCCAACGCCCTGACCATTACTGGGCTCGTCTTGACCCTTATCACTTCCTGGCTCCTTTACAAGGGGCGCTTCACTCTGGGAGGAGTGACCCTCCTGGTGGCCGGTTCCTTCGACTTGTTGGACGGAGGAGTAGCCCGGATTCGGGGAGGAGATGACCGATTCGGGGCTTTCTTGGATTCCATTGTGGACCGTTACTCGGACCTCTTCCTCCTCATGGGCATCCTTCTCCATTATGCGGATGCAGGCCAGGTGAATCAGGTGGGACTGACGTGTCTGGCCATCTTGGGGACCGTGCTGATCCCGTACGCCAGGGCACGCGCCGAATGCTTCCTGCCCCGCTGCAGCGTCGGCTGGATGGAGCGCCCCGAACGGATCCTCCTTCTGGCCGCTGGGGCCATCCTCCATCTGGTCCCTCTGATGCTGATCGTCATGGTCTTCCTCACCCATCTCACCGTCTTCCAGCGCATCTATTTCTGCTGGAAACACCTATCCAGTCCCCCAGCCAAGACCGCCGGTGAGGACTAAGGCATGAAGAAGCTCTCCTATTTGGAGAGAAAGCACAAGCTCTTCTCCCCCGATGTCTCCGACGAGGAACGCATCCGGTGGGGAGACCACTACCTGGAACTTGACCGACTGAACGACGCAGTGGCCTTTTACCGACAGGCCCGTCATGCCCCGGGCCTGGAGAGGATCCTCCAGAAGGCAGTCGACCAAGGGGACTATCAGCTCTTTAGAGAGGCGGAGGAGGGGTTGAATCTCGAGGAGAAAGCCTTATCTTCTTTAAAGCAGCTAGCCAAAAGGGCCGAAGAGGCTGGAAGATGGTACGACGCCTTGAAGGCCTATGAGCGTCTGGGCCACGAAGTAGGGGCTCAGCGGGCGCGGAGGGCCATTGCCCGATTGCTCGGTCATCAAGGAGCGGAAAAAGCGGAAACGGAGACCGAAGGAGAGGATTCCCCTTCTGGGCCCTGAGGCAGGGCGGCCCGCGGACCTGGGGTTCACTCCACGGTGAGAAACGGTAGCCGTCTTCCAGCGAAAAGGATCGAGATCTCCCATGAGTGGGCGCAAGGATAGGAAAGAGAATGGGGCGGATGCCCTGACAGGGATGGATATGACCATCCTGGATAAACGCGTGGTGGAGTACTACATCCGCATGGGGGTCCTCACGAGGGAACAGTACGAGCGTTACCTCGAGCAGCTGCCGGATGTCTCCCACCTAGCAGACGAGAAGGGCACCTTGCCGGAGCTGCCTTCATGGAAGAGGCGGGGAAAGGGGGACACCACCGAGCCTTCTGCCGAGGAAGGGAGATAAAGGAGAACAGAGATGGCCGAAGAGTCGGAAACCAAAGGATTCAAGGTCCGGGATCGACGGATCTTCTCATCAGATGAGGGCTCAACGGCCGCCTNTCGGGAGGNACTCCACGCCGAACAGAAGCAGAAGGAGAAGGAAGAACAAGAGGAGAGACCCGCATCGAAGGGATCCAACAAGGCCGGGACGAATCAGATTCCCCTGCCCGAGGCCACATTTTCCAACTTCCTCACTCTCTTCTTCTTTCAGCAGACGCTGGTCTTTCTGGGCGAGCTTCCGCAACCCGAGACGGGCCGAGTGGAAAAGAATCTTCCTATGGCCAAGTACCTCATCGACACCTTGGCCATACTAAAGGAGAAAACCCGCGGAAATCTGACCCCCGACGAAAAGAATCAACTGGAAACCTTCCTTGCCGAGCTTCGCATGCGCTACGTGAAGGCCGTATAGGCTTTTGGGGAGCGGAATCATGGGCCGAGAGTTCTCCNTGAGTCCGCTCCCTGTCCGTCTTCCAGGGATTCATATCGTTGGGGTCCCATACTTAGGAGGAAAACCATGGTCTCGATACGCATCTTCCCCAACCGCCTCCGAGGGATGGCCGTCCTCTGTCTCGCCCTCTGGATCGCAACAGTAACAGCTTCCTCTGCGCAGGCCAAAGCCTTTTGGAAGGAGCACCGGGAGGCATCCGCGGCCCTGAAGGTCAGCACTCTTCCCCAGATAGCCGATCTGGTCGATGAGCTCAAGAAATCCGTCGTCAACATTCAGGTGACAAAGAAAGTAAAGAGCCCCGAGGGGAGGTTTCCCTTCTTCCGAGGACCCTGGGGGGAAAGGGATCCTTTCCGCGATTTTTTCGAAAAATTCTTCGGCGACCGTTTTCCCAAGGAATTCGAGCAAAAGAGCCTGGGCTCCGGGGTCATTATCACGGAGGACGGATACATCCTGACCAACAACCACGTGGTGGAAGACGCGGACGAGATCNTGGTCAAACTCTCCGACACGGAGAAATATGAAGGCCNGGTGGTGGGACGTGACCCCACCACTGATCTGGCGTTGGTCAAGGTGGAGGCCAAGCATCCCCTCCCTGCAGCGGCGTTGGGGGATTCGGATCAGCTTCGTGTCGGTGAATGGGTCATCGCCATCGGCAATCCCTTCGGTTTGGAGCATACGGTCACCGCCGGAATCGTCTCAGCCAAGGGCCGAGTCATCGGGTCGGGTCCTTACGACAACTTCATTCAGACCGACGCATCCATCAACCCTGGCAACAGCGGAGGCCCCCTCTTCAATCTTCGAGGGGAGGTGGTGGGGATCAACACGGCCATCGTGGCCACGGGACAGGGAATCGGCTTCGCCATCCCCATCAATATGGCCAAAGACATCCTCCCGCAGCTGAAGGAAAAGGGCAAGGTGACGCGCGGATGGTTGGGCGTCCAGATACAGCCTTGGGAACCCGGGCTGGCCAAGAAGTTCGGCCTGGAGGAGGAACGCGGAGCCCTGGTGGGAAAAGTCATGGAGGGGGAACCTGCGGACAAGGCAGGGATCAAAAACGGTGATGTGATCCTTCAGGTGGAGGATCATCCCATCAAGGACACCCGAGACCTCCTCAACACCATCGCCAAACTCCCTCCCGGGAAACGGGTCAAGATCGTGGTCCTTCGGGACGGCAAGGAGAAGACCCTCTACGTCACACTGGGGGAACGTCCTTCGGAGATCTCCGCTATGAAGCCCAAACCCGAGGGGGANGACCAGCTAGGACTTACGGTACAAGAGGTGACTCCCGACTTGGCAGAACAGTTGGGTCTCGATTCCACGGAGGGGGTGTTGATCTCCAACGTCAAGCCCGACAGCCCTGCGGCCAAGGCCGGTCTAAAGCGTGGCGACATCATTCACGAAATGGAACACCAGACCATCAAAAACCTCGAGGACTACCGATCCGTCCTGGCCAAGTCAAAGGACAAGGAAAGCCTCCTCCTGTGGATCCAGAGGGGACAGATGCGAAGATACGTGGTGGTTCCACTGAAGAAGGCGGATTGAACAGCGGACCCTCGAGGCCGGATCTCGGACCGCGCGTCTCCACTAGAGGCATCATCATTGGGATCTTCTTGGCATGAAGAGTGTGGAGCTTCATTGTCCCGCCAAGGTTAATCTGTACCTCCGCATAGTGAGGCGGCGTAAGGATGGGTACCATGAACTCGTCACTCTCATGCAGCCAGTAGAGCTCTTCGACGAGTTGGTCCTGACGCTCGAAGGAGAGGGGATTCGGCTCCAGTGTCAGGGGATGGACCTTCCTCAGGGAGAGGAGAACATCGCTTGGAAGGCCGCTCGACTCTTTCAGAGGAAGACGGGTGAGCCACGGGGCGTGGAGATTCGCCTATACAAGAGGATCCCAGTGGGGGCGGGGCTCGGTGGTGGAAGCAGCGATGCTGCGGGAGTCCTCAAAGGTCTCAACGCCTTGTTGGGGAACCCGGTCCCGGAAGACACTTTGCACAAATGGGCCCTCTCCTTGGGAGCAGATGTTCCCTTCTTCATCTCCGCACGACCGGCGGTGGCCACAGGCATCGGTGAGATCCTCCATCGCATTGAAATCCATCCTGAACTTTACTACGTGGTTGCTTTTCCCGGATGGTCCGTCTCCACCCGGTGGGTCTATGGGAACCTGGATTTGGGATTGACAAACCGATCAAAACAATTTAGGATTCCATATCTTATAAAAAAGGCGGAAGACATCATTGGACTGCTTCACAATGATCTTGAGACCGTCACCGCCCGGAGATTCCCCTGGGTTTCGGGGACCAAATCCCGATTGATCGATCACGGAGCATTGGGAGCTCTCATGTCAGGGAGCGGTCCGACGGTCTTCGGGGTCTTCGCCGACGAGGGCACCGCGAGGGAGGTGAGCCGCCGTCTCCTCCAGGAAGTAGGGGGGGACGTCTGGTGGGTGCGAGGCATTCATTGAACCCATAGGCGGGCCATGGAAGTCACCCAGGTTCGGGTTTTTCCGGTCGGGGAGGAGCGCCTCAAGGCCTACGCCACCATCGTGTTGGACGACTGCTTCCTAGTGAGGAACCTCAGACTGATTCAAGGGAAAAAGGGGCTCTTCGTGGCCATGCCCAATCGGCGAACCAAGGAGGGCTCCTATCGGGATGTGGCGCATCCCATTACACGTGACCTCAGGGAGAGGATCGAGCGGGCGGTAATCGAGGCCTACGAGCAGCTTCGGGGGTCCGAGGATTTCTGAGGGGAGAGGAACGGGGATGCCCCGCTCCAGGAGGGACGGGGTATTGTTGCGTACAAGGAGGGGCGTTCATGACGGATCGCCTGCGGCTCTTTTCCGGCAATTCCAACTTGGATATGGCAAAGGAAATCTGTCGATACCTGCGCATCCCTTTGAGTCGCGCCAACGTCCGGACCTTCAGCGACGGGGAGATCTTCGTGGAGATCGAGGAAAATGTCCGGGGAATGGATGTCTTCGTCCTCCAGTCCACCTGTCCCCCCGTAAATCACAACCTCATGGAACTTCTCATCATGATCGACGCCCTCAAGAGGGCCTCGAGCCGGAGGATCACCGCCGTCATCCCCTACTATGGATATGCACGTCAAGACCGCAAAGTCGCGCCTAGGGTCCCCATCTCGGCCAAGCTTGTTGCCGACCTCATTACAGCGGCCGGAGCCAATCGGGTGCTCTCCATGGACCTCCACGCGGGACAGATTCAAGGGTTCTTCAACATCCCCTTCGATCATCTCTTCGCGGCTCCGGTCCTATTGGAACACATCAAGAGCCATTATCTAGACGATCTGGTCATCGTCTCGCCCGATGCGGGCGGCGTGGAGCGGGCCAGGGCCTTCGCCAAACGCCTCCAAGTGAGTATCGCCATCATCGACAAACGACGGGTGGGGATCAACGAGACCAAGGCGATGAACATCGTAGGAGACATCGAAGGAAAGAGGGCACTCATACTGGACGACATGATCGACACGGCCGGGACCTTGACCCAAGCCGCCGAGGCCCTTCTAAGAGAGGGGGCCACGGAGGTCTATGCGGCATGCACGCATCCCGTGTTGTCCGGCCCCGCTGTGGAACGGATCCATAACTCCGCCATCAAGGAAGTGGTCGTCACCAACACGATCCCCCTGAGGGAAGAGGCCCGGGCCTGTCCCAAGATCCGCGTCCTATCGGTCTCGAATCTTCTGGCGGAGGCCATCCAGCGTATCCACGACGAACGCTCGGTGAGCTCCCTCTTCGTCTGAAGCCCGGGAATCGCGATCCCCAAGGGGAGAATGATCTCGCTTTAGGAGTCTGATATGGAACGATGGGTAATGGAAGCTCAATTGCGAAAGGAGACGGGAAAGGGCCCTGCACGGCGTATCCGAAGGGAAGGGCGCATTCCCGGTGTCCTCTACAGTCCACGCGTCGATCCAACCCCTATCTCCGTGGATCCCTTGGAGGTTAAGAGGGTGATTTCGTCGGGGGATAATGTCCTGATCGACTTGAAGATCCGAGACGGCGAGAAGGTCCGGCAATACTTGGCCATGGTCAAGGATTACCAGCTTCACCCCGTCAAGGATCAGCTCTGGCATGTGGATTTCTATGAGATCTCCCTCCAGGAGGAGATCGAGGTCGAGGTGCCTCTGGCATTGGTGGGCGAGCCCGTGGGCGTCAAGATGGGAGGGCTCTTGAACCCCTTGCTTCGGTCTCTGGAGATCGCCTGCCTTCCCAGCCACCTCCCGGAACACTTGGAGGTTGACTGCTCCTCTCTCCAGATCGGAGAGAGCCTCCACGTGTCGGATCTGACCATCCCGGAGGGAGTCCGAGTGAAGACGGATCCCTCCACTCCGGTGGTTACTGTCCTGGCCCCCGAGGCGGAGGAGGCCGTGGAAGAGGAGGGAGCCGAGAGGGAGGAGTGGTCCGCAGGGAGTGAAGGTTCCGGAGACGAATGAACGGAGACCGGTCTCGTCCGGACCAGGAATATGGAACGGAACGCCGGAACGAGGCCTCGCGGAGATGGTGTTTCGTTGGGCTGGGAAATCCGGGGCCGCATTACCAACGGACACGGCACAACATCGGTTTCCGCGGGGTGGACCGACTGGCCGGGCACTGGGAGATCTCACTCGGACGGGACCCCTCGACGCCCTTCACCTGGGGAGAGGGGGTATGGGGCGGCTGGCGGGTGGTCCTGGCCAAACCGCTGATCTACATGAACCGAAGCGGTACGGCCGTGCGGGCCCTCATGCAGAAACTGGACTGCGGTCCCGAACAGCTTCTCGTCCTGCACGATGAGTTGGATCTGCCGCTGGGGCGCCTCAAGTTCAAGGAGAGAGGAGGTGATGGAGGTCACAGGGGGGTCCGATCCATCATATCCTCATTGGGAACAGACCATTTTTTGAGGCTGCGGATCGGTATCGGGAGGCCCCCTCCAGGAGTGAAGGCCGCGGATTATGTCTTAAGCCCCTTCGAGGAGGAGGAGTGCACCCTCGTGGAACAGGTCTTGGATCGGGTGGTGGAGGCTCTGCAGACCTTTCTGGAAGAGGGCCTGCAGAAGGCCATGAACCGTTACCACACCGCATCCGATGATTCCCAACGCGGGGAAAAAGAACAGCTCGATGGATAGGCGTACAGGGAACGGGAACCTACCGGGAACGTGAGAGCGGCCGAGTGAAGAGAGTTCGGATCCATCCCTTACTCAATCTTTCTACCTAAGGAGGAGAGCGAGAATGCAGTCGATCAGCTACTTGGCGCCGTTTCTGGGTCTCTTCGGGCTGTTGGTGGCTCTGCTCATCTACGCCTATGTAAAAAAGCAGCCCAATGGAACGGAAGTGATGCAGAAGATCGAGGGCTATATCTACGAGGGGGCCATGGCCTTCCTCAAGAGGGAATATGGGACCCTGGTCTTCTTCGTCGCGGCCGTCTTCATTCTACTGACCATCGGAATCAACTTCTGGACGGCACTATGTTTTATCACGGGAGCGCTTTGCTCCATGCTGGCCGGTTTCTTCGGCATGAGGTCGGCCACCAAAGGGAACTCCAGGACCTCGTGGGCCGCCAATCAGTTCGGCATGGCCAAGGCCCTTAACATCTCCTACTTCAGCGGTTCGGTCATGGGACTCTCAGTGGCCAGCCTGGGATTGCTGGGCGTGGGGATCTGGTTCTACATCTGGGGGCGGGACGCCGCGACGGCTAACTACATCAACGGCTTCGCCATGGGGGCAAGTTCCATCGCCCTGTTCGCCCGTATGGGTGGAGGTATATACACCAAGGCGGCCGACGTGGGAGCCGACCTGGTGGGAAAGGTGGAGGCCGGCATTCCGGAAGACGATCCCCGAAACCCTGGTGTGATCGCCGACAACGTAGGGGACAACGTCGGTGACATCGCCGGCATGGGGGCCGACATCTTCGAGTCTTATGTGGGTTCCATCGTGGCCACCATCGCCATCGGGGCTACCATGACCATCAGTCCTGATATGCTCAGACACTTCCCCCAAGGAATGAATGAATGGGCCATCAAGTCCGCCTACATGGCCATGCCGCTGCTTGTGGTAATGGGAGGGTTGGTGGCTTCCCTTGTGGGCGTCTTCTCCATAAAGGTCTTGGAGAACTTGCATCCCCAAAGCGCCCTTCGCTATTCCACCTTTATCGCGGGGATCATCTTGATCATTCTCACCTACATCATCAATCAGGCCCTGGGGCTTCCTATAGGAGTCTTTTGGGCGGTCGTAAGCGGTCTCATCGTAGGTGTGATCATCGGGTTGCTGGCCGAATACTACACCTCAGGCAAGCCCATCCGCACCATCGCCGAAGCATCCCAGACCGGACCCGCCACCGTCATCATCGCCGGTCTGGCCGTCGGCATGGAAAGCGTGGCGGCGCCGGTACTGGGGATCTGCGTGGCCACCGGAATCGCCTATGCGGTGGCTGGTGTCTACGGCATTGGGATCGCCGCCGTGGGCATGCTCTCCACGGTGGGGGCTACCATGACCGTGGACGCGTACGGCCCCATTGCGGACAACGCAGGGGGCATCTCCGAGATGTCGGGCCTGGGGCCCGAGACCCGCAAGATCACCGACACCCTTGACGCCTTGGGCAATACCACTGCGGCCATCGGCAAAGGGTTCGCCATCGGCTCGGCGGCCCTCACAGCATTGGCCCTCTTCGTGGCCTATCGCCAAGCCGTCAACCTGGAAGTCATCAACATCACTGACCCCAAAGTTGTCATCGGGGTCTTCATCGGGGGCATCATCCCCTTCCTGGTGGCGGCCCTCACCATGACGGCCGTGGGTCGCGCGGCCTTCAAGATGGTGGAGGAGATCCGCCGACAGTTCCGGGAGATCGAGGGGCTGCTTGAGGGCAAAGCAGATCCCGACCCGGCCACTTGCGTGGACATCGCCACGCGTTCAGCCATCAAGGAGATGATCCTCCCGGGGCTGGTGGGCGTTCTCACCCCCGTGGCCGTCGGATTCATCATCGGCAAGGAGGCCTTGGGCGGCATGCTCCTCGGGGCCACGATCACCGGTGTGCTGTTGGCCCTCTTCATGGCCAATGCCGGAGGTGCTTGGGACAACGCCAAGAAGTACATCGAGCAGGGCAATCTCGGCGGCAAGGGATCGGATAACCACAAGGCCGCCGTCATCGGAGATACGGTGGGCGATCCCTTCAAGGACACCTCGGGACCCAGCATGAACATCCTCATCAAGTTGATGTCCGTGGTCTCCTTGGTTATCGCCCCCATCCTAGTGAAGGTCTTGGGCTGATTGGTATCACTCCTATCCCAAGTTCATAAAAAGCCGGCCATAAAAGGCCGGCTTTTTTTCCTCTTGTCGGAATTCCTGGCCAGAATACAAAGGCCTCGACCAAGCCGGGCCAACACCTTCTCCTTCCCCATTACTAACCCGGATTATTAAGGCTGGCAAAGTTGGGGACCACGTTCCCAATCCCCTGGATATTCCAAGGCGACCCCTTGCACAATGATACCTGTGGGGGAAAATGCCGCACGCTACATAAGAGAGAGGTTCCCGTTGTTTCAATAGCCCGTTTGTTCCCCGTTAAGGAATAATGAGGATTAATTTTTTGTTTGACAAAACTTCATTTGTAGTCTTATAATACTAATTCACGAAAGCTTGGCTAATTGGGGCTTCGCCCCCCATCTTTGGCCGCCTTTCATGAATAATCCGATTAAATATATAGCCTGCATTNTTCCCACACCCACAAACAGTGCAGGCCAGTTGCACAGTTTGAGTGGTCCTTGCATGGCTTCGTCGCGCGGGANCAGCAGGGACAGAGATCTTATGAACACTCTAAGCCAAAAAAGGAGTGGAGAAAGATGAAAAAAAATCTAAAGGCATTATTGGCTGTAGGAGTTGTTGCAATCACGGTGATCTTCCTGACCATGCCAGCCATGGCCTCTGAGAAGGTGGTCATTGGTGTTCTAAGCGCCTTCAGTGGCCCTTATGCTTCCCTCGGGGAAGACTCCGTCCGGGGGTCGCAGTACGCTGTGGAGGAAGTCGGAGGAAAAGTCTTGGGCAAACCCGTAGAGCTCATGTTCATCGATACCGAGGTCAAACCTGGGGTGGCCGCACGGAAGACCCGGGAAGCAGCAGAATCCAAAGGGGTGAAATACTTCGCGGGTTGCATTAGCTCAGGGGTGGCTCTAGCCGTCAGCCAGGTGGCCAGGGAAAAAGGGGTCCTCTTTTATACCTCGGTGGGCGCTGATGCAGTCACAGGATCCAAGTGCAACAAATACACCTTCAGATGGTCCCTACCCACATATGGGGCTATACAACAGACCGTAAAGCCGTTGATCAAAATGTATCCCGATGCCAAGCGTTGGTACACCATCACACCGGACTACGTCTTCGGCCATTCTCTCCTGAAAAACTGTATAGATATCTTCAATGAGTTCGGTGTAAAGCATGTGGGAAACGACATGCATCCCCTGGGGCACACTGAGTTCAGCTCTTTTATAACCAAGGCGATGGCAGCCAAGGCGGACTTCGTGGTCTTCCTCAACTTCGGCAAGGACACGATTAATGCCATCAAACAGGCCAACAATTTCGGTTTGACCAAAAGGGCCAAAATCCTGGTGCCCTGGTCCTCTGGTCTTAGGGATCTACAGGAAATAGGACCTGATTTTTGTGAAGGGATATATTTTGGCTGTCAATTCTGGCACGACGTGGATGTCCCTTTGACCAAGAAGCTGAACGAGGCCTGGATGAAAAAGTATAAACGGCTTCCGTCCTATACCGAGGCTGCACCTTATCTGCATGCGCGGATGATCCTCAAGGCAATAGAAATGGCCAAAACCACGGATGTAAAATCCGTCATCAAGGTCCTGGAGGGCCTCAAGTATGAAGGCCTGACAGGGGAAGAAGAAATTCAAGAATTTGACCATCAGACAAGAAAAAAATATTACTTGCTTCAGGCCAAGTCCAAAAAGGACATCAAAGGACCAGGCGACTATGCCACTGTTATCTCTTCTGGCGTCTCCGTCAAGTCTCAAGCAGAGTCAGAATGCAGGATGGAAGATTAATCAACGAAGAGCGGGGTGACGATCGGTGTCCCTGCATTCCCGCGCGAACGATCGGTACTTCCTCTCCTCGCTCTTCCTAACTGCATCATGGAGGGCATCGTGGGGGCTGGACTTATCCTGATGCAACTGCTTAATGGTATCGTTCTGGGGGCGATATATGTGCTTATCGCTGTGGGGTTGTCTGTAGTGTTCGGTATGCTCAACATCATCAACTTCGCTCACGGTGCCGTATACGCCTTGGGAGCTTACTTTGCCTTTTCCCTTGCAAGTCTCATCGGTGCCTGGACCGGCAGCTTCTGGATAGCCGTAGCGGTCGCACCATTGGGAGTCGCCGTGGTGGGAGCCGGGATCGAGGTGTCGTTGTTACGACGAATGTATGACGTGGTGCACGAGTACCAAATCCTTTTGACCTTCGCTATCGCCCTGGTAATCCAGGAACTGATAATTCTAATTTGGGGCCCTATCGGCAAAAGCGTATCAATGCCTCCCCAGCTGGCTGGCGTGATCGACTTCGGGATGTTCACGTTTCCCAAGTACAGGATCTTCTTGGTGGTATTCATAGCCTTGGTCTGTATGGGAATCTGGCTGTTTATCCACAAGACCAGCTACGGAGCCATTGTCAGGGCGGGCACCGACAACCGGGACATGGTCAATTGTCTGGGCATCAACATCTACAGGGTCTTCACCTTGGTATTCTCTTTAGGGGTAGGTCTGGCCGGGTTGGCCGGAGCCTTGGCTCTCCCCATGAGAGGCGCCCAGCCACTTATGGGAGACACCATTTTGTTGCTGTGCTTTGTAGTGGTAGTCATCGGTGGACTGGGAAGCCTTGAGGGTGCCATACTGGGAGGCTTGATCGTGGGGGTTGTTGAATCCATGATGATACTTCTCTGGCCCCAAGGGACCATGATCGCCATATTCGCTGCTATGGCGATTGTCATCCTTACCAGACCCCGAGGCCTATGGGGCCTGAGATAAGACGGGAGAGGAGATGGTTGAGGAGGGCCTCGAAAGGCACAAACCGCTGATAGATCGAGAGATCTGTATGTTAGCCGGGCTTGCGTTTTTGCTGCCATTTGTTCTGCCGTACAAATCCCTACCCGCTGAGATCCTAATCTATGCGTTGGGTGCGGTCTCCTTCAATATCCTTTTGGGCTACACAGGCATGCTCTCCTTTGGACAAGGTGCGCTCTTCGGGATGGGCGCGTATACAACAGGGTTGCTCCTCATCCATTTGGGATGGCACCCTTTGGCCACGCTCGTGTGCGCCTCATTGAGCGGCGCGATTACGGCCCTAGTGGTTGGCCTGTTCTCCATACAGCGGATTGGTCTCTACTTCGTCATGTTAACCCTGGCCTTCAATCAGCTGGTCTTTTTCATCGCATACCAGTTGAAAGGACTCACGGGGGGGGACGATGGCCTCTTGGACGTCCCCCGCCCGAATCTGAGCATCTTCCCAGGGCTGCAAATACCTCTTCAGACCAATCTACAATTCTTCCTCTTTATCTGGATCGTCTTCATTGGATGTATTATCGTCATAAGACGGATTCTTTGCTCTCCCTTCGGCCGTGTCCTTGTGGCGATTAAAGAAAACCCTGAACGGGCTGTGGCTGTCGGATATAACATCCAATACTACAAACTCACTGCCTTTATCATCTCCGGGCTCTTCACTGGACTGGCTGGAGGCCTCTATGCACTCTTCATGAAAATGGTACCCATCACCGCCGTTGAACTCGTTACATCAACTGATTTCATTATCATGAGCCTTCTTGGAGGCCTAGGCTCGCTTTACGGGCCCATTATCGGGGCTGTTGTCGTGAAGATCGCTTCCGAGATTCTCAGTGAAATCTGGGCCCGGTGGCTGCTGGTTCTCGGGCTGACCTTCATCGTCTTCATGCTCTTCATGAAGGAAGGAATATGGGGGCTAATCACCGCTGCTTTGGAAAAACTCAAGGTGAACCTGTCCGGCAAGGTGGAAAAGTCATGATTCTCCGGACCGTGGGTCTAACAAAGCACTTCGGTGGGCTCACAGCAGTCAACAAAGTTGACTTGAGTGTTGAAGAGGGAACGATTCACTCTATCATCGGACCCAACGGGGCCGGCAAGACTACACTCTTCAATATGTTGACCGGAGAAATTCCTGTTTCGGATGGAGAAATCTACTTCCAGGGCAAAAAGATAACGGGCCTCAAGCCGCACCAAATAGCCAAGGCCGGTATCGGCCGTTCTTTTCAACAGAACAGGCTGTTCAACAACCTGACCGTCCTTGAAAACGTACGGCTGGCAGTCCACGCCCACCACAAGGGCCATTTCAGTCTGTTGCGACATTTCCGTGCATTCTCAAGACCTGTGGAAAAGGCCCGGGAGATCCTGGAGGAGCTCGGGATCGCCGGAATTGCAGCCAAAAAGGCAGGAGAGCTGCCTCATGGACAACAGCGGATCCTCGAGGTCGCTCTTGCCCTCGCCGCAGACCCTGTTCTGTTGCTCCTGGACGAGCCGACTAGCGGCATGTCTCCCGATGATTCCGTTAAGATGATACGGCTGTTGAAGGAGTTAGGAAAACGGCTGACCATTTTGATCATAGAACACAACATGAACCTCGTCATGTCCATCTCATCTGTCATCACAGTACTTCATCAAGGAGAAATAATAGCTTCGGGCAGTCCATCTGAAATCGAAAATAACGAGGAAGTGAACAGGGCTTACCTGGGAGAGCATACTCGATGTTGAAATTGGATAACGTCCATTCATATTACGGCAGCAGTCATATCTTGAAGGGAATCGATTTCTCCGTGGAAGAAGGGGAAATTGTAACCCTTCTGGGCAGAAATGGGGCGGGCAAGACGACCACCTTGAAGACAATTATGGGGCTTCTGACCCCCAAGCAAGGGACGATCACTTATCGCGGCGAGATCATCAGCGGGCTAAAACCATTTCAGATCGCTCGGAAGGGAATCGGCTATGTGCCCGAGGAACGTGCCATATTCGTGCACCTTACTGTGGTGGAAAACCTCACAATCGCCCAGATAGGCAGGAACAAATCCCTTCGCGGCCACTGGACCGTTGAGCGCGCCTTCGAAATGTTTCCCAGGCTCGCCATGCGAAGAACGGCCATGGGTGGCAATCTCTCCGGGGGGGAGCAGCAGATGCTCTCCATCGCCCGGGCGCTAATGAGCGAGCCGGATCTGCTCCTTATGGATGAGCCCTCCGAAGGTCTGGCCCCAATCATAGTCAAGGAGCTGCAGAAGATCACCCTGGANATCCTCCGGGAGGGAATCACCATCTTGCTCATCGAACAAAACTTGGACATGTGCACGACCCTGGCCAAACGTCACTACATTATGGATCAAGGATGCATCGTTTATCACGGGACCAACGAGGAATTTCTCGGAGACGAGGAGGTCAAGAACCGTTATCTGACCTTGAGGTCCGTAGAAAAAACATTGGAATCTGAAGAGTAAAAGGGAACAAAAGCTATGCGATTCGTCATTGCGATGATGAAACACGAGACCAATACCTTCTCCCCGGTTCCTACACCCCTGGAGAGCTTTGGGGGAAGGCATGGCGTCCTCTTTGGCCGCGAGGCCTTCAATGCATATCGAGGCACCAATACTCCAATGGGCGCCTTCATCGATATTGCCCTTCGAGAGAGAGCGCAAGTCGTCATACCCATTGCGGCCGAGGCCTTTCCAAGCGGCCCCGTGCACAAGGATGCCTACCAGCGCATTACCGACGCCATCTGCAGCGCGGTGGAGGAAGGCTGCGACGCTCTATTTCTCGATCTGCATGGAGCCATGGTAAGTGAGGAGACCGACGACGGGGAGGGGACTCTCCTTGAGAGAATCCGCGGCATTGCTCCTGACCTTCCCATAGCGGTCGCTCTGGATCTTCACGCCAACCTGACCCCCAAGATGGTGGAAAACTGCACTGTCATCGTGGGATACAAGACATATCCCCATGTGGACATGTACGATACGGGGGCCCAGGCTGGCAGGATCCTGATTCAAGCCCTGAGAGGCGAGATCAAACCTACTATGGCCTGGGGCAACCGACCGATGCTTCCTCACACCCTGCGTATGGGCACTCATGAGCCGCCCATGAAAGACCTCATGTGCATGGCCAGAGAAGCCGAGGAAGACGGTGCCCTGTCAGCAACAGTATTCGGGGGTTTTCCCCTGGCGGACATCCATGATGCAGGGCTCAGCGTGGTGGTCGTCACCAACGCGGATCAAAGACGTGCGCGAACTCTGTGCGAGGATCTACTGAACGCCGCCTGGGAGCGCAGGGCCGACTTCGTGTATCATTCGGAGCCACTCACTAATTCCATAGCCAGGGCAAAGGGGTATACAGAGGGACCCGTACTGCTCATTGACCACGCGGACAACTGTGCTTCGGGGGGTACTCAAGATACAGTTGCAGTGTTGGCCGAAGTCATTCGACAGGGGCTGAAGGACGTGGCCATGGCGGCCATCCGTGACCCAGAGGCCGTCGCCCGACTGATTGATGCAGGAGTCGGCTCCCGAATGACCATCCAGCTGGGCGGAAAAATGGACATGCCTTCCATCGGAATGAAGGGCGAACCACTTGAAGTGACCGGAGTCGTCAGAAAGATAACCGATGGCGAATTTACCATCCAGGGACCCATGTACAAGGGCGTAAAGGCCTATATGGGCAGAACCGTAGTGTTGGATACCGGCGCTGTTGAGATAATCGTCATCGAGCGCAACCATGAACCCTGGGATTTGGGGGTATTCCGTAGCGTGGGCATCGAGCCGACGACAAAACGCTATCTCTTGCTTAAGTCTCGCCTTCATTACAGAGCGGCCTTTCTCCCTATTGCAAAGCATGTAATCGAGTGCGATGGAATAGGGGTAACAACTTCCGAGTACAGCCGATTTCGTTTCATTAAACTCCGTCGCCCTATCTATCCTCTCGATTTAGAAGCATTTGGACCGTAGTGCAGGTTGATAAAACATCCTGAACATATCCGTGAGGAGAACGCTCAATGGAGCTTTTTCCCATAGTGGAGCTAACCGGCAATCCACGACGGCGGGGAGAGATACATGGCCGGGCACTGGCTGAGGCCATCGGGGAAAACCTCCGGATCTACCTTCATCGTATCGGGACCTCCACGGGGATCGAGAAGGAGAGGGTCCTGAAGCTGGCGCGAAGGTTTGTACCAGCAGTCAAAGACGCCGCCCCTTGGCTCCTCGAAGAAATGGAGGGGATCGCACGAGGGGCAGGCCTTCCACTGGAAGCGGTCCTGGTCTTGAACGCCAGGACCGAACTCATGTATCCAAGCGCCATCTCTCAGGAGTGCACCACTCTGGGGCTTTCAGCCGACCGGACCGTCAACGGATGCACATTGCTTGCACAAAACTGGGACTGGATTCCTCAACTGAGGAGAGGGGTCGCTTTCTTCCGCCTGAAACCGGAACATGGCCAGACATCCCTTTATTTCTGTGAAGCTGGCCAGCTGGCTAAAATAGGCCTTAACGAAAGCGGCATGGGGATCCTACTCAACATCCTTATCACTGAAGACGTTCGGGCGGGCATCCCGGTACACGTCCTCCTCCGCCTGATCATTGAACAATGCACAACTTTAGAAGAGGCCGCAGCCTTGATAGAGGGAGCCTACCGAGCCTCATCCAGCCACGTCCTCCTGGGGGATACCCGAGGCGGCATATTGGGTGTGGAATTCAGTCCAAAGGGCACTGCCAGGATCACGCCCAACCGCGGTCTAGTGATACATACCAACCACTTCTGTGACTCCCAACTCTCCGTAAAGGACTCTGGTCTCTCCCTTATCCCCGATTCCTCAAGACGCCTTGAGAGGGCATGGCATCTGCTCTCTGAGAGGAATAGGCTCAGCATCCGAGATCTCAAGTGCATCCTCAGCGACCATAAGGACGGCCCTTCCTCCATCTGTCGGCACATAGACCCACTACAGCCTCTGCATCAGCAGATGGAGACGGTGGCCTCCCTTATTCTGGATCTGAACAAAGGGACAATTTCGGCCACCTTCGGACAGCCATGTAAAAATCCTTACCATGAACTTCGGCTTTGAGGTGAGAAGCGGCGGTGGGGGTTAAAACTAGAAGCCTTCTTTGGTGGAACATAGATTCTCCCCTAAAGACGACCTNTGTGGACTAAAGACGGAAGTAGAATGCTGCCAGTGGATAGTNCCCTCCCTCCCCTTACTCCTCCTTCAACAGGCCCTTGGCACGAAGCTTGAGGCGTTTCTTTCGCCTTCGCCTTCTGCGCTCAAGCTCTCTTCTACGTTCGATCTTCTTGTGCCTCGCCATGAATCCCTCCTCAAGTAAGTCCGATTTTCGCACGCGACCATTATGCACATCCGGGCCGGGCGAGGCAACCCCACCAGGGTCGCATCCGAATCCCATCCATTCCCAAGGGATAAAGCGCCCTCTCATTCTTTCCCCCATGGATATCCCCCTGGGTCGGTTGACAGTTTCGGGAAATCGGGTAGATTTAACAAGGTAACTATTCAGGCAAGGAGGAATCATGAGATCCCAATCTCTCATCATCTGGATCCTTGGCTTGACCATCCTGGCCTGTGGTCCCTCGCCCCTTTTCGGGCAAGGGACTCCTCCGGATCCCAACCGCGAGGCCCTGGAGTCCCTCCTCGACGATCTGGATAAGGCCATAGAGGACGCGGATCAGCGCATGATCGCCCACCCCCGTTTCCTGGACGAACTGCGCCAGCTGGTCGCACGATACCGGGCCAAACTTCGGGAGGTCTTCCTCTTCGACGACTTCTCTGACGGGGACTACACCCAAAACCCCACGTGGGTGGTTGACTCGGGGCGATTCCGGGTGACCCCTCTCCAGAGGCTCAAAAGCCGGGTGAGGGTCCTTCGGCCGGTCTCCACGACCGAGGAACAGGAGGAGTTGGGGCCCCTCGGGATCATCCTCCAAGAGGTCCTTCGCCCCACCCAACGCGAGGGGACGCCGACCGAGCCGAAACAGGCCGTCATCCACACCGCCGCTCGAATCAGCTCCGACTTCGAGGTGGATCTCTCCCTCCTCTCCCGCTCCACATGGGGAGCTATGGAGGTGGTCCTGCTTGGGGGTACTCCCCCTACGCCCCGCTACCGTTTGGTCTACCATGCGGCGCCCTCGGCCGAACGTCCCATTCAGATCATCCGACAACGGGGCTCCAAGAGCTACCTAATCGAGGATGCCACCAAGTGGCCGGATCTGGACGACGGGGCTATTCATCGTTTGCAGTGGATCCGGGATACCGACGGCACAATGCGCGTCCTGGTGGACGGAGAGGAGGTCCTCCGTACCGTGGAGCTTTACTATCGAGGAGACTTCTCAGGCATCGCTCTGGTCAATCGGGGCGGGGTCTACGAGTGGGATGCCATCCAAGTGCTCAAGGCCCCATAAAGATCGGAATTCCGTACCAAGCCCTCCTTCGGCCCGCTTAAGGTAACGGTTGTCTCTGCCCCCTCTCGAGGTCCCGGAGGGCTGGAAGGACTTTACTAACAAATTATTATGAGGAGGAGAAAGCACGATGGTCCTGGTGGAGTTCAGTATGTACCCATTGGATAAGGGCGAGAGTTTGAGCCCCTATGTGGCCCGATCCCTGGAGATCATCGAGTCCAGCGGACTAGAGTACCGCCTCAACCCCATGGGCACGGTGCTCGAAGGAGAGTGGGACGAGGTCTTCGAGGTCATTCGAAAGTGCTTTCAGCGTATGTCCGAGGATTGCAACCGGATCGCCGTTTCCATCAAGGTGGACTACCGAAAAGGGACACGCGGCAGGCTGGAATCGAAGATCCGCTCCGTGGAGGAGAAGGTGGGGAAAAAGCTCAAGACCTGACGCCAACAGGGCCCCCCTAAACGGGGGTCTTCCTCTTCTAGGGTTTTAAAACCTGGCAAAATCCTCTTATCAGGAGTTCTTCAGATTTTTCCGGGTTTATTTTATAGTCCGCAACGGAGTTTAATACTTCCTTAAGAGCCACGGCACTAAATAAAAGAACTGCTTAATGTGGAACCAGGCAATTCGTCTTGGTTTTTCTATCTTTTGTGTCGATATCGGGACTTCTACTATTTTCCCTCCTTTTGCAATAACCTCAAGAGAAAGCACACCACATATACAGATCCCCCTGAGCTCTAGTGTTCTTGCTAATTCTGTACGTAATGCTCGGAATCCTGTACCAGAATCTCCAACGTTTGCTTTTTTCTGAGCTAACCACGTTAGTAATCTTTCCGATGGTCTGGGGATATGATCGCGACGCCCCTGAACCATGTCAGCATAACCCTCAAGAATCGGTTTTACTAGTTTGGGTATTTCTCTTGCTAGAAACTCGCCATCCGCATCTAATGTGACCACAATGTCTCCTCTGGCCTTTTCAAAACCAAGCTTGATTGCTTCAACATAGCCTTTATTTGAGGCCTGTTTAAATACACGAGCACCATTCCTGCTTGCCTCTTCGGCTGTACTGTCTTTGCTAGCATCATCAACAACGATGACTTCATCAACATATGAATTGACATATTTTATCGTATCACCGATGCGAGAGGCTTCATTGTATGCAGGGATTACAGCAGTAATTGCCAGCATATATTTTTCCTCAAGTCCCCAAGAAAACGGAAGGGTTCTCCACGGGAATCAGCGGGGGCTTCATCACTATCTCCTTCCAAAAGGTATACCGAAAGCGCCAAGGTGGTTCCTGCTCCGGCGAGGATGGTAACTACTATATGCCCGAAGCGGTGCAGCCATGGGAAGAGGTTGAGTCCCGCTGACAGGAGACCGAGGAAGGGAATCCTCATCACAGCTCATTCGCATGGATGACTCCCCACCCGATACCGTTCGTCTTCAGCATGGCGTCTCTCGACCCCGATCAGGTCGTTGAATTCTTCGAAATGCATCATGGCATCCCCCAGGGTCCGGGTGGACCCGTGCTGGAGGAGGGTCCTGTAGGTCCTCTCCAAGGCCCTGGCAGCCGCGTAAAGACCGGAGAGCACAAAACCCACGCTGAAAAAGCCCATCTCCACCAGCTCCTCAAGGGAGCACAAGGGAGTCACTCCTCCCTCAATCAGGTTCACCGCTAGGGGAGGAGGGAGTTCTTTGCCGATCCTTCGAAGCTCCTCCTTGCTCCTGGGCCCCTCCACGAAGAGCACGTCGGCCCCCGCCTCCTTGTAGAGACTGGCCCTCCGGATCGCCTCGTCCAGTCCATGAGTGGCGATGGCGTCGGTTCGGGCAGTGATGATGAAAGAGGCGTCACCTCTGGCGTCCACGGCGGCCCGGATCTTGGCTGCGTGCTCCTCCGCCTCGATGACCTCCTTGCCCCGCATGTGACCGCATCGCTTGGGCCACCTTTGATCCTCCAGTATGATACCACGCGCCCCCATGCGGATGAGCTCCCGGACCATCCGCTGCACGTTGAGAGGCCCACCATAGCCCGTGTCGCCGTCCACGATCAAACCGATGGAGACAGCATGGGTGATGCGGCGGGCAGTATCCAGAATCTCCGTCTGCGTTATCAAGCCCAAGTCCGGTTCTCCCAGGTAGGATGCGGCTACCCCGTACCCGGTCAGAACGGCGCCCCGAAAACCCACGCGATGGGCCACTTTGGCCGAAAGCACGTCATAGACGCCTGGAACGATCAAGATCCGTCCTTGGGAGACCAGGGAATGAGGATGGGTTTCGCTCTTGTCAGACATGAGGCCGATCCTTTCAATCCATCGATCGCATCAGGGCTGGCTGCAGAGGCTCAAGATGTCCGCTCCGTCGGCTGTGATGGCCACGGTGTGTTCGAAATGGGCAGAGAGGGACCCGTCCGCGGTCACGGCCGTCCAACCGTCGGAGAGGACCTTCACCCGATAGCCCCCCGCATTGACCATGGGTTCCAAGGCCAGGACCATCCCCTCCTCCAAGACGGGATTGATGGGACTCGGGGGTACGTAGTTGGGGACCTGTGGCTCCTCATGGAGTTCGCGGCCGATACCGTGGCCCACGAACTCACGAACCACCGAGAATCCGTGTCTTTCCACCCAGCTCTGAATGGCTCGGGAGATGTCGTAGAGGCGGTTTCCCGCACGGGCCACCTCGATCCCTCGAAACAAGGCCTCTTCGGTCACCTGGAGGAGTCTTCTGGCCTTGGGTTGGATGCGCCCTATGGCATAGGTCCTGGCCGCATCCCCGTAATAGCCCTGGTAGCGGACCCCGATGTCCACGCTCACCAGGTCTCCCTTGCGGATCCGGCGGGGGCCGGGGATCCCGTGAACCACCTGTTCGTTGATGGAGATGCAGGTGGAGGCCGGATACCCTCGATATCCCAGGAATGCGGGTTCAGCTCCGCTCTCCCGGATCCTCCGCTCCACGAAGCGATCCACATCCTCGGTGGTGACCCCTGGATGGATGACCTTGGTCAAATCGTCCAGGATGCAGGCCACGATCCGGTTGGCCTCTCGAAGGCGTTCGATCTCCTCGGGGGTCTTCAGATTCATGGCCCCCCTCCCTCGAAACCGTCAGGAACACGAAAGTACCACCTCCCCTGGAAACGCTCTCGGATCCATCCTCGGCGGAGGGCCATCCGCTCCAGAAGCCGGTGGGCCTCTTCCTCGTCCATCCCGAAGGCCTCCGCCAGGTCGCGGGCACAGACGGGCCTTCGCAACACCGTCTCGAGGATCTGCCTCTCCCGCTGTCGCCGAAGCCTCTCCTCCGTCCGCACGCGGAAGGGAGCGATGATCTCGGCCCGCTCGCCCAGCCGCTTCCGGATCTCCTCCAGGCGCTCCGAGGAGACGGCCTCGACCCAGGGCTCGGCAGGGGGACGAACCACCGTATTGATCTGGATTCGATCTGGGCGGATGCGTTCGACCCAAGTCTTCAAGCCCGAAAGGCCTTCCGGATCGTCGTTGACTCCCCTAACGAAGAGGATCTCCAGCCAAAGCTCCCCATCAAACCCCTTTGAAAAACGAACCAACCCTTCGAGGATCTCCGCCAATCGAAGGCGCGGATGGGGCCGGTTGATCCGGTGGAATACATCCTCTCTCCAGGCGTCCAATGAGGGGAGGACCAAGTCGGCCCGACGAAGCTCCCGGCGCACTTCACCTCGATAGAGGAGCGAGGCGTTGGTCAACACGGCCACGGGCTTGGAAAAGGCCGATTGGAGCCTTCGGATCAAATCTCCCAGCCCCAGATAGAGGGTGGGCTCGCCGGATCCGGAAAAAGTAAGGACGTCCACATCCGGATCTCGGCCCAGGGCCTTATCCACAGCCTCCAGCACGCGGCCGGGATCTAGATACCTCCGTCTGCGGAAGGTGGGCCGACGGGTAGGGCCCAACTGGCAGTAGACACAGTTGTACGTGCACGTCTTGAGGGGGACCACGTCGATGCCCAGAGACCGTCCGAGCCTCCGGGATGCAACGGGTCCGAAGGTGATCCCCATGGAAGGTCTCCTCCCATCTCCTTGAGACCTCACTTCTTCGCTTGGAGCTGAAGGAACCGTCGGAGACTGCGGTCGTAGGTCCGCTCCACCTCCGGAGGGAAGAAGCAGGCCGGGAGCTCACCGTGGCCGCGATGATAGAACAGACACTCGCAGCAGTATCCCTTCCTGGAGCACGGCTCATAGGTACAGTTGCACCGCTGGCGATTCTTCTCGTAGTTCTTGCATTCCTTCTCAGGCATGTCTTCTCCTCTCCATATAGTCGTTGACCTGGTACATGAAGGCCTCCAGCCGACTCTGGGTGGAGGTATCCGTCTGTCCATCGAAGAAGAGGCTCAAAACGGGTATGGACCCATGTTCCTCCCGAAAGCGTTTGAGCACGGCGTTGACGATGGTACCGGGCATGCAGGTAAAGGGACCCACATTGACGATCCCCCCTACCCCTTTTCGGAAAAAGTCCACGGACTTGCCGATGCTCAAGATGGCTTCCCCCTCGAAGGAATCGTGAATATAAGGCGAGGCCATCCGGAGCGTCTCCGAGATGGCCGGCTCGTGGCAGTTCTCAACCAGCCCCCGGAAGATGGCCTCCATGCGGTGTTCGTCGCGTTTCTGAAACCACTCCTTTAGCGCGGTGCGCAGGAGGTTCCCCCATCGCCGATCCCGGATGGCGTGTCTCTTGGCCATGCAGTTGATGTAGAGAAGCCATTCNGATATGGGCGGAAGCCAGACCTTGGCCCCAAGGGCCTCGAGGCGTCGGATAACGTTCTCGTTGGCGAAGGGATTGGAGCGCAGGTAGATCTCCCCCACAATCCCCACCACTGGTCGTCGGTCTGAGGGGTTGCGGGGAACAGCCTCGAAGGCCTCCCTGGCCTCCTCCAGGACGGGAAAGAGGTCGGTGTTCCCTTCCCGGATCTCGTCGCAGATCTTCTGAAGGTACCGTCGGTAGACCGCATCGGCCGATCCCGGCCGGCTCTCCAGGGGCCTCACCTCCCAGAGGGCCTTCTGGAGGAAGTCCACGGCCACGACCCCTCTCCATCCCAGCTTGACGAATGTCTTCCCGATGATGCCGATCTCCCTGTACATCTCCTGGTCCTGGACGGGCGAGTAGATGGGCACATCCGGAAAGCCCACCTCATCCAAGACCAACCGATGAAAACGATTGTATTGGCCGAAACGACAGGGTCCGGACCCACCCGGCATGAAGAAGGCGCTGTGATTGCGGTCGAAGTCGGGCCGACTCACCCAAGAGACCATATCTCCCGTGGTCAGGATACAAGGGTAGCATTCCCTTCCCGATGTGTATCTTTTCCCCAGATAAAGAGTCTCCTGCGTGGTCTCGGGAAGCACCCTGGAGGGCACCCCACAGGCCTCAAAGGTGGCGGCCAAGGCATGGGCGTGGTCCGTCATATAGGGGAGATAGACCACTCGATCCCTTCGAAATCCGGCCAATCCCCTGCGACGCACGGGGCGGAGGGGACCGCTCGCCCGGGTGGGGGCGTTCCGGAGGCTGTCCAGGAATGCCTCCAGACGGGTGATTGCCCCCACATCCGAGCTGTGTTCGTCGATCTCGATCTGAAGAAAGGGCTTCCCTCCCATGGCATTGCGGAAAAAGTGCGCGATGAAGGAGTCGGGCCCGCAACCGAAGTTGGTGATGTAGACGGCGAAGAGTCGGGAATCCTCTCTCAGGACTCGAGCCGCCGTCATGAATCGTTGCCCGTAGCGCCAGTAGTGCCCCAGAACCTCGTCGTCGGGAGGGACCTCCTGGAGAGGCAGGGCGTCCAGGGGGATGGACTGCACACCCAGATCCCTCAATTTTCGAGGGAGGTTCAGGTTGATCCCAGGATCGCAGCCGTTGTACACACGGCTGACGATGACCATGGCCCGCTCCCCTTCCTTCAGGGCAGAGAGGGCCTCGCGGCCCATCTCCTGCAAGGCGTAGGTAAAGGCTTCCTGGGCCTCCTCGGCCCTCTGGATGGCCCTTTTAACCTGATGGCCCGGCCTCCCCAGAGAGCGCCCGAAGCGTATGAGAGCCCGATGAAGGTGGGAGACGGGGGCTCCGAACCGCAGAGGAGGGGCCAGAAGCTCCACCCCCCGGGCCTTGAAGTCGAAGGCGGCTCGGATCGTGTAAGGGATGGTCTGGACATAGGGGCAGTGGTAGCCCTGTGGAAGGTCCTCCCGGGGTTGACGCAGGTCGATGATGCTCGGGAGGAAGATCCGCTCCACCCCTTTCTCCAGGAGGTCCTCCACGTGTCCGAAGGCTACCTTGATGGGGAAGCAAGTCTCGGCGGGCACGCGCTCTACCCCTCTGTGGATGATGGACTTGGTGGTGGGCTCTGAGAGGACCACGCGAAACCCCAGCTCCGTGAAGAACGCTTTCCAGAAGGGAAGCATCTCATGGAAGAAAAGGATCCTGGGGATCCCCACCTCGGGGGACCCTTCCGGTGCTTCATGAGAATAGGCATTCAAGAGGAGCTCTTCGCGTCGAGCGAACAGGTCCGGGATCTCGGCCTTGGGGGCGCGGGACGGTCCACTACGCCTCTCGTACCGCTCGCATCGGCCTCCGTAGAAGAGAGGTCGATTCTCCCCCTCCACGGTCACCTTCTTGATCTCGCATCGGTTAGGACAACGCCTGCACTCGAAGGGCCTCACCTTGTAGCGCCGCTCGGCCAGGGAGAACCCTTTGAAGTTGCTGTAGGGCTTGGGATTCTCTCGTTTGGCCAGGAGGGCGGCCCCGATGGCTCCGGTAACCTCGTGATGAGGAGGTACGATGACGGGTCGTCCCAGGACCTTCTCGAAAGCAGCCACCACCGCGTCGTTGAAGGCAGGGCCCCCCTGAAAGAATATCTTGCGCCCGATCCTTCGATCCTCCACCACCTTCTGGAGGTAGTTCTCCACGATGGAGTAGGCAAGCCCCGCCACCAAATCCTCGGTGGCCGCATCCCGTTGAAGGTGATGAACCAAGTCCGACTCCATAAAGACGGTGCATCGTTCACCGAGTCGGACTGGTCTTTTGGACCGAAGGGCCAACCGGGCAAACTCGTCCCGGATGGAGATCCCGAGCCGCTCGGCTTGCTCTTCCAGGAACGAGCCGGTCCCAGCGGCGCAGACTTTGTTCATGGCGAAGTCCACCACGGCTCCGTTGGAGAGGCTGATGTACTTGGAGTCCTGTCCCCCGATCTCGAAGATGGTGTCCACTTCGGGGTCAATGGCCGCAGCGGCCGTGGCCTGGGCCGTGATCTCGTTTCGCACCACATCAGCCCCGATGAAATCCCCGGTCAGATAGCGCCCTGAGCCCGTGGTGGCCGCCCCCAGGATCTCCACGCGATCCCCTACCTCTTCACCGATCTCCTTCAAACCCCGTTTGACGGCCTCCAAAGGGCGTCCGGCGGTCATCAGGTAGCGCTTGGCGAGAACCCGCCCGGCCTCGTCAATGACCACCACATTGGTACTGATGGAGCCCACATCGANCCCGAGATAGGCACGGATACGGCCCCCCACGCGGGTATCCCACCGCATCGGGACCTCCGGAGGCCTCCGGCTCGAGGGCGGGGTCAATGGGACAAGCCCCTCTTCCTCCTCCTTTTGGGATCTCTCGATGGCTGTCTTCAAAGCATCCAGTCCCAGGAAGGGCTTTTCGAGCGATGGGTCCTCCAGCAAGACCAACACGGCACCGATGGCCCCTGTGGAGGCGAAGTGGTCGGGGACAAGAAGATCTCCGTCCTCCAGCTCCAGGGTCTCTCGAAAGGCCCGCACCATTCCTGGGTTGGCGGCCACTCCCCCCTGGAAGGCCACAGGGGGCTGAATCGTCTTTCCCTTAGCCACATTCCCCTTGAAGTTCCGGGCCACGGCGAAGCAGAGACCCGCCACGATGTCGTAATCCGGAGTGGCCGATTGTTGGAGGTGGATCATGTCGCTCTTTGCAAACACTGAGCAGCGCCCGGCAATTCTGGGAGGTTTTCGAGAGCGCAGGGCCAACCGTCCAAACTCCTCGATGGTCAGGCCCAGACGGCTTGCCTGCTGGTCCAGAAAGGCCCCAGTGCCAGCGGCGCAAAGGGTGTTCATGGAGAAGTCCTCGATGCCCACCTTCCCATCGCGCCCCTGACGGGACAACAGGATCAGCTTAGAGTCCTCCCCTCCCATCTCGATGATGGATCTGACTTTGGGAGCCACTAACTCCGAGGACTTGGCCTGGGCAATCACCTCGTTGATGACACATCCGCCGATGAGATCCCCCAGCCGTTGGGCGCCCATGCCAGTAATGGCAACGCCCCCAATCGCCTCCTTGGGATAGCGGCCCAGGAGCCCCTTCAGCACTCGGTATACGGTCTCCAGTGGCTTCCCGTGAATCCTTCGGTAGTCCTCCTCGAGGACCCGGCGATCCGGTGTCATAACCACTGTATTGAGACTGATGGAACCCACATCCAGACCGATGTAAACTCCTTCATACCCTTCGGGAACCATCCAGAACCCCTCCTCGTCCCTCGATGCGAGCTTCAGGCCCTCCTCTCCAAGACCTCCTTTGCGAGAAAGAGCCGATGGGATTCGCTTGTGCCCCCGATCACCTCGGCGATCTGACTGTCTCGCCACAGACGCTCCACCGGTCCTCCTTGGGTCACCCCCTTCCCCCCATAAATCTGCATGCACGCCCGAGCGCACTCAGGGGCCATCTCAGAGGCGAAGAGTTTGGCCACTGAGGCCTCGGCCGAGGCATCCTTTCCCGAATCCACGAGCCACGCCGCCCTCAGAGCCAACTGCCGGGCCACGTCCACGTTCACATGCATGTCGGCGATCTTGAAATGGATCTCTTGATAGGTGACGATGGGTCTGCCGAAGGTCTTCCGCTCTTTGGCGTAGCAAACGGCCGACTCCAGGCAGGCTTGTCCCACTCCGATGGCATATCCCGCCACCATCAAGGATACATGGGGCAACCGCTCCAGCTCCTCCACCCCCGGGCCCTCTTCCCCCCCGAGGCGGGCCTCCTTGGGCAGACGGCATCCCGAAAACCGAAGGGCGCTGACGCGCGCGCCGCGGGCGCCCACGGCCCGGATCTCCCGGCAAGGCTCCATTCCAGCCACAGGCGGGGCGATCACGAAGGCCGCACTTCCTCCGTCCGCCGACGAAGCGTCTCCTTCCAGAGATGTCAACACCAGAAGCCCGTGGGCATCGGGGCCGTTCAAGACATAGGATTTCTCCCCCTGGAGTACATAGCCTTCCCCATCCATGCGGGCCCGGGTGCGCAGGTTTCTCGTGTCCATCCCCCCATGCGGTTCAGAGAGGGCCCAGGCTCCCTTGAGCCCCCCCGTCGTCAAAAGGGAGAGAAACCTCTCCTTCTGAGCCGAGGAGCCGAAGCGTAAAAGGGGCACTCCGAAACGAAGCAGGGTGGTCCCGGCCACCAGGGCGGTGGACGGACAGACCCTGGCCAGCTCCTCCATGCCCAGCAGGGCGCAGATCATATCCTCCCCGTTGCCCCCGTAATCCTCGGGGATGAGAAGCCCCAAAAATCCCACCTCGGCCAGTACCCGGAGATGGTCCATGGGCACTTCCCCTCGGGATTCCACCTGCTCCGACGAGTCTCGGATCTTTCCCTCACACAATGCCCTGAGGTTGCGCTGGAATTCCCTCTGCCGGTCATCGAGCGCGTAATCCATCTGCCTCTCCGCAAGATTCCAGACCAGGGGGGCCGGGCTCTCTCAGATGGCGCGCCCCTGGCTGTAGTCCAGGTTCATGATCATTCGGGCGATGATGGCCCGCTGAATCTCGCTTGTCCCGCCCCCGATGGAGGCCAGCCGAGCGTTGCGGAAGGCACGCTCCACGGGATACTCGTGGATATATCCGTACCCTCCATGGATCTGGACCGCCTCATGGGCCAGACGCATTCCGGCCTCGGCTACGAAGAGCTTGGCCGTGGCCGCCTCCAAATGATTGACAGGATACCCCTGATCCTTGCACCAGGCCACCCTGTAGATGAGCATCCTACAGGCCTCATAGCTCACCTTCATGTCCGCGATCTTGTGCTGAATGGCCTGAAAGCGGGCGATGGGGCGGTCGAATTGGATCCGTTGTTTGGCGTATCCGACGCAGAGATCCAACAGATAGCGCATCCCCCCCACAAAGGGGGCCAGAAGAGCACTGCGATCCCATTCCAAGGCCCCGATGGCGATCCGCACGAAGCCCTCACCTTCCCCGCCGAGCTGGTTCTCCAAGGGAACCCGGCAATCCTCGAAGATGAGCTCCGAGGTAGGGGAACTCCTGCATCCCATCTTCTTCAGGGGCTTGCCCGCCCGGAAGCCGGGAAAGTCCTTCTCCACAATGAATGCCGTGATCCCCGCGGCCTTCTTCTCCCTGTCCGTCACAGCGAAGACCACTAAGACGTCGGCAATGGGACCGTTGGTGATGAACATCTTGGTCCCGTTGATGAGATAATGGTCTCCTTGGCGGACAGCGGTGGTACGGAGGGCCGATGCGTCGGATCCCGCTCCGGGCTCCGTAAGGCCCATGGCACCGACCCATTCCCCGGAGGCCAGTTTGGGGAGGTATCGGNCCTTCTGCTCTTCTGTGCCGTGCTGCAGGATGGTATCACCGCAAAGATAGGTATGGGCCCCCCACGAGAGGGTCAGCCCTCCATCCGCTCCCCCCTCTGCCAAGGCCTCACCCGCAAGGCAGGCCGTCACCACATCGGCTCCGGCCCCCCCATACTCCTCGGGGAAGTGGAGTCCCAGGAGACCGAACTCCCCCATCTTCCGCCAAGCCTCCCAACAGAACTCCCCACAGAGGTCCCACTCTTCTCCCAGAGGGGCGATCTCCTTGCGAGCGAACTGGAGAACCTGGTCGCGAAAAATCCTCTGCTCCTCAGTGAACCCGAATTCCATCCCCTTCCTCCCAGTGGGGCTCGCGCTCACATGCCCCAGTGTCTTCTTATACCACCCGGCCCCTCACTGTGTCATCCCCAGAGGAGTCCCTGAGCGGACCTGCGGATCGTAATCCGCCGGATTGACAACCCGGATCTCCGCTGAAACAATAATTCCGAACCCTCCCGCTGGTCCCAATAGAAGGCGAGAGGAGATCACGGTAAGGAGGAGGCATCCCGGCCTTAGGCCAGCCTTCATGCCCAACTATGATCCCGTACCCCAACATCCCTCCTGTCATCGTCTCACTGGGACCCGTTCAGATCCGATGGTACGGGATGATGTATCTGCTGGGTTTCGGGATCGGCTATGGGGTCCTACGCCGTCTCGCCATGCGTCACCAAAGTCGATTCCGAGGAGACCTGATCCTCGACTTTCTGGCCTGGGCGGCTCTAGGCATCGTGGTGGGGGGGCGTCTGGGATATGTCCTCATCTACAATCTCGCCTACTATCTGGACCATCCCCTGGAGGTCTTCGCCCTCTGGCACGGCGGCCTGTCTTTCCATGGCGGTTTCATAGGTGTCCTCCTGGCCGGCATTTGGTTCATCCGAAGAAGGGGTCTTTCCTTTTACGAAGTAGCAGATCTCGTGGTGATCCCTCTGCCCATAGGGTTGGGACTGGGGCGGTTGGGCAACTTCATCAACGGAGAACTGTTCGGTCGGCCCACTAATCTCCCATGGTGCATGGTCTTCCCAGATGGGGGTGAACTCTGCCGGCATCCCTCCCAACTCTACGAAGCCTTGCTGGAAGGGCTCCTGCTCTTCACGGCCCTGTGGTTCCTCAACCGCAGGCCCAAACCTCCGGGAGTCTCCTTCTGGAGCTTCGTGGGACTCTACGGGATCTGCCGATTCCTAGTGGAATTCGTCCGGGAACCCGACCCCCAGCTCGGTCTGATCCTCGGTCCCCTTACCATGGGCCAGATCCTGAGCATCCCCATGCTTATCCTAGGGGGAGGGATGGTCTGGAGAAGGTGGCGGTTCCATGCTCGTCGGGCAACATGATTGAAAGGCGAACCAAAAAAGACTTGACAGGGAATGAGGACTCGGGGGAATATATTTTCGCTGGAGAGCAGATGGCCATGATGACTCAGGGTTCCAGACCTTTCTTTGGATGGTGGTGGACGTGCTTGCAAGTGCGTCCACGGACCCTGGAGCGCTGAGCCACATCCACATCACAAGGAGTTTTTCGGGGCCGTGGATCCTTGAAAGACAAGATTCCACGGCCCTTTCTCTTTTGACCGGGTATACGAAGATGAATCACTCTGCCCTCTCCCCACAACCTTGGAGCCTTTTCCGGTGGCAATGGTATCGCCTCACAAGGGAGGTCTGCCTCGGCTTTGGGTGACATAAGGATCGAGTAACTTCCAGGGGCCGACGGCAGCTTCCCTGCAGCCGTCGGCCCTTTCTTTTTGGGTCGGTTGTGAGGTGAGAGGCCTTGGACGAGGTCCGAGGGAAATATCCCATATGGAGGTTGAAGCCATGATTCGCCAAGCCATCGTCAAAGTGGCCCAAGGAGAAGACCTTTCTGAGCAGGAAATGACAGCTGCCATGGAGGAGATCATGGGTGGGAAAGCCACGCCCGCCCAAATCGGGGCCTTCCTGACGGCCCTCAGGATGAAGGGGGAGACCGTGGAGGAGATTACGGCCTCGGCTCGGGTGATGCGTTCCAGGAGCACCCCCATACCGAGACGGACGCGAGGGGGTCATCACGCCCCAATGGATGGAGATGGAAAGGATGGGATGGAGGTGCTCGTGGACACCTGCGGCACAGGGGGGGATGGGGCCCAGACTTTCAATGTCTCCACCACGGCGGCGTTCGTGGTGGCGGGAGCGGGCCTTAAGGTCGCCAAGCACGGGAACCGGGCGGTCTCCAGCCGCTGTGGAAGCGCCGATGTCCTGGAAGCCTTGGGGGTGCCTTTGGATCTGCCGCCCGTATACGTGGGGATGTGCATCGATCGGGTGGGCATTGGCTTTTTGTTTGCCCCGCTTTTGCAAAGCGCCATGCGCCACGTCATTGGGCCGCGCAGGGAGATCGGCCTCATTACCATCTTCAATCTGCTGGGCCCATTGACGAACCCTGCGGGGGCTACCGTCCAGGTAGTGGGGGTTTATCATCCGGGACTGACTGTCAAGATCGCCGAAGTCCTCAAGCGGCTGGGGTGCCGAAGCGCATTGGTGGTTCATGGAGAAGGAGGGCTCGATGAAGTAAGCATCTTGGGGACATCCTGGATCGCCCGATTGCACGGGGACAGGATCACCACTTTCAGGCTGGCCCCCGAAGACGTGGGATTTCGCAGGGCGACCTTGGAGGAGATCCGAGGGGGAAATGCATCCGAAAATGCGGCTATAACCATGGGGGTCCTTCGGGGGGATCGCGGGGCTCCCCGGGATATGGTCCTCTTGAACGCGGCCGCCGCCCTTCTAGCCGCAGGTACCGCCTCTACCTTCCAAGAGGGGCTGGAGATGGCCGAGGAATCCATAGATTCCGGAAACGCCTTGAGAAAGCTGCAAGGGCTGGTCACCCTCGCCAAGGAAGCGAATGGGAGGAAGCCCCCCACGCTTTGACCTTGAAGGAGGTGGGCAGTGTCCCTCGATGTATTCGTTTGGAGCAAGCAGGAGGAACTGAAGTCCCTCCGTCTGGACCGCCCAAGCATCTCGGCCTTGAAAGCAAGGGCCTTGAGCGCCCCCCCAGCCCGCGACCTGATCCAGTCCCTCAAGGGAAGGTCCTACCTGCCCATCATCGCCGAGGTGAAGCGGACTTCCCCGTCTGCTGGATCCCTCCGCAAAGGGCTGGATGTGGCCCAGTGGGTCCGCTCTTATGGCCGAGGCGGTGCCGCCGCCATCTCTGTCCTCACGGACCGGCGGTTCTTCGGCGGCTCTTTGGAGGACCTTCAACGGGCTCGAGCGGCAGTGGATCTGCCCATCCTGCGCAAGGACTTCATCCTCCACCCTCTGCAACTCTACGAATCCAGGGCGGCTGGTGCCGATGCAGTCCTGCTTATTGCGGCGGCCCTGGAACCGAATCGGCTTCGAGACCTCTATTTGGAGGCCCAAGACCTGGGCATGACCCCTCTTGTGGAGATCCACGACGAGAGGGAATTGGAGGTCGTTCTCTCTTTGGACCCCCCTATCCTGGGGATCAACAACCGGGATCTGACCACACTGAAGGTATCCCTGGAGACTTCCGCGAGACTAAGACCCCTCATACCAAAAGAGGTGATGGTGGTAGGCGAAAGCGGCATCAGGAACGCCCGAGACGCGGCGTTCCTGGTAGAGGCCGGAGTGGACGCCTTGCTCATCGGTACGGCCTTGATGCGCTCTAGGGATCCAGCAGAGACCTTGAGATCGCTGGGTGCTGTGAGGAGGCAGCCGTGGTCTGGGTGAAGATATGCGGGATCACCTCCATGGAGGATGCCCTTGCGGCCGTGGAGTTGGGCGCCGATGCATTGGGCTTCGTGTTTGCACCAAGTCCCAGGCGGATCCGTCCGGAGAAGGCCAGGGAGATCATCCGTCGACTGCCCTCCCTGATCGAGACGGTGGGCGTTGTAGTGGATGCGCCCTTGAGCTGGATGAGAGAATTAAGGGCCTTCTGCGGCCTGGATACACTCCAATTGCATGGACAGGAGCCCCCAGAGGTAGCGGCCGCTCTGGATGGGCACATCATCAAGGCCGTGCACATGGGATCCCCACGGCCAATCTCACCTCAGGCCTATCCGGAGGCCACGCTCCTTTTGGATACCTACGATCCCCGCCATGCAGGCGGAACAGGCCGAATATTCGATTGGGATCTGGCCAAGGCCCTGGCACGCCACCGTGCGGTCATCCTCGCCGGGGGGCTGAGCCCAGAAAACGTGGAACACGCCGTGGGGCTCGTCCGCCCTTTCGGGGTGGATGTCTCAAGCGGCGTGGAAGCAGAAGCCAGGAGGAAGGATCATGCCAAGATGGCAAGCTTTATCCGACGCGCCAAGGGCTGGATTTCACCTACCCGATGAGCGCGGGCGCTTTGGTCCATATGGGGGACGGTTCGTCCCCGAGACCTTGATGCCCGCGTTGGAGGAGCTGGAGAGCACCTATGAAGAGGCCTGCAGGGACCCCGCATTTTTCACGGAACTTCACGAGCTCCTCCGGGATTTTGCTGGAAGGGAGACTCCCCTGTACGAGGCCCGAAGGATGAGTGAGATCCTGGGGGGAGCCAGGATCTTTTTGAAGCGGGAGGATCTGCTCCACACGGGCGCCCACAAGATCAACAACACCCTGGGACAGGCCTTGCTGGCCCGAAGGATGGGGAAGAATCGGATTGTGGCCGAAACCGGCGCAGGACAGCATGGAGTGGCGGCGGCTACGGCAGCTGCACTGCTTGGACTGGAGTGCGTGGTCTACATGGGGACCCTGGACATGGAACGTCAGGCCCTCAATGTGGCTCGCATAAAACTGCTTGGGGCGCGGGTGGAGCCCGTGGATTCCGGGGGTCGAACGCTCAAGGACGCGGTCAACGAAGCGATCCGGGACTGGGTCACCCATGTATCAACCACCCATTACATGCTGGGTTCCGTTGTGGGTCCCCATCCTTATCCCAAGATGGTACGGGACTTCCAGTCGGTCATCGGCCGGGAGGCCCGAAAGCAAATCCTGGATCGCCAGGGTCGTCTACCCGACCTTTTGGTGGCCTGCGTGGGGGCGGGAAGCAATGCCATGGGCCTGTTCCACCCCTTCCTGGAGGACCCTGTCCAGATGGTGGGGGTGGAAGCAGGAGGCAAAGGGGTCCAAAGCGGCGAGCACGCAGCCACCCTTGCCTGCGGAACCGTTGGGGTGTTGCATGGGGCAAGTTCCTATCTGCTCCAGGACGCCCACGGCCAGATCCTGGAGCCCCACTCCATTGCTGCGGGATTGGACTATCCAGGGGTGGGGCCGGAGCACGGCCACCTGAAGGACACGGGTCGGGTGCAGTATGTGACAGCCACGGACGGGGAGGCGGTCAGCGCCTTCCAGATGCTGAGCACTACCGAGGGGATCGTGCCGGCCCTGGAGAGCGCACATGCCCTGGCCTACGTGATCAGAGTCGCGCCCAAGATGCCCAGGGATGCCATCATCCTAGCCTGCCTTTCAGGACGCGGCGACAAGGACGTAGGCAGGGTGTACCAATACCTGGAGGGAGAGCAATGAGCAAGACGATCACTGAGGCCTTTGAGGAGGCCCGTGATGAAGGCCGGGGCGCCTTCATTCCCTATCTTACCGGAGGATTCCCGGACGAGGAGACTTTTGAACGGTTGCTGCTGGCCCTTGATGGGAACGGAGCCGATCTTTTGGAGGTGGGAATCCCCTTCTCCGATCCCCTGGCAGATGGACCCGCCATCCAGCTCTCCAGCCGCATGGCCTTGGAAAGAGGCACCACTCCGGAGGGGGTCTTGAATCTCATCTCCAGGGCCCGAAAGACCCTTCAATGTCCCCTCCTCATCATGACCTATTGGAATCCGGTGATGAAGATGGGCCTCGAGGAGTTCGCTGCCAGGGCCAAGGAAGCCGGGGTCTCGGGAGTGATCGTCCCGGACCTCCCTCCCGAGGAGGCCGAAGCATGGGTGACAGCGGCGGAGGAGTATGAGTTGGCGACCGTCTTCTTGGTGGCCCCTACGACGCCCCCCCGGAGGTTGGGGATCATCCTGTCCGTGTGTCGGGGATTTGTCTATTATGTCTCTCTTACCGGAGTCACCGGCCTTCGCAGCGAGATCTCCCAGGAGCTGCTCCTGAGCGTCCGAGGACTCAAGGCACACACCGATCTGCCAGTCGCCGTGGGATTCGGCATCTCCACCCCCGAGCAGGGCCGTTCCTTGGTCCATGCGGCCGATGGGGTGATCGTGGGAAGCGCCCTCATTCGACTCGTCCTCTCCCAGCAAACCCCCAAGGCCCGTGTAGGGGCTGCAGCTCACTTCGCCCAATCCTTCAGGGATGCGCTCACCATGGGGGCCTCCTGCAAAGGATCAGAGGAGGTGGACGCATCATGATGACCCTTCGAGCCATGAAAAAAGAGAAACTGGCCGATACGGAAACGCCTGTGTCGGCGTACCTGAAGTTGTGTCTCCACCGAAGAGACTCATTTCTCCTGGAGAGCGTGGAAAAGGGAGAGACCCTGGGGCGGTACTCCATCGTGGGGTGGGATCCGCTCCTTTCGCTGGAGCTTCAACCTGACCGTGCGGTTGTCTCCCGCATGGGAGTGGAGGAGATCCATCCGAGGGAGGCTTTCTTTCACCTGATTCGGCGGATCCTCGGAGAGACACGGCTGGATGATCCACCAGGAGTACCATGCGTGGGCTCCCTTGTGGGCTATGTGGGCTACGATGCTGTGAGACTCNTCGAGAGGCTTCCTCCCTCCAAGGCGGATGAGGACGGCCTTCCCGTGGCGAGGCTGATCCTGCCGTCGCGCTTTCTGGTCTTCGACCACATCCGCAGGTTGATGACGCTGTTGATCCTGGTGCCACAAGAGGACGACAGCTCCGCCAACCTGGACTCCATGGAGCACACCTTGGAGACCCCTCTTTCTACAAGCCGGTACAAAAAGGGTCTTCGAATCCAGCCACCGCCCAGGGAACGATTCGTCCGAGCGGTCTTGAAGGCCAAGAAATATATCCAAGAGGGGGAGATCTTTCAGGTGGTCCTTTCAGATTGCTTTGATGGCACCACCGACCTGGAGCCCTTTGATGTGTATCGGAGGCTCCGTGTTCGGAGTCCATCCCCCTACATGTTCTTTCTGGACTTCGGTGGATTCCAGTTGGTCGGGGCCTCTCCGGAGACCCTGGTGAAAGTAAAGGAGGGGATAGTGTACATCCGCCCCATCGCTGGGACGAGGGGCCGTTCCAACAAGCCCATACGGGACGGAGAGCTGGAGCGTGAGCTCCTGGAGTCGGAAAAGGAAAGGGCCGAACACATCATGCTTGTGGACCTTGCGCGAAACGATGCGGGCCGAGTATGCCAATGGGGCTCTGTCAGAGTCTCGCCTTACATGATTGTGGAACGATACAGCCACGTGATGCACCTCGTCTCGGAGGTATCGGGGCTGCTTAAACCCAGGGCTGACGTAGTGGATGTCTTTACGGCCGCCTTCCCGGCCGGCACCGTCACGGGGGCCCCCAAAGTAAGGGCCATGGAGATCATCGACGAGCTGGAGGGCTCAAACCGCGGCCCTTATGCTGGGGCCGTAGGATATTTGGGCCCAGGTCAGCAGATGGACACATGCATAGCCATTCGGATGATCCTCTTCCAAAGGGGACGCTTCAGGGTCAGGGTCGGGGCGGGCATCGTGGCCGATTCGGACCCGGATATGGAATATGGGGAAATCCATCACAAGGCGGCTCAGAGCATCGAAGCCCTTAAAAGCGCAGTGGAGGCCGAACCATGATTTTGATCCTGGACAATTACGACTCTTTCACCTACAACATCGCCCAGGCCCTGGGTGCCCTCGGGTATCGAATCGAGGTCTACCGGAATGACGAGTTGGGCGTAAAGGAGATCGAGGCGCTTCGCCCCCAGGCCATCGTGATCTCCCCTGGTCCGGGGAGACCCGAACATGCGGGCATCAGCTGCCGGACCATCGAGCGGTTCGTCGGGAAGATCCCCATCTTGGGAGTTTGCCTGGGCCACCAGTGCATTGCTGAGGTCTTCGGGGCCCGCGTGGTGAAGGCCTCGAGCCCTGTTCATGGGAAGATCTACGAGATTTACCACGACGGGCTGACTATATACGCCGGGATTCGAAATCCCTTCCGGGCAACCCGATATCACTCTCTGGTCGTGGTTGAGGAATCCGTCAAGGATCCCCTCCAGGTGTCCTCCTACACCGTGGACGGTGAGGTCATGGGCATCAGGTGCGAGGAGCTCAAGATTGAGGGGGTCCAGTTTCATCCAGAATCCATCGCTACTCCGCAGGGGCTGTCCCTGTTCAAGAATTTCGTCCAGTGGTACTGTTATGGACCGCAGGGGGCCCAGAGTGGAAGGCCCCCTCTAGGAAGAAGGAGACCCTCCCATTGGTCATTATGATATATATTTTACCAGGGGGCATACGCGAGGGCTGACGAGGGGATAGGTCCCATCCCAGGAGGATTATCCATGGCTCTCGGACACTTCAANTTTNACTNCTTACTGCGCAAATATTTTCGAGAAACCCCCATTCCGATCCCTCTTGACAAGATCCTGCAGGGCAACCATATTTAACTGGATATGAACTCTGGGGAAAAAGATCTTCTCATTCCGCGGCCCTACATATCCCCGCGGGACGGATGCCGGTTCCATGGATGGACCGGCCGTCGTCTTTTNTTCCGTCTCCCTGGACCGAGAGGCACCTTCCGCGTCTGGGAGGACGGGGGAAGGGGACGACCGTCCGCAACACGGCGGAAGGAGGGGCCATGATCGAAGCGGAGAACCTTACCAAGTTTTACGGTCCCACGGCGGCTATCCAGGATGTCACATTCCAGGTGGAAAGGGGAGAGATCGTCGGTTTCCTCGGCCCCAACGGTGCCGGGAAGACGACGACCATGAAGATCTTGACCGCATTTTTCCCGCCCACATCCGGAACTGCACGGGTGGCCGGATACGATGTGCTCCATGACTCCCTCCAGGTACGCCGGAGGGTGGGGTATCTGCCGGAGAACGTCCCCCTCTATATGGATCAGACCGTCTCGGGCTATTTGTGCTTCATCGCGGAGATCCGAGACATTCCCCGCGCCCAACGCAAGGCCCGAGTGGCCGAGGCCATGGAGGAGTGCGGCCTTTTGGAGGTTCAGGACCGTCTCATCGGCAAGCTCTCCAAGGGTTTCCGCCAAAGAGTGGGACTAGCCCAGGCCCTTCTACATCGGCCCGAGGTCCTGATCCTGGATGAGCCCACCATCGGTCTCGACCCCAAGCAGATCGCGGAGATCCGGCAACTCATCCGCAATTTGGCGGGTGACCGAACCGTGATCCTCAGCACCCATATCCTCCCCGAGGTCAGCATGATCTGCGGACGCGCCATGATCATCAACAAGGGAAGGATCGTGGCCGCGGACACCCCCAAGAACCTCACGGCCAGGCTCCAAAAAGGCTTCCGCATCCATCTCGAGGTGGAGGGACCCGACCAGGAGGCGATCCTGGGGGCTTTGGAAGGGGTGGAGGGGGTCCGCTGTGTCCAAAGGGAACGCACCCTCTCCCCCAAGGCGGCGGCCTATCTGGTGGAATCGGAGGACCGTAGGGACATCCGGAGCCAGTTGGCCCGGACCATTGTGGAGCGGGGATGGGGGCTTCTGGAGTTGAGGGCCCAAGACATGAGCCTGGAGGAGATCTTCTTGGAACTGGTGACCGAGGAACCCAAAGAGGACTCCGCGCAGGAGTCGTCCCCTTTCGTGTGACCTGCCTTTCGGCTCCGGAGGAGAGCACCCCATGAACTGGCTACCCATCTATAAGAAGGAGCTTCGATCCTATTTCTCCTCGCCCATCGCCTATGTGCTCTTCTTCTTCTTCGCAGCCATAAACGGAGCCTGGTGGTTCTTTTGGGATTTCCAGCGATATCTCATCTTGAGCATTCAAGCCACTCAGAACCCCTACTACGCCGAGGCCCTCAATGTCAACGAGATGGTGATCCGCAACCTCTTCGGCAATATCGCCCTGGTGCTTCTGTTTTGCCTTCCCCTTCTCACCATGCGTCTTTTTGCCGAGGAGAAGAAGAACGGCACCTACGAGCTTCTCTTTACGCTTCCCATCCGGGACGGTGAGACGCTGATGGGGAAATTCCTCGCGGTTTGGACCGTCCTCGCTCTTATGTTGGCCCTTTCCGCCATCTACCCCGGGGTAATGGCCCTCCTGACCAATCCCGAACCATGGCCCATCCTCACGGGATATTTGGGGATGCTGCTGCTCGGAGGCGCCTTCATCGCCTTGGGGATCTTTGTCTCTTCGTTGACCGAGAATCAGATCATCGCCGCTTTCGCCACCTACGGGCTTCTGCTTGTGCTTCTGTCCCTGGGATGGACGAGCGGATGGGTGGGGATCACCGCGGCCGCTGTCCTGAAGGACCTCAACATCTTCCTACATCTCCAGGAGTTCCTGAAGGGAGTTTTGGACACCAAAGACGTGGTCTTTTACCTCCTTTTCACCCTCTTCTTCCTTTTCCTCACCCTTCGGTCCCTGGAATCCAAGCGCTGGAGAGGATAGGGCATGGCCATTTCGCTCCTCAAGAGGAGATCGGCTCAATACAGCGCAAACCTCTTTGTGACCGTGGTGATTGTTTTGGGACTCTTCGCCTTGTTGGAGGCCCTCTCGCACCGCTACCACTGGCGGCTGGATCTCACAAAGAACAAGCGCTACAGCCTGGCCCCCCAGACCATCAAGGTGCTCAAGGGACTGCACGAACCCGTTCACGCCTATGCCTTTTTTCAGGAATCGGACCCCGAGAAGGACTCCACCCGCAGCCTCCTGGACCTCTACCGATACTATTCGGACCGCTTCTCCTGGGAATTCGTCGACCCCGACCGCTTCCCCATGAAGGCTCGCAAGTATCAGGTGACCACCTACAACATCATAGTCCTGGAGCGGGGCGACCGGTTCGAGAGGGTCTTCGTTCCGGAGGAGGAGCGCCTCACCAATGCCCTCATAAAGCTGACACGCAAAGGAAAGCGGGTTATCTACTCTCTGCAGGGACACGGAGAGCACGGGCTGGACAACCTTCAAAAGGACGGCTATTCCAAGGCCAAAAAGGCCATGGAGGATGAAAACTATGAGGTCCGTCCCCTCATACTAGCCAGGAAAGAGGCGGTCCCCGAAGACGCCGATGTGGTGCTGGTGGGCGGGCCCCGCAAGGCCTTGGATGAGAGCGAGTGGAAAGCACTCAAGGAGTATGTGGAGCGGGGGGGCAAGCTGCTGATCCTGGCGGATCCCGAGTCGGCCCCTGGAATGGACGAGTTCCTAAAGCCTTACGGTTTCTTGTTGGAAGACGACGTGGTGGTGGACCGGCACAGCAGGCTCCTGGGCGGGGACTATCTGATCCCCCCCATCGTACAGTATGAGGCCCACCCCATCACTCAGGACCTCCGCCAGAGCCCTTACTTGGCCTATCTTCCCTTGACCCGTTCGGTTCGACCACTGGACTCTCCTCCCGAACGCGTGAAGGTGGAGGTCCTCGCGCGCACTGGCCCCGGCAGCTGGGCTGAGACAGATCTGGAACGACTCAAGCAGGGGCAAGCGGAACTGGACCCCAAAACCGACTTGAAGGGCCCGGTCCCGGTGGCTGCGGTGGCCACGATCCGTCCCACCGAAGGGAAGAAGGAGGCCCGGATTGTGGTCTTCGGGGACTCGGACTTTATCGCCAACGGGGCCATTGATCCCGCCCGATCGGCCAACCGAGACCTCTTTCTCAATGCCCTCAATTGGCTTGCGGAGCAGGAGGATCTCATCTCTATCCGTCCCAAGTCCGCCCCGAGCCGCCCTATTCTCCTACGGCCCGCTCAGCAGACTCTCATCTTCCTACTCGTGGTGGTGGCCTTTCCCTTGGCCATCCTGGCCCTAGGGATGGGTGTCCTATGGCGGAGGAGGTGGAGAAGGTGAGGTGGAGGACAACGCTCATCCTCGCGATTTTGCTGCTGGCCGCAGGAGGATTCTACCTCTGGGACAGCCAGCGCATCCGCAAGGAAGAGGAGAAACGCTCCAGGCAGAGGAGTCTCTTTCCATGGAGCACGGAGTCTGTGGAGGAAGTGAAGATTCAGCGTCCCGAGGGCCCCCTGCTCCTCCGGAGACAGGGTCCCAAGCAATGGCGGCTCGAAGAGCCGGTCTCCGCCCCTGCGGATCCCAGTCAGGTGGAGTCCCTCCTTTCCCAGATCCTACGCGCCCGCAAAGAGCGCAACATTGAGGAGAGGCCGAAATCCCTGGCTCCTTATGGCCTGGACCATCCGGAGGTGACGATCCGAGTGAAGGCCAAGGGGGAGGGAGCCGAGCGGATGTTGCGAATCGGAAAGAAAAACCCCACCGAGGTCTACTACTATGCCCAGTTGGACGGGGAATCCTCCGTATTCCTGGTCTGGGACACCCTCCGCCGAGCGGCCGACCGCAAGGTCTTCGATCTTCGGGACAAACGGCTTTGGAATTTCGCCAAAGAAGAGGTGGTTCGGGTGGAGATCGCTTCTCCTCAGACCTCGGTGGTCATGCGACGGATGTCCGATGACATCTACGACTGGCGGATCGAGGTGCCTGGACCGTTCCGGGCGGACGGAGACGCCGTGGAAGCCTTCCTCTTTCGGCTTTCCCAACTCCATGCAGTGGNCTTCGTGGACCATCCACAGAAGCCCCTCTCCCAGCTCGGTCTGGAACCCCCACGTCTGACCGTGACGCTCCACACGAAGGGGAAGGACCGAACCCTGAGGCTGGAGATCGGGAAAGAGGAGGTCCAGGAGGAAGGGGGAAAAAGGAGACTCTACGCCAGGGTCGCGGGCCGCTCCGTAGTGGTCCTTTTGGACTACAACCGCCTTGGAGAGGTCTCGGCCGAGGCCAAGAGGTGGAGGGAGAGGGCCTTGTTTGACTTCGCCCGTGAGGATGCCCAACGCTTCGATCTCAGGTATCCGGGCGTAGAGATCACGTGTCGCAAAGTGGACAAGGACAACTGGGAGATCGTCCAGCCGGAAACCTATCCCGCTGACTCTCTCCGAGTGAACGACTTCCTCTGGTCCCTTAAGGATGCCCGAGCGGAGGAGTTCGTGGACGGCTCCCCACCCAACGTCCATTGGGAGAAACCCCTGTTGGAGGTCTCCCTCTGGGTCGCACGGGGGCAGGAGCCCCTCCGATTGGTGGTGGCCTCAGAAGAGGGGAAGAAAGGCCTTTATGCCAAGGCCCCTGTCCAGGACGGGATCGTCCTTGTGAGTCCCAAGCTCTTGGACCAACTCAAGGTAACCGTCAAGGATCTCCGCGACCGACGACTCCTCCGATTCAACGTCCCCAAAGTCCACAGGATCCTGATGGAGTGGAAAGGGAAAAAGGTGGAACTCCTGCGGACCAAGGAGGACTGGGTCGCCCGAGGACCGGAGGAGGAGGCTTTTCCTCTCTCCACCGTCAACGCCTTCCTTTGGAGCCTCAGAGATCTGGAGTTCGAGGAGGAGCTCTCGCCCACAGAGGCATCGGACGTCGGGCAGAGGGGCCGGCCCCAATTTCACGTCCGTCTATGGGACGACAAAGGCCGCTCGTTGGGGACTCTGACCATCGGGAGGAATTCTCCATCTCGTTCCGGCCTTCGCTATGCATGGAGGGGGGAGTCCCCTAGGCTCTACCTGATCCAGGACCGGGATCTCAAAGAGCTTAAGGAGGATCTGAAAGAGATTCTCCCCGATGGCCCTTCCGACCGGGTGCGGGAGAGAGAGTAGGGAGGGACCACCATGCCCATCTATGAGTTTCAGTGTGAGGATTGCCGGAGGGTCACAAGCGCTCTTATCCTCAAACCCCGGGAGGAGTCGGAGATCCTGTGTGAGCATTGTGGATCCTCGCGATTGCGAAGGATCCTCTCCCGATTCGCCTACCACAAGACCGAAGCGCAGCGGCTCAAGGAATTCGACACCCGAGCACCCAGGGACGACTCCTTCTACAAGGACTCCAGAAACATCGGCCTGTGGGCCAAGAAGCGTGCTCAAGAGTTGGGGGCGGACCTGGGTCCTCAGTTCGATGAGGTGGTGGAACGGGCCCGGACCGGAAAGATCCTAGAGGATTACGGTGATTCATGACCCCCAAGCGTGACTACTATGAGATCCTGGGTGTCTCCCGGGGGGCCTCCGAGGAGGAGATCAAGCGGGCCTATCGTCGGCTCGCCATGAAGTACCATCCCGATCGCAACCCGGGCGATAAGGAGGCGGAGGAACGCTTCAAGGAGGCCTCCGAGGCCTATGAGGTCCTCAGGGACCCCGAGAAACGGGAGATCTACGATCGCTACGGCCACGAAGGCCTTCAGGGCACCGGATTTACAGGTTTCCGAGGATTCGACGACATCTTCTCCGCCTTCGGGGACATCTTCGAGGAGTTCTTCGGGTTCAGGACACGGACCCGGGGGAGGACCCGGGGAAGACCGGGGGCGGACCTTCGCTACACTCTCACCCTGACCCTGGAGGAGGCCGCCAGGGGGAAAGAAGTGGAGATCCCCGTCGAGCGGCCCGAGACCTGTCCCGCTTGCCAGGGCTCCGGTGCACACCCCGGTACCGGTCCCTCTATATGTCCCCAATGCCAAGGCACGGGTCAGGTGACCCGCCATCAAGGCTTCTTCACCATCAGCACCACATGTTCCCGCTGCTATGGACAGGGACAGATCATCACGGATCCCTGCCAGGAATGCCAGGGAACAGGTCGGATCAAGGTCTTCAAGAGGGTGAACCTCAGGGTCCCGCCGGGGGTGGACACGGGATCCCGGCTGCGGCTTCGAGGGGAAGGAGAGCCTGGAGAGGGAGGNGGGCCTCCCGGAGACCTCTATGTGGTCATCCAAGTGGAACCGCACGAGTTCTTCGAACGTCAAGGAGACGACATCTTCTGCCAGGTACCCATCTCCTTTCCTCAGGCAGCCCTAGGGGACCGTATTCAGGTGCCTACCCTCGAAGGCGAGGAGACCCTGGAGATCCCCCGAGGGACCCAATCCGGGACCCTCTTCCGAATCCGGGGCGCGGGGATGCCCCGCTTGAGGGGATACGGCAGAGGCGATTTGGTGATTCAGGTGATCGTCAAGACCCCCACCAAGCTGACCAAACGCCAGGAAGAACTCCTTAGGGAGTTCGCCAAGCTCTCGGGGGAGAAGATCTCTACTCGGAAGAAGGGCTTCTGGAAGAAATAATGGGACCACGTCGCAAACGCCTCCCGCCCATCCGGGGGAAGGCATCTCGGCGATCCAAAGGACGCCGTCTCTTGCGATTCCTCCAGTTCTCGTTCCTGACCCTCGTCCTGCTGTGCATCGGAATCTGGATTTGGTATGAGATCGCCATCGTGCTGTTTCCCGGAGAAGAGATCTCCAGAGAGCGGATCCAGCGGATCTTCACCCTGGAGAGCCCTGTCTATTACGATGACGGTCAAAGCGTCATCGGGGTCTTCTTCCAGGAAGAACATCGAACCTATGTCCCCTACGAGGATCTTCCCGCCCATTTCATTCACGCTCTTTTGGCCGCCGAGGACAAGAATTTTTTCAAGCATCCGGGCTTCGATCCGGCGGGTATCCTCAGAGCCCTCTACTTGAACATCAAGGCCGGACGGGTGGTGCAGGGGGGAAGTACCATCACCCAACAGACGGCCAAGAACCTCTTCAAGCGTCAGCGTCGCTCCCTCAAGGCCAAATGGGTGGAGCTGATCCGGGCTCTGAAGCTGGAGGCCCACTACTCTAAAGAGCAGATCTTGGAATGGTACGCCAACCAGTTCTACGTAAGCGGAAACGGACGAGGGATCGGGATCGCGGCCCTCTATTTTTTCAACAAACCAGTGGAGGAACTATCCTTGTTGGAGTGCGCCTTCCTGGCCGGCTGCGTCAAGGCTCCCAATCGCTACAATCCCTTTATCCAGAAGACCGAGGAGGGAAGACGTGAGGCCCTGCGTAGGGCCAAAGCCAGGACGCACTATGTGCTCAAGAACATGCTCAAGTTGGGCTATATCACGCCGGAGCAGTATCGGGAGGCCGTATCGCAGGAAATTCCTTTCCAACAAGGGAAGATCCGCTATCCTCTAAACGCCATCCTCGATGAGGTAAGACAGCGTCTGGAGAGGCCCTACATCCGCGAAGCCCTCTCGCGCGCGGGCGTGGACAATATCGCCACCTCGGGAATCCGAATCTACACAAGCATCAAAAAGGGGCTCCAGGAGTCCGCCCATGCTGCCTTGCGGGGGACCCTCTCCTCGTTGGAGACCCAATTGACGGGCTATGATCGAACTCGCATTATAAGTCGATACCAGGCCGCTATGGCCCTTGAGGGCCCTGTGGAGAGGGGTCGGTTCGTCTTTGGGACGGTAAAAGACGTGGAGGAAGGCCCCGAGGGGGAGATCAAGATTCATGTGGCGCTTCCCGGAGGGGAGTTGGGGTACGTGGATCAAAAGGGGCTGAATTCCCTCCTTTCGGCCTTGGCCAAGTATCGAAGGGGACCCTGGGCCAAGCCCGCGGACTCGGATCTCCAACGGCTCCTCAAGGAACTCCAACCCAGGGATCCGGTTTTCGTCCGGCTGGAGGAGCCGGACGAGGATGGGCGGTTGCGGCGGCTTACCCTTCTCCAATACCCCGAGATTAACGGAGGGGTCCTCGTTGTTCAGGACGGGTTTATTCGAGCCATGGTCGGAGGCGTGGACAACGTTCACTTCAACCGGGCCATGGATGCACGCCGGCAGGTGGGTTCCGTGTTCAAACCCTTAGTCTATCTGGCCGCTCTCCAGTTGGGGTGGAGCAACCTGGACCCCTTGCGCAACCGATGGCACGCCTTCCTATACCAGGGCCGTCTCTATATCCCCCACCCGGATCATGAAAGTCCTCATGACTGGGTCTCTATGACCTGGGCAGGAGCCAAGTCCGAGAACATCGCTACGGTATGGCTGCTCTACCACCTGTGTGACCGACTCACTACCGCCCAATTGAAGGACCTGGCCGCCCGTATGGACATGGCCCCGAGGCCCGGAGAGTCCCGGGCTTCCTTCATTCGCCGCATCCGAGATCAGATGGGAATCCTGGTCAACAGAGAGGCCTTGCTTCAAACCGCCTTCGAAGAAGCCCGTGAGGAGTTGAAGACCGACCTAATCTTCGAAGGAGATCAGGAGGCCCTCCGGGCATTGGAAGACCTCCATTATGGGATCGGGGTGGAAAGCTACTTGGAGGAGCGGGGATGGACTCCGGAGTCCCTCAAGGACCCGAGCCTGAAGCCCTCGGAACGAAAGGAACTCCGCGCCCTTTTGACCAACTTCCTCCATCTTCGGACCCTCCAGGAGGAGATGCGGGAGGCCTATGAGGTCCTTCGATGGACCCTCAGCCATGAAAACCCCCTCGCCCGCATCCCCCTGACCCAAAGGGGAAGGGGAAGGTTTTATTGGGAGTCCGTGGCCGGAGGCACCAGGGCCGTCTTCACCGACCATCCCGAGGGGCGCGCACTCGTCCCCCTAAACCTCTACGACCTTATGGAGAGGCTGGACCAAGGCCGGACTTTGGAGGAGATCTTTCCCCTCTCGGAGGTATGGGTTGAGGGGTTGCTCCCCTCCGGCCTTCTGGACCAGCTTCAGGAGGGCATCCAACGGCGCCTGGAGGACCTCAGCTCCCGCGACCCATATAGCTTGGATGTTCTGTGTCGCATCCGCGACTTTAAGACTACCTTAGCCCTCCGATACGTGGTCCATCTTGCTCGTTCGCTGGGGGTTCTCTCCCCCCTGGATCCTGTGCTGTCCCTTCCCTTGGGATCCAATTCCGTAACCCTGGAAGACGTTACCCGTCTCTACTACGCCTTCCTCACGGGTAGGGTCTTCGTGGGGGGAGAAGAGTCCTTCAAGCCCTCCACCTTCCTCATCACACGGATCGAGGGGCCGGAAGGAGAGGTCATTTATCGTGCCCAACCCCAGGGGGTACGCCGTCTGCCTGAGGCTCAATGTCGTTCTCTAGGGGAGATCCTTCGAAAGGTCATCACCCATGGAACGGGTCGGAAGGCTCGAAAGGCCGTACCTCTAATCCCCAAGAACCCGGACGATCTCCTCCAGGGGCTAGAGGTCTTCATCCCCTCTCTGGGAAAGACCGGTACTTCCGATGAATTCCGAAACTCCAGCTTCGTGGGATTCCTCCCCAGCCCCTCCTCCGACGGAGCCATCCTGACCCTGGATCGGGGGGTGGTCTTAGCCGCTTATGTGGGGTATGATGACAATCGTCCCATGAGGAACAAGAAGATACGCATCTTCGGCGCGGCGGGGGCCCTTCCCATATGGATTCGTACGGCTCAGGCCTGCGTCCGTGAACTGAACTACGAGGAGAGCGTGGACTGGGTGGACGTCAGCTTTAGACCAGGACGAGAACTGACCATTGACTGGCCCCCAGAGATGATTCGGGTCCCCGTAGATCCCGGGTCCGGGCTTCCCAGTCCGGGCGGACACGGCCTCCCGGAGGTCCGAACCTACGGGAGACTCGGGGGGACCTCCTTGCATCTCGCCCGATACGTGGCCCCTCTTCGGGAGGAAGGATCATGACCCGCAAGACATCGCCTGGGCCGTCTCTGTTGGGGGTGGGCTTAGCCTTGATCCTGGCCGCAGCTTTGGCCGCCTGTGCCTCCTCACCCTTTATCCCAGCCAAGCCTCCGGTGGCCAAGCCACCCCCGCCCGTCACCCCACCCCCGCAGCCGGCTGTTTCACCTCCTCCCCCGCCTCCATTAGACTTGGCGGCCCTCCAGCAGGAGATCTCTCGGAGGAAAGAGGCTTTGGAGCGGGCACACGGGCGTATGATGGCCGTTTCTCCAGGTGAGGCGGGTCTCAAGGGGGTGGAACCGTCCCCATGGATCCAAAGCCAGCAAGAACAGCTCAGAATCCTGGAGGGCCTGCACGACGAGCTTGAAAAGGGAAAGCCCTTGCGCGAGGGCGATGCGGCTCGGCGGCTACTTCGGTGCCTTGCTCTGGAACCCCTTCAACCGCCGGAGCCACCTGAAATCCAAGCCTCCTTGGCAGAGGAGACGAGGGTCTCTTGGGAGGAGGTCCGAGCCGCCTTTGCAGAAGGGAAGTGCATGGAGGCCCTTCAACGGCTTGAGGCCCTGCGAAAGGAGCACCCTGAAGCCCTGGTCCCTCAGGACGTCCAGGTTATTCAAGCCCTTTGCCTAGGTCGCTCGGAGCGCCGATCCGAGGCCATCGCTGTCCTTGAGCGCCTCCTTCTGAGTGAGGCCCGCCTACTGGACACTCAGTATCTCCAATACACGCTCGCCAACTGGTACTTCGAGGAAGGGCTTCTGGATCGAGCGGAGAAGACCTACACTTCCTTGCTCATGTCCTCCCAGGAGAGAAGCCGCTGGGCCGAGTTGGCGTCCATTCGGTTGGAACAGATCCGTTTGAAACAGGGGCCAGGGGCGGCCCTGGCGTCCGAGGCCCCAATGCGCCCTGGAACGGCCCCGAGGACCTCCTCAACGGAGCAGGTTCTTCCACCCTCGGGAGGAGTACCTGTCTCCAGCAGCCAGGAAACCCTCCCCCAGGAGGAGACCTCCGGAGAGGAATTCCCACCACCTAAAGAGGTTGCGTCGGTCCCCACCATCTTGGATCTCCGTGCCTCCCGTCTGGAAGAGGCCAAGGGGTTGCTGGAAAACGAACATTACGAGGAGGCTATCGCCGCCTTTCAGAGCCTTTTGGGGACCGAATATGATGCTCAGGCTCAGGAAGGCATCCAAGAGGCCGAAGACCGCTATGCCCAAAAGAGGCGGAAGGAGGCGGCCGTCTTGGTCCTCAAGGCACGACGTGAGGGAGATCTTGGAAAGCGCAAGGATCTGTTGGTCCGGGCTTGGGAGATCCTCCGAGAGACCGTTGCCCGTTACCCGGGCAACCGATATGCCGAGAGGATCCGGAGAAACATGGAAGACGTCCTCCTCCAGATTCGCGAGATCGATCCGGCATATGAACCTCAGGCGACCCTGGACGGCCCCTCTCAAACTTCCTCCTCCTCGGTCCAAGAGGAGCCATGAGGCACAACTGGACGGAAACCCTCCTCTCTTACGCCGATGTCTTGATTCCCGCACTTATCTTTCTGGCGGCCTTAGCGGCCGCTCGTGTGACCCGATTCATCTTCGACCGTATCCTCAAATCCTTCGCTGCCAGGACCCCTTTCCGTCTCGACGACCTGCTTCTCTCCATCCTTCGAAGACCCATGGTCCAGACCGTGGCCTTGGTGGGGACCATCCTTGCCGTGCGATCGGCAAATCCTCCTCAAGAGATCCGGTACTACGCGGAGTCCTTCATCCTCTCCCTCTTGATCCTTGGATGGATGATCTCCCTGGTGCACGCCAGCGGTCTGCTCCTGGATCAGGAGGCGGTTCGTATCACGGATCTGACGGGCATCGGCCGAGAGCTCTTTCCCATGCTCAAGAACCTCCTGCGTGTGGTTCTCATCGCCGCGGGTGGACTCCTTATCCTCTCCCTTTGGAAGGTGGATATCTCCCCCATGCTGGCCTCGGCAGGCATCGCCGGGGTGGCCGTGGCCTTAGCGGCCAAGGACACCTTGGCCAACTTTTTTGGTGGGGTGAGCGTCTTCGCGGACCGGCCTTACAAACTGGGAGACTATATCATATTGGACTCGGGGGAACGGGGTGAGGTGGTGGACATCGGCATCCGCAGCACCCGAATCAAGACCCGAGACGATGTGCTCATCTCCATCCCCAACTCCGTAATGGCCAACGCCAAGATCACCAACGAGAGCGCCCCCATCCCTCGATTCCGCATCCGGGTTGGCGTGGGGGTGGCCTATGGAAGCGACGTGGATCATGTGGAACGTGTGCTCAAAGAGGTGGCACGGGACTGCCAGTTGGTCCTTCCAGAGCCGGAGCCACGAGTCCGCTTCCGCTCCTTCGGGGACTCGGCCCTTCTGTTCGAGCTGCTCTGCTGGGTGGAAGATCCCATGTTCAAGGGGAGGGCTATCCATGAACTGAATCGAGGAATCTACAAGCGCTTCGCCCAGGAAGGGATTGTCATACCCTATCCCCAGAGGGATCTACACCTGGTGAGCCTTCCAACCCCACGTCCGCCAGACGAACAATAAAGGCAAGGATTCTTTCATGTCGGGGGACCCCCTCAGATAATATCCCCCGTTCGGACCCAAGAAAATCCCTTTGGAAGGGGTTTACCCGCCAAGGGCCGCACCAAGGACAGAGGCCGCCTCCTCCACAGCCTCCTTAGCACGATTCAGAACTCCCAGGAAGCTGACGAAGGGGTGGATCATCCCCCCATAAGATCGGTAGAGCACCTTCACCCCAGCCTCCTGAAGCCTTCGGGCATAGGCATGAACTTCGTCAGCGAGGACATCCACCTCGGCGGCCACCACATAGGCCGGAGGCAACCCTCGAAGATCCGGGGCCAGCAGGGGGGAGGCATAGGGATCCGTGGCGTCTTGTGGGACCCTCAGGTAGTGCCCCCTGTAATACTCCATGCTCTGTCGGGTCAAAATATATCCCTCTCCATGTTCGCGATAGGTATTCGTATTCAGGGTGGAGAGGTCGGTTACCGGGTAGATGAGCATCTGAAATGCCGGGCTGAGGGTCCCCTTGTCCCGAGCCAAGAGACAGACCACAGCGGCCAAATTGCCCCCGGCGCTGTCCCCGCCCACAGCGATGCGCCGGGGATCACCGGACATCCCTTCGGCATTTTCCATTGCCCATTGCGTGGCCGCAAATGCGTCCTCCACCGCGGCGGGGAATTTATGCTCCGGGGCGAGCCTGTAGTCCACGGAGACCACAACGCAGGGGGTCCTCCTCGCCAGGGCGCGGCATAGGCTATCGTGGGTGCTGAGGTCCCCGATCACCCATCCTCCTCCGTGAAAGTAGACCAAAACGGGAAACCGCCCCTTTCCAGATGGGATATAGATGCGAATCGGGATCTCCCCCGAGGGTCCTGGAATGGACCGGTCCTCCACTCCATGGACTTGCTCGGGCGTCCCTCCGAGCTCCACAAAGAGAGGATTGCGCGTCTTGCGCGCCTCCTGGGGAGTCAAAGTATGAACGGGAGGAATCCCCCTCCTCGCCAGGCTCTCCAGCAGAGCCTTCACCTCGGGATCAACCTTTGCTTTCCCCACTTAAATCCCTCCTCCTCGTTCATCGGCTGATTCGTTCCTTCCGATTCCGGACTACGGGTTCCCTCTTCGGTTACACAAATCGTCCAAGCAGGGCAACCTTGGAAGTCGCCTGAGGGAAGGTTGAATCCCATGGAAGGGCCCTCTCAGGCAAAGCGATCGTCAGAAAGGATCTTCCGCTCCCTTTTCGCCTCCTCCAACCAACCGATTCGGACCCTGCTCCGGCTGTCGAATTCCGGAACATAGGGCTTGATGTCCAGCAATGGGGTCCCATCCAGGATGTCCACGTCCAGCACCCACAGACGGTTCCCCTCCATCCCCCGAAGCCGGACCACGGAAAGGCCAATAGGATTGGGGCGTTTGGGGGCTCGGGTAGCGAAGATCCCCCTGGGCTCCTTATCGAGGAAGGGGATGACACGAAGACTGTATCCTCTGACCCGGTGAAAATGGTAGAGGAGGATGAGATGGGAAAATCCCTCCAGATCGCTGAGCCCCTCCTGAAATTCCGGGAAGACCTCGATGATTCCCTCCACGTCCCTGGCGCGGGAGGGTTGGATGGGCATCCCCTCCACGTTGGCGAACGGGGTACGGATCACCCCGATGGATCGATATTCCACTTTCATGACGTCTCCCTACAGCCGACCCCTCCCAATGTCCCCGCTCAAGGGTGCGTCTGCCCGTCTGCACATCCAAGTTGTGAGCCCTTTGGGGCTTCCATCAACGAGAAACTGCATCATGGTTCTTCCGAGGTGTCAAGGGAAAGAAGACGGATTCCAGGTCCCCTCCTGCGAAGGCCCTTCGGTTTCCTCCCGGGGCCTTGTCAAACGCCTCATTCGTACACATGATTAATACGACCGCTCAACTCTTCCTCTTCCTTGCGGGTCCAGGCAGAGCACAAACGTCCCTGCTTTAGGGTCTGGAGCCGCCTACGGAGAAGAGGAGGATCATCCCAAGGGGGCAAGATGGAAAGACGGCTTCTCGAAAGGAGGAGGCTGCCCAACGGCCTTGTCCTGGAGTTTTGGGATGAGTCGCGCAGGGTGGCTGGAGATCGATGGTACATGGGGCTTCGGGCCGTCGTTCCCGTACCTCTCCCCGAGGCCGCGGAGGACGGGATCCCTCCCGAAGTCCTTCAGATCCTCCGAAACCGTGTAGGGGATCGCATTCATTTTCAATTCAAAGAGGAGAGGAACTTCATCCCGGAGAATGAGGTGGAGACCGTCCGAGAGGAGCTCAAACGAATNTTTCTGGCCAATTCTCTCCCGTATCTTTCCCATCCGGCATTTCCCAGGCGGTTTCTGCTCCAAAAAGCCCGTGATGTAGCCCAAAAGATGCGATGGGGCGAGGATTATCTGGAGAAGCTCCTCGATGAGTTGAGGGGACCTGTTCCTCCAAACCGAGAGGAGAAGGCTCGCAGGCAGAGAGCCTACCCTTCCTGAGAAATCAGAGCTCAACCCGGCAGAACCCGAAGTGTCCCCGCGGGGGCATCCACGACCCTGCCTACTTCGGGGTGGGGGACTCCCCGTGCCTCTAGGGCCTTATGGAGGGCCTTTGCGTGTCCCTCCGGCACGGAGATAAGCAAGCCTCCAGAGGTCTGGGCGTCAGCCAGGCAGTCCAGCAGTAGATCATCCACCTCCGGGCTCACCTGGATGGAACGCTCGCAGAACCGCCGGTTGGCGAAGGTCCCCGCGGGGATCATCCCCAATCGGGCCATCTCTAGAGCCGACTCGAGGATGGGGACTCTGGAGGCATGGATCTCCAGCGCGACTCCGGATGCCTGGGCCATCTCCAGGGCGTGACCCAGTAGCCCGAAGCCGGTGATGTCTGTGCAGGCGTGGACACCCACCTCCTGCATCGCTTCGGCGGCCTCCCGATTGAGCGCGGTCATCCACTGGACGGCCTCTTCCCTCGCCTCGCGATGAAGCATCCTTCCCTTGATGGCCGTCGCCAGAATCCCGGTCCCCAAGGGTTTTGTGAGGATCAGGAGATCGCCTGGGCGTGCCCCTCGGTTGGTGATAACCCGGTCGGGATGGACTGTCCCAGTCACGCTCAATCCATATTTGAGCTCCGGATCGTCCACACTATGTCCACCGACCAAAAGGGCCCCGGCCTCGTGGACAACCTCGATCCCCCCCAAGAGGATCTCTTTGAGCACTTCGAGGGGGAGTCGATCCTGAGGAAAGCACACCACATTCATGGCGGTCAGGGGTTTTCCCCCCATGGCATACACATCGCTCAGGGCATTGGCCGCAGCGATGCGTCCGAAGTCCCTCGGTTCATTGACGATGGGAGTGAAAAAATCCACTGTCTGGATCAGGGCGAGGTCCTCTCTCACACGCACCACACCCGCATCGTCCGAGGTCTCCCTCCCGACAAGCAGGTCGGGGTGCACCTCCACCGGGAGATCCCTCAAGGCCTCCTCCAGGACCCCTGGAGGAAGTTTACTGGCTCAACCCGCGGCCTTTACGCTCTCTGCAAGCCTAATGGGACCTTCGTCCATCGCCCTCTCCTTCACTCGATATTGGGCCCGGAGCCGTGCGGCTATCCGAAAATGCTATTAGGGGCTTAACACCTTCCCTGCAGCGCTCAGCACCTCCAAGATCGAATACATATTGGAAACCGTCCCCACCCGAATCTTCTCCTTGAGGCCGAAATGGTTCAGGCATGTGCCGCAAGCCAAGACCTCCACCCCCGCCCTCTCCAATTGCTGGATCTGCTCCAAAACCGGAGACCCCTCAACCACGAGCTTGACGCCGGTGTTGACAAAGACGAGATGGGAGAGCTCCTTTACGAACTGGGAAAGCGTATCCAGATAAGCGGCCATTAAGATATGCCCCAACTCATCATCCCCTCGGCCCATCCCCTCCGAGGAGATGTAGATCACCGTCTTTCTCCCCTCCACGACCCTGCAGCTCGGCACCTCGGCATCGGCCGACACCNAGATCCCCTCCCCTCTCTGGATCCTGATATGATACTGACCCTCCTGTTCGTGGACCTCCACTACATAGCCTTGACTTTCGGCAAAACGCCTTACATTGGCACAGGAGGCCTCGTTGTCCACGATGACCCGAATCCATCCAGCCTCGGGGTCCTCCAGGGCCTCCTTGGTTCGGATCACCGGCTGAGGGCAGGAAAGGCCCACGCAGTCTACCACCTTCTCCTCGCTCATCTCCCCCTCCTTTCCTATCACAGGATCGGACCGTAACTCAATTGGAACCCTCCATATGCACAAGGACAATCATTGGTATAGTTTATTAGAAAAATTGTCTTTTTCAATATATCCCCTATAATACCCCTCGAGTCCCAAGAGACCACCACTTCAGCCCATTCCTCGCTCAAATGAGACCTTGGGGAGGCAGCGAGGCCGATACCCCTGGAAGCCGTTCATCCGTGTGTGGGACTTCCACGCTCCACTTTCCCCTTGACAGTAGACGATCCGCTGTAATAGAGAAAACATTGCCCATTTGGCCGTCCGGACTTCCTGAGGCAAGGGAGGCTGGCTTTGGACATTCTCCCAGCGGTAGGTGGATCCGGACACGGGGTCTCGAGAGGACAAGCAATGGGAGAGTGTAATTCCTCCACGGGACCCTAGACCAAGATCAAGGAGGGATGAAAGATGAAAAGGCATCTCCTCATTTCCATGGTGGCGGGGTTGCTGTTCATGGCCTGCATGGCAGGAGCGCTCCCTTCTTTCGCGGGCTCCAATGTAATTAAGATCGGGTACACGGCGCCGTTCACCGGAGCCGCGGGCGAGCTGGGCACCAATGGATGGAGAGGGGTCCAGCTGGCCCTGGAGGATCTCAACGCCAAGGGCATTCAGGTACAAGGCAAGACCTACACCCTAGAGATCGTGCGCTATGACAGCGTCTGTACGCCGGTGGAAGGGGTGGCCAACGTCCGCAAACTGGTCATGGAAGACAAGGTGGTGGCAATTCTGGGAGACCACTGCAGCTCCGTTTGCGTGGCCATCGCTCCCCTTTGCGACGAGATGAAGATCCCCGGAATCACCATCGAGTGCGCCGCGGATAAGGTCACCAAACCCGGACACGAGTTTTATTTCCGCATGAGGCCCAGCATGGGGCTGATCGCCCCTTTGGCGACCCCTCGTATCTACGAGATCTTCAAGCCCAAGAGTGTGGGTTTCCTTGTGGTGAACGACGACTATGGCAAGTCCTTTGCTGATTCCTTTAAGGCGGAGTTCGCAAAACGAGGCGTCAAGACCCTGGTAGAGGAGACCTTCGAGCGCGGCAACACCGACTTCATCGTCTACCTCACCAAGATCAAGAAAGCCGGAGTAGACATAGTCTTCTACGTGGGCACAACGCCTGAAGGGGCCATGATCCTCAAGCAGGCTCGAGAGATGGGGGTCTCCAAGAAGACAGCATTCATCGGATCCGAGGAGATGAGCGAAATGGAACTCTTGTCTCTGGCGGGCGCCGATGCGGCCGAGGGGACCTATGCCATCGGATTGTGGGGATCCGCTCCTGCGGAACTGGAAAAACGGGTCAAGGAGCGGTTCAATGCCCCAATGCACTATGCCATCATCTTCGGTTACGACGCCTTGACCGTTTTGGCCAACGCCATTGAAGCGGCTCAATCCCTGGATCCTGTCAAGATCAAGGACGCTCTCAAAAAGACCGATTTCCAAGGACTTCAAGGGCACATCAAGTTCGAGGACTTCGATGGATTCAAGAATCAGGGGCGATATACCCCTACCATCGTTCGTTGGGAGAACGGACAACGGAAAGTGGTCGATTGAGGTCACCAGATGGAGATCCTGATCGCACAACTCTTCAATGGGCTTATCATCGGTTCGGTCTATGTCCTGATCGCCATGGGGCTCAACCTCATCTGGAGTATCACGGACATTCCCGACTTCGCCCAAGGGGCCTTCTACGTAATGGCAGCTTATGCCAGCTATTTCGCCGTGACGTTGGCGGGCTTTCCCTTTGTGCTCGCAGTACCCCTCGGGATGGCTGTGGGAGCCTCCATGGCGTTTCTCTGCGAGCGGTTTCTCTACCGGCGCTGGCAAGGGGCGGGGCGCACTCAGCTTTTGTGCGCCATCGCCCTTTTCTTCCTTCTCGCCAACACGGCGAACCTCCTTTGGACTTCCAAGGCCAAGATCTTCCCTCCCTATCTCCAGGGAGGGATCACCTTCTTCGGATATACTTACAGCTATCAACGGATGGTGGTCCTGGCGGCCGCCGCCGTGCTTTTTGTTCTCCTCTACCTCTTTATCATGAAGACTAAGATGGGGAAGGCCATCCGGGCAGCCTCGCAGGACCGGGAGATCGCTCAAGTACTGGGAATCAACATCAACACCGTGACCTCCACGGTCTTCTTGTTGGGAGGCGCCCTCTCCGGAGCTGCGGGCGTTCTCATTGCACCCCTCTACTCCGTCTTCCCTTCCATGGGGGACCTGCCTTTGCTGAAAGCCCTCGTGGTGGTGATTCTCGGTGGCTTCGGGACTGTGGCAGGGACCCTCATTGCAGGACTGGGATTGGGGGTTCTGGAGGCCTTAGGTGCCATGTACATCTCGTCCGCCTATCAACACGGCTATGCCTTCTTCATTCTCATCCTCTTCCTCACGTTTCGACCCAAGGGGCTCTTTGGGAGGGTGTAGTCCGCCCCCTCTCCTGTAGGGCCTCCCTCGCTGCGGGCCCAACAGGTGAGGGGAGCTGATCAGAGAGGTTCGTGTATGCGGAGGAACAAGAAGGGCATTCTCCTGGCATTGGGCATCCTTTTCGTGCTGTCGGTCGTGCCTCACATCGCCTCCAACTACATCACCTATGTCGTAGTCCTGGCTATGCTCTATGCCATGTTGACGGCCAGCTACGACTTGATGGTGGGATACACAGGCCCTCTTCAGTTCTGTCCAGCCGCCTTCTACGGCATGGGGGCCTATGCCTCGGCGCTCCTGACCCTGAAGGGGGGTCTCTCCTTCTGGCTGGCCTTTCCTCTCAGCGGGATCATCGTCCTGATCTTGGCGGCCATCGTGGGTTACCCCGCGCTGAAATTGCGCGGCCATTACTTCGCCGTCACCACCTTCTTCTTCGGCTACTTTGTCTACCTATTTATCCTCAATTCTCGGGGGCTAACCAACGGACCTCTGGGGCTCTCCGGCATCCGACCCCCGGATCCCATCCTGGGAATCGATTTCACAAGCATGACGGCCAACTACTACCTGATTCTCATCTTCGGTGTCCTCATGGTGACCTTCCTTTACGTGCTGGTCCACTCCAATGTGGGAAGGATCCTCATCTCCATCCGAGAAAACGAGGACTTGGCCGAGTCTATCGGGATCAACACGTCCTTCTACAAGGTATTGGCGTTCAGCATTAGTGCCGCTCTGGGCGGGCTTACCGGGAGCCTATTCGCGCATTTCTTCCGGCTCCTCCATCCATCCACATTCTCATGGATGACTTCGGAAATGATCGTGATCATGACCCTGGTGGGAGGAGCCGGGACCCTATTCGGCCCCATCATCGGCGCCGGGCTCGTTACCTTGATCTTGGAGTTCATGCGCTTCGCGCCCGAGCTCCGATTCATCATCTGGTCCGCCATGCTCATCATCATCCTCATCATCGAGCCCAAAGGGTTGATGGGAATTCTTCGACGGATACGGGGGAGAGCTTGATGGAGACCATCCTCTCGATTCGAAACCTCACCAAACGCTTCGGAGGGGTAACCGCTGTAAAGGATGTCAGCTTCGATGTGGTCCGGGGGGCCCGCCTGGGCATAATCGGCCCCAATGGGGCAGGAAAGACCACCCTTTTCAACATGATCACCGGTGAACTCAAGCCCACCGCCGGCACCATCGCCTTTGAAGGGGAGTTCATTCAGGGCTTGAGGCCCCACACCATCTGTCGAAAGGGAATTGGGCGGACCTTCCAGATCGTTCGGGTCTTCGAAGAGCTGTCGGTCTTCGACAACGTACTCATGGGGGTCATAGGCCGGGAGAACCGATACCGGCCCACCAAGGAACAGGAAGAGGAGGTGGAACGCATCCTGCAATGGACCCGTCTGGACTCTCTCCGTCACACCTTGGCCAAGAACCTCACAGTAGCCGCAAAAAAACGGGTAGGGCTGGCCACCGCCTTGGCCACCAGACCCAAACTGTTGCTTCTGGATGAGGCCATGGCGGGCTTGACCTTCGTTGAAATCGACGAGGTCCTGGATCTCTTGAGACGGATCAACGCTGAGATGGGGATCACCCTCATCGTGGTGGAGCATGTCATGAAGGCGGTGATGGAGCTGTGCGAATGGATCTTGGTGATCGCATCCGGGGAGAAGATCGCAGAGGGGACGCCCGAGGAGATCTCCACGGACAGGCGGGTCATCGACGTCTATCTGGGGGAGGAGACGCGCTAATGTTGGAACTGAAAGGCATCAACGCCGGGTATGGAGAGGTCCAGATCATATGGGACGTCTCAATGACCATCGACGAAGGGGATATCGTCGCGTTGGTGGGGGCCAACGGCGCCGGAAAGTCCACCCTTATCAAGAGCATTGCAGGGTTGATCCCCGTCCGTTCGGGGAGTATCCTCTTCGATCAACATCCCATCCAGAATATGCCCGTCCATCGAATCATCACCTACGGGCTGGCTCTGGTTCCGGAAGGCAGGAGGCTCTTTCCCTACATGACGGTCCAGGAGAACCTGGAGCTGGGTGCTTATGTGGAAAAGAGGCGGGAGCGACTCCGCAAGAACCTCCAGTGGGTCTACGAACTCTTTCCCAAGCTGAGAGAGCGACGCAACCAGTTGGCGGGGACCCTGAGCGGGGGAGAGCAGCAGATGGTGACCATCGGCCGCGCCCTCATGTCCGCCCCCAAGTTCTTGATGCTGGACGAACCCTCTTTGGGGTTGGCTCCGGTTGTGGTGGACGGAGTATTTCAGACAATCCTGAGACTCCATCAGGAGGGTGTGACCATCTTGTTGGTGGAACAGAACGTCCGCAAGAGCCTGGAGATCGCAAAACGAGGTTATGTCCTCGAACACGGAAGGATCGTACTGAGCGGACCCACTCAGGAACTTCTGGTCAACGAAGAGGTGCGCAAGGCCTATCTGGGGATGTGACCCCTGAAGGCTGAATGAGGAGGAAAAAGAAGACCGCGCCCCACGCAGATCCGGAGAGAAGATCTCAGACGAATCGGGGATGGAGAAAAGCTCATTCATGGAGAGTGAAGTCCTGAAGCGACTCGGCAGGAAGCAATGGCAGGAAATCCTGGATGGGATCGCCAGAGATATGGGAATGATGACCACCCTCGTGGATCCCCAAGGGAGGATCCTCCTCCACCGAGGACACTACACGGAGGTATGTGAGCGGATCCGGAGCGATGATCGAACCCTTTCCTTTGTCTGCGGGCAGACCCTTCAGGCCATGCTCCGGCAGGCCGAGCGGTCACGAAGGCCTGTCGTGGACCTCTGCCAGATCGGTCTCTGCAAGATGCTCATTCCCATCTTGGAAGGTGAACGTTTGCTGGGTGCGGTCACCTCCTGCTCTCTGGCCCCCCAGCGAGAAGAACCCGACCCCTTCTTGTTGGCTCAGGAGCTGGGCATAGAGGAGAGGGAGGCTACAAGGCTCCTGGAGAGCTGCCCAACCATCGACGAACAACGGGTGGAGGAGGCCGCTCAACGCTGGGCGGAGAGGATCCAAAGCTTCTTCCAGTAGGAGGCCCGCACCTAGGCGGCGATCCGCTGTATACCCACGCAGGGTCCCCGCATCCCTTTTATTCACAAGGAGGCGAATCATGGCTCGGATCTCAGGCGGAGAGGCCCTGACTCGATGCCTGCTCAATGAAGGTGTCCGAAGGGTCTTCGGGATCCCCGGAGGCCAACTCCTTCCCTTCATCGACGCCATACACCGGGTGGGGCGACCCCAGGGTATGGAGTACATCATGACACGCCACGAGTCCGCCGCGGCCCACATGGCGGATGCCTGGGCCCGGGTCACGGGAGAACCGGGGGTCTGCTCGGGGACTGTGGGACCAGGAGCCGCCAATCTCGTCCCCGGCGTCTGGGTGGCCCGAGCGGACAGTGTCCCCATGGTGGTGATCACCCCCCAGATCCACGGCAGCCGCGCCTATCCCTTCCGCGGGTCCCAGCAACAACTGGATCAGTGGCACTTGATGGCCCCCCTCACCAAGTGGAACGCCGTCATCCATCGATGGGAACGGATCCCTGAACTGGTTCAAAGGGCCTTCCGGGAGGCTACCACGGGACGCCCCGGGCCCGTCCATTTGGACATCACGGTGGATGTCATGTTCGAGACCCGCGATGAAGAGGAGCTCAAGTTACTTCCACCCGAACGCTATCGCCCCCCGAGAGGGCCAGCGGCCCCTCATGACCTAGTGGAGGAGGCCGTGGAGCGCCTTCTCCGGGCCGAACGGCCCTTGATCCATGCAGGACTGGGGGTCCTCCGTGCGGGGGCCTGGGAACCCCTTCGAGAGTTGGCCGAATATCTCCAGATCCCTGTCAGTTCCACTATATCCGCTCGAGGGGTCTTGCCTGAGGATCATGCCTTGGCCTTGATAGCCAAAGGGGGAGGGGCCATCTTCGCGGAGATGGGAGCCGATCTCGTCCTGGCCGTGGGCTGCACCTTCTGGGAGCTGGACTTCTGGGGAAGACCGCCTTTCTGGGGTCCCCCGGAGGCTCAGCGTGTGATCCAGATCGATGTGGAACCGGCCAGCATCGGGCTTAACCGTCCCGTAGACTTAGCCCTGGTCGGGGATGCCCGCGAGGTCCTCCAGCAGATGGTGACAGCAGCCAGGGAGGCCACCCCTCCTCGGAAACCCTCGGATTGGTCGGTCCGCTGCAAACGTCAGGAACAGGAAGGATTCAAGGCCCTGGAGCCCCAGCTGCGCTCCGACGTCAAGCCCATCCATCCTTTGCGGCTCATGGGGGAGGTCCGCCGCTTCTTCGGCCCCGAGACCCTTCTGGTGGTGGACGGGGGCAACATGGCCTGTTGGGCTAATATGGCCCTGAACGTGGGAGGGCCCAGGCAATTTCTGGCCCCCATGCACACGGGGCATCTGGGAGTGGGGCTCCCCTTTGCTCTGGGTGCCAAGATGGCCTGCCCAGATCGACCCGTCGTGATCCTCCACGGAGACGGCTCCTTCATGCTCTCCTGCCATGAACTGGAGACCGCTGTAAGACTGAAACTTCCGGTCATCGACATCATCGGCAATGACCGGGCATGGGGGATGATAAAGGCCGGACAGGCCAAGGCCTTCCGGGAACGTTTCTACGGGGTCGACTTCACCGATGCCCGATACGACCGCATCGCAGAGGCCATGGGGTGTTACGGAGAGCGTGTGGAAGACCCCGCCGAGATCCGACCGGCCCTGGAGAGGGCCGTCTCCTCTGGCCGGCCGGCCGTGCTTGACGTCTATCTGGATGCTACGGCCAACCTCAATCCCCCTACCCTCGATCTGCTCAACTCCGTCTGGCTCGAGGGTTGCGAGCCTCCTTCTGGATGATGAGGCCCTCCCCCCCACCCGGCGGAAGAGGAAAGGGAGACCATGGAAAACCGCATGAGAGCAGCCCTGTTGACCGGAAAGGAAACCCTCGAGATCCGGGATGTGCCCAGGCCCCAGCCCGGCCGTGGTCAGGTCCTGATTCGAGTTCATTACTGCGGAATATGCGGCTCCGACATCCATCTCTTCCAACAGGGTCTTCCACAGCCCAATATCCTGGGGCATGAATTCTCCGGAGTGGTAACCCAAGTGGGCCCCGAGGTGGAAGGATGGTCCATCGGAGATCCCGTGACTTGCTATCCTGGAAATCCCTGCGGGTCGTGCCATTGGTGCCTGATCCGCCAGCCCCAGCTTTGTGACCTGGGGCTCCAACGAGGCTATGGCTTGGGAACGACCTCTGGAGCCCTGGCCGAATACATCGTTGTGGAGGCATCCTCCATGCGGCGCCTCCCTCCGGAGGTTGACCTGCGAAGCGCTCCCCTCACAGAGCCCCTCGCCGTGGCCATGCACGGGGTGCGCTTGAGCCGGATTCGACGGGGCGACCGTGCGGTGGTGCTGGGCTGCGGGACCATCGGGCTGCTCACAGTGCTGATCCTCTCGCGTATGGGAATAGGGGCACTCCACGCGACAGACCCCGTGGAGGTCAAACGGAGAAGGGCCCTAGCATTGGGGGCGCATGAGGCTCACGGCCCCCAAGGGCTTCCTCCCTTCCTCTTTCATCAGGTCATGGACGGGATCGGTCCGGATGTGGTTTTCGAGTGTGTGGGTATCCCGCAGACCACCGCTGAAGCAGTCAATTTCGTCCGAAAGGGGGGACGGGTCTTGGTATTGGGGGTCTGCATGGAGCCAGCCACCCTTCTGCCCATGGTGTGGAACTTCAAGGAGATCGAGATCAAAGGCTCCTACGGGATGGGGGGAGAGTTCGATGAGGCCCTGCGCTGGATCGCCCGTGGGGAGGTCCCCGTGGATACGGTGATCACGCGGGAGGTCCCCCTGCAAGAGGTCCAGGAGACCTTCCTTCAGTTGAGAGGTCCGAACGAGGAAGGAAAGGTCCTGGTGCGTCTGGCCGAGTGATCATGACCCGGCCTTCGCGGCCACGACCTCATAGAGGTGGGAGAGGGCCTGGGGGAGAAGATGGGCCTCGGGCCCGCCCCCTTGGGCGAAGCGGGGACGCCCACCCCCTTTACCGCCCACCTTGCCTGCCACCTCTCGGATCAACTCCCCGGCGGGAAACCGATCCTGAAGATCCTGGGAAACCGAGAGGGTCAGAACAGCCTTGGAACCGCTCCTCGCGCCCAAGAGCACGATCCCCGACCCCAGACGATCCCGAAGTCGATCGCTCATCTCTCCCAAGGTCTTGACGTCCTGGACGGGCACCTCAGCGGCCAGAACGCGGATACCGGCCACGTCCCGCACTTCTGAGAGAAGGTCCCTGGCCTGCCCGCTGGCTAGCTTGGCCTGGAGGGACCGGATCTCCCTCTCGAGGGCCTTCTGTCTCTCCAGTAATCTCTCCACCTTCACGGGCAGCTCCTCCGGGGTGGCCTTGAGGGTCTCTGCAATTCGGAAATGGGAGCGCTCCAATTCCTGAACATATTCCACTGCAGCGCGGCCCGTGAGGGCCTCGATGCGCCTTGTGTCCGCGGAGATGCTGCGATCGCTTAGGACTTTGAAGAAGCCCACATCCCCGGTACGGCGGG
>Ga0180899_1119_pt1 | contig 108263 bp, 100 predicted proteins | sample Deesub1362A_J573_FD_124278 | JGI IMG/M metagenome (GOLD analysis project Ga0180899, IMG submission 124278) | Desulfarculaceae bacterium JdFR-97 | reverse complement strand
CGAAAAAGAATCATCTCTCCATCCCCAATGACATCTTCACGTCTGTCCTTTTCCATAGGCCCCCTCGTGCCACTTTTTCAGGGAAATATTACCAAGTTGGTTTATTATTTTTCAAATATGAATCAAAAGAATCTTAGACCCTTGACCTTTGCTTCGAAATCCGATCAGGGAGTCACAGCTGCCCCGATTTCCGCCGAACGAGTGTAATCTTTTTCAGGTCTAAACCCTGGAATGGCTCTGTGACAAAAGAGGCTTTGGTCCTCCTCGTGGAGGACCAGTCCGGGGTCTCGGGAAGCCTTCCGATCTCTCCTTCCTAACGAGATGAAAGATGCGTTGAGGATTGAGAACCTACATGGAATGGGCTAGAGGAGATGCTTATGGAGATGATCTCTAGGATGGGATGGGGGAAAATTGGCCGTGTAGGTTGGGTGTAATTTTGCGGATAAAATGAGGAAAAAGGGGGATTAGCCTGAGTTGGCTAATCCCCTCCATTCATTTGGTGAGCGGCGAAGGAGTCGAACCTTCAACCTACGGATTAAGAGTCCGTTGCTCTGCCAGTTGAGCTAGCCGCCCCCTTCTTGAAAAATCACCCTGGACACCGCCGTAGCGGCTCCATGAACGCCTTTTTCTGGCACGCCCGGCAGGATTCGAACCTGCGACCTGCGGATTCGAAGTCCGACGCTCTATCCAGCTGAGCTACGGGCGCCCGCTCGATCCGCCGTCTTTCCGGCGGCTCTACCATCGATTTGGGGTGAGTGAAGGGATTCGAACCCTCGACCCCCAGGGCCACAACCTGGTGCTCTGACCTTCTGAGCTACACCCACCACAGCGAATCCAATCTCTCTCCGAGCACCCGCACCTACCACAGACGCCGTAAAAGCTGGCACGCCTGGCAGGATTCGAACCTGCGACCCGTGGATTAGAAGTCCACTGCTCTGTCCACTGAGCTACAGGCGCTCGGAACACCCAAAGAGCACCGGCCATCCGACCGGAAAACAGCCCAAGTTTAAACCATCCCGTCGCACTTTTCAAGACCTCCGAGGGCAGGCCTACCGGATCCCCCTCACCCCTCGGATATGCTCCAGGATCTTGTGGGCTATCTCCCCCGGATCCACCGCCATGACCTTGAGGATCTGGATGAGGAACCCCTTAAGGTAGGTGTCCGGAGGGAGAAACTCATAGGAGTCCTCNTCGAGGGCACGTAGGTGACCTCGACTTATCTTTGTGCGATGGGCGATCTCCTGGAGAGTCAGTCCTTGAGTCTCCCGGATCTTCCTCAAGATAGAAGCAGACCAATCCCCCTTCTCCTGGGCTTCCCGAAGGATCTCCTGAATCCGTACTTCCTTCCTCCGGATACTCTCGGGGNCCTCAATCAGGGGAGCCTCGGTCTCGTCCAGCACCTCCTGAGCGACCTCTCTTCCCTCCTTGCCCTCCACAGAGGAACGCCGTGCCTGGACAGAGGAGGCATTGTAGATCCCTCTGCGCCTGAGTTCTTCGTCGTAGCGGCGGCGGCGTTCAGGATCGATCAAGATGGTGTAGGCTTCATGGATCTTCTCCAGGATCCGCTCCTTTTGTTGGTCCGTAAAAAGGCCATAGGTGGCCATGTGGTCTGTCCCATAGGTCTTCAACGCGATCTTATAGGCCCTTTTGATATCGGCCACAGTGGCCCTTGGTTCTATGTCCAGGACCTCATAGAGGGTCAGTGTGGTAAGGTCAATCATGGTCCTACCAACGGCCTTTTAAAAGAAGTCAAAGGCGAGCTGCCCGTGGGTGAGGAGTTTGTTCGTGAGATTCTCAATGCATTTGGCCGCATTGGAATCAGGGAAGTTCTGGATCAAAGGTTTACGCATGCGGACGCACTGCATCACCCGTTCGTCATGGTTGATATAGCCCACGAAGTCCACCCGGACCCCGAAGTACTTTCGAATGGCGCTTCGGGCCGAAAAGCCTATCTCCACCTCATCGTAGCGCCGCACTTGGTTCAGCACCAAATGCACACAGAAGTCCTCCATCACGGACCTGAGTCCTTTTACGGCAGCGGGGTCCAGCCTCTCGATCCGGTCTAACAGGCTCGGGACAGCCAAAGAGTCGTTGGGGTCCTCAGCAAAAAGGGCCTGCTGAACCGCCTGTCGGACAGACCTCTTGCGAGAGGCCCTTCCCAAAAGGAAGAAAAGGACTTCCCGAAGAAACAGATAGACATTCTCTAGGGAGGTTGGCTCGGGCACGATGACATAGATCCCCACCCGTCCCATGAGGAAAAGGGTCATGACCCAAGGCGAGGTCCCCGATCCCACATCCAGGATTACGTAATCAGCCTGCGACTCTCGAAGAGCCCTCCGGAGCCTATCCATGGCCTTCATGGTGGGAAGACGTCCCCCGGAGTCCAGCCCGCCAGTCAACAACGAGAGATTGGGAATCCCGGTCTCCTGGACATAGGAGAGGAGGTCAGCACGCCCCCCTTCCAGAAAGGCCCAGATGCCGTTTCGGGGGCGATCGATGCCGAGACACGTGTGCAGGTTCCCCCCGCCCAGATCGGCATCCACCAAGAGGACCTTCTGGCCGAGCTGGGCCAGATAGATAGCCATATTGCTGGCGATGAGGGTCTTGCCAGTGCCCCCCTTTCCCCCACCGATGGCCCATATCCCTTTCGGCGTTCTTTGGCCCTCCGGCATGATCCNCTTTGTCTCTCATACCCGCCTTAAGTCGATTTTCAAAGCCAAAATAGCATGTTAGCCTCGGGGATGCAACCCCCATCCCAGGAGAAAGCCCATAGAGGGATCTTCCTCCCCTTTTACAGGACACGGGCCGCTGTCCGGAGATGTACCTCCACGGCCCCGGCCCGTTTCAGGATACGGGCTGCCTCTCTTGCAGTGGCGCCCGTGGTCATGACGTCATCGACGATCACCCAACATCCCCCACTCACCTCCTTTCCTCGGCCGACCCCGAAGGTCCCGCGTATATTTCTTATCCGTAGGGTTCTGGGAAGCCTCACCTGGGGCTCGGCCCATCGGGTCCGGACCAGAAGCCGTTCCCGAACCGGGACCCCCGCGTGCTTGGAGATCCTCCGCGCCATCCAGGAGGCCTGATTGAAACCCCGCCGACGCAGTCTTCGAGGGTGCATGGGGATCGGGATGATCCCATCCGGATCCAGGGCCCGAATTTCTTCCCCAAACGCCCGGCCCATCATCTCTCCCAGGAATCGCGCTAGTGAGGGTCGCGGTCCATATTTCATCAAGTGGAATAAGGACACCACATCATCCCTATAGGCCATCAAGGCACGGGCCGAATCGAACGGCGGCGGATGGAGGAGACAGTCGCCGCAGAGGTGCCCTCCTGCCGAGGCCAAGGCGAAGGGCCGGCCGCATCGGGGACAGATCGGAGGACGGATCCAGGGCACCGCACCTTGGCATCCACTGCACAAGCCATAGCCAGCCCAGCGAATTCCGACTCTCACCCGCCCGGGTTCCAGGCTTCGGCCGCAGACCACGCACAACGGTGGAAAGAGGAGGTCCAGAAGGGAGAGCAGCCAATTCCTCATGCCGCTCTTTACCTGCGAGGCAACGGCCATGCCACGTGCGACATGGCACTCTAGAGTCATGAAAATGAGCAAACAGCTATCTACAGTTGCACTTTTCGCGCAGGCTAAAGCCTGCGGCTACAGCGCAACCGTTGTGGTCCATGGTGTCGGCAGACATCCCATTTCCCATATACGTAACCCAGCTTTCTGATTGCACAAAAGAAATCCCCGGGCTCGCACTGAATTCCGCCAGCCTCCCGAGAGCAGGAGGGANGTCGGCCTCAATGAAGGAGGAGGGATTCGCCGGACATCTCCCAGGGGACAGCCAGCCCCATAATCTCGAGGAGGGTTGGAGCCACATCCGCCAGGATCCCCTCCCGCAATGTAGCTCCCTTCCATCTCTCCCCCACCAGGATGCAAGGGACCGGATTAGTCGTGTGGGCCGTATGAGGACCGCGCGTCTCCTCATCCCACATCTGTTCCGCATTCCCGTGATCAGCGGTGATGAGGACGACTCCATGACGGTCCTGCACGGCCCTCACCACCTGTCCGACGCAGGAGTCCACGGCCTCGCATGCCCGAACGGCCGCCTCAAGGACTCCGGTGTGGCCCACCATATCGCCGTTGGCGAAATTGAGCACGATCAGATCGTAATGGTCCTCTTGAATCCTCCGCACCGCCTCCTGTGCGACCCCCGGAGCACTCATCTCCGGCTTCTGATCGTAGGTGGGGACGTGTTTGGGAGAAGGTATGAGACAGCGGTCCTCTCCGGGAAAGGGCTCCTCTTCTCCCCCGTTGAAGAAAAAGGTGACATGGGCGTATTTCTCGGTCTCAGCGATACGAAGCTGTCTCATCCCCAGAGACGAAATCACCTCCCCCAGGATCCGGTTCAGATGAAGCGGGGGAAAGGCCACGGGTAAGGAGAAGGTCTCGTCATATTGGGTCATGCAGACGTAACTCCCCAAGCGGGGAAAGACCGGTCTGGAGAACTCTTTAAAGTCTCCCTCGGTGAGGGCCCGGGTGATCTCCCTTGCACGGTCCGCCCGGAAGTTGAAAAAGATCAACGAATCACCCTCCCGTAGAGTGCCCTTCGCCTTCCCTTGGGGGTCCACCAAGACCGTGGGCTGGACAAACTCATCTGTCTCCCCATGCTCATATGCCCATCGGACAGCCTCCAGGGGATCGGTAAACTTCCGGCCCTCTCCCAGGGTCAAAGCTCGATAGGCCCGCTCGATGCGGTCCCAACGTCGATCCCGATCCATCCCCCAGTAGCGCCCCATGAGAGTGGCGATGAGGCCCACGCGCGAGGTCTTGAGAAAGGACTCCAACCTCTCCACATAGTGGATCCCGCTGGTGGGGGGGGTGTCCCGTCCGTCCAGAAAGGCATGGATCCGCACCTCGGGACACCCCAGGTCCCGGGCCATCTCGATGAGGGCTATGAGGTGATCAATGTGACTGTGGACGCCTCCATCGGACACCAAGCCCATGAAGTGAAGGACACGTCCGCGCCTCCGGGCCTCCTCCATGGCTTGCCGAAGCGCACGATTTTTCCGAAGGTCTCCGTTACGGATGGCTTTGCTGATGCGGGTAAACTCCTGATACACGATCCGGCCGGCCCCTAGGTTCAGGTGACCGACCTCCGAGTTTCCCATCTGTCCGTTAGGGAGTCCCACTGCTTCCCCCGAGGCCTGGAGTTGGCAGTGAGGGTACTCAGCGGCGAGTCGATCCAGAACGGGGGTACGGGCCAGATGGATGGCATTGGTCCGGCAGGGAGGGGCGATCCCCCACCCATCGAGGATCATCAGCATCACTGGACTCTCTGTATGGCGCTTCACCACTCCTCGTCCTCCTCCCATTCGTCCAGGCTCTCTGCAGACTCCACCGTCTCCTCGGGATCCGGAGGGAGGCTCACTCGGGGGGCATCGGCCCAAAGGCCCTCCAAATCGTAGAATTCCCTCACCTCCCTCTGAAAGATGTGGACCACAACATCGTCGAAGTCCATGAGGACCCAACGTCCAGTGGTCATGCCCTCCACGCTGCGTGGCCGAATCTTCTTTCCTCGAAGTTCGGCCTCCAAGTGCTCGGCGATTGCCCTGACCTGACGATCCGACCGTCCCGTACAGATGACGAAGTAGTCCGTATAAGTGACCAGATTCCGAAGATCCAATACCACCAGATCCGTGGCCCGACGACTCCTCGCCAGGCGGACCAGGATCAGGGACTTCTCCTTGGAGTCCACCGAGGTCTCCATGGTCGACTGTTCCTCGTGCATATCCTTCTCCCTAACTCGCTCCTTCAGCGGTAGAGTCTGTGGAGACGAATGTAGTCCTCCACTTCGTCGGGTACAAGATATCGGATGGATCTTCCAAGCCGCACGCGTCGGCGGATCTCCCGTCCGGAGATCTCTAGGCTCCGAAATCTTCTGAAATAAACGAGACCCCCAGAAGGATGCTCAAAGGCCCTACGGATGCGGTCGTATCGGAATTCGGCTCTGATTCGAGCCGGAAGGGCACCCCTCCCCTTAATGGGAATCCCGGAGCGCTCCAGGACCACGAGATGGCTCAAGGCGAAGAGTTGCTCGTAATCCCTCCAGGTCTCCAGCTCCAGGAAGGCATCGATCCCGAGGATGAAGTAGAAAACCCCATTCAGTGCCTCCTCGCTGCGCAGGATTCGCAATGTCTCCACCGAATAGGAAAGATCGCTGCGGCGGCACTCCACGTCAGAGACATGGAAGACGGGATTTCCCCGCACGGCCCTTCGGGTCATCTCCAGACGATGATGGGCCGGACTGACCTCTTTGGGGTCTTTGTGTGGCGGACGAGCGGAGGGAATGAACAGGACGCGTTCCAGACCAAAGGCCTCCCGGGCCTCCTCCGCCGCGCGGAGGTGCCCGAAGTGGATAGGGTCGAATGTCCCGCCGAAGAGTCCGATGCGCACCCTATTGCCGGATCTGTCCGTCTCCATAGACGATGAATTTGGTGGTGGTGAGTTCCTCCACCCCCATGGGGCCGAATGCGTGGAGTTTGGTGGTGCTGATGCCGATCTCCGCTCCAAGCCCCAGTTGGAATCCGTCGCTGAATCGGGTCGAGGCGTTGACTAAGACCACCGAGGATTGGACCTCCTTGAGGAATCGCTGGGCGTTGGCGTAATCTCGAGTGATGATAGACTCTGTATGATCCGACCCGTATATAGCAATGTGCTCCACCGCCTCCTCCAGCGATTCCACGACTCGCACCGCCAGAATTAAGTCCAGGTATTCCCTCCCCCAGTCCGATTCCTCGGCCTCCTTCACCCAGGGCGCCCGCTCCCGCGTTCGGGGACAGCCCCGGATCTCTACCCCCCGGTCCCGAAGCGCCGAGAGGAGCTGGGGTAGGAAGCGATCCGCGGCCTCCCGATGAACCAGCAACGTCTCCACGGCATTGCACACTCCGGGACGCTGGACCTTGGCGTTGATGCAGATCTCGCGGGCCATGTCAGGGTCCGCGGATGCGTCCACATAGATGTGGCATACCCCTTTGTAGTGCTTGATGACGGGGATCCTCGAGGCGGCCACCACCGTCCGGATCAGATCCTCTCCACCCCGCGGGATGATGACGTCGATGAGGTCCTCCATCTGGAGCATCTCCAAGACGGCTGACCGATCGGCAGTGGGCACCATGGAGATAGCCCCCTGGGGGATCCCCTCCTCCTTGAGCGACTCCTGCAAAATCCTACAGATGGCCATGTTGGAATGAAAGGCCTCGGAGCCCCCCCTGAGAAGGACTGCGTTGCCGGATTTGAGGCAAAGGGCCGCAGCGTCGGCCGTGACGTTGGGGCGAGCCTCATAAATGATCCCCACCACGCCCAACGGAATCCGCATGCGGCCGACCCATAGGCCGTTGGGTCGGCGCCACATACGCACGACTTGGCCCACGGGATCGGGCAAAGCGGCCACCTCTCGGATCCCCAAGGCCATCTCCTTAACGGTCCGCTCCGTCAGGGTCAAACGATCCAGAAAGGCCCCGGAGATCCCCTTTTCACGGGCCTTCTCAAGGTCACAACCGTTGGCCTTCAAAAGCCCTTCGAGCCCCTCCTCCAGCTTCTGGGCCATACGTTCAAGAGCACGAGCCTTGTGGTCCGATGGAAGCTGGGCAAGGACCCGGGACGCCTCCTTAGCCCCCTCGGCGATTTTCCTCAATTCCGTAGTCATCCACTCCACCTATTTCCCGAGCTTCAGCGGCCCCCAAGTAAGGTCCTTCTTAGTTCTCGCCCATCGCCGAGCGTTCGTCAAGGGTTTGTTGATAACGGATCCTTCGGGGGAAGGCTCATGGAAGGATCACCAAGTGATCCCGATGGATCACTTCGTCGTAGTATTTGTATCCCAGAACCGATTCGATCTCCGATGTGCGTCTCCCTTGAATCTTTCGTACCTCCTCCGCGCTGTAGTTGACCAAGCCGCGAGCGAACTCCTCCCGATTTTCCCCCAGACAACTGACTGAATCCCCTATCCCGAAGTGGCCCAAAACCGCCCGGATCCCCGAGGGCAGGAGGCTTTTGCCCCTCTCCACGATCATCCTCTTGGCTCCTTGATCCACCATGATTGCACCTGCCGGGGTCTTGGAAAAGGCGATCCAGTGCTTCCAACTGTTGATCCGATCCTCCTTGGGGAGGACCAAGGTGCCCACATCCATTCCGGCCAGGATCCTCTCCACCATATCTGGCATCTTCCCGTTGGCGATCACAGTGGGGACACCGAAGATGGAGGCGGTACGCGCCGCCTGGAGCTTGGAAGCCATCCCTCCGCTTCCCACCTCGCTCTTGGTGGGCTCGGCCGCGGAGAGGACCCGCTCGTCCACTTCCTCGATGAGGGAGATCAGCCGGGCATGAGGATGGCGTTTGGGATCCGCGTCGAAGAGGCCGTCAATGTCCGTCAGGATCACCAGGAGATCCGCCTGGATCAGATTGGTCACAAGGGCGGAGAGATTATCGTTGTCCCCGAACTTGATCTCCTCGATGACCACGCTGTCGTTCTCGTTGATGACGGGGAGAATCCCCCACCGAAGGAGTGTCTGGAGGGTGTTCCTGGCATTGAGGAAGCGACGACGATTGGCCATGTCGTCCCGCGTCAGGAGGATCTGGGCCACCTGAATTTCGTTACGGCTGAAAGACCGCTCGTAGACCCACATCAGGCGGGCCTGGCCCACTGCCGCGGCAGCCTGTTTCTCCGGGATACTCTGGGGTCGCCCCCGAAGACCCATCTTTCGGATACCGGCGGCGATGGCTCCGGAGCTGACGAGAACCAGTTCGTAACCCGCTCGCATGGTCCGAGATAAAGAGTCGGCCATGGCCTGGATGTGATCGGTGTCCAGCCCCCCCTTGGGAGAGGTGAGGACGGCGGATCCCACCTTGACTACTACCCTCCGAACTCCCTGAAAGAGTCCATGACGCATGCCNTTGGGTCTCCTTAATCTCCTTGAGTTCCTCTGTGTCCTCTCCATGCCGTCAGCCTTGGTCCCTTCTCCTGACGATGTCTCGTGCCATCCGGAAAAGGGCGGCCCGGAGGCCCTCCAGGCCTTCCCCTGTCTTGGCACTGATGGGTATGGGTCTGACCCCTTGCCGGGAGAAGACCTCCAAGACCTCGGGGAGCCTCGAACGAGCCTCGGAGAGGTCCATCTTGTTCAGGCATACGATCCCAGGCCGATGGAGCAACCCTGGATCGAAACCCTTCATCTCCTCGCGGAGGACGGAATAGGCCCGAAGGGGATCGACCCGGGCCTCGGGGTCCATATCCAAGAGATAGATGAGGATCCTCGTCCGCTCCACGTGTCTCAGGAATCGGAACCCCAGGCCTATCCCTCGATGGGCCCCCTCCACCAAACCAGGGATGTCGGCTAGGACTAAGCGTTCTACTTCTACTTCTTCTTCCTCCTCCTCCGACTCCATCACCCCGAGATGGGGATTGAGGGTGGTGAAGGGATACGGGGCCACCTTGGGGCGGGCCGCTGAGAGGCGGCCGAGAAGTGTGGATTTGCCCGCATTGGGAAAGCCAATGATCCCCACGTCGGCAAGGACCTTCAACTCGAGACGCAGCCGTCGCTCCTCCCCCTCCCCTGGGGGCAAGGAAAAACGAGGAGCCTGTCGGGTGGGCGTGGCGAAGCGGGCATTCCCCTTTCCACCGATTCCTCCACGCGCCACAACGAGCCGTTGCCCTTCTTCCACCAGATCTCCCAGGACCTCGCCGGTCTCTTCGTCCCGCACCAGCGTCCCCAGAGGGACCTTGATCACCAGCGGTGGGGCGTCTCTTCCGTGCTGACGCTTTCCTTTCCCGTGCCCTCCATGGGCTGCCATAAAGTGCTGACGGTATACAAAATCCAGCAGGCTGTGGAGATCCGAGGATGCCTCCAGGATCACGTCCCCTCCCCTTCCTCCATCCCCTCCGTCAGGCCCCCCTTTAGGCAGNAACTTCTCCCGGCGGAAACTGACGCAGCCCTTTCCCCCGCGACCCGAACGTACGTAGATAACTGCCTCATCCACAAACCGCATCGGGCTCTCCCTACCTCCCGGAATGCCTCATGCGGAGAAAGGAGACCAATGGAGAAGAGCCGTCGATCTATATCCTGCAGAGGCCTCGAAAGGAAGGCAGGGGGGACATGCAGGGCGGGACACTGCTGGAAAAGACGAAGGGGTAAAGGAATGTCATCTCGGAGACGGTGTGAAATCCAATGAGTCTATACTTCGTGAGGCGTCCCTTGGATGTGCATGCATAGTCCTCAAGCGGCGTAGACGCTCACCACCTTGCGTGTCCTCCCCTTGCGCTCGAATCGGACGATCCCATTGACCTTAGCGTAGAGAGTGAAGTCTTTTCCCATGCCCACGTTGAGCCCAGGATGAAACTTGCACCCAACCTGGCGCACCAAGATATTGCCAGCCTTGACCCACTGACCACCAAAGCGCTTCACCCCACGCCTCTGTCCCTGGCTGTCCCGGCCGTTCCGACTGCTTCCTACCGCTTTCTTATGGGCCATGACCCTCCTCCCATGCCTCCATCAGAGCTGAATCTCCTCGATGGCAAGAGCCGTATACCACTGACGATGACCGATGGTCTTCCGATATCCCTTCCTCCGCTTCATCTTGAAGACGCGAATCTTCCTGCCCCGTCCCTGTTCCACAACACGGGCGATTACTCGAGCGCCCCGAAGGTAGGGTCTGCCTACCTGCAACCCTTCGTCGCCTTGGACGGCAAGAACTCGACCCAGCTCCACACGTTCACCCACCGGGACCTCCATCTTCTCCACCTGGATTCGGTCCCCAGGGGCTACCCGATATTGCTTTCCACCTGACTCCACTATGGCGTACATGAAAGCCTCCCAACTCATATCGCCGAAAATTCCACTCTCGAAGTTTTTTATTCTAAGAAAAAATTGGACAAAATGTCAAGGAGGCGGATGACTCACCCAAACCAAGTCGAAGTCAGCCCTAAGAGAGATTTCTGAAAGATCGAGCCTCATTGAAATTTATGGGGGGCCCGTTGGCGACCCCGCCCAAAGGGGGGACCGAAGGGGCAAATTTCCAATGTTTAGGGACCGCAAGACCGGGTTGGGAAATTCCAATGACCGAAGGCCTTAAACGGGCCAGAAACTTCATGCAGAGAGCCAAAGGGGTATTTTTCGGGAAAAGAGGGCATTTTTTGTACAAATGGCTTCCACTCGGCCCAGTATGGCCCCAAAAAGCCATGGAGGAGATGGAGGACGGTGCACGGCCGCTTGAAGGCCTTCGGAAGTACTTGTATGGTGGGTGAAGCTTCCTCGGTCCCTCTCCCAGGAGGTCCCCTATGAAGGTCCTTCGCACGGAAAAGAGGATCTGGTGGGGGGATCTGGATCCCCTCGGCATCGTCTTCTATCCCCGCTACTACGAATGGATGGATGCCCACTCCCACCTCTTCTTCCATGAATTGGGCCTTCCTCTGGGGGACCTTCTACGGAGAAGAGGGATCATCTTCGGGCTGGTAGAGACCTCCTGCCGATACCTGGCCCCCGGGCACTATCTTGACCGGGTGCGCCTCGAGACCACTTTGACCCAGCTTCGATCCAAGACCCTCGTCCTCCATCATCGGATGGTTCGGATCCCCGAGGAAGTCACCCTTGTGGAGGGAAACGAGCACCGCATCTGCCTGAAGGTGAGGGATGACGCCTCCCTTCAGGCCGTGGAGATCCCTGGCGACCTCCATCGCATCCTGTCCGACGCCGCCGTCTAAAATGATCCCCCGGCGGGCCCTTAGACGATTTCAGCCGATCCAGACATCCATCTGCTCGCGATGGAAGGAGGCATTGGGCCGAATGTGGATGGTCCTTCCGATCTCTTTCTCCAGTCGTTCCAATCCCGTCCGTTCCTCCTCCAAGAGGGTGTGGGCTACGTCCGGGTGCACCTCCACTAGCACATCACCCGTGAGGTCTGCGGTATGCGCCGCTTGGCGCTGGATCTCCCGGAGGACCTGATATGAGAGCATCCGAAGGGAACGGATACGCCCCCTTCCGTCGCAGTAAGGACAGGGATCACTGAGCTGCCGTCCGATCCCCTCCTTCACCCGCTTCCGGGTCATCTCCACCAACCCCAGGTCCGAGATCTTCAAGATGTTACTGCGGCTTCGGTCCTTTTTGAGGGCGTCCTTCAATGCATGAAAGACCTGCTCTCGGCTGGTCTCCCGTTCCATGTCGATAAAGTCGATGATGATGATCCCCCCGATGTTCCGGAGCCGAAGCTGGTAGGCGATCTCCTTGGCCGCCTCCAGGTTGATCTTCAAGATCGTTTCCTCCTGGTTGTAGCGTCCCACGTAGCGTCCCGAGTTCACGTCTATGCTGGTGAGGGCATCGGTCTCCTCGATGAGGATATACCCCCCGGACTTGAGCCAGATCTTTCTCTCCATGGCGCGAGCGATCTCGGTCTCGATGTGGTACGCGTCGAAGATGGGCTCCTTCCCTTTATAGAGGTGGACGCGATCTTTGTAATCGGCCATGTAGGCGTCCAAGAATCCAAGGATCTTCTGATATTCGACGGGGGAGTCGATGACTACACGGTCGACCCCCTCCACCATCAGATCGCGGACGGCCCTCAATGTCATATCCAGGTCAGAGTAGATGAGGCGTGGAGCGGATGATCGCTCTGCGTTGGACTGAATCACCTCCCAGAGCTGAACGAGAAAGCCCACCTCGGCCCGAAGTTCCTCCTCCTTGGCGCCCTCGCTGGCCGTACGGGCAATGACGCCAAAGCCCTCGGGACGCATGGATCCCAACATATCCCGGAGCCGCTGCCGCTCGGCCTCGTCCTCGATCCTTCGGGAGACCCCTACATGGGACATGTGGGGCAGGACCACCACATAACGCCCGGGCAGCGAGATATTCGTGGTCAAACGGGCCCCTTTGGACCCAATGGGGTCCTTGGCCACCTGGACCAACAGCTCCTGACCATCCACAATCTTGTCCTCGATGGACCGTGGAATGTCCCAGGATGGAACATGGGCAGAGGGAGCCTCGCAGTCGACCTCCTCCTCCAGTCCGAACAACAGACTATACTCCCGGGTGTTGTCCTGGATGTCGTCCACGTAAAGGAAGCCGCTGCGCGGAAGCCCGATGTCCACAAACGACGCCTGCATCCCGGGAAGCACCTTGGAGACCCGGCCTTTGTAGATGTTTCCTACAATGCTCCGGTCCGAGGCCCACTCCACGTAGAGCTCCGCCAAAGTCTCGTTCTCCAGAAGGGCCACCCGGGTCTCCTGGGATGTCACATTGATGACCAGCTCGGAGGACATGGCTTCGCTCCCCCTCATTGCTCAGCAGGGTCTCAGGGTTCCTGCAACAATTCCCGTTCCTCCAGGGGCTGCACGTCTTCTTTCAGGATCTCCAGGGCCCTTACGGCCCCTTCTTCCAGCCCCAGCAAGGCCCCCAGCAGCTCCAGCAGTCGGACCCCACGGTCCCCTCTGAATAGGACGTCCACCTGAAGGGTATCCTCAGAGACCCATCGGGCGCTTCGGACCAGGGGCCTCACATCCCAGTCCTGCCTCTTGCCGTCCTTCCATCGAGCCACCTTCCATTGAGAGGAGGCCAGGAACCGCTGAATCCGTTCCCCCGCATCCCCTCTGAGACCGCCGAACGAGGCGGGGATCCGGATCCGATAACGGACGAGCATGGTCTGCGTGAACAGAGAAGGGACGTCAATGGGAACCTCCACGCACTGCAGGAGCTCGATGCCGGTGGGCAAAACTTCCTTCAGACGGGCTTCCACCTCCTCGGGACGCAGATGACCGAAGCACTCAAAATCGAAGAATTCCATCAGGCTCTCCACACCCACTGGGAGTGCGGGCCCGAAGTCGATCCGGGGCAAGGGATGAAAGCCCTGGGAAAAACGCAGGGGTAGCCGGGCCCTCCGCAGTGCCCGCATAAGGACGGTGTTGAGCTCCAGATGACTCAGAAACCGGGCCTGCCCCCTCTTGGCGTAGCGGACCCGGAACCTGCGGTGGATCTCCCTTCCACGGCTGCGGTGCAGAAGTCCCCGAAATGTGCGCATGCCCGGAAAGGGGGATTCTTGGGGCCGCCCCTCCGCCAGGGTCACCGCCACCCGCTCGAAGTCGCAGACCCCGCAGCCTTGGCACTCCTCCCTGCGGCAATCCGGGGTCCTTTCTCCCGCAAGGGCCCGACGATACTCCTCCTGGAGGAACCCCTTGCTGACCCCTATCTCGATGTGATCCCAGGGAAGCACATCTTCCAAAGAGAACTCCCTTGCAGCGTATTCCTCCAGGGAGAGGCCGCATTCCAGGAAGGCCCGCTCCCAAAGGTCGAATCGAAAATGCTCGCTCCACCCGTCGAAACGGCATCCGGCGGCATGGGCCCTCTCGAGCACGGGAGCCAGACGACGATCGCCGCGGGAGAATACCCCCTCAAGGAGGCTGAGCCGAGGGTCCTGCCACTTCACATGAATCCCCAACCTCCGGAGTCCTCCCCGAAGCATCTTGAGCCTTCGTTGGGTCTCCTCCAGCCCCAGTTGCCTCACCCATTGAAAAGGCGTATGGGGCTTGGGAACGAAGGTGGAGAGACTGACGCTGATGCGTCTTCGCATCCTGCGCCCTCCCTCTTCCTTCCGGATCCGTCTGCACAGGGCCACGATTCCCTCTAGGTCCTCCTCGGTCTCGGTGGGCAGACCCACCATGAAGTAGAGTTTGATGGAGAGCCAGCCCTGGGAGAAGACCCTCCTGGCCGTCTCCAGGACTTCTTCCTCCAGGATGTCCTTGTTGATCACGGCCCGCAGACGGTCCGTACCCGCCTCTGGAGCCACCGTGATGCCCGTCTTTCGGACCTCCTTGATCATCTCCATGATCTCATGGGAGAGCCCACCGATGCGCAGCGAGGGAAAAGACAGGGCCACTCTCTCCGGGGAAAATCGAGCCGTGAGAGCACGGACTAGATCCTCCAACCGAGAGTAGTCCCCGGCACTGAGGGACAACAAAGAGAGCTCCTCGAATCCGGTGGCGGAGAGAGTTCCTTCGGCCAGATCCAGGATCCGGGGCACCGTCCGTTCTCGAACGGGACGGTAGATATAACCCGCCTGGCAAAACCGGCATCCACGAGTGCAGCCTCGGGCTATCTCCAGGCTCACCCGATCGTGGATGGCCCTCGCATAGGGAACGATGGTCTCCTCGGGAAAGATCAAGGGGTTGAGGTCGGGGGCGATCCTTCGCCGGACCCGCTCGTAGCCGTGAAGGAGAGAGGTCCTTCGTGTCACCTCTCCGCGGGGTCCATACTCCACATTGAAGAAGGAGGGCACGTAAACACCATCCAGCCCGGCCAAGGCCTCAAGGAGACGCCGTTTGTCCCACCCCTCTTCCCGGGCCTGTCCGGCCAGATCCACGAGCTCTTCCACGACCTCTTCGCCGTCCCCCACCACAAAGGCATCGAAGAACGGGGCCAGGGGCTCGGGGTTGACGGCACAGGGGCCCCCTCCGATCACCAATGGAAAGGGATCAGGACGCCTCGCACTCTCCAGGGGGATCCCACCATGGTCCAACATCCCCAGGACGTTGGTATAGACCATCTCATAGGGGAGGGAGAAACCGATGACGTGAAACCGGAACAAAGGGGTCCGAGACTCCTGAGAACAGAGGGGGATTCCCCTCTGCCGCATCCGGTCCTCCATATCCGGCCAGGGCCGGAAGAAGCGCTCGGCCGCTACATCCTCCCGGCGGTTCAGGATATGATAGAGGATCCTATAGCCCAGATGGGACATGCCCATCTCATAGGTGTCCGGGAAGGCCAATGCGAAACGCAATCGGACCCGTTGGAGGTCTTTGCGAACGGTATTGACCTCGTTGCCCAAGTACCGGCTCGGTCGAGAGACCCAGGGCAGAAGGGCATCCATCTCTTCGAAATAGGTAGTCTTCATGGAACCCTGCCAAAGGGGCCTTTCAGTGGACGTTTCAAAGAGCGGTCCCCGTGGCCCTTCAGACAAAAAGGCCCGAGGGGGACCCTCGGGCCGCCGCACCTCCGTGGGGAGGCCTTATTCCTCCCCCGTCCCGGCGGTCTGGAGATCCGGATCTTGTTCCCCCTCGGAGGAGCCCTCTTCGGACACTTCGCCCTCTTGGTCCATCTGATCCACACTGACCTCCTCGATCTTGGCGTCGAGGAGAAGCTCCTCGTCCTCCCCTGTCTCCTCGCTGGAGNCAGGAAGGTCTTCGTCCTTGGCGGGGAATTTGACCTTCACCTTCTGAGCCGCGATCTCTCGAAGGGCAATGACCGCCTCCCGATTCTTGGCCTTCACCAACGGCCTGGACCCTTCCATCAATTGGCGGGTCCTACGAATGGCCGCCTGGACCAAGAGGAAACGGTTGGGAATGTGTTCCACGCAATCCTCAATGGTGACCCTCGCCATATCCATCCACCCCCGAAGACCAGAGAAATATTCTCATATTTAACCCTTTATTCTAGAAGTCCGATGGATTCTTGTCAATGAGGCTCTTCCTGCCCGCCACTGCGGGCTCCCCTCCTGCCTCGCCTCGAAGGAAGAGAGGATCCGGGCAGCGGGGGGCTCCCGTCAGGCCTTCTTCCGTATCCCTAGTATCTCTCGGGCCTCGTCGGGGGTAGCCGGCTCCATGGAGAACTCCTTGAGGATCCGGACCATCTTCTCCACTAGCTCGGCATTGGATTTAGCCAGTTGACCTTTCCCCAGGTATAGATTGTCCTCCAACCCGACCCGGCAGTTCCCCCCCATGAGAACCGCCGTGGTGCAGATGGGGAACTCCATTCGGCCTGCGCCGAAGGCGGACCATTGATATTGTCCCGCGCCGAAGAGGCGATCGGCCGTGGCCTTTAGGTGCACCAGATCGAAGATAGTGGATTGAATCCCTCCAAGGATCCCCATGACGAACTGAAGATAGAGGGGGGGTTCGAGAAGTCCCTGCGAGAGCAAGTAGGCAGCATTGTAGAGGTGGCCCACATCATAGATTTCCAGCTCGGGCTTGGTCCCGTTTTCCCTCATGATCTGGCAGACCTTCTCCAGGTCGGCGAAGGTGTTCTGAAAGATAAATCCTTTGGAGGCCTCCAGGAGGGGCTTCTCCCAATCATACTTCCATTCCTTGTACTTGGCCGCCACAGGAAATAGGGCGAAGTTGATGGACCCCATGTTGAAGGAGGCCAGTTCGGGCTTGAACTCCGGCACCACGGCCACCCTCTGCTCCACGGTCATTCCCATCCCTCCCCCCGTGGTCGTACAGATGATGACGTCCACCTGGGACCGAATCTTCTCGATGATTTGTCGGAAGAGATTCAGGTCCGCACTGGGCATTCCGTTGTCCGGGTTTCTGGCGTGGATATGGACCGCCGCTGCCCCGGCTCGAGCGGCGTCGATGGCCTGCTGAGCGATCTCCTCCGGGGTGATGGGGAGATAGGGGGACATGGTGGGGGTGTGAATCGAACCCGTGATCGCCGCCGAGATAATCACTTTGGAAGCCATGGGTAACACCTCCTGTCCGGATTTGTCCTCGTCCCTGTTCTGGGCCGGAAAGGATTCAGATCCAGGCCATTATGGGCCAGAACACGGGGGGACACAAGGGGGAAACGAGGGCCACGCAAGAAGGAAGGGAAAAATTTCTTGACAGGGCCCGATCCCCCATGGTAAAGGAGATCCATGCACCGACTTGGGACCCAGCGATGGTGGTGGTACATCTCACATAGCGGGTGAGGTGTGCCGATGTCTTCGGGGCCAGGAGGAGCCGATTCAAAGACGCGAGCCATCTCACCCGGCTCGCGATTGTTTTTTTGGGGACCGCGAGGAGATCGCGGTCTTTTTTTTTGGGGAATCCCCCAAAAAACCACATGGAGGTAGGCATCATGACCACGGCAAAGAAGATCTTGTTGTCCGAAGAGGAGATCCCGCGGCAATGGTACAACATCCTCCCGGACCTTCCCACCCCCCTTCAGCCCCCACTCCATCCGGGAACCGGGCAGCCTGTGGGACCCGACGACCTGGCCCCTATCTTTCCCATGCCCCTCATCGAACAGGAAGTTAGCGACCAGAGGTGGATCGACATCCCGGAAGGGGTGATGGAGAAGTACTTCCTCTGGCGGCCCACTCCCTTGGTCCGAGCTCGAAGACTCGAGGAACACCTGGGGACGCCCGCACGCATATACTTCAAAAACGAAGGGGTGAGTCCCCCCGGAAGCCACAAGCCCAATACGGCCGTACCCCAGGCCTACTACAACAAGATCTCAGGGGTCAAGAAGCTCACCACGGAGACCGGAGCTGGGCAGTGGGGAAGCGCCCTGAGCTTTGCCTGCAACCTCTTTGGTCTGGAATGTCAAGTCTTCATGGTCAGGATCTCTTACGAACAGAAGCCCTACCGCCGCGTAATGATGCAAAGCTGGGGAGCCAACTGCATTCCCAGCCCAAGCGACCAGACCGAGGCGGGCCGAAAGATCCTTCAGGAAAACCCTGATTCCCCCGGCAGTCTTGGCATCGCCATCAGCGAGGCGGTTGAGGCCGCGGTGACGGATCCCGAGACCAAATATTCCCTGGGAAGCGTGCTCAACCACGTCCTGCTCCACCAGACCATCATCGGTCTGGAGGCCCAGAAACAGCTGGCCAAGATCGGGGAGAGCCCCGATGTGGTGATCGGCTGCGCCGGAGGAGGGAGCAATTTCGCGGGATTGGCCCTTCCCTTCGTCCGGGAGAAGATCGAGGGGAAGCCTTTGGAGATCTATGCAGTGGAACCTTCCTCTTGTCCCACTATGACGAGGGGGCCCTTCGCCTACGACTTCGGCGACACGGTGATGATGACACCCCTTCTGCCCATGCACACCTTGGGCCACTCCTTCGTCCCCGCCCCCATCCATGCAGGGGGACTCCGATACCACGGAATGGCACCCATCGTAAGCCAACTCATCTTGGACAACCTCGTCACTCCTGTGGCCATACCCCAGTTGGAGACCTTTCAGGCGGGGATTACTTTCGCCCGAACCGAGGGGTTCATCAGCGCCCCGGAAACCAATCACGCCGTGGCCATGGTCATCCGGGAAGCACTTAAGGCCAAGGAGGAGGGCAAAGAAAGGGTGATCCTTTTCAATTGGAGTGGACACGGGCTGGTGGACATGTCCGCCTATGAGGCCTATATGGAGGGCCGACTGTCCGATCATGACCTACCGGAGGAAGAGATCAAACGGGCCCTCCAGGACATCGAGACCCTCCCCAAGCCTAAGGCCTAGCTCATGTCCCCCAGTGGACCCCACATCCGATGCCCTAAACTGGGACATCAGGTGGCCCTCTCTTACTGCTACCGAACGGGAGAGGATCGACCCTGCGGCCGTCTCCTCCTATGCTGGGAGGAGACGATGCCGCGTATCCGCTCGGTCCTCCGAAAGCTCCTTTCCGAGGAGGAATTTCGGCGCCTCTTCGAGACCCCTCCTCCCCCGAAGATCGTCACCCTTGTGGAGCTGGCACAGAAGACAGAGAAAACCCTCCAAAAGGCAGAAGAGGAGAGCTTCAGGACTTCATGATCCAAGGGCCCGGGCCACCTCGTCCTGCGTGAACACGGGGAGGGGCGAACTTCGCCCCTCCTCCACCAAGTGGATTCCTTCCTCCCAGGGGACCACCTCTCCGATCTCCACGGCATGGAGGCCCTCTCGTTCAAGGGCTTCGCAGACGGTCTGTACGTCTGTGGGATCCACGGCCATCAAGAGGGAGCCCGAGGCAAGGAGGCCGAGAGGATCCAGCCCCAGGGCCGAACAGAGGCGCAAGGTCTCCGGGTAAACGGGGACGGCCTCCCGTCGGATGCGCATTCCCACCCCGGACGCCTCGGCCATCTCGTGGAGGGCGGTGGCCAAGCCTCCCTCGGTGGGGTCATGGAGCGCGTGGATGCGGGCCACCTTACAGGCAACCGTGGCATCCCGCACCACACTGATGCCGGGATCTCGAAGGAACCGGCGGCATCGCTCCATCTCCTGGGGTGGAAGGATCTCCTCCCTCTGTGGATGCTCCCTTGCCAATACACACGTCCCCTCGATGGCGATACCCTTGCTAAGAACCAGCCGATCTCCGGGTCGGGCACCGTCCGGCCTCACAAGATCCTCCCGGGAGACCTCCCCCAGCATCATCCCCGCCAAGATGGGCCGGTCCAGCCCCAAGGTCACCTCTGTATGCCCTCCGCACAGGACCACGCCCAATTGGCTGCATGCGGATTGGATCTGGGAGAAGATACTGTCCACAAGGGCCTCTTCGGTCCTCCCCTCGGGAAGGAGGAGGGTGGCCAGGAACCATCGGGGCCTCGCCCCGGTCATGGCCACATCATTGGCGTTGATATGAACCGCATACCATCCGATCTCCTCGGCGGCGAAAGTGATGGGGTCCGCCTTGGCCACCAGGAGTCGATCCCCGAAGTCGATCACTGCGGCATCCCGACCGATCCCTGCCCCGATGAGGACCCTGGGATCGGCCCCCGCATACCGCTCGAGGAGGACCTTGAGAAACTCGCCCGGAAGTTTTCCAGGCTTCAATATCCCCCGCATCTCCTCCCTCCTCGCCTCTCCACCCACCCTCTTCTTCATCACCCACTGAGATGGAAGGCCCCGTCGGCGGCCATAGTCCACGCATTACCCAAAAAGGGACCTCCTCAGCCTTCTCTTCCTTTAGCCCTGGATGCCCACAGGCTCCGGAAGGAGCGTCGGTGGAATCTGCGTCCCCAGAAGGCATGGATCCATAAGGCCACCGGCCTGTACACAGCATGGGATAATTTGGTGAAGGGAAGCAAGAGGAGGAGTTCCAGGGCAAGGATCACGTGGAGGAGAAAGATCATGTACCCGAGGAAAAAGCCCCTCGGCAAGTAGACGGCGATCTCCACGAGGAATCCAGTGAGTGTCGTCCCTCCAAGCAGCCCGAGGAGGAGCCAATCGGAAAGGTAGGATCGACGGAAGGAAGGACCGCCTTGATGTTTATACCTAAGGTAGAGGGCCCACATAGTCCCATAAAGGAGAAGCGCTCCGGAGACGGTGCCCAACAGGCGGGCGGGGTAGTAGAGGGGCACGTGAGAGCCCGGCTCTTTGAAGAGGAGGTCCAAGGCCGTGGCCCCAAACAGACCGAAAAAACCCCACATGATGGTCAAATGGATCGTCCTGCGACTCCTGTAGGTCGGCTCCACCTCCTCCGAGGAAAGGGGTTCGCACTCACTGAACCGCCTCTGCAGACCAAGCTCCGTCAGGGTATCCCGGATCGCCAACCAGGCATCGAGGACAAGAAGACGGAGGGATGTCTCCGGTGGCCTTTGAAGGCCTTCGGCCAGACGCATCGCCATATGCACCACATTCGTCGCCAAGACCAGGCCCACCAAGGACATGACCACAATGCCGGTGTAGTGGAGCCACTCCACATCGATGAACCGAAAGAGATCGAAGCTCCGAGGATCCATCCTCCCGCCAGAGACCATAAAGAGGACCGCAAAGAGGAGACCCAACCCCCCCAGGAATGCCGCCGTGAAGACCGGCGAGGTATATAGGCGTCGGCTCAAGCCGGTAAGGTCCCAATGGACTATGAAATACCTGCGGGCACAGTCCATGAATTCTCCTGGTGTCGCCTGGCGGGGGCAGGTCTCCGAGCATTTCCCGCAATAATAGCAGGACCAGACCTCCTTGGCGGAGGCGAGTCTCTCGCGAATCCCAAGCTGTGCGTAACGAATCACACGCCGTGGGAAGCTTTCCCCGCTCTGTACCAAGGGACAGATCGCGGTGCAGTGACCGCAACTGTAGCATCCCTGGACGTCAAATTCCCCGTAGGGCCGAAGCTCCTCCATGAACCGCGGATTCACCGTGACGCTCATGCCTCCACCTCACCATCCGACTGCCGTAAGAACATGATATCCTCCTTGCTCCCCGCGTCAAAGCCCTAAAACCGCAACTCCCGGCCTCGGATGCCTCTCTCCATTTGAATCAAGGAGGGGGCCACGCCCCCATCGACCCCGCTCCACACGGCGATGGGATCATACGTTGGTGGTGTAGGAGGGGATCCGCTCCGAGAGAAGCGATTCGGCGGCCGTGGCCAGGGCTTCGTCGTGGGAATGATCCGGGGCCAGGATCCGCATCTTGATGATGCGGTAAGGGACGTTCTCCAGGAGATTCGCCAGGGTCCTTAGCTCCACCTTCCTGGTATGGTGGTTGTAAATCCAGAGGGACTGGTGGGGATCCAAAGGGTTGTCCGGCCTAGGATCCAGGGAGGCCAGATCAAGGACGAAGGGGATCTCCCGCAGCTCGCGGGGTAGCCTTTGACGGATCAACCCCTCGATCCGCTTCTGGTTCTCCGGATCCCGTCTCAGAAAGAGGTCCGCAAGAGGGCTGCTCCGGTCCCTGGCATCCAGGTGGAAGGTCCTCTCGAATGAGGTCACCCACTCCCGCCTCCTCTGAAGGATCCGAACCCAAGTCTCCCCCAGAATCTTTCTACGGCGGTGTCGACCCCGGGCCCACTGGCGCACCGTGTGGAAGAGGGAATATTCGTTCAGCTCCAGGTAGTCCTCGGGAACATCCAGGGGATTCCTGGGAAGCAGCTCCCGAAGGGTCTCGTGAAAGACGTTCTTGATGGAAAGATCCAGGGCTCGGGTGGTCCTATGATAGTAGATGGCCTGAAAGAGATTGATGCGGGCCTGCATGAACTGCTCCAGGGAGGCCAGACCGTAAGAAGAGTAGGTGACCCCTTTCTCGCTGATGAAAGTGTAATAGAGGATGCGCTCCAGATCTATGGGATCCTTGGAGAATCCCGTCATATAGGCATCCCTTAGGACGAAGTCCAGGTTGTCCACGGTGAAGATGCCGCTGGAAAAGAGGAGCCGGAGGACCCGGAGCCATGGAGGCACGCCCTCCTCTCTTTCTTCAGGAAGGGGCCGGCGGATCACGTAGGCCACCCAAGAGGGATCCAGAGATTCTCCATCCCAGAAGGGGCCCGAAGGGGCCCTCCGAATTCGGCCGATCTCACGGGACAGGACCTCTTGGATGATGTGCCCTCCCACCACCTCATGATTGATCCCCCAGCGCGGCTCCAGGTATTCCGAGTCACACAAGTGGCTGAAAGGGCCGTGACCCACGTCGTGAAGAAGACCCGCCACTCGAAGCAGGGCCTCCACCAAGGCCTCGGAAGGACAGTCGGGGTGGTGCATCCGTAGCGTGGGATAGAGGTGGCGCGCGAACCGGCCCGCCACGTGCATAGCGCCCAATGAGTGTTGAAACCGGCTGTGCTCTGCCGAGGGGTAGACCCAGAAGGCGCTCTGCAACTGATGGATGTACCGCAGACGCTGCACCCAGGGATGATCGACCAGGGCCTCCTCGGTCACCTCCTCGGGTGCAGCAGGGGTGGGGCGGGTATAATGGATGTACCCATGGATGGGATCCGAGATAATCCCCACACCCTCGAAAGGGTCATCGGCCGTCCCCTGAGAGGGTTGTCTCATGGCTTTCCCTCCCTTGGCAAGTCCCTCCCGAAGGACACCATGGGAAGAATTCGTGAGACCTTCCTCGCATGGAGGCCCCGTATCCGGAGGAGATCCTCGGGCCCTCGCAGCGGGCCGTGCCTCCTCCGAAAGTCAACGATCCGGCGAGCCGTTACCGGCCCCACACCAGGAAGCAGGGTAAGGTCCCGGGCCGAGGCACGATTCACGTCCAAGGGCTCCCCCAACAGAAAGGCCTTCCTCGGGGAGAGGAGGTCCACGAAACAACCCCCCTCTGCCGTCAGCCTGAGGACCTGGAGGTCCTTCAGAAGGCCCAAACATGCCGTCTCCCCGCCTCTATCCCGTACAACACCGAGCCTTGGAAGGAAGGCCTCCACCGTGGTCCCCGGAGTCAAGAAATAGATCCCCTCTACCCGCGGGTCCCCCTGAACCTCCACCCGAATGCAGGGATTAGCGCTGCACGAGATCCCCCCTCCAGGGTCCTCTCCCCTCAGGTGGACCTTCCATGGGGGAAGGAGGGCCACGAGGAACACGGACCACCCCAGGAGGATCGCTCCTCCCATCCACCCTCGAGGAGGTCCGCTCAGGTCGAACCTCATCCCGGTGATCCCCCTCTCCTGTCCCTCCTCTCGGCCTCGGTCTGTAGCTTGTAATCGATGCTGTCGACGAGGGCCTGCCAGCTGGCCTCGATGATGTTCTCCGACACCCCCACGGTCCCCCAACGATCCTTGCCGTCCGAGGACTCGATGAGGACTCGGACCCGGGCCGCGGTGCCCACACCCATGGTCAGAACGCGGACCTTGTAATCCACCAGTTCCATCTCGGCCAGTTGGGGATAGAACCGCTCCAGGGCCTTGCGGATGGCGTTATCCAAGGCGTTGACCGGGCCGTTCCCCAGGGCAGCCGTGTGCTCCTCGGCACCGCCCACCCGGACTCGGACAGTGGCCTCGCACAGCGGCTCTTCATCCTCCCGGCGACGTTCCACTACAACACGGAACCCCAGCAACTCGAAATGCCGACGTCGCATCCCAAGGGCCTCCTTCATCCGCAGCTCAAAGGAGGCCTCGGCCCCCTCGAATTGATACCCCTCGTTCTCCAGTTCTTTTAAGGTCTGGAGGATGGAGCGCGTCACAGGATCCTTGGCATCCAGTTGGATTCCGTACTCGGCGGCCTTGAGCAGCAGGCTGCTCTTACCCGCCAGGTCGGAGATGAGGATCCGGCGTCGGTTTCCCACTTGGTCCGGGTCGATATGCTCGTAGGCCCGGGGGTTGCGCTCGATGGCCGAGATATGGATCCCCGCCTTGTGGGCAAAGGCGCTTCGCCCCACATAAGGTTGGTGTTTGTCAGGAATCTTGTTGGTCAGCTCCGCCACATAACGGGAGGTCTCCTGGAGCCGCCGCAGCCNCTCCTCCCCGATGCATTCCAATCCCAACTTCAACTGGACAGCCGGAATNACCGAACAGAGGTTCGCGTTGCCGCACCGCTCCCCGTAACCATTGATGGTCCCTTGCACATGCCGGACTCCGGCTTGCACCGCGGCCACGGAACAGGCCACGGCCATCTCTGCATCGTTGTGGGCGTGGATGCCCAAGGGGGCTCCCAACTGCTCTCGGACCGACCGGACGATCTCGCCCACATCCCCGGGCAGAGACCCCCCGTTGGTATCGCATAAGACCAGGACATCAGCCCCACCCTCCAGCGCGGCCCTGAGGACCTGCATGGCGTAGTGGGGATCGGCGCGAAACCCGTCGAAAAAATGCTCAGCGTCGAAGAAGACCTCCTGGAAATGGGGGCGCACCAAAGCCAGGCTCTCCCGGACGATCTCGAGGTTGCGCTCCAGGGGAATCCGCAACATCTGCTTAACATGAACGTCCCAAGCCTTTCCGAAAAGGGTGATCACCGGGACCCGGCTTCGAATCATGGCCTGCAGATGCGGGTCCTCATGGGGGGGACGCGAAGGATGAGCCGTGCTGCCGAAGGCCGCTATCCGGGTCGTCTTGAACTCATAGTGGATGATCTCCCGGAAGAACTCATCGTCCCGGGGATTCGTGCCCGGCCACCCGCCCTCCACATAGTGGATTCCCAGTTCGTCCAGCTTCCGTGCCACCCGGATCTTATCCTGGACCGAAAGGGCCACATCCTCGGCCTGCGTGCCGTCCCGGCACGTGGTGTCGTAGATCCTAACCATGGGCTGGAGTTGGCGATTCATGGTCGTCGACGACATGGTTGACACGAAGCCCTCACTCGTCTCCCTCCCCCCTGGATGCTTCACCGCCCTCCTGAGAGGGAGGCTCACCCAAACGGAAGGCCTTATGCAACACCCGAACGGCTAGTTCCAGGTACTTGGACTCGATCACGCACGAGATCTTGATCTCCGAGGTGCTGATCATCTGGATATTGATCCCCTCCGAGGCCAAAGCCGAGAACATGCGCGAGGCCACCCCGGCATGGGTACGCATCCCCACCCCGATGATGGAGACCTTGGCGATCTGATCGTCCCAGGTAACCTCCCGAGCCCCCAACTCCTTGGCCACTTGTTCCACCCGTTCCATGGCCCGCTTCATCTCCCCCTTGGGGACAGTGAAGGTCATGTCAGCCAGGCCGTCCTCGCTCACGTTCTGGACGATGATGTCCACGTTGATGCCTTCGTCAGCCAGGGGACCGAAGATGCGGGCCGCCACCCCCGGCCGGTCCGGGACCTTCTTGATTGTGATCTTCCCCTCATCGGTGCGGAAGGCGATGCCAGAGACCACCACCCGCTCCATCTCCTGATCTTCTGGAACCACCATGGTCCCCTCCTCATCCGAAAAGCTGGAACGAACATGGATGGGCACGTTGTACTTCATGGCAAACTCCACCGATCGGGTCTGGAGGACTTTGGCCCCCTGGGAGGCCATCTCCAGCATCTCCTCGTAGGAGATCCGATCGATCTTACGGGCATCGGGGCAGATGCCGGGGTCTGTGGTGTAGACCCCCTCCACGTCCGTGTAGATTTCGCACAGATCCGCCTCCAGATACGCTGCAAGGGCTACCGCCGTTAGGTCCGATCCGCCTCGACCCAGGGTGGTGATGTTCCCCTCACGGTCCATCCCCTGAAAACCGGCTACCACCACGATCTTCCCTTGATCAAGCTCCTTCCTGAGGCGGTCTCCTGCTACAGCCTGAATATGCGCCGAGCTGTAGCGGTTGTCCGTGTAGATCTGCACCTGATGACCCAGAAGAGATACGGCCGGATAGCCCATACCCTGAAGACAGAGGGCCAGAAGGGCGGAAGTGACCTGCTCGCCGGTGGAGACGAGGACGTCCGTCTCCCTCCTCGACGGCTCCGGGCATGCCTCCCGAGCTAGGGCTAGAAGTCGGTCGGTCTCTCCGGCCATGGCAGAGACTACGACCACCACCCGGTGGCCCTGGTCCCGAGTGAGGGCCACACGTTTGGCCACCCGCCGTATCCTCTCCAAATCGGCTACTGACGTGCCCCCGAACTTCTGAACGATAATGCCCAATTTTCTACTCCTCGATGATCTCCAAATTCCCTTTGTCCCCTTTCCCCTCCCCCAAGGTAGGCCTCCATGTCTCCTCGTCCGTTTCAATCCCCTCCAGGATCTCATACGACCTGGGGCCGTAGGACCGCAGGGTCATCTCCCTCTTCCTGGGTCCTCGGATGACTAAGTGGACGTCGAGGTGGTCCGGGGGGAGGAGGGAGACGATCCTATCCGGCCACTCGATGACACAGACTCCCTCCCCCCAGAGGTAGTCCTCCAGCCCCAAGTCGGGCTCCCAACGATCCGGCTCCAGCCGGTAGAAATCCATATGATAGAGCCGGACCCTCCCCTGGTGTTCGTGGATCAATGCGAAAGAGGGACTCCGGATCGGGTCGTCCGGAGGCACTCCCAGGCCTTCGGCGATCCCTTGTGTTAAACGGGTCTTCCCCGAGCCCAGTTCCCCCCACAGGGCCACCACATCCCCTCCCTTCAGGAGCCGGCCCAATCGCCTCCCCAGCTCCAGGGTGCAACGCTCCCCCATGCTCCACAGGACCCGTCTTCCCCCATCAGACATGGAAGGGACATCCTTCCAGGGTTTGGGGCCACCTCCTCGGGNTCTCACCCCTCCCGAGGCGATTCAGGGTCTCGGGGATCCGATCCAGGAGATCCGTGGCCATCAGCCCCCGATCCCCCTTGGCCTCGGCCCAGAGATCCCCAACGAGGCCATGGAGGTAGACCGCCAACTCCAGGGTCTCCAAAACCGGCAGGCCCTGGGCCAGCAATCCTCCTATCATCCCGCTGAGCACATCCCCCGTCCCGCCCGAGGCCAGGGCGGGGTTTCCCGACGGAACCAGGGACACAGAGCCCTCCGGACCGGCGATCACCGTCCCCGCCCCTTTGAGCACTACATAGGCTCCGATCCTCTGAGAGAGCTGCAGTGTCCACCCTATCCGATCCTCTTGGATCTCCCGGACGGTCCGGCCCATCAGCCGGGCCATTTCTCCGGGATGAGGGGTCAAGACCACAGGGGCTTGGGCAGCGGAGATCAGCTCTAGATGACCTACAAGGGCATTGAGCCCATCGGCGTCCACCACCACAGGGATCCGGATCCTCTTGAGGACATCGCGGACCAGAGAGGGGGTCTCGCCCATGGTGGACAGACCTGGGCCCATCACCACCGCCGCCTTGCCCTCCATGGCCTCCAGGATCGCCCCCAAAGCGGCCCGGCTCAAGGACTGCTCCTGCCCCTCGGGCAACGGCAAGGTCATGGCCTCGATGAGGCGGGCTTGCACGGTGGGATCGAGGCTCTTGGGAAGACCCAACGTCACCAGGCCCGCACCAACCCGCAGTGCGGCCTCGCTGGCCATGATCCCCGCCCCCGTCTTCCCCGGGGAGCCCGCCAGAACCAGCAGGTGTCCGAAGGAGCCCTTATGAGAGGCCGGATCCCGGGGATAAATAATTCCTTTCAGAGACTCTGGATCCACGATGCGTGCCCGAGGGTCAATCTCCTCCACCAAGCATTGGGGAATCCCGATGTCCACCACCCAGAGATCCCCGCAATAGGCCCTGCCTGGAAAGAGGAACTGCCCCACCTTGGGTAGACCGAAGGTGGCTGTCAGATGGGCCCTCACCGTCTCTCCAAGAGGACGGCCGTCGTCCGAAGAAAGGCCCGAGGGGATGTCCACCGCGAAGACCGGGGCCGGGCACCGGTTCATGAGATGCACCAGCTCCGCCAAGGTCCCTCGCACCTCGGACCGGAGGCCCGTCCCCAACAGGGCGTCCACCACTACATCGAAGCGATCCCAATCCAGCTGGGAGGGCGAGACCCCTTCCGGAGTGCCAACAATCCCCACATCCACCCCCAGCCTTTTAAGAATTTCCCATTGCACCCGGGCGTTGGGACTCAGGCGCTCGGGAGGACCTGTGAGGTGGATCTCCACCACCACCCCTTTCTGCAGGAGGTGTCGGGCCATGGCGAGCCCATCTCCCCCGTTGTTCCCCCGGCCGCAAAGAAGAGCCACACGTCGCCGCTCCAGATCTGGGAAGGCCCTCCACAGCACACAGAGAGCCCCCCGGGCCGCGTTCTCCATGAGCACGACCCCGGGGATCCCCACCTCCTCAATGGTCCTGCGGTCCAGCTCCCGCATCTGTTCCGCGTTGACGGCCCACATCTTCACCCCTCGATGACGGCAAAGGCAAAGGCATAGTCCCCCTCGTGACTGATACTCACCCAGATCCTTTTCATCCCCATCTCCTGAAGCCTCTCTCGGACCCTTCCGCTCACCCTCATGGACGGTTCGCCGGCCGGACCCCGCACCACCTCCATCTGCCTCCATGCCATCCCATTGGAAAGCCCTGTCCCCATGGCCTTGAGGAGGGCCTCTTTGGCCGCGAAGGTCCCGGCCAGGCACTCCGCCGGCCTAGACCTCCCATCGCAAGCGGTCCATTCAGCAACCGTGAACAGTCTCCGTTGCAGGCGCATCCCCCATCTGGTCAGGGCCCGCTCCATCCTCGGGCTTCTGATCAGGTCAACGCCTATCCCTAGTATCATCCCTGCACCTTCTCCAGCATCTCGCGCACGGCCCGCTCCATGCCCACCAGGACGGCCCGGGCCACGATGCTGTGACCGATGCTGAACTCCTGGATCTCTCCAATGGTGGTCAGCCGCTCTATGTTTCGGTAGTCCAGTCCGTGGCCGGCGTGAACCTCCAGACCGAGCTGGGAGGCCAAGACCGCCGCATCCCGGATCCTTTGGAACTCCCGGTCCCGCTCTTCCGGTGTCGAGGCGTCAGCATAGCGACCCGTATGGATCTCCACCACATCCGCACCCACCCGTCTGGCGCTCTGGAGTTGGTCCGGATCCGGATCCACAAAGAGGCTGACCTTGATGCCAGCCTGTTGGAAGCGCTCCACCACTCCGCGAAGACGAGCTTCCTGCCCCTTGACGTCCAACCCCCCTTCTGTGGTGAGTTCCTGGCGTCTCTCGGGCACGAAGGTGACCATCTGGGGCCGGACATCCAGTGCGATCCGGATAATCTCCTCTTCGGCGGCCATCTCCAGGTTCAAGTGGGTCTTGACGGTTTGGGCTAAGATGCGAAGGTCCCGATCCTGGATATGCCGCCGGTCTTCCCTAAGATGGACGATGATGCCATGGGCCCCCGCCAATTCGGCCAGGGCCGCAGCTGTCACCGGATCGGGCTCCTTGGCCAGACGGGCCTGGCGGACCGTGGCCACATGATCCACATTGACCGACAATCGGGCCATGATCTTCCTCCTCAGCCGAGTTGATTCCGGATGGCCTCCTCCATCTCCAGGGCGATCTGTTGGATCATCTCCTCCTCCTCCCCTTCCACCATCACCCGAAGGAGCGGCTCGGTTCCGGAATATCTGACCAGAATCCTCCCCGTGTCTCCCAACCTCTCTCGAGCTCTGCGGATCCCTTCCCGGATCCGTGGGCATTCCTCCAGGGGGGGCTTGGAACGGACGGGGACGTTTCTCAGCACCTGCGGATAGGGCTCCATGATGGAGGCCAGCTCCGAAAGGGGCTTCTGCGTCCGAATCATCATGCTCAAGACCTGCAGTCCGGTGATGATGCCATCCCCGGTGGTGTTGTGATCCAAGAAGACCACATGGCCGGACTGTTCGCCACCCAGGTTGTACCCCCCCTTGCGCATCTCCTCCACCACGTAGCGGTCTCCCACCGCCGTCCGGATCATCTCGATACCTCGACGACGCAGGGCCACTTCAAGGCCCATGTTGCTCATGACCGTGGCCACCACGGTATCTCGGGCCAGCCTTCCGCGCTCCTGAAGGTCCGCCGCAGCCATGGCCAGGACCCGGTCGCCATCCACTACTCTCCCCTTCTCGTCGCAGAAGATGGCGCGATCCCCGTCCCCGTCCAGGGCCAGCCCCACATCGGCTCCCTCTTGTCTCACAATACGGCACATAAACTGGGGATGGGTGGAACCGCAGTCCCGGTTGATGTTCTCTCCGTCGGGCTCCACCCCTATGGGAATCACCTCCGCCCCTAGCTCCTCCAACACCAGAGGAGCCACCTTGTAGGCCGCACCATTGGCGCAGTCCACCACCACCTTCAAGCCGTCTAGGCTCCTGTCGCGGGGGAAGGAGGCCTTGAGGAATACGATATATCGACCCCGCGCGTCGTCCACCCGGTAGGCCTTGCCAACCTCCTCAGCGGTAGGTCCGGAACGATCCACTTCATCCCCGAAGACGAATTCCTCGATTTGGGCCTCCAGATGGTCCGGGAGCTTGAATCCGTCGGAGGCGAAGATCTTGATCCCGTTATCCTGAAAGGGGTTGTGGGAGGCGGAGATGACCACCCCTGCATCCGCCCGCATACTCTGGGTGAGGAAGGCGATGCCGGGAGTGGGCAGGGGCCCCACAAGAAGCACGTCGACCCCCATGGAGCAGACTCCGGCCGCAATGGCATTCTCCAGCATATACCCGGACAACCGGGTGTCCTTGCCAATGATAATCTTGGCACGGCGGCCGCTCCTACCCTTGAAGAGCCGGGCCGTCCCCCTCCCGATCTTCATGGCCGTCTCCGTGGTCATCGGCTCCAGGTTGGCCACTCCCCGGATTCCGTCGGTACCGAAGAGCCTCATCCGCTTCTCCTCCGTATCCAACTCTTGCACACCTCCTCCGCGGCCCCTGCCCTTCATCCCGGCCTCGACGGCCTCACGGTCACCTGGATCACCGGAGGGGTGGCCTCCAGGACCCGAACACCCTCAGGGGCCTGAATCCTAACGGGCACCTGATGCGTCCCCTCAGCCAGACCTTTCAGATCCACGGTGGCCTTCACATCCATCTTGCTCAGCCCCTTCATCACCTCCTGGGGGCCTTTGAGTGTCACTTGTACGGCGTGGGGGCTCAAACGGACCTGCTGTTCCGATCCGATCCCCTGCACCGGGATCCCCTTCAAGGTCCGCTGGACTTGCACAGGAGCAACACGGACCCTCACCCATACGCTCAACGGGGAGATCTCCATCAGGTGGAGTCCCTCCAATTCCAACCCCACCCGCTCCTCCAGGTCCGTGGTGACTTGATTCAATGCCACCGATTGGGTCCGAACCTCCGTCAATGCGCTCAGTTCACTCTCTCCCCCCTTGAGCAAGACGCGGGGGGGGTCCACCTGGACATCCACCACCCGATATCCTTTGGGGGGCTCCCCGACCAATTGGGGGATCACAGGGAGGCGGACCTCCATGAGAGGGTCCAATTTCAGGTCCAAGCTGGCCGGGCTGACCCGGATGATCTCGATCCCTCGGGGGAGGGAGATGCTGTCCGGCAGGATCCGAATCGTGGTCCAGCCGAAGCCCATATCCCTCAAGTCGATGCTCTTTCGAAGCCCTCGACCCGGCAGGCTCCGAAGGAGGGTGCGGGGACCCTGCACCACCACGGATATGGTGGGTGGGACGTCGCTTACGACCACGGCCCTGGGTGGAATGTTGACCAGCTCGAGGGGGAGATTCAATTGGATCTGGGCCTTCTTCTCCCCGATGACCACCCCCCAGAGGATCAAGGCAAAGAAGAGGGAGAGGAGCTTGGCGGAAAGATTTCTGAGGAGCAGCTCGCGGACCCTCATCCCGACCTTCCTCCCTCAGGGAGGGTNACCTCTGACCGAGTCTGAAGGGGCCCCTTCGTCCTCCCCTCCTTGGGGGTCTGGAGGACCTCGTGCAGAAAGCCTCGNAGATCCAAGGGAGNGAGATCCTCATAGAGCTTCCCCTGCCAGGCCACCGATACCTTCCCTCGTTCTTCGGATACAGCGATCACCACCGCATCGCTGCGCTCGCTAAGTCCGAGTGCAGCCCGGTGACGGGTACCCAAGGTCCTGCGGATGGTGGTGGAGGTGGAGAGAGGCAGGACACATCCGGCCGCAACGATCCTCCCTCCGGAGATGATCAAGGCGCCGTCGTGTACTGGCGAGGCTGGGACAAAGAGACTCTGTATGAGTTCCTTGGCTACGGCAGCATCGAGAGCCACTCCCCGTTCCACCACATCGCGCAATCCGGTTTCTCGTTCCAGAACGATGAGGGCACCCAGACGGCGTTCGGCCAGAGCTGAGGCAGCGGTCACCACCTCCTCGATTACCTGGGGCTCCATATATCGACGGAAGCTCCACCACCTCGGTTGGGTCCCCACCTGTGCCAGCCCCCTTCGTATCTCGTCCTGAAAGAGGATCAAGATGACGAGGATCAGGTAACTCAGAAAGTGATCCAGGATCCAGTTGAGAGTCACCAGTTCGGCCCAACGAGAGAGGAGATAGGCACAGGCCAAGATGGCGAATCCCAGGAGGATCTGGGCCGTCCTCGTCCCTCGGATGAGGAGGATAATCCGATAGATGATGAACGCAACGATGGCCACATCCAAGGCATCCTGCCATCTGGCGGCGGCCACAACCTGTAAGATTTCGCCGAAAATGGCTCCCTCCAGGATGCGAAACGACCCTCCCCGGAGGATCCTTCGTCTCCTCTGTCCCCAGCACGCGGCGGCCTGTAGAGCCCCGCAAAGGTCTAGGCAAGGATGGAATAAGGAACGGGTCGTTCCTTCAATTCGGACCGGCCAGGACGGAAAGCACCCCTCTAGACGGGGCAGAGGGCCACCCACCTCCGCCCCTCGACAGGTAAGAAAATCGGCAGTACTCCCCCCCCATTTTGCGATAGCCGAGGGCGATGGAGGACTCCGGTCGAAGATGCCCCGTTAGAGGGGGGCCTTCATAATGGCATCGGTCATGCGGGCCACCTGGACCATGGCGGCCACATCATGGACGCGGATGATGTCGGCGCCGTTGAGGATGCTGGCGGCCGCCGTAGCAGCCGTTCCGATCAACCGCTTGTCCACCTCGAGATTCAGGATCCGCCCAATGAAGGATTTCCGGGAAGTCCCCACCATCACGGGCTTTCCCAGATCCCTCAAACGCCTCAACCCCTTGAGGAGGATGAGGTTGTGCTCCACGGTCTTTCCGAAGCCGATCCCCGGGTCCACAATGATCCTATCGGGCGAGACGCCTCGCTCTTCGGCTCTCTCGATACGCTGTTGCAAAAAAGCGTAGACCTCTTCCAGCACGTCCCGGTATTGGGGATCCTTCTGCATGTCCCTGGGCGTTCCTTTCATGTGCATAAGGATCACAACGGCATTATGCTCCGCCACCACAGTGGCCATTTCAGGATCCATCCGCATGGCGCCAATGTCATTGACGATGTCGGCTCCCGCTTCCAGGGCCCGAGCGGCAACCTCGGCCTTGGTGGTGTCCACGGAGATGGGCACCTCGACCTCTTGGACCAATGCTTCAATCACGGGGACGACCCGCTTCAGTTCCTCGCGGAGGGGGACCCCCTCGGAACCGGGGCGGGTGGACTCTCCTCCCACATCGATGATGTCTGCCCCCTCTTTGACCATCCTTCGGGCGTGCTGAATGGCCCGGATGGGATCGTAGAAGCGTCCCCCGTCGGAAAAGGAGTCCGGGGTGACGTTGAGGATCCCCATCACCAGAGTCCGGGAAAAGTCCAGTTCACCACGCTTCAGCGGAATGGATCGGGGGTGCTCTTCACTCCTCACGACCCACAGGCTCCAATGTGGAACGGGAGGTCCCTTGAGCCTCCTTGACCTCCTCTTGAGAGCCATCGCCAGAGGAGCCATCCCCCCCAGAGGGGGGCAAGGCCTCCCCCTTGACGATGGCATCCAGTTCTTTGCCGTCCAATACCTCACGATGGAGGAGTTCACCGGCCAAGCGGTGGAGGATCTCCACGTTTTCCCGGATGAGCTGTAGGGTCCGCTCGTAGGTATCCTCTACGATGCGACGGATTTCTTGATCGATCAATCGGGCCGTCGCATCGCTGTAATCTCGGTGCCGGGCCAGTTCTTTGCCCAGGAAGATGGCTTCTTCTTTATGGCCGTAAGTGAGAGGCCCCAACCTCTCGCTCATCCCCCATTCGCAGACCATCTTCCGGGCCAACTCCGTGGCGCGTTCCAGGTCGTTCCCCGCCCCCGTGGTGTAGTCGTTGAGGACCAATTCCTCCGCCGCCCGGCCACCCAGCAGTACGGAGATTCGATTGAGGAGATGTCGTTTGGAGTAGTTATGCCGCTCGTCGATGGGGAGCTGTTGGGTGAGCCCCAAGGCCCGTCCCCGGGGGATAATGGTCACCTTGTGGACAGGGTCCGATCCGGGCAGAAGACAGGCCACCAAGGCATGACCCGACTCATGGTAGGCCGTGGATCGCTTCTCCTCTTCGCTGATGATCATGCTCTTGCGCTCCACCCCCATGAGGACCTTGTCCTTGGCCTCCTCGAACTCGTCCATCCCCACGGCGTCCTTGTCCCTCCGTGCCGCCAGCAGCGCCGCCTCATTGACCAAGTTCTCCAGGTCGGCACCCGAAAAGCCAGGGGTCCCACGAGCCAAGACCTCTAGATCCACGTCCTCCTGGAGGGGGGTTCTCTGAGTATGGACCTTGAGGATCTCCAGCCTCCCCTTGACGTCGGGAATCGGCACCACCACCTGCCGGTCGAATCTGCCGGGTCTCAACAGAGCGGGGTCCAGGACATCGGGGCGATTAGTGGCAGAGATGAGGATCACCCCCTCGTTGGACTCAAAGCCGTCCATCTCCACCAGAAGCTGATTGAGAGTCTGTTCCCGCTCGTCGTGTCCACCTCCCAAACCGGCCCCTCGGTGCCGACCCACGGCGTCGATCTCATCGATGAAGATGATGCATGGTGCGTTCTTCTTTCCCTGAATGAAGAGATCCCGCACCCGAGACGCGCCCACGCCTACGAACATCTCCACGAAGTCCGACCCGCTGATGCTGAAAAAGGGGACCCCAGCCTCTCCGGCGATAGCCCGGGCCAAAAGGGTCTTCCCTGTCCCCGGAGGACCCACGAGGAGGACCCCTTTGGGGATCCGCCCTCCGAGCCTGGTGAACTTCTTGGGGTTCTTGAGAAACTCGATGATCTCCTGAAGCTCCTCCTTGGCTTCATCGATACCGGCCACATCGGCGAAGGTCACCTTCTGGTGACCGTCGGAGATGAGCTTGGCCCGGCTTTTGCCGAAGGAGAGTGCCTTGCCTCCACCAGCCTGCATCTGCCGCATAAAGAAGATCCAGACCCCGATGAGGAGGATCATGGGAAACCAGGAGATGAGCACGGTCATGTACCAGGGGTTGTCTTCCTCGGGGCGAGCGCTGATGGAGATTCCTTTCTCTCGAAGCATGGGGATCAGTTGCGGGTCATTGGGGGCATATGTCCGAAAATCTCCTCCGTCCATGTACTGGCCGTAGATGTTCTGCCCCTGAATAGTAACCCGCTCCACCTGCCCGTTTTCTACAGCGTAGAGAAACTCACTGAAACTGATCTCCCTCTGCGCCCGGCGAGGCTGATTCCAGACATTGAAGAGGACCACGATAATGAGCCCCACCACGAGCCAAAGGGCCAGGTTCTTATAAAAGTTTTGATATGGATTTCCCCGATCCATCAGATCCCTCGTAAATCCCCCTTACTTTATAGCATAACGGCCTTTATGGCCGCAACCAACCTCCAGGATTTCGTTCGGAAAACTCAAAGCTCCAGAGCCCTTTGGCGTTCCACCTACATGGGGATGGGCACGGCCTTCAAGATCTTCTTTGTCTCCGGCCCAGGCCTCACCCGCTCGTCCAGACGATGACCCACCACCCATAGGGGTCCCCTTCGATCCACCAACACAGGCACCCGCCATCGATCCCTTCGGGGCACCTTGGCATCGATGAGGAGGTCTTTGACCTTGCGGCTTCCTCCCAACCCTGCGGGACGAAACCGATCTCCGGGCAGGGGGCTCCTCACCACAAGCTCCCCGTCCATAGCCTCCAGGTCCAGAAGGACTCCCTCTCCTTTCCTCCTGCGAGACAGGCCCGTCCCCTCGACGAGCTCCCAACGGATCCGGAGTCCGGCCTCGGGGATTGTAGTCTCTCCCGGAACCTCCACCGGATAGCGGAAGCATCCGGAGCGGAACTCCTCTTCCCACCCTAACATCACAGCCCCTCCTCCCACCACCCCTCGAAGCCGCCCCGGAAGGTGGACCCATCGCTCCCTGCCGTCCTCCAGGGCCAACTCATCGAGGCGGACCAGATGGACCCAGGAAAGTCCTCGGGTGTCACCCCGCAGGTAGGCAACCGACCTCCGTAGGAGGCGTAGCCGAACAGCGGCGGGTGTCTCTCGATAGGCACTCAGAGGGATCTCGACCCGTCGGTCCCCGAGTCGGGCGAGGCGTCTCCAAATCTGATCCGTGGAAGCCTCCATAAAGGCGTCCTCTTGTGCACAGAGGTGAGCAATCCGACGAAGGCGATCATCAATCCGCGGGCTGTAGAACTCCCGAAGGAGGGGAAGGAGATGGTGTCGGATCCGGTTGCGGAGAAAGGTCTCCTGTTCGTTGGAAGGGTCGACCCTATAGGGAAGTCCCCGTCGATCCAGGTATCGGAGAATCTCCTCTCGAGTAAGGTCCAGAATAGGGCGAATCACCGAGCCCCGAACGTAGGGGATCCCCGCCAGACCTTTGGTCCCAGCCCCCCTAAGCAGCGCGGCCAGCACGGTCTCGGCCTGATCGTCGGCCTGATGGCCCACCGCGATGCACCGAGCTCCCCAGTGTGAACGGACCGATTCCAGGAAATCATACCTCGCCTTGCGGGCGGCCTCCTGGAGAGACCCTTTTTGGGATCGAAGCGCGTCTTCAGGAAGCCTCCCATGGAAAAACGGAAGCCCCAGATCTTGGGAGAGCCCTTGCACAAACTCCAGATCCTCCTCAGCATCCCGACCTCGCAGTCCGTGATGGAGATGTGCCACCGCCAAGGTCCATCCACATTGCTCTCTCAGAGCAAAGAGGATATGAAGCAGGGCCACGGAGTCCGGCCCTCCCGAGACCCCCAGGACAATCCGGTCCCCTTCCTGCAACAGACGTAGGCGACGAATCGTCCCCAACACTTTCCGATGGATCTCGACCACCGTATGCAAGGTCTGTTCCTCCCTATACTTCATTCTACACCGAAAGACTCCTCGGGGGGACGTTTACCGTGGACCTCCCGCTCGACTCCGGTGTGCGAAAAGAATGGGGGGACTATGGAAGGGCTCCGAGCAATGGCGGACGGGTTGACTCCAAGTCTTTGAATTTAAGGATGGGACACGGCCCTCCCTACCCTAGTCAACCGCCATCGGAGGGCCGCCCAAGCGTAGAAGGTTCAGTCTTCCGGAGTGGGGGCCTTTTCGAAGGGAATCTTCCCTCGGATCTCCTCGGCGAAACGGCCCCCAGCCTCCAGGGCCCTCTCAAAGGCCTCAAAGAGGCCTTTGGGGGCGCGTCCCTTGGCCGCATCCAGCATGGAGGCCTCATCCACCAAGGGGCAGAGCCTGGATATGGCTCCCAGGGCCACGATGTTGGCCATCTGGACCCTGCCGGTGGCCTCCACCGCCAGCCGTGTCAGAGGGACGGAGGCCACCCATCCCTCGGGAGTCTCGCTGACCAGGTCCGGGTCCAGGAGGATGATCCCGTCCTCCTTCATGAGGCCTGCAGCCTGATGGCATGCCTCTTGGGTGAACGGGACCAGAAGGTCCAGGCGGATGGGTTTGGGGTAATCGATGGGGCGCTCGCTGATGACCACCTCTGCGCTGCTCATACCTCCTCGAACCTGGGGCCCGTAACTGACGGTCTGCACCACGTACTGCCCCCCATGGAGACCCGCCGCCTCGGCCAGAATGATCCCGGCGAGGACCACCCCCTGGCCTCCAGTCCCACTGAAACGCACCTCGTAGCGCGCTGTCATCTGTGTCTCTCACCTCTGCCACGGCCCACCGTGTCGAAGGCCGAACCTACCTCAGTAGATTTGGTGGGATTCGAGCATCTTGGAGATCTCTTGGGGATCCAATTTGTACGGGGCGGCCTCTTTGGCCCGACGTCGGACCTGCTCGTACTCTGTCTGGTAGTCCGGGATGTCCCGATCCACCAGGACTCCGATGCGGAACTTGCCCTTCAGGGCCTCCGGGGCCATTCGTTTGGCCTTCTCCACTGGGACCGCATGCTCTTTCATCCATCGCATACTGTCCACGGCCCCCCCCAGAAGGTTCATCTTGTTGAAGTGGGTCGGGCAATGCGAGAGAACCTCCAGGATGGCAAAGCCCTGTTTCTCCACGGCCTGGGTCAGGAGTCGGTCCATAAGGGGAACATGGTAGACTGTGCAACGGGCCACGAATGCCGCGCCGGCCGCCTCCACCAACCGAGAGATATTGAACCCGTGTTCCACATGACCGTGGGGGGCGGTGGAGGCCTTCAGGCCGTAGGGGGTTGTAGGGGAATACTGCCCCCCCGTCATCCCGTAGATGCTGTTGTTCATCACCACGGCGGTGAGGTTCACGTTGCGTCGGGCTGCATGGATCAGGTGGTTCCCTCCGATGGCTGTGGCGTCTCCATCTCCCATGACCACGATGACCTTCAGGTGGGGCTTCGCCAGCTTGATCCCTGTGGCGAAGGTCAGAGCCCTCCCATGGGTGGTGTGAAGAGTATTAAAGTCCACATAGACCGGGAGGCGGCCCGCACATCCGATGCCCGACACCAATACGATATCGTCCTTGGGATAGCCCAGCTTGTGAACGGTCCGGATCAGCGACCCCAACAAGATCCCGTTTCCGCAACCCGGACACCAAACATGCGGAAACTTCTTGTCGTGGCGAAGGTATTGGTAGATGAGAGACCGACCGCTCTTCATGCCTTCCATCCCTCTACGGCCTCCAGGATCTCCTCGGGCTTGATGAGTCGCCCGAGGACCCGGCTGACCGTGCGTACCTGGGCCCTCCCCTGGGCCACCCGTTTGACCTCTCGGGAGATCTGTCCCAAATTCATCTCCGGGACGATGAGGGTCTTGCATCCATCCAGGATCGACTCCACAGCCTTTCGACAGAATGGCCACAGGGTAATGAGCCGCAACAAGCCCATACGGAGTCCGACCTCTCTCGCCTCCACCACGGCGCGCATGGCCGATCTGGCTACAGAACCATAGGCCACGATGGCGGTTTCCGCATCCTCCATCAGGTAGGTCTCCCACTGTTGGATATCATTGAGGTGAGCCCAGATCTTTCTGAATAGCCTTCGCATGAAGGGCTCGATCTCGTCCTCCCGCAAGGTGGGGAACCCCCGCACGTCGTGGAGCAGGCCGGTGACGTGGTATCGGTATCCTTCCCCGAAGATCCCCATGGGAGGGACGCCGAACGGGGTGTCCTCGTAGGGAATGTACCACTCAGGAGGGACAGTGGGCTTGACCCGGTCCAGGACCTCGACTTCCTCCGGATTGGGCAGTTCCACGTTCTCCCTCATGTGGCCCACCACCTCGTCCATGAGGAGGATCACCGGGGTGCGGTACTTCTCCGAGAGGTTGAAGGCCCGCACAGTGAGATCGAAACATTCCCTCACGCTCCAAGGAGTCAGGACGATAATGGGATGGTCCCCGTGAGTCCCCCATCGGGCCTGTTGGACATCCCCCTGGGCGGGAAGGGTGGGAAGTCCGGTGCTGGGTCCTCCGCGCATCACGTTGACCACCACGCAAGGGACTTCAGCCATGCAGGCAAAGCCGATGTGCTCCTGCATTAGGGAAAAGCCCGGCCCGCTGGTGGCCGTCATGGCCTTAGCCCCGGCCAATGAGGCACCGATGACGGCCCCGAGACTGGCGATCTCATCTTCCATCTGGATAAAGGTCCCCCCCACAGCGGGGAGGCGGTAGGAAAGGACCTCGGCGATCTCCGAGGAAGGAGTGATGGGGTAGCCCGCATAAAACCGGCACCCCGCCGCAATGGCCCCTTCGGCGCAGGCCTCATTGCCCTGCATGAGCTTCTTGGCAGGTTCCTCAGCCCTCATCTTCATGGGATGAGACCTCCTCGGTGATCACCTCGATGGCGAAATCCGGGCACCGAAGCTCGCACATGCGACAGGCCACACAGGACGAGGTATCCTTCCACACGGGGTATCCCTGAGGGTCCTTTTGGAGGGCCCCCTTGGGGCAGAAGGCCACACAGATGCCGCAGCGCTTGCACCAACTCTGATAGACCTGGAGCCGCTTGGGCCGCCTTTTGACCCTCTTGCCTACACGAGGCTTCCCCCCACCCGTTTCTGTGTTCGTCCGGTCCATGAGGTGATTCCCGGCCTCTTTCTCCTAAAGGGCGAGTTATCATAGCGTACATCCAGGGCATTGGCCAGTCCACTGTCCAAAAATCGCCATGCCCAACCCTGGGCGTCCACGTTACGTTCAGGACCTTTGAGAGAAGAAAATATGCCGGAAATGCAGGGGAAAGAGAGTCCGCTCCAGGGGCTACCCCCTCGAGCCAAAGGAGACAAACGCTAAAGAACCCGAGAGAGGACCTTCCGGTCGCCTTCGTCCACTTGGAGAAAGACGACACCCATTTCATAGAGGGTCTCTCCCAACCGCCGGGTATGTATAATGCGACTTCGGGCAGAGACGATCTGTTCCTCAATGGCCAGGGCAAGATCAAGCTCCGTATGAACGGAAAAGGGTTTGTGGAGCTGAATCCGAACCCCTCCAGGGCCGAGATCGACCACCTTGCCCATGCCCATCTCCGCGGGCCTTTGTTGCTCGTCCAGATGAGTGTAGGCCAAAAGGGCCTCCAGGGAGACCCGGGGGGCGCTTCGCTTCTCGTTGATCCCGGCTGGATGACCGCCCCCACTGTGTCCTTGTGTCCTAAGCATGACTCCTTCCCTCTCTTTCATTTGGAATTGGAAACCCATATCTCCATGAGCAGCTTCTCCTTGACAGTCTGCGTCACTCATACGGAATGAGAAGAAAAAAGTCAAACAAAATTGATATAAATTTTTCTTAACTAAACAAAATTTTATCTCCTTATATATCTTATTTGGGGTTTCCAGGATCAGGATACCCATCATCTTGTGGGCAAATGTAGGAGAAAAATCTCCTTTTTCCATATCCTTTGCCTGGCATCCTCTGTCTTCTTTACATCGGCCAGAAAGTTCGGACCCTTGAGGTCCTATCCTAACCACTTCGACGGAAACCCCTCTATCGTTGACAAGGCAAGGCCTCCCTCCTAAGATTCCCCCACGGATTCGACAAAGGGAGGATACAATGCTGAACCTGGGGCGATCTTATTCGGAGCACTTCCTCCACCCCTTCCTCCACCCTCGAAGCGTGGCCGTAGTGGGTGCATCCCGCAACCCCATGCGGATCAACCACAATCTCGTGGCCAACCTGGTGAACCTGGGCTTCCCCGGGAGGATCTTCCCCGTCCATCCAGAGGTGAAGGAGATGTTAGGGCTGCCCACAGTCCCTTCGGTGGAAGCGATCCAGGAGGAGGTGGACCTAGCCGTGGTGGCTGTCCCCCATCTTCAGACCCTGGAGGTGCTCCGGGCCTGCGCGCTCAAGGGTATCCAACGGGTGGTCATCGTGGCTGGGGGGTTCTCCGAGACCGGAGAGGCCGGCCGGCGCATGCAATCCGAGATGCTCCAACTTCTTCGAAACCACGGAATGCGCGCCATCGGCCCCAATGCATTGAGCCCCATCTGTGTTCCGGCGCGCTTCGCCGTCAGTTTCCATCCGATCCGGGAGATCNGGCCGGGGGGGCTATCTTTGATCTTCCAGTCAGGTCTCTATGAACCCAGGCTCGACTGGCTCCTTACCGACTTCAACCTTCACCTGAACAAGATCATCGACCTGGGCAACAAGATGGACGTCCATGAGGTGGACGCCCTCTCCTACTTGGTCCAGGACCCCCAAACCCGCGTCATCGGAATCCACCTGGAGAGCATCGAAGGGGAGGGCCGCCGCTTTCTGGAGATCCTTGGACGAGCCCGGGGGCAGAAGCCCATCGTGGTCCTCAAGTCGGGGCGAACCCAGGCGGGGGCCCGAGCTGCGGCCTCCCACACAGGCGTGATGGTCCAGGAGAACGACCTCCTCTTCGATGCGGCCCTTCGCCAGTGCGGCGCCCTGCGGGCACAGAACCTGGAGGAGTTCTTCGATTGGAGCCACGCCCTGGAACGGTTCGGCCCCCTTCGTCTTGCTGGCCAGCGCATCCTTCTCGCCACCCTGCCGGGTGGAGAAGGGGTCATCGTTACGGACCTCGTGGAGATGCAAGGCATGAAACTTGCCCAGCCCACAAAAGAGACCCTCAGGGCCCTTCGACCTGTCTTTCCTCCGTGGGAGATCTCGGCCAATCCCTTCGATCTTGGAGTATGTCTTCAGTTTCACGACCCATTGAAGGTCTACAAGCTCCTCATCGAATCGGCCCTCCGAGATCCCCAGGTGGACGCTCTGGCCATTCAGCTCCCCCGATGGGCAGCCCGGATCCTGCCCAAGGATATTTTCCAGGTCTTCGCCTCCGCCTCCGCTGCGGGTAAGCCCACGGTCCTTTGGGTGCCGGGCACCTTTCCCGGCCAGGTAGAGGCCCTCCAATGGCTGGAGGAGAGGCACACTCCCGTCTTTCCAGGTCCCGAGAAAGCGATCCAGGCCCTGGCCGTCCTGCATCGCTTCACCCGCGCCCACCCCGACTCGTCTCCCCGGGGAGAGTCCTCATGAACGCACGTTGCGCTGTCCACAACCAGCCTACCTTGCGCTTCACCCCACGGCATTGCGATCATTTCCTCCACCTGGGCCTTAAAGAGGACTGCTATCCTTTCGGGATCGTGGTGTCTGGCGTGGAATGGGGGTGGTTCCTCAAACGGTTCAACGGGAAATGGAAGGTGCTTCCCGAGTGCGGCTACTACGTGGATGAGGAGACGGTTCGAGGCATCCTTCAACGGGGCAAGGCCCGCCAGATCCTGGAGGACTGGAAGCACCCGGCCACGGGATGCACCTACCCCTCCACCCCCGTCCTGGTCAGAACCTCCCTCTCCCTCCCCGTCCTCATCCCCCGCCATCTCTGGAAGGGCGCCTGTCAGAGGTGCGGGACCTGCTGCTCCGTACCGCGGAGGCCCACGGGAAGACCCTGCGAATACCTGAGATTCGATGAGAGGGCCTGACTCAGCCGACCCTATGGAACCTATGAGGAAGCCTTACGGGGAGAGGATCAGACGATTCCGGACCATGGGTTCCACGGCCTGCCGTCGGAAGGGAATCCGGACCCCCTCCCCCTTTCTCCAGGGCTCGATCAAATCGTCGTAGTGAGGATGACCGGGTTGACCCGATTGGCCCATGGGTCCCACCATCTCCATAGCGTCCAGATCCCCCAAAGCGACCCGCATCCGTAGGGATGGGATGATCAAGACCCCAAAGCCGCCCTCGGCTGGGACGAAGCCTGCGGCATTGAGCGTGGTATTGTCACCGTCAGCTGGGATGGGGCCCCGATTGAGGAACCTCCCCAGGAGCCAGATCCTCCCTCCGGGGTGTTGAAAGAACATCCCGTGAAGGTCGCCCCAGCGCCAATCCGAAGGATCTCCGCCAAGAGTCTCTTCCATCCAAACCCAGGCGCTCCGGAGGGCCTCTTCCAGGATCTCCTGTGGGCCCTCGCGTAGAGGTGTATCTCGACGATCCCACAGGGGTGAATCCGGCCGGTCGAGCAGGACATCCTGGACCAAGTAGGCCGCGGGAAACAGATGATAGTAGAGGGGGAAGTCATCCCCCAGGTCGTCCTCCAGAAGGAGGCGTACCCATTGGGTCAGGAAGACCTCGTACAGGGCGGCCCCGGCGCTGTTGGCACGCACCTCCCGGTCCCATCTACGAAGCAGCGAGGCAGCCCTACGTGCCCGTTCGTCCCGGTATCCGTAGGCCAAGACCTTGGGAAGGATCCTGTCGGCCTGCAATGAGTGGACGTCCATCTGGATCCTGCGGAACGCCTCCAAGGAGGGCCTATTCAAACCCTTCAGCAGCTGGACGATACGGAGGTACCGGTAGGGCGCACACCAGGCGAAAGAGAGGGCAGGCCCATCCGGATCCCCCAACTCGAGATGCTGATTGGCCGTGGCGAGCCACCCATCGGGTGGGTTCACCCGATGGGGGAGGTCCTCGTAGGGAAGGAATCCCTCCCAATCCATCTCNCCCCCGGAGCCGTCGGCCGGCAGTCTCCCCGAATNCCCCCGCCGGCGGGGAACGGCTCCGGTCACATGCCAGCCGATATTGCCCTCCACATCGGCGACCAGGAGGTTCTGACCCACCACGCCGAAGTGGCGGCCGGCCTCCAAGGCCTCGAACACATCCCGAGCCCGGTACAGCGCCAGGTATCCCTCAAAGGATCGGTCCGCAAACCCGCCCTCCTTATACGTCCCGTACCACTTGAGGGCGGCCACTGCCTCCACCCCCTCCTTCACCTCGGTAATAACGGGTCCATGAATCGTCCTATAGATGACCCGCCGCTCCGAGGCCCCGTCGGACAACCTTAGGGTCACCTCCTCTCTCTCCATCTCTAGTGTCTGGGTCCCCCATCTGTACCGGGTGGGCTCCTTGGGGTCCACCCGAAAGACATAGAGATCCACGGCATCGATCATCACGTTGGTGAAACCCCAGGCCACACGTCCGTTGTGTCCTATGACGATGCCGGGTGCCCCGGGGATAGAGGCGCCGGCCAGGTGAACTCCGGGGCCGTCCAGATGGCAGAAGTACCAGATCCCGGGGACCGTCAGGGCCAGATGGGGGTCATTGGCCAGCAGCGGAAGGCCGTCCTCCCCCCGCCGCACAACCCAGTTGTTGCTTCCAGAGCCCTGCGCCAGCACGGGGGAAGCCCGAAAGAGAGATAGGGCCTCGGAAATGGGCCGGCCCACCCGGAGGCGCCTCAGATCCTCGAAATAGGCGTCTTCGGGGAGGCGGGAACCTGGATAGGATGGGAAAAGATCGTCCAGCGCCTTGCGTCCCAGCCGGCAGGCGGCCACCAGGGTGAGGAGTTCCTGGCGGTAATTGGTCGCCAGGAACCAGGCATTGAGGACCAAAGGGGCGAGGCAATCCTGCGCGGTCCACGGCTCGGGCTTGATCCCCAGGATGCGGAATTCCAAGGGGAGATTTCGGCCTCTCCGCTGGAGAAAGGCGTTGACTCCTTGGGCATAGGCATCGAGCCATTGCCGCTGCTCGGGTTTCAAGCTATCCAACGCCCGACGGGCCAGATCCGGCACCCCGATCAATCGAATGAAGTAGTCCACCTCCAGCGCCTCACGGCCCGCCACCTCTGACAGACGGCCGGCGGCCATGCGGCGAAGCAACTCCATCTGCCAGAGGCGGTCTTGGGCATGGACGAAACCGTGAGCCACCAGGAGGTCCCGCATGTGGGTGGCGAATATGTGAGGGATGCCATGACCGTCCCTGAGCACCTCCACCGGACCCTTCAGGGGAAGTCTTCCAATCTCCCCATCGTATTGGGGAAAGCCTTTGTGGATGAAGACTCTGGCGCAGCCCCACAAGATCACTAACACCCCCCCCAGAGCAACGATCCTCAACCCCCTTCCCCCGCAGCGCATACACCACCTCCTCCTTCATGCCGCACAGAAGGCTCCCACCAGGGGCTGCACCTAGTCGGCCCGCAAACCCGTTGAGACCATTCCCCGAGGAGAGCCTTTCTCGATCCTACCCACGAGATGGTCTTCCTCCACCCGTTCCATGATCACCTCCACCAGACGGTTTCTCCACTCCCCTGGAGCCTTCACGCGAACCCGAAGATAATTGTCCGTCAGTCCCTCCATCCAGGGTCCCCCTCCTCGCCACGGACGCTCCAGCAGAACGCGTAGGGTCCTCCCCACATAGGAAGCCATGGCCTCCCTGCGCTTCCGTTGCGACAGGTCCCGAAGGACCCTGCTTCGCGCCTTCACCTCGGAGGGATTCACCCTCCCCGGCAGCCGATCCGCTGGAGTCCCAACCCTGGGGGAAAAGGGAAAGACATGGAAGTAAGTGAAGGGAATTTCTTCCAGAAACCGGACCGTCCCCTCGAAATGCTCCCGCCCCTCCCCAGGAAAACCTACGATGACATCCGTGCCCAGGGTGAGATCCGGAACCAGGGAGCAAGCATCCTGGACGACCTTCCGATATTGGGCCGGGCTGTACGGCCGGTTCATGCGTCGAAGGATCTCTTCGTCGCCGCTCTGAAGGGGCACATGCAGGTGGGAGCAAAGGCGCTCGGAGTCAGCCATCCGTTCAAGGAGGGCCTTGTCCAGCTCCAAGGGCTCGATGGAGCTTAACCGGACCCGGGGAATGTGACTGACGTGCAGGATCTCGTCCAGGAGGCTCCAGAGAGGGACCGGAGGAGAGAGGTCACGCCCGTACAGGCCCAGACGGATCCCGGTGAGGACCACCTCCTGGACGCCCGACTCCTCCATTCGGAGCAGTTCCTCCACCACCGAAGATACGGGTCGGGAGCGGCTGGGACCCCGAGCCCTGGGCACAATGCAATAGGCACACCGGGCCTCGCATCCGTCCTGCACCTTGAGAAAGGCACGGGTGTGTCCCGGAAGCCCCTCCAAGGGGGTCTCCCAAAGGTCCGATCCCAAGGAGCGGAGGCTTCCCTCCCCTTTCCTCTCCCCTCCCTCAAGGGCCGCCACCACCAGGCGAGGAAGCTCGGCCTTCTGACGGTTCCTCACTACCAAGTCCACCTCGGGCATGCGGCGAAGCCCCTCGGCATCCACCTCGGCCAAGCATCCCGTCACCACCATGAGCGCCTGAGGATGCTCCTTGCGGAGCTTTCGGATAAGCTGGCGGTCCTGGCGGTCCGCGGCATGGGTTACAGTGCAGGTGTTGATCACCACCACGTCGCCTCCCCCCCGGCCCTTGCTGGAGACGAAACCCACCTTCTCCATGGCCTTGAGGAGGGCGGCCGAGTCGTACTGGTTCACCTTGCAGCCGAGCGTGTAGAAGCTAACCGTCCTCCGCATCCAATACCGCCCGAATCCAGGCCCCTCCCAGGACCTCTTCGCCCCGATAGAGGACCACCGCCTGCCCTGGGGTAACAGCCGCTTGGGGCCGACGAAACGAAACTCGTATTCGCCCCTCACCGAGGACCTCGACCCACGCCTTGACCCCGGGGTGTCGATAACGGATCTTGGCCTCCGCCTCAAACTCCGCGGCCGGCGGCTGGCCCGCGACCCAAGATGCCCCTTCCGCCTCCAGCCGCCAAGCCATCAAGGCCCGCCTCGGCCCCACCACCACTTTTCGCTCCCGGGGGAGGATCCGCACTACGTAGAGGGGTTCCTTCCAAGGAACGCCCAACCCCCGCCGCTGTCCCACAGTGAAGGCGTGGATCCCGCAATGGGTCCCCAGGATCCGCCCCTGCGTGTCCGTAATCTGACCAGGGGCCAGATCCTCCGGAGGCAGGTAGGTCTCCAGGAACTGACGGTAGTCACTCCCAGGAACAAAACAGATCTCCTGGCTCTCCTCTTTTTGGGCCACAGGCAATCTCCATTGCGCGGCAAGGGCCCGGATCTCCTCCTTGGTCCTCCCGCCCACCGGGAACCGAAGGTGCCTCAAGGCCTGCTGGCCGAGTGGAAAGAGAAAGTAGGACTGGTCCTTGGAGGGGTCCTTTCCCTTGAGGAGTCGGCGAAGACCGGTCCGGGAGTCAAGGATGTTCCTGGCGTAATGTCCCGTGGCCAAGGCATCTGCCCCTTCCTGCCGGGCCATGCGGAGGAGGACGTCGAATTTGATCCACTCATTGCAGCGGATGCATGGGTTGGGAGTGCGTCCCTTTCGATATTCCTCCACGAAGTCCTCGATAACCCTCCGGCGGAAGACCTGTTGAAGATCTAGCACCCGAAAGGGGATCCCCAACCTTCCGGCCACCCGACGAGCATCCTCCCGATCTCGAGGGGAGCAGCAGGCGGCACGTCGGGTCGGAGGGAGAAGGCGACAGTCCCAGAGGTCCAGGAAGACCCCCTCCACGCGGTGACCCTGATGTACCAAGAGAGCCGCGGCTGTGGAGCTGTCCACACCGCCGCTCATGGCGACCCAGATCCGCTCTCTTGACGGGCTCATTGATGCATTCCACCACCTGATCCCCCATCCCCGCCGCCAAAGGCTCTATTGAGGCAAGCCCCCTCGACTCCCCTATTCCCCAAGGGGAGACGGAGGGATCCCCCTCGGCGCAGCTCGAGGGACGCATTCTGTCTGCAAGTCTCGAACAAGGTCACGGAACGGGAAAGGATCCCCTTAGGTCTTTCAGGCGAGGGCCGTCTGCATGGCGCGGCTGGGGCAGATCGGCATGCAGAGACCGCAGCCGCTGCAGCGTTTTTGGTCGAAGTAGATCTCCATGGTCTCCCGATTCATGGCCAGGGCCTGGGTGGGGCAGATGGAAATGCAGGCACCACAGTGATAGCAGAGCTCATCCTGACGGCGGATGTCCTTCTCCACATCCCGCACCTTGATCCCCCACTCCTTCAGGTAACGGATCCCTTTTCTATAGTTGGTCTGGGTCCCGCTGAGCTCCATCACCATGTAACTCTCCTGGCGTGGGAGGACCTGGGCCTTCAGGATATTGAAGACCAGATCGAAGTCCTTGGCCAATCGGCAGACGATGGGCTTATCCCACGTCTCCTTGGTGAAATAAAGGACTATGCGTTTGGATACCTGTTTGGTCATGATCCACCTCCCCGCTTCTGCACCTGGCTTCAGGATACGCGATTCCATAGAGCCACACAAGAGCAAAGGCTTCGCCAAGGAACCGCTGCCGTTGCCATCTGTCCGCCGTTGTGGTATCCATAGAAATGACTTGTTGCGGAAGGAGACGGGTCGGCCCCCAACGGGGGCCTCTTTTGGTGAAGATCATGGCCATTGTATCCCCCTTTCGGGGATGGCGTTACCAACCGGGAAAGATCGAGCGATACGAGGAGGTCCTGGCACCTCCCTACGACGTGATCGATCCAGAGCATCAGCGCCGCCTCCATCAGCTTCACCCTTATAACGTGGTCCGGCTCATCCTCGGAGAAACCCTGCCCCATGACAACGAGGAAGACAACCGCTACAGCCGGGCAGCGGCCTGGCTGACGAACTGGATCCAACATGGGATCCTGATACAGGACCCCACGCCTCGGATCTACCTCCACCATCAGACATTCGAGGGGTTCGACGGCCGAAGGTTGGTAAGGCGAGGTTTCATCGCCCTGCTTCGGCTCGAGCCCCTTGGGGGAGGCACGGTCTTCCCCCACGAAGAGACCTTCCCGAAACACAAAGAAGACCGTCTCCGCCTCCTTCGGGCCTGCCGTGCCCACTTCAACCCCATCTTTGCGCTCTACTCCGACCCGGACCGGGAGCTAGCCCCGTTCCTGAACGCCCCCGCGGCCCCGCCCGAGATCCGAGTGGAGGACCAACACGGTGTCACCCACGAGCTATGGGGAATCAGCGAACCCGAGAGCCTCGCAGCGGTTCGACGGGCAATGGCCTCTAGGGCTGTCTTCATCGCCGACGGGCACCACCGCTACGAGACCTGCCTCGCCTACATGGAGGAGCGGCGCCGTCAGGACGAAAGGAAGGATCCGNAAGCCCCCTTCAACTGGACCCTCATGTACTTCACTCCTATGGAAGAAGAGGGCCTATTGATTCTCCCCACCCACAAGCTGGTCCAAGGCCTTCAGGGCTTTGATCCAGAACGCTTCCTCCAGGCGGTCCGTCGTCGTTTTACGCTCCTGGACTGGCCCCTGTCCCTCAATCCGGACCCTACGGCCTGGATGGAGCAGATGAAGGCCCTCTGTAGAGAAGGCGAAACCGGAATCGCCATCGGCCTCGTCCTTCATGGGGAACCTCGATTCCGAGTCCTAAAACCCCGGGACCGACATCGGATTCCGGCCCCATTGTCCCGGATGCCTTCCTGCCTCCAAGGTCTCGATGTTACATGGCTCCACGAGGTCCTCCTGAGAGATCATCTCGGCATCGATGTGGCGGACCCCGGGGATGAACACCTCAGCTATCTTCACGACCCCGTGGAGGCCATCCGAAGGGCTCTGGAGGGAGAAGTCCAGATGGCCTTCCTCATGAACCCGGTACGGNTCAAAGACCTTCNGGCCGTAGCCCTCGCAGGCTGCAAGATGCCCCAGAAGGCCACCTACTTCTATCCCAAGCTCCTCTCGGGGTTGGTCATCAACATCATGGACCGGAAAGGTATCGGGGGGTAATAAGAATCAAGAGAGNGCGCCAACTCGGATAACCCNNGCCCGANCTCCATGGAGAGGACCATGGTCGACCCCTATGTCCGGGAAGATGAGACCCTGGATACCCTCTTCCACGGCCGGATCCGCATCCTTCAGAAACGTTCCGGATACCGGCTCGCCATGGACCCCGTCCTTCTCGCCCATTTCGCCTGGCCACTGCGGGGAGGGCGCATCTTGGATCTCGGCACGGGCAGCGGCGTCATCCCCTTGATCCTGGCCACCAGGGACCCCGGATGCCGTGTGGTAGGCCTCGAGATTCAAGCCGATATGGTGGAGATGGCCCGTCGTTCCGTGCGACTGAACGCCCTCGAGGATCGAGTTCGGATCCTGGAAGGGGATTATCGTCGCATCAGGGAGATCTTTCCCCCTCAATCCTTCGACCACGTCACCTGCAACCCTCCCTACCACCCTCGGGGGGCCGGCCGCAGCAGCTCCCATGCATCCAAGGCCGGTGCTCGACACGAACTTTCTGGGTCCCTAGGGGACGCTCTGGAGGCAGCACGATACGTTCTGGGAACCAAGGGACGCCTATGGCTCACTTACACTCCCACCCGACTGGGGACCCTTCTGCGCGCCCTAGGCGAAGCCAACCTGGAACCCAAGCGTCTGAGGATGGTCCATGGGCGAAGGGATCTCCCCGCTAGGCTCCTCCTACTGGAGGCTGTGCGAGGGGGACGGGAAGGTCTGGAGGTCCTCCCTCCACTGATCCTTTACCATCGGGGCAATGTCTACACCGAGGAGCTGCAGGAGATCTACCGGATGATCTGAGGCCCTCGAAATTTGGGATCCCAGAAGGCTCCACGCTGGAGATGTGTCCTTAGGATCCGTCTGAAGACCTCTTGGAGGTCGAGGTCCCTGGCCAAACGCGCGGTCTCTTCGATCCATGCCTCTTCTTCCCGACTGAGGGGCCGGAGGGGAGGAGGCNTCCGAGGGGATGGACANGAGGGATCCCTCTTCCATCCCAAGACGAACCGGATGTCGGTCAGTCCCGAGCCTGAGGCCANCCTCCGGGCCCGCTCCAAGAGGACTCTCTTCTGCATCTGCAGTTCCTGGATCCAGACGGAATCGACCACCTCCACCTGTAAGACCCCTTTGTATACCGCCACAGGTCGGCATCGGCGGGCCAAGGTCTCTCCTACCACCTCGGTCCACCGTTGGAAAATAGGATTCTGACGCCGCCTCCGAAGCGGCGCCCGCGCTTTCAACAACCGCTCAAGGATCGTACCCAAACGCTCCACTATCTCTCCTTCCAGGCCCGCTCCCCTGGACTCGATCCCCCAGGGCCGAGGCCGCGGCCCGGGCCGCACAACCCAAGCCCTTTCGGAAGCGCGGATCCGAAAATCCCTTTCTCCACTTGAGGGTCCAAAGCTCGTCGCTGACCACCAGGGCAGTGGCCAGTGACGTCCTGCGGAAGGAGGCCACAGTCCAAAGAGCCGAGGTCTCCATGTCTACGACCAAGTCTCCCTCTGCACTGTAACTCCGGATCTTCTCCAAGGTCTCCCGAAAGGGGGCGTCCGTGGTCCACACCCCGCCTTCCCTCACGGTCACCCCCTCTCGCCGAAGGGCGAGACGCAGGGAATCCAATAGCTTCGAGTCCGGAGCCATTCGAACCCAGGGGGCTCGGTAATGCTGGGAAGTCCCCTCCTCGCAACGGGCATGGGTGGGCACAACCACAGTCCCGATAGGGGCCTCGGGACTCAAGGATCCGCAAGAACCTACCGAGAGGATCCATCGTGCCCCCAAAGCGATCAACCTCTCCAGCAAGACGACCGCAGCGGGGGCTCCCAAAGCGGGGCCAGCCAGGGCCACCCCCTCCCAGGGAGGAGAACAGGCCCAAAGACGAGCGAAATCGAGCCTCCGGAAATCTCGGCCCGGAATCCTCAGCGCGGAACGAAGGACCGCAAGGTCAGACGAGGTGAAGCCCACTATCACCCCTGCAGGGATCGGACGCTCCCTGCGACCCTTGCGGGGCTCGATGACCACCCTCTCCTCTTTTGAGGATCCGTTTTCCAACGCAGTTCCGTCCACGGACCGGCTCGCTGCTGGAATAATCAAAAAGAGCGAACCCCATAGACCTTGAGCTTGGCTTCCGACCAAAGGCATTATAACTCGGTCCCCTAAATGGAGGAAACGAGTTTCAGACGCAATCTGGGACATTCCTGGGCTGGTGACTCGGAACCCGACCCCTCTCCTGAAGGATACACCGGATCGCATGAGGAAGGGGACTGCTGAGGCCACATGGCACCCCTACTGGATCTGCTGCTGGATAATGGCACGATCACTTGCCCGGCGGCCCCTCCCTGAGTAGCTTGGAGGGACTGGGCCCAGGCCTTCTGTCTGCCTTTCCTACTTCTGGATGCCCGTTTCCCGGTCCCGAAGGAGTGTCTCATGCCGCACGGCAGGGTTCCTTGGAGACGAATGAGGGAATTTCTGGGGCTCAGCCCCAGCATGATCGGCCTTTTGGGGATGGTCGTTCTCGTGGGAATGGGGGAGAAGATGGCCGAACGCTTTCTCCCCGTGTATCTGATGGCGCTGGGGGGCGGGGCCATCTCAGTGGGACTGCTGAACGGCCTGGACAACCTCCTCTCGGCTATTTACGCGCTACCCGGAGGGGTCCTGGCGGACCGCATCGGGATCAAGCGGGCACTTCTTGTCTTCAACGGCATGGCCATGGCGGGCTTTGCGCTGGTGGTATTGGTACCACGGTGGGAGGCGGTAATCCTGGGGGCAACCCTCTTCCTCTCCTGGAGCGCCGTCTCGCTTCCTGCAACCATGAGTCTCATCACCAAGGTCCTTCCATCGGGAAAGCGGACCATGGGTGTAACCATGCACTCCCTTGTGAGGCGTATTCCCATGGCCCTTGGCCCCATTGCAGGCGGCGGATTCATCGCCGTCTGGGGGGAGGTGAAGGGGGTGCGGATGGCCTTTATGGTGGCGCTGTTGCTCTCGGCGGCAGCCGCCGGTCTCCAGCAGCGCATGATCCATGATGACGACTCTTCTGTCGAGGCCGTTACCCGATTCGCCCCTGGAAGAAGGGTAGGAATCTCCGTGGGGAGTTGGCCGCCGGAGCTCCGTCGTCTTCTTGTGGCCGACATCCTCATTCGATTCTGTGAGCAGATCCCTTATGCCTTTGTGGTCCTCTGGTGCATGAAGGTCATCCCAGAGCCGGTGACCCCCGTAGAGTTCGGTGTGTTGACGGCCGTGGAGATGGTCACCGCCATGATCATTTACATCCCCGTGGCCTACATGGCCGACCGCTGGGGCAAGAGACCCTTCGTGCTCATCACTTTCGGGTTCTTCACACTATTCCCACTGGTCCTCATCTTCGCCCGATCCTTCGGATCATTGGCCGCGGCTTTCGTGATCCGTGGGCTCAAGGAATTCGGAGAGCCGGCCCGAAAGGCGCTCATCGTGGAACTGGCCCCGGAGGGCCGCAAGGCCAGTGCATTCGGCCTTTACTATCTTATCCGCGATGCCGTCGTCTCCCTGGCGGCCTTCGGAGGGGCATTTCTCTGGAAGGCGGCCCCCGAGGTCAACTTGATGACCGCGTTCTCCTTCGGCCTGGCCGGCACGATCTGGTTCGCCCTTCACTGGAGGAGACTTTGGGGAGCGAGCCCTGGCTGTGATCTCGACCCCGCACGGTAACGACGTCTCGCCCACGTCCGATGAAAAAGACCCTCCAGCTCATACCACCAATGGGGCTCGGTCCTCGTACGCCCCGGTGATCTACCACCCTTTTCGAGCTGTTCCGCTCATCTCGGGGTCGATCCAGAGCATCTGGAGGATTTTTTCTCTTGACACCATACCAGGGGAATAATAACTTCGGTCTCGTTCTGCTTGGAACCCCAGCGGAGACCAGCCACCTACTTCGTGGCCCACGTCCGGTTCAAACTCGATCAGAGGGAAACCGATTCCCTTGCGAAGTCTCGACCGTCTCCTCCTCCGCGGCTGGGATCTTACTCGGGCGATCCAAGGGTCTCAAATCTCGCCGGACGAATGACACCTCGGATCCCATGGTGTCCCATAGGACACCGTCTTCGAAACGTTTCCCCAACCCAATGATGACTCAAAGGAGGAGAACATGAATTTGGTGAGCCTCTCGGACCAACACATCGAGCAATTGGGGGAGACGCTGGCCCTTGTATTCGAGGGGAAGGAATACACCACGGTCCAGTTAAACGAGATGGGCCGGCGGCTGGGGGCAGGCCTAAAGTCACTCGGTGTGGGACGGGGTGACCATGTGGTGGTCTCACTGCCCAATTCTCCGGAGGTCTGGGCCGCCTTTCAGGGTATCTGGCGCATCGGGGCGGTCATCGTGCCCATCATGTTCCTCCTGGGCGTCGAGGAAATCCGCTACATCTTGAACCACTCCGACGCCAAGGTCGTCATCACCAGCGCTGATCTCGTGGAGAAGATCAAGCAGGCCAGCGAGGGGATCGAACACATCCGACACATCATCGTCATCGGAGGGAGTGACCAGGGGAATCAGGTGAACTTCCACAACCTCCTGGCCCACAATCCCCCATTGGAACAGACCGAGGAGATGGACGAGGACGATGTGGCCTTGATGATCTATACATCAGGGACTACGGGAAGGCCCAAAGGCGTCATGCTCACCCACAACAACCTCTATTCCAACGCCGTAGCCGCATGGGAGGCCAACGAGTGGGACAAACCGGCCATCTCTATCCTCTGCCTCCCCCTGGCCCATTCCTTCGGCGTGGTGGCCATGAACGCCGGGAATCTCTCCCCGTACAAGGACGCCTTCGGAGTGCTAATGCGCTGGTTCGATCCGGAGGAGGTCTTCCGCCTCATCGAGCGTTACCGCGCCAATAACTTCATTGGAGTCCCCACCATGTATCAGGTACTTTTGAACCACCCCGCGGCGGACAAATACGATCTCAGCTCTCTGGAGCGCTGCACCATCAGTGCGGCACCGGTGAGCGAGGAACTCTACAGGGCCTTCACCGCCAAGTTCCATTGCGAGATGTACGAGGGCTATGGGCTAACAGAAGCCGCTCCCGCCGTGGCGCTTTGCCGCCCGAGTATGCCCTTGAAAAAGGGCTCATGCGGTATCCCCCTTCCAGGGGTTCAGGTTAAGATCTTTGATGCCGAGGACCGGGAGCTCCCGCCCTATGAACAGGGAGAGATAGTCGTCAGGGGCCCCAACGTCATGAAGGGTTATTACAAGAGACCGGAGGAGACCCGGGAGACCCTGCGCGGGGGGTGGCTGCATACTGGAGACGTGGGATACCTGGATGAGGAAGGCTACCTATATATAACGGACCGCATCAAGGACTTGATCATCAAGGGAGGTTACAATATCTACCCCAGCGAGATCGAAGGCTACCTGGAGGAACACCCAGCCGTCCTCGAGGTGGCGGTCATCGGTATCCCCGATGAAAAGTACGGGGAGGAGATCATGGCCTTCGTGGTCCCCAAACCGGGGCACACTATCTCGGAGGATGAGGTGATCGCCTATGCTCAGTCCCGGATATCCAAGTTCAAATGCCCATCGAGGGTGAAATTCGTAGAATCCCTCCCCAAGACCCTTGTGGGGAAGATTCAAAAGAAGGAGCTTCGCAAGCTCGTGTGAGACGGAGGATTTATAATCCGGCAGATCCAGTGCCCGGCCTTCAAACGGCCCCACTCGGCTGTAGCCAAATTGCATGATCATCCGGGCGATGATGAAGCACTAGATCTCGCTGGACCCTCTCCCCCAATGAGGGACGATTTAACCACAATCGGATGAGAGAGGAATATATGGAGTGCATACTGCTCGGTTCGGGTGGCATGATGCCCATGCCGGAGCGGCTCCTCACGTCCCTGCTCGTGCGGGTGGAAGGCCGGATGTATCTCTTCGATGCCGGGGAGGGCACCCAGATCGGTCTCAAACGCGCTCGCTCGGGAATTAAAGCACTGCGTGTCCTGGCCGTCAGCCACATGCACGCGGATCACTGCCTGGGGATCCCTGGTATCCTGATGATGCGCGCTCAGGTCCCCGACCCGGGGCCCCTCACACTGCTGGGGCCTCCGGGAATCCGGCATCTACTCACCCAAATTCACAGGTCGGTGGAATTCCACCTCAATTACCCCATAAAGTACGTGGAATGGCAGCAAGGGGCTTCGGAGGAGGCTTACAGTGATGAGGCAGTCCGCATTTTCTGGGCCCCCCTCAAGCACACCGCCTTGTGCCTGGGATACAGGCTCGAGGAACACCCCCGTCCGGGTACGTTTCGGATTGCGGCAGCCGAGTCTCTGGGCATTCCCAAAGGACCCCTATGGGGGGCCCTCCAGAGGGGGGAGACCGTCACCCTTCCGGATGGTACACTGGTCAGACCGGAACAAGTCCTGAGTGACTCCAGGCCAGGCCGCAGCATTGTCTTCGCTGTGGACACGCGCCCATGTAAGGGCCTCTATCGCCTCCTTAACCACGCGGACCTGGCCTTCATGGACGGTATGTTCCACCCACGTCATAGGGATGAGGCGGAAACCAAGGGGCACATGACGACGGAGGACGCTGCCCGCGTGGCCTCTCGCTCCGGTGTGCGCAGGGCGGTCCTGGTACACATCAGCCCCCGATATCGTGGTGAGGAGATCCAAGAACTCGCCGAAACGGCATCGAGACGACACACGGAGGCGGAGATGGGAAGCGATGGGGCCGTTTATTCAGTCCCCCTTTCCAAGACCCTGCCTTGACCCACCCTTGGAGCTCGGCTATACGTAGAGTGAACGCGGCCGTCCTATCCAAACATAGCTCCCCGCCGAGGCGGGGTGTGGCTCTCTCGATGGATGAAAGTGCTCGCTTATCTAGCCAGTGGCAGGAGGTGGCCTGAAGGACTTCCAAGATTTTTTCGCAAACCCCGCCGGGGCGCGGCGAAGCGAAACGGCCGTCCCACGATTTCGCGGGATCTGAGCCCGAAGGGCGAGTTTTGAACTTGTAGTGCACCGAGCCCGCCCGAGGCGGGTCCGAAAAAAGATAAGGAAGTGAAGGGCACCCCCTGCGAGGGGGCTATTTCAACCTAACGAAAGGCAGGAAGTGACTATGCGGTGGTGTTTTGCGTTTCTGGTGGCGGTCTTTGCAACCGCGTTTTGTACGAATCCGTCCTCCGGTGGGGAGAAGACCCTCACCTTCTGGACCACCGAGGTNGAGAAGGACCGGATCCAGGTGCAACGCCAGATTGCGTTGGAGTTCACGGAACGTACCGGGATCTCAGTCCGGGTCATCCCGGTGGAGGAGAACTTCCTGACTCGAAGGGTCACCGCCGCCTTCGCGGCCCGCTCCCTCCCGGACGTCCTCTACCATCCCGTGGACTTCACCATGGGATGGGCTGCAGCCGGGATCCTGGATGCGGACGCGGCCACTCAGGTGATCCAACGCCTGGGCCACAGCACCTTCGGCGCTGGTGCCCTGAATCTGGTCCGGTTCGGGACGGGATTCGCCGCAGTCCCCGTTGACGGGTGGGTGCAGCTCCTCCTCTATCGAAAAGATCTGTTTGAGTCCAAGGGTCTTGCCCCCCCCACGGATTGGGGTCGGATCCTCCAGGCGGCTCGAACCCTTCATCAACCCCCGACATTTTGGGGGATCGAGGTGGCAACGGACCCGGGGCAGACCTATACCCAGCAGGTCTTCGAGCACCTGGCCCTCTCCAACGGGGTGCGGCTTGTGGATCCCTCGGGGAACGTGGGCCTCGATCCACCGAGATTGCGGGAGGTACTTCGCTTCTACGCGGAGCTGGCCCGCCTCTCCCCACGGGGAAATCTCTACTGGCTCCACACCCGGATGGACTATCTGGCCGGCAGGGCCGCCATGATCTTCTGGTCCCCCTTCATCCTGGATGAACTCTCGGGGCTCAGAAAGGATCAGCCCGTCCTCCCGGATCTCTCCCGGAAGGAGCCGGGTTTCCTCGCAAGGAATACGGGCTTCGTAAGCCGAATCAAGGGCCCCAACGGGGCATCCCAATACGGGCAGGTCAGTTATCTGGGGATTANCAGGGACGCCGACCGCCAAGCGGCGCAGGCATGGATCGAACACCTGCTAACCCGAGCTTACCTTAGATGGTTGGGCATGGCTGCCGAGGGCAAGATCCCCATGCGGAAGGGCACACCGGAGGATCCCCATCGCTTCCTTCATGAATGGAAGGATCTGGAGTTCGGGGTAGATACCAAGGCCCGGATCGGAAGGTTCTACGGCGAAGAGCTGTTGAGGACCCTTACCGCGGGTATCGAAGGGGTCGACCGATGGGGTCTCGCTCGGGGAAAGGGGGCCCTGGTCTCCAAAATCTACGGGACCAAGGTGATCCCCGAGATCCTAAAGAAATTCCTGGACGGGGAGATCTCAACGGATGAAGCCGTTCGGCGGATGAACCAAAGGATCCGGTCCCTTCAATAGCGGAGGAGAGAGGGTCCCGAAGCGGGACCCTTGGAGCATAGTTCCCCTTAAGTGCTCGAGAGAGGTCTCCATTTTGAGGGCCAAGGGGGCTGCTCTCCTCCGGGATGCCTTTATGAGGAGGAGGACATCGGACGTCTTGACATGAAGGACCCCCGGCCCTCACAGTCCCTCATCCAACAGGAGGCCCGGCTGGCCCGTTGGATGTTGGCCCCCACCTTCCTCGTCGTCATCTCCGTCGTCCTCTTCCCCCTTCTCTGGAACGTATGGATGAGTTTCAAGCCCTTGACCCTGGAGGGCTTGAGGGGCGATGGGCTCCTCTCACCTACGTGGACCCTGGACAACTACAGGAAGGTCTTATGGGACCCGGAATTCGGCAGCGTGCTGCTCACCACCCTCCTCTACACCACAGCCGGCAGCCTGCTCTCCATCCTCCTGGGGCTGGCCGCCGCCATGATGGTCCATCGACCTTTCCCTGGCAGAAGCCTCGTCCGAGGGTTGCTTCTGTCCCCCTACATCGCTCCGGTAGTGGCCGTCACCTTCACCTGGAGCTTCCTGTTGGATCCCCAGCTCGGACTCGTCAACGCCCTGGGGCTTCGCCTGGGGCTCTTCACCCAGCCCATCCCCTTCCTGTCCCAACGCTGGTGGAACCTGCATCTCTGGGGCGTAGAGCTCCGGGTTCCCTTGGCCCTCACCTGGGTCACCCTCTTCGAGGGGTGGCGTTATTTCCCCTTTGCCTTCCTCTTTATCCTGGCGAGGCTCCAGGCCATCCCCCAGGTGCTGGAATGGGCGGCCCGAGTGGACGGGGCCACTCCCCTGCAGCGGTTCCGGCATGTAACGCTTCCCCAGCTCCTCCCCGTCCTTTCCGCCCTATTCCTCTTTAGGTTCATCTGGACCTTCAACAAGTTCGACGACATCTTCCTCCTGACGCGCGGGCAGGCCGGAACCAAAGTGCTCACCGTAAAGGTCTACGAGTGGGCCTTCGGAGAGTTCGACATCGGAGCCAGTTCGGCTGCGGCCATGCTCCTCTTCGGGGTCCTGGGGGTCTTTCTCATCCTTTACTTCCGATGGATGACACGACAAGGAGAGTGAAAGGCAGTGTACGGCAAAGGCAGAACCCGCAGACCATGGAGCCGGGAACGGATCGAGACAACGGTCCTCCGCTGGCTGCATGTGGCGGGGCTGGCTTCCTTGGTGGTGGTGGTCGGATTCCCCTTCTACTGGATGGTGCTCTCATCCCTGAAGCCGCTTCAGGAGATCCTCCTGAAGCCAGCCTCCCTCTGGCCCGACCCGTCGAGGCTGCGGTGGGACGCCTACGTGGAGGTCCTCACCGAGCACGGGTTCATCCGGTACATTGTCAACAGCCTCTACGTGGCCCTGGCAACCGCCGCCATCGCCGTCTCCCTAGCCTCCATAGGGGCCTACGCCGCCACCCGTCTCACATTCCAGGGCAAGAAGGCCATGTCCGCGGGCATCCTGGCCATCTACATGCTTCCCGCCATCGTCTTGGTCATCCCCCTCTACGTGCTCCTCTCGCGCCTGGGTCTTCGGGACTCCCTCCATGTGCTCATCCCCGTTTACCTGGCGCAGACTCTCCCCGTGGCCCTCTATATGCTGAGAAGCCACTTTTTGAGCCTGCCCCCTTCCCTGGAACAGGCGGGCATGGTGGACGGCTGCACCCGATGGGGCGTCATCTGGCGCATCGTCCTGCCCCTTTCCACGCCCACACTGGCCAGCGCCGCGCTCTATACCTTCATGATCGCATGGAACGAGTTTCTCTTTGCCTTCATGTTCCTGGACACCCCTGAAAAGTTCACCTTGACCCGGGGGGTGGTTCAGCTTGCTGGAAGCGTGCACCTCTCCAAGCAGCTGGTCATGGCGGCCTCGGTCCTTGTCTCCGTGCCCGTCATCATCCTCTTCCTAGCCCTGGAGAGATATCTGGTTCGAGGTCTGACCGCCGGAGCCGTCAAGGGCTGACCTATGGCCCCTCTGAAAGGCCGCCCACCCTCCACGACCTTGAAGAGGAGGTACTCCCCTCGATTTTTCCCTTGACAAGGGGGATCCTTTGTCATTCAATACAAAAAGACGGAATGACAGAATATGGAGGAGAACAGAAGATGAGGCTTCTGGGCTGGGGTTGGTGGCGCACTTTCCATAGGGGGTGGGGTGCGCCCGTGATGCCGTAGCCCGGAAACCAAGGATCTCGGCCGCGGGGAACCCACCTCGGGGGCCCGCGGCGAATGCGGAAGGATCCAGGGGCCGTGGGCCTAAGGCTCACGGCCCCTTCGTCTTTCCGGGTCCCGGCAGTGAGGAGGTGAAGGATGATCCAGGAAGCATTGATCCGTGCGGTAGGGGGAGACGATCTCTCCACAGCGGAAGCCCAGGCGGTCATGGAGGAGATTCTCGACGGCAGGGCCTCGCCCATGGAGGCCTCGGCCTATATCTCCGCCATCCAGGCCAAGGGGCCCACGGTCTCCGAGGTGGTGGGATCGGCCCGTGCCTTTCAGAAAAGGCTTCCTCCCCTGGAGTTGGATCCCGAGACCTTTGGGGTGGATCGGGAGGAAATCCATCTGGACGAGGAGACCTTGCGGCGCACCACCCATCCCTCAAGGGCGACGACCCGCACCTTCAATATCTCCACAGCCACCCTGTTTGTGTTAGCCGCCTCTGGCTGTCGCGTGGTCCGCACCGGAGTCCTTTCTAACTCCAGCTATGTGGGCAGCGAACACGTCCTTCGGGCCCTCGGCATCGGGCTTGAAGTCACAGCCAGCGTCCTGGGGCGTTGCCTGAGAGAGGTGGGAGTGGGGCTCCTCTACACCCCCATCTACCACGGCCCCATCCGCCGTGCCATGGAAGTGAGGAGCAGGCTCGGGATCCGATCCATCCTGAACTTGCTTCTGCCGTTGACCAACCCGGCCTCCAAAACGGCCCTCTGCGTTGGGGCATATGACATGGGGACGGCAAGGCTATTGGCGGAGGCCATGCGGGAGATGGGAATCCCACAGGGGCTGGTGGTGCATGGGGAGGAGACCCTGGATGAGGCCACGGTCACGGGAAGGAGTTTTCTCTTCAGGGTGAGCCCCGACGGCATCTCGCAGGAGGAGTTGATTCCCGAGGATCTGGGGCTCCGGCGGGGACGCCCTGAAGAGATCTTCGGAGGAGACGCCAGAGAAAACGCGGAGATCATCCGACGCATACTGGATGGGGAGAAGGGTCCCCGCCGCGATGTGGTTCTCCTCAACGCCGCCTTGGTACTGGATGCCTTCGGACACGCCACGGATCTCAAGGAGGGCCTGGAGCAGGCCGTCGATGCACTGGACTCCGGCGCAGCCAAGGAGCGTCTGGTCCAACTCTCCAGAATAACCAACGAGGCCCTTTTCACTCGGGAGTGGGGACCCACCCTCTTGGAACGGCAGACCCGTTGATCCCGGCCTCCAGGACGGTCCGGCTCCAGGGTAACCCTACTTAAGATACTTAAGGGCAGACCCGCTTCCCCCACGTGCGTCAAGAGGAAGGAGAAGGACCTCCGAATACCTGGCGGAATTGATGACCCGCTTCTTCCGCATGTAATGTGAAACCACGAGCTGCCCCAGACGTACAGCTCATTTTCCATGCCAGGGGGCCCCCACCTATATTCTCCCTTATTCTCCCTTCCAAGGGTCTCCTTATACCACTCCATTCATCCAATAATACTGGGACATGGTCCCGGGACGATTCAATGACTACTTTTCCTTTCCCTTCTAGGATTATAATCCACCATGGAGACTCGGGTCTTCGGGCCAGGGCCCAGAGATCGTAAGCTCAACAGGATCCATGAACTGGAGGGGGCGGCCATGGCCCAAGGTATCCTTCGGAAGGTGGGTTACGAGCCCATTCTGACCGAGGAGATCGTGGAGATTATCCGTGGACACAACTNCCGGGAAGACCCCTTTCCCTGAACGACGCCATCGTCAAGGATGCCGACAAGCTGNGGAGGTTCTCGGAAGTGGGCTTCATNGTGGAGTGCAGGCGCCACAAGATCGATCCCCGCNTGATCGTGAGTTGGCTCAAGGAGCGGATCGAGCCATGGTTCCACACGGAGACCGCCAGACGGAAGGCCATGAAGGAGATCGATCTCAGGGCCGCCACATGGCATGCTTCTGGGCCTTGAAGTCCATGTTCCCCCCCATCACATCCCGGAAACTTGNGGAATAGACCCATGTACTGGAACCCCGTCGTCGAGACCATGGAACTGGAAAAGTTGCTGGAGCTTCAACTGAAGAAGTTCCAGCGAATCCTCCGATGGGCCTACAAACGCTCCCCCTTTTACCGGCGTCTCTATGGGGAAGCAGGCCTCGAGCCCGGTGACATCCGGACGCTGGAGGACATCCAGAGGGTCCCAGTGGTGGAGAAAGGAATGCTCCGGGAGATCCAGCGGAGGGATCCCTTTCCCTACGGAGACATCCTCAGCGTGCCCCTGGAGGAAGTCACGGAGTTTCGCCAGACCAGCGGAACCACGGGTCAGCCCGTGTACCAGGCGGACACCTGGCAGGACTGGGAACTGTGGGCCGAGGCCTGGTCGTATGTCCTCTATGCACAGGGATACCGGGCCAGGGATCGTGTCTTCATCCCCTTCGGGTACAACATCTTTGTGGCCTTCTGGGCCGGCCACTACGCCGCCGAGAAGATAGGCTGTGAGGTGGTCCCCGGAGGTGTTCTCAATACTGAGGCTCGCATCCTCAAGATGAAGGAATTGAGGGCCACGGCCATGATGGCCACCCCAACCTACGTCCTCGGCATGGCTGAGACGGCCAGATCCAAATTAGGCCTGGACCCGCGCAAGGATCTCTTCGTGGAGAAGATCACATGTGCGGGTGAGCCCGGGGCCTCGATTCCCTCCACCAAGAGACGGATGGAGGAGGCCTGGGGGGCCAAGGTATATGATCATGCGGGTGCCACGGAGATCGGTGCCTGGGGATTCGAATGCACTGCGCAGCCGGGCGGACTACATGTCAACGAGGCCCTCTTCCTGGCCGAGATCGTGGACATCCAAACGGGCCGGCCCATATCAGAGCCCGGACACCGTGGTAAGTTGGTGATCACCAACCTCGACCGGACGGCCCAACCGTGCATCCGGTTCGATTCCAAGGACATCGTCCAGTGGGATGCCGATCCATGTGCCTGCGGCCGCACGTTCAGGCTCATGAAAGGAGGGGTGCTGGGACGCGCCGACGATATCACCAAGGTCAAGGGCGTCCTCTTGGCCCCGGCATCCATCGAGGAAGTCGTAAGAAGTTTTCCCCAATTGGGGGACGAATACGAGGTGACGGTCACCAAACGAGGCGAGGTGGACGAGATTACCTTGAAGGTGGAGTTGATCCCGGAGGCCGTCGGGGCCGAGGAGTCCGTCCGAAGCGCATTGATGGATCAACTGAGGATCAAGACCAATCTGGGCTTCCGGTTGGAGTTCCATCCCTACGGATCTCTCCCGCGGTACGAAGTCAAGGCCAAACGATTCAAGGACCTAAGGGAGAAAGAAGGATGAATCGCAAGATCGAACTCGATGCGCTGGATCAGAGGATCCAGACTATCAAGCAGTGCGCTGTGGAGCTTAAGGNTCTCCCCCATGGGATCGAGGCCGTGAGACGAAATGCGGAGAGGATCCTCGCCAGCGTGAAGATGCTCGAGATCAACGTGACCCATCTCCTGGAGTTGGAGGACTAAAGGATGGTCATCATTGAGCGTAGATGGTGGGCCTTTGTGTGATCCGGAATCGGACAGGGCGTTCGTGGAGGAATTGAAACAGAGAGCCGTCAACGTCGAGGTGCGAGAAGTGGACCTCTATATCAATACTCCCGAATTCGCCCGGGAAGTGATCCAGGCCCTGGAAGAGATCCTTCCTCCCCGCTGAAGTGTCTCTTCTCCCCCTGGGCTTCCTGGAATCGATCCGCCTCCATCCTCCACGAGGGCATTATGAATGTCTCCGGCCTGCCAGCCTTCATAGATCCGAGATCTCCAGATGGGCGGACGGCTCCAGAGAACGATTGACCTCCTCCAGTTTCTCTCGGCTGGACAGCACGCAGATGCAGGCCCTCTTGGATAGCGGCTCCAGGACCTCCGTGACCGCACGGAGGACCTCGTCAGCCTTGAGGGCCATAAGCCGGCTGCGGAAGGCCAGCCGGAACTCTCGGGTCTCGCCTCTCAGGTATCGAGCCAGGGCAGTCCCCACGGCCTCGCCAGGCCTGATGGGGCGATCCAGGGTCTTGAGGGTCCCGATAATGGCTTGTTCCAGGCCCTCTTCCGAGAGGTCCATCCTCTCGAGTACATATTCCCAGGCGCCCTCAAAGGTCTCCAAGGTCTCCCGGATGAAGGGGTCCCGATAGCTGGCCAGACTGAAGACGCCATTCAGAGGGCTGAAGCTGGCCCGCGCACCGTAGGCCCCTCGCTTCACCCGGAGTTCCTCCCAGAGGTAGCCGTAACTGAGATGCACACTGAGCATCAGGAGTGCCGGGGCATGGGGATGGTCGGCTCCCACGGTTGGAAAGGTCTTGGCCACGAAGGCCACATCCGCAGGCGTGGCCAAGGCCTCCCGAGTCCCATATCGGGGCCGATGGTCCGAGGGCTCCGGAGGGGGGTCATCCCCGCGCAGACTTCCCAACATCTCCTCCATGTACTCTTTTACCCTGCGGAACCCATCCTGGGGTCCCACAAAGCTGGCTGTAATGCGTCCCCTGGACAGGAGAAAGTCACGGATCCGGCTCAGTTTTTCCACTATCTGTTCCCGCCGTGCATCGAATTCCCGCGCCAGCTCATCGAACAGATGGACCTGAGAGGCCCCCCATAGCCGTTCGGCCAGCCGACCATTCTTGGACAGATGGCGTCCCGCATGGAGCAGGGCGAAATGCCAGCCATTGGGGACGATCTGACTGCGACGGGCCACGCGGCCTTGCAGTATCACGTCCCGCAGTCGATCCAGGTCGCTCAGGTCGCATCGCAGGAAGCGTTCCGTGAGGATCTCCAACATGCGATCGAGCTTGGGGTCGATGGCCTTGGAGGAGAGCATCAAGAAGGGCTGCACATGAAAGGGGTCCTCGACCCGACCTGTAACGGACAGCCCCGCCCCCACGCCCCCGGTATGGGCGGCCTCCAGCTCGGCCATGGCCGCGTAGTCCAGGTCCCCCGCCCCCATCTTCCTGAGGGCCTCGGTGTAAAGAGGGAGGTAGTCGATGAGGTCCTCCTCGATCCCACGGAGATCCACAGCCAACTGGAGGTAGTTGAGGCCGTTGGAGAACACGTCCGTATAGAGGAGGGGCCTTCCGGCCACGGTCTCTACCGAGGGATCGATATCGGGGGGTTCCTGAGGGACATCCCGAAGCCGAAGTCGGGGGAGCGTGGCCAAGGCTTCCGGAGGGTTAGGGGCCCCAAGGAGAGCTTCCAGCTTCCGGGCCTCCTCGTCGATGCGCTGCAACTGCTGCCGGCTCATGGAGGCCTTGAGGGCCTCCATCCTCTTTCGGAAATCGGCCTCCTTTCGAGCCATATACTTCGGATCCGGGACGAAGGTTAAGACCGAGCAGTGAGGATTCTCCAGGAGCAACTCCGACAGCTGACGCTCCAGGAACCCCCCCTCGGTCTCGATGCGTCTCCTCAGCTCGGCAAGCTGTTGGTTCAACCGAAGATTGTGGAGGGGGTCCGCGTCGTAGAGCCAAGACCGATAGACCCGATCCATCAGGTGAAGGGGATACTGTCCCGGAATCTCTCGTGAGGCCAACTCCAGCCGATGGAAGGCCGCCTCCACCTTCTTCGCATCCAGGCCCCTTTGGATCTCCCTCTGGCACGTCTCCCGCACCAACTCCAGGATCTCGCGGGCATGTCTGGCCTCCGTCCCCTTGAGGCCCACGGTGAAGAAGGTATCCCTCTGGAAGTTGGCATACCCCGAATCGGTCAGTTCCTCCCCCAGTTTGGAGTCGATTAGGGCCTTCCTCAGGGGAGACGCCGCATTGCCCAGGAGATAGTAGTCCAGGAGGGTCATGGCCAGGGAACGAATGGCCTCCGTTACATCATTGGTCAAATAGGTGATAACGACGGCGGCCTTTCGCGCTGGGTCCTCATGGGGACCAATGGGATACGGGACGGTCTCGAAGTGCGGCTCCCGCCACCGGGGCTGGGCCTCGATGGTCGTGTCGATGCGGGCCCGCTCGAAGCCTCTCAGGTACCCGGAATCCAGGAAGTCCAAGTGTCGCTCCGTGGGGATGTTCCCGTATATGAAGATCAGGGCATTGGAGGGATGATAGTAGCGCTCGTGGAATCGGCGGAAGGCCTCGTATGTGAGGGTGGGAATGGCCTCAGGGTCCCCGCCCGAGTCCCGTCCATAGGCATTGTCCGGGCAGATGCTCTGGGTCAGCTTCCGTTCGATGAGACCGTCCAGGTCCGAATAGGCGCCTTTCATTTCGTTGTAGACCACACCCTTGATGATGAGGGGAGAGTCCAGGTTCCCCGGCTCCGCGAAGGCCAAGTGGTGTCCTTCTTGTTTGAAGTGCTCCTCCTTGATAAGGGGATGGAAGACCGCATCGCAGTATACGTCCGCGATGTTGAAGAAATCCTTTTCCACCATGCTCGCNCATGGGTAGACGGTCTTGTCGGGGTAGGTCATGGCATTGAGGAAGGTGGCTAGGCTTCGCTTGAGGAGTTCCACAAAGGGGTCTTTGACCGGATACTTGCGGGATCCGCATAGGACTGTATGCTCTAGGATATGCGGCAGACCCGTGTCATCCGGGGGAGGGGTTCGGAAGGCAATGGCCAGGAGATTCTCAGGGTCCGGCGCGTGCAGGTGCAAAAGCCTGGCCCCGCTTCGGTCGTGATGGAGACGATAGGCCACTGCCCGCAGGTCGGGCAAGGGCTGGACCTCTTCCACTATAAATCCATGGACCCTCTGGCCGGGCTCCATTGTAATGTCGGGATGCCACGATGAACGGGACATGGTCGACGATCCTCTCCTCACTCCAGGTTGGCCCATCTCATCAATTATAGGTGCGGGGGAGGAGAAGGCAAGGGGCTTGACGAGGGAGGAAGCGCGGTGGTATCCACGGTAGGCGAATCCCTTTTGTCCAAGGCACGAGAGGAGATGACACCATGGAGTCCGAACTCTTCACCCGGGCGGACCGAGAACAACTGGATAGGTTGGGGATCCCCCTGGAGGAGGTCCTGCGGCAACTGGAGGCCTTTCGAGGTCCCAAGCCATTCCTCCACCTGGAGCGCCCCTGCACAGTGGGAGACGGCATCCGCGTCCTCTCCGAGGAAGAAAAGGACTCCCTCGAGGAGGCGTTCTCCCAAGCCGCCCGGGAGGGACGATGCCTCAAGTTCGTCCCCGCATCGGGGGCAGCCACACGGATGTTCAAGGTCTTGATGAAATTCCTCCACGAGGACCCTCCCCCGGCCCCCGATGAGATCGTACAGCGAGCCCGCGATGGAGAGGAAGAGGCCGCCCTGCTCATCCGATTTCTCGAGAACCTAGATCAATTCGCCTTTTTCCCGGATCTGGTCTCCTCCATGCAACGGGAGGGAATGGACCCCCTCCAGTTAGCCCGCAGCCTCTCATATGGGAAGATCCTGGAGCATCTGCTCACCGATCGAGGGCTGAACTATGGCTCTCTCCCCAAAGGGCTGCTGAAGTTTCATTCCTATCCGGAGGGAGCTCGGACCCCTTTCGAGGAGCACCTCATGGAAGCAGCCGCCTACGTGCGCGACGCCCAGGGTCTCTGTCGGCTTCACTTTACCGTCTCTCCGGAGCACCTCTCCTCTTTCCAGGCCCTCCTCGAGCGGGTCCGCCCTGACTACGAGGAGAGGCTCCTCGTACGATTCCAAGTGGAGTTCTCCATCCAGCACTCCTCCACCAACACCCTGGCGGTGGACCTCCAGAACCGCCCCTTCCGCCTCGACGATGGCAGTCTCCTCTTTAGGCCCGCAGGACACGGGGCCTTGCTCGAGAACCTGAACGGACTCCAGGGAGATATCGTATTCATCAAGAACATCGACAACGTGGTGCCCGACCCCCTCAAGGAGGCGACCTTCCGATGGAAGCGGATTCTTGGAGGGCTCCTTGTCACCCTTCAGGAGCGGATCCACCGCATCCTGAGGGCCCTCCATGAAGATAAAGCAGGGGAAGAGCTCCTGCGGGAGGCCTCCCGCTTGGCCGAAGATGAGCTCTCGAGACAGGTCCCCGAGATCCCCTCCGATTCCAGCCGATGGATCTCCCATCTGCGGGATGCTTTAAACCGTCCCCTGCGGGTATGCGGTGTCGTACGGAACGTGGGCGAGCCCGGAGGAGGACCCTTCTGGGTCCGGGACAAGGATGGCCAGCTCTCGCTGCAGATCGTGGAGAGCGCGCAGGTGGATCATCAGGACCCGGGCCAGGAGGCCGTCTGGAGGGCGGCAACGCACTTCAACCCCGTGGATGTGGTCTGCGGGCTTCGGGATTTTCGAGGGAGGCCCTTCGATCTCCGTCGCTACAGGGACCCCGGTGCAGTCATCATCACCCGCAAGTCCAAAGACGGCAGGGACCTCAAGGCATTGGAACTACCTGGCCTGTGGAACGGCGCCATGGCCCACTGGAACACCGTATTCGTGGAGGTCCCTCCGGAGACCTTCAATCCGGTCAAGACCGTCTTCGATCTGCTGCGGCCCGAACATCGTCCCCAATGATCCCCAGAGGTCCGTTATGACCGCGTGGATCATCACGCTCCTTCTAGCGGCGACCATTTTCCTCCTCGTCACAGAAAAGATTCCCCTGGACCTCACTGCCATGGAGGTCCCGACGACCCCCATGGCCACCGCCATATTCCCACTCCCAAAGAGGCTGTGCAGGGCTTCTCCAATCGCGCGTGATCACAGTGCCAGCCATGTTCATCGTCTCCGGCGGACTGATGCGCACGGAAGTCTCCTTGGGTGCGGCAATACAGAAGACCGACACAGCCGCGCTCTACGCCTGGGGTTTCCTCTCCTCCTTTCACGGAAATGGGTTTCGGCCCGGAAGGATACGGGTTCACCGACTACCTGAAATGGGCATCCCCCTGAGCCTCTGGTCTGACTCATGGCCTCCTTCTTCGTCCCGGTGATCTGGCCCTTTTGTCCCTGGTGANAGGTCATCGGGATTAGGGGACAAAGGCTTGACGTTGGATTTGTTTTGAAATATTTTATTCAAACTTTTACTGNATGAATAAAATTTGTAAATCATGGCTATGACGGAGATCTCCTACCATAACCTCATCGAGGTCATTCGAGAGGCTCAGGATTCTCTGACGCCCAGGAAGCAGAGACTCGCGCGTTACATTTTGGCCAACTATCGCAAGGCCGCTTTTTTCACGGCCACTCAACTGGGGAGGGCCGCCGGTGTAAGCCAACCCACGGTGGTCCGTTTTTGCCAGCATCTGGGGTTTCAGGGGTATCCTTCCTTCGTTGAGACCCTCCAGAAGCTGGTCAGACACGAGCTGACCACCATCGAGCGCTTCCAGATGAGTCTCAACGAATCCGAGCAGCCCGTATCCTATCCACAGAGGCTTCTCATCAAGGAGATGCAGAACCTCAGGGAATTGGCGGAAAACTTCCCAACTACGTCCTTTGAGCGGGCCGTCTCCCAGATCGTCGAGGCCGGCAAGATCTTTGTCATCGGCATGAGGGGGTCTGCGGCCTTGGCTCAATTCTTGGCCTACTTCCTGCGCAAGGTGAAGCGTCCAGTCTACGCTCTCACTCAAGGGGGAACTCAGGACTACGATCTACTCTTGGAGATGAACTCCAGAGATGTGGCGGTGGCCCTCGCCTTTCCACGCTACCCGAGGGAGACCATAGAGATGGCACGTCTGCTTCACCGAAGGGGGATGCAGATGATCGCCATCACCGACAGCAAGGGATCCCCGCTTCACTCCCTGGCTGCGATCCGCCTCATCGTGCCCATCAGTTTCACTACCCTTTTCGACTCCTACGCGGCTCCACTATGCCTGCTCAACATGCTGGTGACGGAGGTTGGACGGGCCAATACCGAGGAGTCCAGGCGGTTGCTGGACGAGTTCGAATCCCTCGCCAGGGAGATTCGAGTCTTTCACAGGGGCCACGAGGCTCCCAAACCGACCGGAGGGGATGGTTGAAAGGGCAGCCGGAAGACATCCCATGGAACNCGGAAAGGATTGCCGGATTAATCGAGGAGCTGGGCGCCATCGGGGCAGACCCCCAGGGAGGAGTCTCCCGTCAGGCCTTCAGCGAGGAGGATCTGGAGGCAAGGGAGAGGATCCAGCAGATCATGAGGAATGAGCTGGGGCTTCGGGTGCGCATCGACCCCTGGGGTAACATCATCGGCAGGCGTGAAGGCTTTCTGAAGGATGCTCCGGTTATCATGACGGGATCCCACCTGGATACTGTGAGAAACGGGGGGAAATTCGACGGCGCAGCCGGGGTTGTAGGGGCCGCTGAGCTCGTCAGGGCCCTCAATGAAATGGGGATCCGCACCCGGCATCCCCTGGAGATGGTGGTCTTCGCTGCGGAGGAGCCCAATGACTTCGGGATCTCCACCATGGGCAGCCGCGGAATGGCTGGCAAGCTGAAACGCCAAGACCTGGAGGGACGGACCAACCCAAAAGGAGAGGAGCTCCTTTGGGCCTTGGAGAGGGCGGGGGGAGACCCGCAGAGACTCCACGAGGGGGTCCGGCTCCCCGGGGAGATCCTGGCCTTCATCGAAATCCACATCGAGCAGATGCCCTACCTGGAGAGGGCGGGCAAAGACATCGGGGTGGTCAAGGGGGTGACTGGGATCCGCCGCTTGCGGCTCACGGTGCAGGGAGAGGCAGGCCACGGGGGCACCACCCCCATGGATCAACGGCGAGACGCGCTGGTGGCGGCAGCCTCCCTGATCGGAAAGATCGACGCCCTGGCTCGGCGAGAACGGGGAAGGGCCGTGGCCACGGTGGGTCATCTGTCCGTCTATCCCAACCGCGTAAACATCATCCCGTCAGAGGCAGCCCTGGAACTGGAGCTCAGGAGCTTCCATCTGCCCAGCCTACAAAGGATGGAACGGGGTCTCGAGACCGCCATCTCCGATGCCGAGGCCAAAAGGAGCGTGCGTATCAGCAAGGAGGAGACCTATCGAACCGAGCCAGCCATGTTCTCTCCCGCTGTCCGGAAGAGCCTGTTGAGAGCATGCAGGCGCTGCGGGTTCTCCAGCATGGAACTGGTCAGCATGGCCGGACACGATGCCTATCACCTGTCCGCCATCACAGAGGCGGGGATGATCTTTGTCCCAAGCCGGTCCGGGGCCAGCCACTGTCCGCAGGAGTGGACGAGTCCCCAACAGATCCTCAAGGGCATCCGAGTGCTCTTTGAGGCCCTTCTACATCTGGATCAAAGGCTCGAGGTAATGAAATGACCAAGGAAGAGATCAAACAGATCGTGGAGCGGGAGAAGGTGGCCTTCCTCTCCCTCCAGTTCGTCACCGTGGCTGGCGAGATCAAACATGTGCTGGTCCCTGCCAGGGATCTGGAGGACGTCCTGGAGGATGGATGCGGCTTCGACGGATCGTCCGCCGGGTTCGTCCCCGTTCACCAGAGTGATCTGACCCTACGGCCGGATCCGGCCACTTTTCGGATCCTCCCTTGGGGGGAACCTCAACACCGCACGGCGCGTCTCCTATGCGACATCTATGGGGCCGACGGCAACACTCCCTGGCCCACCGATCCCAGGGGCGTCCTGAAGAAGGTGGTCCGCAACATGAAGCGGGAGTTCGGAGAGACCTGGAACCTCTACCTGGCCCCCGAGCTGGAGTTCTATCTCTTGATGCGCGACGAAGGGGGCAGCTACCTCCCCCACGACCAGGCAGGCTACTTCGCCATCCCGCCCGCCGACAGGGGTACCGAGTTTCGCAAGCGCTTGAGCCTGATCCTGGACTCCTTGGGGTTTGTGTGCCAAAAGAACCATCACGAGGTTCCCAAGGGAAAGCACGAGATCAATTTTCGTTTCGGACCCGCCTTAGAGGTGGCCGACGCCACCGTAACGTACAAGCAGGTGGTGAAGTTCTTCGCCTCCCAGGAAGGGCTGGTGGCCTCCTTCATGCCCAAACCCTTCTTCGGCACCTACGGCACGGGCATGCACGTGCATCTGAACCTCAGGGATGAGGCCAGCGGGGAGAATCTATTCCAGGGTGGGGAGGAAGGCCACGGTCTCTCTCCACTGGCCGTGCATTTCATGGCGGGACTGTTGGCCCACGCCCGGGGCTTGGCTGGCATCACCAACCCCTCGGTCAACTCGTACAAGAGGCTGGTGCCTGGGTGGGAGGCCCCTGTATACATCTCGTGGGGACGGTGGAACCGGTCCGCCCTGCTCCGCATACCGGTCTCCCCCCCGACGGCCAGGCGTGTGGAGTTCCGCTGCCCGGACGCCTCCTGCAACCCCTACTTGGCCTTTGCTGCCATGCTCGCAGCAGGCCTGGACGGCATCCGGCGAAGACTTCCGCTGTCCCCTCCGGTGGACGAGAACATTTACGCCATGAGCGAGCATGAACGCGTTGCCAGAGGCATCCAGACGCTGCCCAGGAATCTGGAGGAGGCCTTGGTCTGTCTGGAAGAGGACCAGGTCCTGAGGGAGGCCCTGGGCGAAGAGTTGATCCAAAAATTCCTGGAGATCAAACGGAAGGAGTGGGAGGAATTCAGCGTCATGGTGCATCCCTGGGAGCTGGAACGATATCTGGACGTCTGAGGTGGAGGCCATGGGGAGTTCGGATAAGATCGCCGCAGTAGACGTCTGGGTGGTGGAGGTCCCACTGAGGAAGACATGGCGGATCTCCCTGTACTCGGCCGATGTGCGCTACCACGTGGTGGTTCGGTTGGCCACCGAGGAAGGTCTCGAGGGGTTCGGCGAGGTCTCCCCGGCCGCTGCCTTCATGGGGGAGGACGCACGCATCATCCGCGGGGTCATCGAGACGTTTCTGTCGCCCGTGCTGTTGGGGGCGGACCTTTTTGACTTGGAGTTGATCCACGCCCGCATGGACAGGGCCATCCAGGGCAACGGGGCGGCAAAGGCCGCCGTGGACATCGCCCTGCACGACCTGATGGGGAAACGCCTCGGTGTCCCCGTATACAGGCTCCTGGGCGGGCGTTTCCGCTCCACTGTCCCGCTGACCTGGGTGCTGGGCATTCAGGAAGTGGAAGGAGCCCTGGAGGAGGCTCGACGCTTCGTGGAGATGGGTGTGCGGACCATTAAGTTCAAAATCGGCCAGGATCTGGCCAGGGATCTCAGGATGCTCGAGGCCCTCAGGGACACCTTCGGCGAGGGGATCAACCTCCGCGTGGACGCCAATCAGGGCTACCGGGCCGATCAGGCCGTGAAAGCCCTCCGAGCCATGGAGGCCTTCCATCTGGAGTCGGTGGAACAACCTGTGCCCGCGTGGGATCTGGAGGGAATGCGGGCTGTGGCCGAAGCCCTGGATACCCCCGTGATGGCCGACGAATCGGTCTTCTCTCTGCACGACGCCCACAAGGTAATCGTCATGCGGGCCGCCGATATCCTCAACATCAAAGTGGGCAAGGTGGGGGGACTTCATCCCGCCAGAAAGATCGCGGCCATGGCCCAAGCAGCAGGCATCCCCGTCACCATCGGGTCCAACTTGGAGTTGGGGATTGGTTCCGCGGCCAGCATTCACTTCGGGATCTCCACGGCCAATGTCCTCTATCCCTGTGACCTGCTGCTGGGGCCTGAGCTTCACCACTTTGACCTCATCGATCCCCCCTTCTCCATGGAGGGAGGTGAAGTGGAGCCTCCGGAAGACCCCGGGTTGGGGGTGAAGCTCAACAGCAAGGCTCTGGAGGGGAGCTGGTGAGGGATAGGAAGGAGAGCACCCCGTCCCGAATGGCAGCGGTGTGGGTGCGCTGCGGCCCCGCAGCGCTCGTTCTGTGCGCGGCGTTGGTGCCCCTGGCCGCCCCCAGCATCTCCTCGTATATCTTCTATCTGATGTTCTGGATCACCATGGCCAGCGCTTTCAACATCATCTTCGGGCTGACCGGTTATCTGCCCTTCGGGTACGTGGCATTCTATGGTGTGGGAGCCTATGTGACGGCCGTGATGTGGAGCAGATTGGGAGTTCCGATCCCCCTATCCATTCTGTCTGGGGGAGTGCTGGGGGTGGCCCTCTCGCTGCTGTTCGCTCCTACCCTTCGCATCCGGGGGATCTACTTCGCCATCGTGAACTTCTCCTGTGCCATGGCCCTTCGCATCCTGGTGGCCAATCTCCCCGAGGCGTGGACCGGGGGCAGCCTGGGCATCTCTTTGTCGGCAATCTACAATCCCAATGCCAGTTTCTACACGATGATGGCCCTCATGGTCCTCACCATCTGGACCGTGGGACGAGTGTCCGGCTCCCGGCTCGGAATCGCCCTTCGCTGTATCCGAGAGGACCCGGAGGCCGCCCAGGTCCTGGGGGTCGATGTGGTCCGAAGCCGGCTCAAGGCGTGGATCTTGGCCGCCTTGTTCCCTTCCCTGGCCGGGGGAGTGGAAGCCTGGTACACGGCCATCATCGATCCGGACTCCTCCTTCAACCTGCTCATCACCACTAAGACCATCGTGTACGCCATGTTCGGGGGATTGGGCACGGTGATGGGGCCGGTCATCGGGGCGGTTTCCCTGTACGCCCTAGACGACCTGATCTGGGGCAAGTTCCCCATGTTGAACCTGCTTATCCTGGGCCTTTTGATCGTTCTTCTTGTGCTTTTCCTGCCGCGGGGCATCGTTGGAACAGTGACCAGAAGGCATGCATCCCTCAGGGCGGTGATCCGGTAAGGGGGAGCGACTGGAGAGATTTTATGGCGGAATTGTTGGTTCAGGCGGTGATTTCCGGCGTGCTTCTCGGAATCCTCTACGGCCTGATCGGTATGGGCATGAACATCATCTACGGCGTCATGCGGGTGGTGAACTTCGCCCACGGGGAATTCATGATGTTGGCTGCCTATCTGAGCTTCTGGGCCAGTCACGCCCACGGCATCAATCCCATCCAGAGCCTGCTCCTCACGGTGCCCCTCTTCTTCGGCGTGGGTTTCGTCCTCTACTACCTGCTGGTGCCCAGACTCCTTCAGGCAGAGGACCCGGAGATGGCCTCCTTCTTGACTTTCGTGGGAATCTCACTGGTCCTCACCACCCTGATCCTTCTGGTCTGGGGGGCGGATCCCAGATCGGTGCCCTTTCCGTTCAAGCGGGTGTCAGTCTCGTGGGGAGGCTTCTTCTTCCCCCTTGGCAGGCTGATCAGCGCGGGGTTCTGCGCAGCGGTCATCCTGCTGCTGATCCTCTTTCTGTATAGGACCTACCTGGGCAGGGCTATTCGGGCCATCATCCAGAACAGGGAGGCCGTAGCCATCCTGGGTATCGATCCCCATCGTCTGTCAGCCTTATCCATGGGAATCGGACTCCTGCTGGTGGGGTTGGCCGGAAGCCTCGTGGTGCTGAGCTTCCCGGCCATCACGCCTGTAATGGGGGCCTCGTATACTCTGGTGGCCTTCGTGGTGATCGTGCTGGGGGGCCTGGGGAACCCCTTGGGTGCCCTGGTGGGAGGACTTGTCTTTGGACTGGCCGAAAACCTGGGAGCCGTGTTCTTCCCGGCCGCCCTGGCGCCGGTGATCGCCTTCCTCATCCTCATCATCATGATCTTCTGGAGGCCCCAAGGAATCCTGGGGCGACCCTAGAGGGGGTTCATGAGAGGAAACTCCGTGATCCTTGAGGTCAAGGACATTAGCAAGCACTTCGGCGGGCTTACCGCAGTGAACCGTCTCTCTTTCGAGGTGCAGGAAGGCACGGTGTTCGGGATCATCGGGCCCAACGGTTCCGGCAAGACCACCTCCCTCAATTGCATCAACGGGCTTTTCAGACCCGATGAGGGAAGGATCTTCTTCCGAGGGCGGGAGATTCAGGGGCTGCCCCCCCACCAGGTCGCCAAGATAGGAATCGGTCGGACCTTCCAGGTGCCCAAGATCTTCAAGAGGATTAGCGTGATGGAGAACCTACTGGCCCCAGTGCTCTCCTCCCCCCGCACGGACCAAGAGCTGAAGGCCAAGGCCCGCGAGCACCTCCACTCGGTGGGGATGCTGGAGATGGAGGACCGGCTGGGAGAGGAGCTCTCGGGCGGCCAGCAAAAGCTCCTTGAGCTCGTGCGGATCCTCATGTTCGACCCGCAGATTCTGCTGCTCGATGAGCCCTTCGCCGGCGTCCATCCCACCCTCAAGACCCTTTTCTACAAGAAGATCCACGAGCTGAGGAAGCAGGGGAAGACCTTCATCCTGGTGAGTCACGACCTTACCTCTGTCTACGCCCTGTGTCAGCAAATCATTGTGCTGGATCAGGGGGAGAAGATCGCTCAGGGAAGGCCGGAGGAGATCAAGCGCAACGAACGGGTCATCGAGGCCTATCTTGGACGTTGAAGCATGACTATCGTCGCTGCCAGAGAGATCGAGGTCTCCTATTACGGGGATATCCTGGTGCTCCAGGGGGTCTCCGTGGAGGTGGAGGAGGGAAAGATCACCATCGTCATCGGTCCCAATGGGGCGGGCAAGTCCACCCTGCTGAAGACCCTCTACGGGCTGCTGACGCCGCGTCGGGGAAGGATCCTATACCGCGGAGAGGATATCACCGGCATGAAGGTCCACCACTTCCTCTCCAAGGGCCTGGCCTACGTGCCACAGGCGCGAAGTATCTTCCCCGAGCTCACGGTTCGAGAGAACCTACTGTTGGGCTGTTGGATCATGAGGAGGGATGGGAAGGCCGTCCAGGAGGCCCTGGAGTACGTGTTCAGCTTTTTCCCCATGCTGAGGGAAAAACAGAGGGCCAAGGCCGGAACCCTCAGCGGGGGACAGCAGAAAATCCTGGAGGTGGCTAGGGGGTTGCTGACGCACCCCGAGGTCTTTCTGCTGGACGAGCCCACAGCCACCTTGGCCCCCATCGTGGCCAAGGAGATCTACGCGTTTCTAGAGAATCTACGGGCCCACAAGACCACGGTGGTCCTGGTGGACCAGAACGTCAAGCAGGCCTTTGAGATCTCGGACTATGTGTACATCCTGGAGCTGGGGAGAAATCGCGCCCAGGGTCCCAAGGCCATGTTCCAGGGGAAGCTCCGAGAGGTGATCCAGGATTGGCTCGATTACGAGATCCCGGGTGGTTGATGGCGCGTGCGAGCCGGGGGGCTTCGACTCAGCGGGGCAGGAAGAGGCCTCCTGGCATAGGTGATTCTCTCTTAGGAAAAGGAGGTTGAGTCATGAGAAAGGCATTGGTAATCAGCGCGTTGGTCCTTTTCTTGACCGCTTTCTTGGCATTTGAAGGACCGGGCTGGGCTGGAGAACCCATCAAGATCGGCCTCACCATATCCACCACGGGCAAGTATACCTTCGCGTCCTCCCAGGGATTCAAGGGAGTCCGGATCTGGGCGGACCTGGTCAACGAGCGGGGCGGCATTCCTGTCGGCAATGTGAAAAGGCCGGTCAAGCTCATCTACTACGACGACAGGAGCGACAAGGAGACGGTGGTCCGCCTTTACGAGAAGCTCATCAACGAGGACAAGGTGGACCTCTGCTTCGCTCCCTTCGGGTCCACCCTCACGGGGGCGGCCGCCGCCATTACCGAGAAGCATAAAAAGATGTTGATCATCTGGTCCGCGGCCTCAGACGCCATTTACGCCCAAGGGTACAAGTACATCGTCTCGGCCACCGAGACACCGGTCTCCTTGATGCCCAAACCCGAGATCGAACACATGAAGACCCTGGGGATCCAGAAGATCGCCATCGTCTACGTGGACGAGCCCTTCCCNGCCGGGTTGGCCAAATACGCCCGGAAACTGGCAGAGGAACGGGGCATGAAGGTGGTGCTCTACGAGAAATACTCTGCTGGGACCAAGGATTTCACCATCCTCCTCCAGAAGGTAAAACGCTCTGCTCCGGATGCCTTCTATGCCTCGGCCTACATGGACGATCAGAAAATGATGATCCGTCAGATGAAGGAAGCCAACATCATGTTCCCNTACGTGTACATGGTCTACTCCGGGATGCCCCAGTGGAAGGACCTCGGTCCCGATGGGTGGTACATCTTCGGTCACACTCTCTACCACAAGCAGCTCAACTGGAAGGTCAACGCGGGCCTGACCCGCGTCGAGTTCGAGAAGGTCTTCAACAAGAAGTTTCCCAAGGCGGAGAACCCCCCGGATTTCCAGACTTCCTTGGCCTACGGGGCGGGGGTGATCTTGGAGGAAATGATCAAGAAGGCCGGCTCCACAGACGCAGCCGCCCTGAAGGCGGCCGCCTTAGAGCTCTCCGGGAAGATCACCGTCATGACTGGGCCCTATGAGATCGACGAGACAGGAAAGCAACTCCAGATGCCCTTCATCGTCACCCAGGTGCAGCCCACCCAGGAATACCGTCTGGAGCTCCTCTATCCAGAGGAGGTGGCCACGGGCAAGGTGATCTTTCCCATTCCCCCTTGGGACAAACGATAGCCGGTGTGTGAAAGGGGGCGCGGCGGGGGCCCGCCCCCTTTTTTCGTTCTCTCTCGTACTTCGTCGATGGCAGAACATCTAAAAACGGGTGGAAGCCCCCGGGAGATGGTCCACCAAGACCTTCTTTCTGACCGAGGACCAAATCGAAGAATCGCCAGGCCTCCGAAGGCCACCTCTATGTCCACCTCCGTCCTCTCCGCGAGAACCTCAGCACCACCACACCCTGGATCTTTTCCACGAGTCACCGGTGGACCTTTAGGACCCCCTCCGCTCCCAATGCAGGAACCAGCCGCATCTTAGCCCTCCCGGCCTCGAGATACCGAAAAAGACAATCAACCGCAGAAGGACGTGCCGTCCCTCCGGAACTCACTCCAGCCCTCCCCAATCCAGCATCCAAAAGAGCTTCCCCTCCGGCCGGAGGAGAGAGGCCGGCGGGGCTCCCTCCTCCTCTCCGGAAGAGCGAAGCAGCCGATTCCAAATCTCCCCTTTGCCCGATCCCGAGACGAGCACCAGGATCAGGCGCGCCCTCTGGATGATGGGAAGAGTCAAGGTGATGCGAGGAACCCGAGGCTCCCCCCGCGGCTCGTTCACGGAAGTCACCCAACGGCGCCTTTCCTGAAGCGCACTATCCCCCGGGAAGAGCGAGGCGATGTGCCCGTCCCTCCCCAAGCCCAGCAGGAGGCAGTCGAAGGCGGGCACATCCCCCCGGGCATCCAGGGTGCGACGCAAGGTCTCCTCATAGGCTGCAGCCGCTGCCTCAGGCTCAGGGAGATCCGTGGGGATGGGGTGGATCTGGGATGGAGGGATCGGCACAGAGTCGATCCACGTCCGCTGGGCCGTCCCGTAGTTGCTCTCGGGATGGTCCCATGGAACCCATCTTTCGTCCCCCCAATAAAGGTGCGTGTCTTCCCAGGGCATCCTCTCCACCCACGGGGAGGAGGCCATGCACTCGTAGAGGCGGAGGGGAGTGCTTCCTCCGGCAAGGACCCAATGGAAGGCCCCCCGCTGTTGAACACACCTGTGGGCCCATTGGACGATGATCTCGGCGGCGGCTCCACTGAGCTTCTCCAGGCTCGAGAATCCCTTGACGTTCCCTCTCATTGGTCTTCGTCCCCCTGTATAGGACCCACCTATGGAAATCCTCCTCTATGGGAATGAGGACCCCCCCGAAGGAGCAGGTCCGTCCATCTGCTGGCCTCCTTCGGACCCCAGCTCCCCGCCTCGTAGAAATGGAGCTGCCGCCCCCGGTCCGGACAGGTCTCGCACGCCTCCAGAATGGGGGTCAGAAAACTCCAGCAGGCCTCCACCCCATCCTCCCTCCAGAAGAGCATCCGATCTCCTTGCATGCAATCGATCAAGGCCTTCTCGTAGGCATCGAGTCTGGGACCCTGGTATCCGCCGTAGTAGGGAAAATCCATGGTCACCGTCCGCAGACATATCCGGGTTCCGGGAGTTTTAGCCTGGAAGGTGAGAGTAATCCTCTCCTCGGGATAGATCCCCAAGGTCAATCGATTGGCCAGGACCCCCTCGCCGAGGATATGGCGGAACATGGAGTGAGGCACCTCCTTAAACTGGATGACGATCTCCGTGATCTTCTGAGCCAACCTCTTCCCGGAGACGAGATAGAAGGGCACTCCTTTCCATCGCCAGTTGTCCACGAAGACCCGCATAAAGGCATAGGTGGGCGTCAGGGAGTCCCGAGCCACGCCCGGCTCCTCCCGGTATGCAGGAACCCGCTGCCCCTCCACCACGCCCGTTCCATACTGACCCAGGATGAGGTTCTCCTCGGTCCGGGCCTCCTCCCAGGGCTTGAGGGCCTGGAAGACCTTCACCTTCTCGTCCCGCACACGATCGGCTTCAAAGAGGGAAGGAGGTTCCATGGCCACCAAGGCCAGCAGTTGCATCATATGGTTCTGGAACATATCTCGAAGGATCCCCACCTCGTCGTAGTATCCTGCCCGATGTTCTACTCCCAAGGTCTCGGTGGCCAGAAGCCCNACGTAATCGATGTAGTTCCGGTTCCACAGGGGCTCGAATATGGCATTGGCGAACCGAAGGACNAGGACGTTCTGCACCGTCTCCTTGGCCAGGTAATGATCGATGCGGTAGACCTGGTGCTCCCGGAACCACGCCCGGATGGCAGCATCCAAGGCCGAGGCCGTCTTCAGGTCCTTCCCGAAGGGCTTCTCCACAACCAGTCGGGGCCACCCCGCACCAGGGGTAGGCTCATGGGCCAGGCCCGAACGCCCCAGAGATGCACAGATCGTGGCGTAGAGCATGGGAGGAAGGGCTAGATAAAAGATATACCTCCCCTCCCCCTCCAACCTTCCGGGGTGGAGGTCACGCAAGAGACGGCCCAGTGAACGGAAGCCTTCGGGGGCACCGTAGTCTAAATGGTGGTAATGGAGAAGGCGTGCGAAGTCCCCCCACTCCGTGTCGGAAAAGCCAGCCTGCGACCGCACCGCCTCCTCCATGGCCGAACGAAAGTCGCGGGTGGCCCAAGGCGTGCGCCCGCAGCCCACCACGTGAAAAGGATCGGGCAGGAGCCTGTGGAGGTGNAGGTTGAAGAGGGCCGGAACCAGCTTTCGGGCCGTCAGGTCCCCCGTGGCCCCGAAGATGACCAGGGTACAGGGTTCCAGCTCCCTATCCAGAAGACACGCGGGGGCATCCTCTGGGGCGATGTAAAGCTGCGGAGTCATCCCCCTCCCCGATCCATCCATGGAGTCCTCCCTGGCCGAGGTCGTCATCCCGATCGTCTCACCGCATGTCCTCCGAATTCCCTCCGCAGAGCGGCCAGGACTCGATCCGCGAAGGTGTCCTCCTGGCGGGACCGGAAGCGCTGAAAGAGAGAGGCAGCGATAACGGGCGCAGGGACTGCCCGTTCCACGGCCTCCTGGACCGTCCAACGTCCCTCGCCCGAATCCTCCACGTAGCCCCGGATCTCGGATAGTTCTGGATCGCGCTGGAAGGCCCCCTCGAGNAACTCCAAGAGCCAGGATCGAATGACGCTCCCATGGTTCCAAAGCCGAGCCACGCGAGCGAAATCGAGGTGCGGACGGTAGTCGGAGGCCTCAAGGAGGGCGAACCCCTCGGCATAGGCCTGCATCATGCCGTACTCGATACCGTTGTGAATCATCTTCACATAGTGCCCCGCCCCCGTGGGACCGCAGTAGAGATAGCCGTCCTGGAGGGCCAAGGTCTCAAAGAGAGGACGCAACCGATCGAAGATCTCCCGATCTCCCCCGATCATGAGGCAGTAGCCTACGTGTAACCCCCAGATACCGCCGCTGACCCCCGCATCCAGATAGTGAATCCCTTTGTGGGAGAGGGCTTCTGCCCGGCGCAGGTCGTCCTTGTAGTATGAGTTGCCCCCATCCACCACCACATCACCGGCATCGAGAAAGGGGGTCAATTCCTCGATATGTTCGTCCACCACCCTCCCTGCGGGGAGCATCAACCAGACTACCCGGGGAGGGTCCAGTTGAGCCGCGAGTTCTCGAAGCCCGTAGGCGGCCTGAGCCCCTTCCTTGGCGATCCGCTCGGTCTTCTCCGGGCTGCGGTTGTAGGCCACCACCATGTGTCCCCCTCGAAGGAGCCTCCGCGCCATGTTCATCCCCATGCGACCCAGTCCCACCATGGCTACCTGCATCCCATCACCTCCCGATCTGCCCCTCAGAACGGTCTCACCCTCCGTTCAGGGACCAATGCGAACAGTCCCCTCTCCTCCAAGACCCGTCTGCCCACCTCGGCCCGTCCCCTTGCGGAGGAGGACCATCTTTGCCCGTTTATGGATCCGTATCACTCTCCTTCTTCTTAGGACGATCTGGATCAGCCTACCAGGCATCCTCTAGGGCTTCCACCTTGCGAAGACGCCTCTTATAGCGTTCCTCCTCCCGGAACCGTCCCTGGAGAAAGGCTTGGACCAACTCCTTGGCCAGCTCCCGGCCAATGACTCGAGACCCCAGGCAGAGAACGTTCATATCATCGTGCTCGACACCCTGACGGGCCGAATAGGTATCATGGCAGACGGATGCTCGGATCCCCCTCATCTTGTTGGCCGCGATGCAGGAGCCCACCCCGCTTCCACAGATCAGAACGCCTCGCTCGGCCCTCCCCTCGCGAAGCGCCCTTCCTACACGAGCGGCTGCATCCGGATAGTCCAGAGGGATCCCCTCTTCCGGATCGAGGTCCAGGACTTGGTGGCCCCACTCTTCCAGGACTCGGATGAGTAGTCGTTTCAACTCCATTCCCGCATGATCGGAGGCCAGAGCAACGCGCATCTCCTCTCCTCCATGGAGCAGATTATTGAGTCAGATACTGGATCAGGGGGCCCGGGTCAACCCCCCAGTGCACACCCACCCCTCTNGCCGTAATGGAGACNATGGTTGGCACCCTCGAACACTGAGGGCGGCCACAAATGTCTCCTGGACCATCTCCTCGATCGCTGANCAGTCCCCACCCTTTAGCACAAGGGCATACCGAAAGAGGTAGTCCCCGTGCTCGTCAATCCACTCCTCCGGATCCAGCTCCGCCCCCTCGAAAGTTGTTCTTTTGGGGCAAAGATAGACAATCTGTGAGGTCGCGTCAAATTTCCCTCGACAGCACGGATCCCGGAGAGACGCCACCTCCCTCACTAGGCACCAGCGATTCAGCGATGTAGAATGCATCTTCGTCTGTCCGAGAGGTCCCGGGAGACAGGAAATTGTATCGGAAAATCTATCAAGCGGACGGTCTGCTTTTGCTGACCGCTTTTATCTGGGGAAGCGCCTTTGTGGCCCAGAGGGTGGGCATGAGCCACGTAGGGCCGTTGACTTTCAACGGCATCCGATTTGCGCTGGGGGCCCTGGTCCTGAGTCCCCTAGCCCGGCGGGTGACGGACCCGGTTCGGTCCTTCCAAAGGATCCCCCAAGGAATGCACGGTCGGCCCTTCCTGGGAGGGGGATGCTTGGCAGGCGGGGTCCTTTTCATGGCGGCCACGCTCCAGCAGGTGGGACTGGTCTACACCACGGCGGGCAAAGCGGGTTTCATCACCGGCCTCTACGTGATCATCGTCCCCTTGATGGGGCTCCTGCTGGGGCAGAGGCTGGGATGGGGTGGATGGGTCGGTGCCATCCTTGCCGCATGGGGTCTCTATCTCCTCAGCGTCACCGAGTCCCTCACCTTCGCCCCGGGCGACCTCTGGGTCCTGGGGGGAGCCTTCTTCTGGGCAGTGCACTTCCATATCCTGGGATGGCTCTCGCCACGCCTCAACGGCATCCGGCTGGCCCGCTCTCAATTCGTCACCTGCGCCTTCCTGAGTCTGGCCGGGGCCATCCTCACCGAGGAGATCACCCCGAGCGGCCTCCAGGGAGCAGCCGTCCCCATTCTCTACGGCGGGGTCCTCTCCGTGGGGGTGGCTTACACCCTTCAGGTCGTGGCCCAACGCCACACCCCGCCCGCTCATGCGGCCATCATCCTGAGCCTCGAGGCGGTCTTCGCCGCCCTCGCCGGTTGGGTGGTCCTGGAGGAAGTCCTCGCCCTTCGAAGCCTGATCGGCTGCGGCCTCATGCTGGTCGGAATGCTTCTGGCACAGCTCAAGGGACGGCCCAGGGTCCGAACTGCCCCCATACGGGATAAGGAGGCCTAACCATCCGGGCCTCCGCCTCATAAGAAGGGTCCCTTTTAACCACACGCTTTGATCCAGAAGGAATTTTCGGTATCCTCACGTTCAGGACCGACGGGGCATGGGTTCCATGTGCCCGTCCGCGGGCAAAACGCTTTCACCTGGAGCATGCCATGGACCACGAGACCTTTCGCCGATACGGGCATGAACTGATCGACTGGGTTGCCGACTACATGCGCAACGTGGAGACCTATCCCGTCCTCTCCAGGGTCTCCCCTGGGGAGATCCGCGACCGCGTTCCCCCCTCCCCTCCCGAGGAAGGAGAGACCATGGAGGCCGTGATAGAGGATTTCCGCAGGATTATCCTCCCTGGCATCACCCACTGGAATCACCCCAGGTTCTTCGCCTACTTTCCGGCCAACCACAGCGGCCCCTCCATCCTGGCCGAGCTGCTCTCCGCGGCCCTGGGAATCAACGCCATGCTCTGGCAGACCTCGCCTGCAGCCACAGAGCTGGAGGAACGAGTCATGGACTGGCTCCGCCAGATGTTGGGGCTCCCCGGGGAGTTCCGCGGAGTGATTCAGGACACCGCTTCCACCGCCACCCTCTGCGCATTGATTTGCGCTCGGGAGAGGTCATCGGGATTCCGCATCAACGAGAAGGGCTTCATGGGAGGGGTTATGGATGGAGCCCTTCGGATCTATACCTCCGGCGAGGCCCATTCATCAGTGGAGAAGGACGCCCGGATCGCCGGCTTCGGCTCCCAAAACGTGGTCAAAGTGGACGTGGACGCGGCCTTCGCCATGGTCCCCGAAGACCTGGAGAAGCGGATCCTCGCCGACAGGAACAGCGGCCTGATCCCTTGTTGCGTGGTGGCCACGGTGGGGACCACCTCCTCCACGGCACTGGATCCCCTGCGGCCCATAGGGGAGATCGCCCGTCGTTATGGACTCTGGCTACATGTGGATGCGGCCCTGGCCGGAAGTGCAGCCATCCTCCCCGAAAAGCGATGGATCCTGGATGGGATCGAGCTCGTGGACTCCTTCGTCTTCAACCCCCACAAGTGGCTCTTCACCAACTTCGACTGCTCGGCCTTCTTCGTTCGAGACCCCGAGGCCCTTACCAGGACACTCTCCATCCTTCCCGAGTACCTCAAGACCGATCTGGACCGGCAGGTTACCAACTTCCGGGATTGGGGGATCCAGCTCGGCCGCCGATTCCGAGCCCTGAAGCTCTGGTTCGTGATCCGTTCGTATGGTGTGGAGGGCCTGCGAACAAAACTCAGGGATCACCTGAGATGGGCCCAGGAGTTCAAGGAATGGGTTGAGAAGGACCCAGACTTCGAGATCCTGGCCCCGGTGCCCCTCAATACCGTATGCTTTCGGTTCAATCCCTGGGGAGAGGGAGCTTCGGCAGAGGATCTGGAGCGTCTCAACAAGGCCGTCCTGGACGAGGTCAACCGATCGGGCCGGATCTTCATCACCCACACGAAACTCAAGGGGGACTTCTCTCTGCGCCTCTGTGTGGGCCAGACCCAGACCCAAAGGCACCACGTTCGGGAGGCATGGGAGGCCCTCTGCGAAACCCGGACCGTCAAGAAACATCGAAAGGGGTGAACATGTGAGGCGAGATCCACTGATGGGGCCGGTCAGAAGGGCTCAGGCCCCGTCTACCGCAAAGAGACCTCCACCCGGAACCCCAGCCCGAACCGGTTGTCCATGTAGAGCGTCCTTTCCGGAACAAATCGGTAGAGGCGGCTTCGGAACCTCTTTTGGAAGCCCTCCAGGTCCGAGGATTCACTCCCCAGCAGGTCCCAGACGAAGGGGAAGCGCCGAAGATAGGCCCCCATGACCTCCAGGGCCTCGGGCCCGATGCCGAGGACTTCCACCCTTCCCTCCATTTGGAGCCCTCGGATCTCCCGCCAGCCTTCTCCATCCTCGTATAAGGAGGCCGCCGCTCGTCCTGCCTCCAAGGCTTCTCGGACATGACGTGAGGTGGGATCGCTGAAGAAGTGGAAGGCCCCGGAGCGGAAGACATAGTAGAGGGGCGCCGCCCAGGCCTCTCCAGACCGACAGGTAGCCAGGGTGAAGGTGCTCTGGCTCTGGATCAACTCCTCGGTCAGTGCCCGAATTCTCTCCGGAGGAGGTCCTTGTCCATGGACCTTTCCCATCTCGCCCCCAGCTTCGCCTCTCGTCGGGCGGAATTCGAAGTCCATCGAACGCTTATGGGACCCCGCGGACTTCAGATCCTTTCGCCCCAGACTCTTACGGCTTCGGCTCCAAGGCCTGAATGTGTCAACCCCGGGCCCTGTGCCGCACGCCTTGCGCCCTGTGCCCTTCTAACACGTGAGGTGAAAGGCCCCCGCCACCTCCTCTCCGTCCCGGAGCAAGGCATTGAAGGTCCGGACAGCTTCTGCAGTGGGCTCCACCACGACCTCGATCCCCGCGGACCGTAGGACCTGAAGCAGGTCCTCGCTCACCCGGACCATCCCGGAGGACCCGGTCCCCAACACTAACACCCGGGGCCGGGCTTCGATGACATCCTGCAGATCCTCCACATCCATCCGATGTCCGCTACGGCGACGCCAATACGGCTTGACCTGGCCCTGGAGGATCTTCAAGTCCTCGGAATAGGCGCGTCCCTGCACTACCATCCGCCCGAAAGAGTAGGCCTGGATCATGGGCTTCCCCTCTCCCAAGGGGCCTCCTCCCTCACCTCTTCTCCCCCTGAGCCACCACCTCTCGGAGGTAGGGCAGGATCTCCCGGCGACAGATCCCATCCCAGACGTAATGACGCATAACCTTCCGGAACATCTTGTGTGTGTTGGTGCGGGAAAGATATTCCATGATCCTCCCGGCCGTGAAGAGCGGAGGGTCCTCCAGCCGGAAGAAGCACACGTCTGTGCCGATCTCCTGAAACGGAGGGATCTCGGAGCATGCGATGGGAAGCTTGATCATGCCAGCCTCCAGAAGGGGCAGACCGAACCCCTCGTCCTTGCTGGTCATCAGCAGGAGATCGGCCATCAGGTAGAGGTCCCGGATGAAGATCCGATCCGGGACGAGTCGTGATCCGTCGGCGTATGTATACTCCGCCAAAATAGTGATGTTCTCCTGGAGACCCAGCTCATGGATCCAGTATTTAAGCCTCCGATAGTAGGCGGTGGCCCGCCTCTCGTGGGGATCATAGGCCCCGGTGAGCATGAAGAGGACATTGTATCCCAGGCTCTTGATCCCATAGGTGATATGGATGGAGAGCTCCAGGTTCTTCCGCGGAGTGATACGCGAGGGCTGGACGATGACGAGATCCCGATCGAAGAGCCGAAGTTCCTCGGCCAAGCGTACGGACTTGGGGTCCAAGTAGAAAAACCCGATGGGATTGATCCCGTTGGGGATCACTCGCCAGCCGAAATCCCCCAGACGCGAGCAGAGTTCCTCCCTCCTGGATTCCGAGATGGTGATGTAATGGATCCGGGGATGCCATCTTTTGAGAACATTCCAGGGGAACGCGTCCAAATGCCCGGGGTAGTCCGGCCGGAGATAGGGAGAATCGTGGGTCCAACTCACCACCGGGGGGACCGTCGGGTCCATGGCCAATCGACGGAGGGCCAGGGTCAAGGGGAGGTTGAAGGGCATCTGCAGGACATTGTGCGCCAGGATCACATCAACGCCCGCCGCCCAGTCCCTCAGGATCTCGTAGATCTCCCCAGTGAGCCTCCGAACCTGTGAGGGGTCCCCCTCCCGGCAGGCGGAGTGGGCCTTCAATACCCTCGGGTTCCGAGAGCCGAGCAAGGGTTCGATCCTCACAGGGAAATCCCCGGTGTAGACCTCTCCCATTCCGGCTATTACGGATATGAAGTGACCTAGCCGATGGAGGACCGAGGCATGCTGACTGACGATCTCCTCCACCCCTCCCACAAGTGGAGGACAGGAGTAATGCAGGATCCCGATCCGCATGGGACGCTCCATTGAGTCCATCCTTGTCCGCTCCTCGGCCTCTCCTTCCAATTGGGGGTTCCTCCCTGCTAGGCTCTCCGATCCCGTTTGACCCCAGGAATCCCCCGGGATGAGACGCCTCTATTCGAAGGACTCGATCAGGGGAAGGAGCTTCCTCTCCAACACCTCATAGGAGAGGTGTTCTTTCCCGATACAATAGTTATGCTCCACCGCTTTCTGGAGATGGTCCGGTTCCATATACCTCTGGATCCTCTCCACGGTATCCCGAGTCACGAAGGCATCGAAGGCGATGACATCAAACCCGAGCGGTTCGATGTCCTCAATGAAGATGGAGTAGCGGTTGACCACAATGGGCTTCTGGAAATAGATGGCCTCCACGAAGGCGTTTCCGAACCCCTCGTACCCCGATGGATAGGTAACCAGATCAGAGGCCAGATAAGCGTCGTCCATGGTGTATCGACATTGATGATTCGCCCCGAAACAATGGCTCGAGCCCACGCGGTCACCGATGAGGAGGAGCTCCACGTTGAGCCGGTCCGCGTATTCCATGACCCGGCTCACGTATAGATCCCCCTCGTCGTCCGCCTTGTGGGAGATGACCAGCCGAGGCCTTTCAGGGATCAGGAGNCTCACGAGCTCGACGGCCCGTTCGATCCACTTTCGCGCAACAATGCGGGTGGGCTGAAGCACGAAGAGTTCATCCGGGCCGAAGCCGAGCTCTTCCCGTAAGGCCTTGCCCCCGTCGGCCGGGTCAGGAGGGTTGGCGAAGTCGAAGACATTGGGGATGATCACGTTGCTCAGTCCTCTTCGGTAGCTCAGCTGTCGGGAGGCCGCCTTGTTGATGGTCACGTGGCGGATATGGGGAAGCTTGGGCGGAAAGGCCCAGTGGATGTAATCCTCCACCGAGGAAATNAGAAAGCGGTCGCGCTCCCANCGGAAATCGTGGTGATGGGCGATGGTGGGGATCCCCGTCTCCGCAATGAATTCAGTGATGGCAAGCCCCAAAGGGATGTTCATGGGGATAGCCAGGGCGTTCTCCGGGATCAAGAGGTCCAGGTGGAAGGTCTGCATAAACTCATAGAGTCGCCCCTTCAGGAAATCGCGGAGTTCATGAATGCGTCGGCTCAGGGCAGGGCTTCGGGTCGCGGTCCCGAAACAGCCCTCCTGCACCTCCTTGATTTCGGGATGAGCAAAGTGCGCCTTTGGCTCCAGAAACGACCGATCCTCGGGGGTGTCGAGCTCTCCTGCGAAAAAGAAGCAACCATGGCCGTTTCGCTCCAGCACCTGATACCACTTGTAGGTCTCCAAGGATACCCCGTCGGTGCCCGCGATCCGCGTCGATACGAACCCGATGCGTCTTCCCATGTTCTCTCCCTCTGCGGATATTCCNTATGAAAACCTACGACGCCCTACTCCAGGCCATGGATATTTATATTACTCTTATCACGTCCCTGGGATGGGGAAAAGAGGCCCAATGCCCCACGCCAGTTCTGAACCAACAGGAGCGGGCATCTCCAGAGGACCCCCATCTCCCTTGGTGGACTCCCATGTGCGGGCTTTCTTTTTTCCTTAGGATCTGGTAACAAACGCTGGGCAATGGAGGAAGACATGAGGATCTGGGGCATCAGTGACCTGCACCTGGGGTTCTCCACGGGAAAATGGATGGATCCCTTCGGCGAGCACTGGAAGGACCATCACCTCAAGGTGGCCGCCTCCTGGTGCGAGCGGGTCTCTCCGCAGGACATCGTCCTCATGCCCGGGGACTTCTCATGGGCCATGAAGCCCGAGGAGGCTGTCAAGGACCTCCGATGGCTCGCGAGGCTTCCGGGCCGGAAGGTCCTCATCAAGGGCAACCACGATTACTGGTGGCCCAAGACCCGGGCCAAGGCGGAGCACATCCTCCCGGAGGGGGTCTTCCTTCTCAAAAAGACGGCCCTGGTGCTGGACGGGGTGGCCGTGGTGGGAGTGCGCGGGTGCCCCGTTGCCCGGAACCAAGGGGGCGAGTGGACGTGCCTGGAAGGCGACCTGGATAAGGAGATCCGAGAATTCCGCCTCTCCATCGAGGACCTGAGGCAAAAAGGCCCGATCCATCGGCCCCCACTGGCCCTATTCCACTATCCCCCTTTTCCGCCCGGTGGGAGGGAGAGCCCGTTCGTCCGCATGGCCGAGGAGGCCGGTTGCCACATTGCCCTCTACGGCCATCTCCATACCGTGGAGGACTGGGGCCGGCACTTTCAGGGAGAGCACAACGGGATCACGTATCGCCTCGTCAGCTGCGACCACCTCAACTTCGAGCCCCTGCTCATCGAGCAGATATAGCTTCTATCCGTCTTCGGTCAAGCCGAAGACGGGCACAACACCAAGGGGCCTGAGCCATGCAGAGAGACTTCCATTTTTATGCGGTCTATGTCCTCTGTCGATGCTGCGGGATGCCCCCGGAGAACGCCGAGACCGTGGCGTATGCCTCCCAACACACCGACGACGCCAAGTACGGCCATGCCCTGGAATTCGCGAACGGAGGTCGTTTCCACCAGGTCCTCACAGCCCATCGGTTCATCCACCCGGAGGTCTTCTCCCTCCAGACCCAGTACGAGATCCTCGTCCCCTTCCATTTCGTTCCGGGGGTCGAGGGTGACCGGTTCCAGGAACGCATGATCTGTCGGGCGGACGGCTCGGTGGCGCGCACCACCCTGAGGGCGGCTGCGGAGCTGGAGGACAAACCCTATCAGCTCCATCGGCTGGGCATCGCTCTCCATGCCTACGCCGACACGTGGTCGCATCAGGACTTCTCGGGACTGCAAAGTGATCTCAACGACGTGGAGGAAATCCACGTGGTCAACGAAGACAAGGCCGGAATCGTCAGGCTCTTTAAGAATTTCTATCGGGACATTGCAGCGGCCCTCATCCCCCAGCTGGGCCACGCCGAAGCGGCCACCCTGCCGGACGAGCCCTTCAGGGAATGGAGGTTCGAGCTCGCGAACCAGGCGAGGTCCCTCCACCGAAAGAACTGGGTCATCTGCCTTCAGGCCTGCCGCTCCATGTACCGGGAGCTCCGCATCTTTCTCAAAAGGAACCCCCGTTACTGCACCGAGGAGACGTTCCCCTGGGGCGGGGTCCGCCCGGTAATGGCCCGACTCTTCAAGCACAGAGGAGATCTCGATGAGCGCTGCAGCAACTGGATGGAGGCCGTCAACGACTCTGCCTTCGGGTTCCCCTGCAGGGAGGAGGAGCGGGATCTCCTGTACCACGATCGAAAGTGGTTTCGGGAGGCGGTGGAGGTGGAGGCCACCCCGGAGGGGGAGCGGTACACGAGGAGGCCCGATTTTCATCGGAGCCATTGGAAACTCTTTCACGACGCCGCCGATTCCCACCGTTTCCTGGTCCTCAAAGAGCTTCTCCCTCAACACGGGATAATATGCGCCTGACACAGCTTTCCCGTTTCCGGTCAAGCTGGTTTTGTGTAGGAGGTTCCACATGAAGGAGCGGAGTTTCGGGCCGGTGAGGTGGATCCCTGGGACCAATGGAGGGAAGTACCCCTTCTGCCACTCCATCTATGTGGAAGGGGCTGGAGTCCTCATTGATCCAGCATCGGACAGGGACCGCCTGAAGCGGCTCCGCCAGGAGGAAGACGTACGGGAGGTCTGGCTGAGTCACTGGCACGAGGACCATATCATGCACCTGGATCTCTTCGACGACCTCCCCCTTCGCATCTCAGAGGCCGATGCACCTCCTTTGGCGGGTCTGGAAGCCTTTCTGGATGCCTATGGCATGCCCGAGGGGGATGAGCGCGAGCACTGGCGCAAGCTCATGTTGGAGCAGTTTCACTTCCGGCCGAGGAGGCCCCGGGGAATTCTGGAAGGGGGAGACCGAGTGGACTTGGGGACCGTCACGGTGGAGTTAATTCCTACGCCAGGCCACACTCCCGGCCACATGGCCTTCTTTTTCGTGGAACCAAGGGTGCTCTTCCTGGGGGACTACGATCTTACCTCCTTCGGGCCCTGGTACGGGGACAGGGACTCGAGGATCCCCGACGTGATCACCTCAGTGGAGGCCTTACGAAAAGTCCCGGCCAAGGTCTGGATCGCGGGCCACGGGAGAGGTCTCTTCGAGGAGGATCCCAAAGGGCTTTGGGACCGCTACTTGGAGGTGGTCCACACCAGGGAGAGAAAGCTGCTCGAACTGCTGGCCCAAAGGCCTCGGACCATGGAGGAGATCATCGAGGCCTGGATCGTGTATGGACGTCCCCGGGAGCCAAAAGCCTTCTTCGCCTTCGGCGAGCGGGCCATCATGGGGAAGCATCTGGAGGACCTTATGGAAAGGGGAAGGGTCGTCCGGGAAGGAAATAGGTTCGTGCTTCTCTAACCCCTACAACAGGGTCCCTTGGATCCTCTGGTGACCCTGGGGGAAAAAACAGAAAAAAATTGGGCCNTTTTGGTTGACACGAAGTGGACGATCCCTTATCCTGAGAACACGTTGTGAATTGCCTTTCGGAATTTGAGCCCTCCATCGCCACGCCCTCCTCTTTGGACAGGCTCTCTCCAAAAGGTCATCATCACAGCGAAAACTGTAATAGAAGAAAGGTGAAAAGAAGATGGAAGGACGAGTAAAGTGGTTCAATGAAAGAAAGGGTTATGGGTTTATTCAGAAGGACGATGGCGGAGACCTCTTCGTCCACTTCAGCGGAATCGCCGGCAATGGCTTCCGCACCCTAGAGGAGGGCCAACGCGTCTCTTTTGAAGAGGAAGTGGGCCCCAAAGGACCTTATGCCACTAACGTCCGAGTGATCTAAGGACGTTCTCTACGGGCCGCGCAGGAGGGGCGGCCCGCACATCACCCAAAAGAAGCCCCACTCAATAGAATCCCACCTCAAGGGCATAACTGTACATCTCGCATACTGCCTCCACTGTACACTGGGCGTGGAGAGAGTTGCTCGAATCGAGCATGTAACCCCCACCTCTTTTTGCCTGTCTTATGCACCTATCCACGTCTGCGCGCACTCGATCCAGATCGCTCCGNGTAAGTACCTCCACGGAGTCTACGTTGCCCAGGAGGACCAACCGATGGCCGTAGCGCTCCTTGATTCGTCCCATGTCGTTCCCAGCCGTGGGCTCCATGGCGTGGATGCCGTGGATACCCGCCTCCACGGCCAAGTCCAGAAGGGGCTCGATGAAGCCGTCCGAGTGCCAGATGAGGGGGACATCCAGGGCCTCAACGATCCGCCTGTAATGAGGGATGGCCAATTCCTCGAAGTCCTCGGGAGAGACGAATGTCCGTCCCTTGTATGCCACGTCGTCGCCCATGACCACGAAGTCCACCCCCAGATCCTGGGCGTGCCGGGCGATGCCGATGAACCACTCCGTCCTCCTTGCGATCACCTCCTTGACCAGCTCCCGGTCGTCATACAGGGTGTAGAAAAAGTGCTCGAAGCCCATGCTCTCCATGGTAAGCCCGAAGGGGCCTGTGTGGGAATTCAGCACCAATGCCTTGTCCGGGTACCGCTTCCTCAAGGTTTCCACGGATCCGGTCGGAGTGCGCTCCTCAAGTTTGAGCGGGGGGATGTATTTATCCAGGTCCTCCCGGGACCTCAGTCTGCCTCCGACATAGGATCCGCGTCTCCAAACCCTGCCGAACTCGTCCACCCCGTTCCATCCCGCGAAGATCCCTCCTCCGGTCTGTTCCTCCTCGGGGATGTCCGCGATCAAAACGGCCAAGTTGGGCACGCCCTGGCACCAGCTCTGAGCTCGGATTGCCAGGCAATCGAGCTGAAGGCATTCACAGGCCTTGAGGAAATTCCCCTCCCCCAAGGCATTGATGAACTTGGGATCCATGGAAAAGCAAAAAAGGGGAACTCGATCCGGCTCTTGGTGGGCGAGGGCCGCCAACACCCTCTCCCTAGAGGTCATCTCCGCCATATCCGCCCTCCCTCCTTCCTTCCCCCTTACCCTTCCCCATACGCCCTATCAGCTCCTTGGCCTTCTCCACGGCCGATCCAGCGTCGGGTGCGTATCCGTCAGCACCGATCTCCCGGGCAAAGCCCTCAGTTACTGGGGCTCCGCCCACCATGACGATAACTCCATCCCGATACCCCGCCCTCTCCAGAGTCTGGATAGTCGAAGGCATGGCCCCTAAGGTCATGGTGAGAAGGGCCGAAAGCCCCAGAATCTCCGGACGATGGTCCCGAACGGCCTCCACGAATCTTTCCTCTGACACATCGATCCCCAGGTCGATCACCTCGAATCCGGCCCCGCGGAACAAGATGGAGACGATGTTCTTGCCAACGTCATGAAGGTCGCCCCTGACCGTACCCAGGACCATCTTCCCCTGGTATTGCACCCCACCACCCCTCAGGTACGGATCGAGAATCTCTAATCCCCTATTCATAGCCCGCGCCGCGATCATCACCTCGGGGAGGAAGATCTCGTCGTTCTTGAAGCGTCTTCCAACCACGCTCATGCCAGTCACGAGTCCGTCTTGGAGAATATCGCCGGGGTTGAAGCCCGATTCCAGGCACCTCCGAACCCATTCCTGCACTCCAGGGACGTCTCCCCGCTGCACGGCCCCGGCCAACCTGATCAACTCATCCCCCATAGGATCTTCTCTCCATCTTTAAAGAATCTCCCCAATGNCTGCGGATAAGTGGGTGCATCAGCCNGCCCCCTTGGGGAGCCCCAGTATCTCCCTCGTCTCATCGGGGGTCGCCACTGGCCGGCCCGCTATGCGGGCGAGCTCCCTCACCCAGATGGCCTGCTCCCAACTGCCTTTGGCCAACTCGCCTCCTGGAACCCTCACGTTGTCCTCCAGTCCGATGCGGATGTGTCCTCCGGTGATAGCGGCCAAGAAAGCTGCTTTGACCTGATTGGGGCCCACACCACAGACGCTGTAAGTGGCCCCCGTGGGGAGCTGACCAATCAGGCTGAGATGAAGAAGCGGGTCGAACGTCATCCCGCCTGCCACCCCGTACACGAACTGGAAGTGCATGGGCTCCTCGAACACATCCCCTTGACGTCGGATGAGTTTGACGTTGTAGAGCCCTCCCGGATCGAAGATCTCGAGTTCGGGTTTGATCCCGTTCTCCTTCATGAGGCGGCCGAATTCTTCGAGCATCTTGAAGGTATTCTCGAAGATGAACTCCATCATGATCTTGCCCGACTTGTGGTCCGCAATGGCAAAGTTCATGGTGTTGGTGTTGAGGCTGGCCATATCGGGTTTAAGCTCTAAAACAGGGGCTATACGCTCTTCGGCGCTCAGGCCCATAGTGATGGCCGTGCTCATNTTGATGACGAGTCCCGGGCATCGGTCCCGGATGGCCTCTATGGTGGGGCGGATGAGATTCATGTCTGGGGTGGCGAGGCCCGTCTTGGGGTCCTTGGCGTGGATGTGGACTATGCTTACCCCCTCCTGCATACATCGGTAACTCTCTTCAGCGAACTCTTCGGGGGTGTAAGGAGTGTTGGGATTGTTGGCCTTGGTCGTGGCCCCACCGGCCAGGGCCGCGGTGATGATCAGCTTTTCTGACATCGCTATTCCTCCTTCCTTGGACTATGAGGTTACGTAACTCCTCATGCCAGTGCCGCCAAGGCGGGACGTGGTATCCTTGATGAATGAAAATGCCTACCGTCTCGTCTATCCGGTCTGTTTCGTCCATCTCGTCCGTTTCGTCTATCTCGTTGGTTTCGTCTGAACCAAGAACCTGGAATCACGCCTGGGGCCCCGCCATAGGCGGGGCACCCTAGAGGGATGAAACCGCTTGCCCGAATGCGAAAGTCAATGCCTTTATTCGAGTAAGGGCGACTTCAGTCGCCTTCTTCCACCCAACCAAGACCAACTCAACGGAATGAACGAAATCAGCCAGATAGACCAAATAGACGAGATAGACGAAAGACTATTTTCTACGCAACCCAGGCTATTCCCTCAACAAGTGCGGCAGCTCCTCCTCCACAACGGGTCTCAGATACTCCAGAGACGACTCAAAGGCCTCCACGGCAGCGTCGACCTCCTCCTCCGACATGGGAGTGGATAAGGCAAACATTCCTCGGGAGGCGAAGTAGATTCCCTTGCATAGCATCTCCAAATGAAGGAGGGTCGGAAGCGCCCCTGCGGAGACCACTGAGTCCACTGCATCTTTGGCCTTGGTAGTCTTACCTTCCCGCCACATAACGACGATCACGGAACCCATACCCAGGACCTGGCCCTTCATCCCTACCCGCTCCATGGCCTGAAGAAGGCCCCGGCGCATCCGGTCTCCAAGGGCATTGAGCCGTTCCACAGCGGCCTGATCGTATAGCTCCATGGCCGCAAGTCCTGCCGCCAGCGTTATGTTGTTCCCGTTGAAGGTCCCAGTGTGCCGTATATTCTCTGGGTGAAATGGGGCGAATCGCTCCATGATCTCCTTCCGCCCGCCGAATGCCCCGATGGGGAACCCGCCTCCAATGATCTTGCCCAATGCGGTGATGTCAGGAATGACGCCGGTTAGGGCCTGCATGCCTCCCGTGTGCATGCGGAAGGTGATGATCTCGTCGAAAATGAGAAGCACCTCATATCGATCAGCCAGCTCCCGCATTCCCTGAAGGTATCCCGGCTCGGGAGGAATTCCCCCACCTGCACCTAGGACAGGCTCCACCATAATGGCCGCGATCCGATCTTTTCTCTCTTTGAGGACCCTTTCCACGGCATCCAAGTCATTGAAGGGGACGATGTATACTTCGTTCAGCACGCTAGTTGGTACACCTCGTTCCACATGGGCAATGGGAAGTTCCGAGCCCGATGTATCCGGCATGACGTTCACGTCCACAAAGTCATGTGATCCGTGGTACCCTCCGTCCATCTTGATATAGGCGTCCTTGCCGGTGTAAGCCCTGGCGGCCCTAAGGGCAAAGAGCGTGGCCTCGGTCCCAGAGTTGCAATACCGAATCATCTCTAGGGAGGGGACCCGGGAACACATATGTTCGGCGTGTCTGTATTGGATATCTCCCGGNGCGCCCAACACAGTTCCCTTCTGGAGTTGTTCCCTTGCTGCCTCTACGATCCTGGGATGAGCGTGACCATGGATCAGCGAGGTATAGTTGTTGAGGAAATCGATGTATTCGTTGCCGTCACAATCGTAGAGACGGCAGCCCTTCCCCTCTACCATGTAGATGGGATAAGGGAAGAAGTATGTGGCCGTGCGGGTGTCCCCCCCGGGAAGGCATCTCTTGGCCCGCTCGTCGCGTTCCCTAGAGCCCTTGGTCTTCTCCTCGTATTTCTCAAAAATCTCTTTTTTGATTTTTTCAGCCTTCTTACCTTTCATGAGGCCCCCCTTTCAGCCTGATCCTCAAAATAGAAATATTTCCCGGCAACATCCGTTTTGGCCCATAACCCCTTTCCTCTACCTATCCCATCCTTTTCCGTCCTCAAGAAGTCTCATCTAAACAGATCGACTAAAAGCATAGCGACCTGGGGCACAAAGGTAGTGATAAGCATAGCCAAAGTCATCGCGCCCAAAAATGGCCATGCCTCCCTGGCTATTGCCCCCATCTTCTCTTTGCAGATGGGTGCCGCAAACCACAGCTGCGGCCCCATAGGAGGAGTAATCTCACTGATCAGGGAGTTCATAATGGCCAGAACCCCATAAAAAACCGGGTCTATCCCCAGACTCTTCACGCTTGGGAGAAACAAAGGAAGAACTATGATGACCATGGGTATGCTGCTGAAAAAGAACCCCATGGCCAAGAGCAAGACCTCCACCACCAACAGGAAACCGAGCGGACCCAATTCCATGGAGATNACCCATTCGGTAATGGCCTGAGGAAGCATGATGTATGCGAACATCTTGCTCATGAGATCGCCTCCTATGATCAACANATAGATCATGGAGGCAAGCTTTGCCGTCTCCACCAGGGCAGCCAAGATNCCATTTAGGTTCAGGGCCCGATAAACCAGGACTCCCATAGCTATGGCATAGAAGACCGCGACCGAAGCAGCCTGAGTGGGGCTGAAGATCCCCCCGTAGATCCCCCCCAGAACCACCATGGGCATCAAGAGCACGGGGAATGCTTTGATGAAAGACTCGCCTCGCATCTTCCAAGAGGCTGGAGCCACTGTGGCATATTTCCTTCGTTTGGAGATCAGGACGGCCACGATGCCCATCAGGAATGTGCTAAGGACTCCTGGACCGATGCCCCCAAGAAATAGGTCAGCGATGTTTATCTGATTCAAGGCACCGAAGATGATGAAGAACATGCTAGGGGGAATCAGAAGTCCCAACTCCCCCGCCACCACGGAAAGCCCCGAGACAAAAGGCCTGTCGTAGCCTGTCTCCACCAAGATAGGAACGACTATAGTCCCTAAGATCGCCAGGCAGGCGGCGCTGGAGCCGGAAATGGCCCCAAGAAAGGCCGCGAAGATGAGCGATGCAACGGCCAGGCCCCCAGGCCAGTGGCCGAACATGGCCTGCATGAATTCTCTGAGAGGCACCATGCCCCCGCTTCGGAGGATGAGGTTGCCAGCCAGGATGAAGAAAGGGCAGGCAAGCAAGGGATATGAATTTATGGCCGAGAAGAAGATCTGGGCGAGGTTCGCTAGGGGGAGGCCCATGACAAATAAGGCTATTATGCTTGAGCCTACCGCAAACGCGATGGCCAGAGGAGCCCCGGTTAAAAAGAGAATCGCCATCAGGGCGATTCCCACATAGATCAAAAAGTCCATGGGATTCGTTTNCCCCCTACCCTACGATGCAAGTCACCATTTCTTCCGGAGAGACTGAATAAATGCAATAACTGCGAAAATCGAAAAGATGAACATGCTGATAGGGACACAAAGCTCGACAATCCATATCGGGATTTCAAAGTACCTTGGGAATACGGCCTTTTTTTCGTAAAGCTGCCGAACAAAAAGGGCCCCTCCCACAGTGATCGAAATGCCGTATAACAGCGTGCAAAGGCTGTTGAATAGCTCCACAGACATNCTCACTTTACCGCCAAGTCTTTCCTTGAAGAAGTCTATTGAAACATGTCCTCCTTCGGCCAGTAGNGGACCAGCCATCATAAGCANGGCCCAAACCGTAAGCCATACTGAAAAGTCGATAATAAAATCATAAGACATATGAAAGAAAACCCTGGCTATAATCTCACTCATGCTTATGCATACGGCTGTGAATAAGATAATCCCGCAGATGCCTTCGTAAAGCTTCTTCATGGATGGCATAGAATACTCCCCTTCATCTCCGGTGCTCGGTCTCCCTAATGATCTTTATCCTGACAGGCCCGGCCCCGGCTGATCCACCCCATCTCCTCCTCTCTTTGGGCCGGAGGGGTCACGAGCCCCTCCGCCCAAGCATTTCTTACCTTGCCGAATCAATGGCCTTCAAATACTCGGGATCGATTCCGGTCAGCATGTCATCGATTCCCGCCCTCATGGCAGCACGCCATCTTTGGGCCTCCTCCCGGCTCAAATTGATCAGCTCCAGCTTGGGGTTTCCGTCCCACTGCCGTATGCAGCTTGCCTGAAAGTTTTCGTAAAATTTCGACACATCGATGCGGTCGAACACATCTTGAATGGCCTGACGGGTATCCGGCTGAAGGGACGCGTACCACTTGGTGTTGACCACAAAGCAGATCGGCTGGATGGCGAAGGAGATGGTTACTGCATACCTAGTATATCTGTCCAGGTTGTAAAAATAGAGTGCCGCCGGGAAGTCGGTCACCAGCCCGTCTATCATGTGGGTTTGAAGGGCGGTGACAACCTCCGTATAAGGGAGGGCTACAGGCGTGGTGCCCAAGGCCTTCAATGCCTTGGCAAAGGCCTCGCCGCCCGCAAACCGAATCTTTTGCCCTTTGATATCCGCCATGGTCTTTACCGGGCCTTTATTGGTGAAGAAGTACCAGTCCCCGGTGTTGAACATCCACTTTAGGATGGTGACACCCTTTTCTTTGGCGAGTTTTTCATGCAGCTTCCTCCAGGGGGGAGTCTTCATTACCTTTATGAAATGTTCCCAGCTCTCAAAGATTCCCGGAGCCTCTACCAGCTTCCATTCGGAGCCCAACTGTTCCAGAAAATGCGGCCCGCTGTAGGTCATCTGAGCAGCCCCGGAGGCCACACCGGTCAGGGCTTCGTCCTGGGTTGCAAAAAGTGTCCCCTTGTCCATGATCTTGAGTTGAAGTTTACCCTTGAGGGCGGGATGGGTTAGGATCCTGCCCAACAAGGCGTTTATGTACATGTTTAGGCCAAGGCCTTCGCTAGCTTCCGGGTACGAAGGCCCGGCGCTCACAAATATGACCTCTTGGGCCCTCTTTGCCTTGGCCTCATGGGGAATCAATAATGCCTGCGCGCTGAGGAGGGAAACACACAGGGATACGGCCAGGACGATCACTTTCCTTTTCATCTTCTTTCTCCTTTTTTGTCGTCTCTACCGAATACACTTAAGGAAACGCTGCGTCTCTTCTCTGCCGGCTCCTATCACCTCCCCTGCCTTTTGGTCTTTTTCTCACCCATTAGCTAATCACGTATCCATCCTTTACCCTTTCTCAAAGTACACACGGCCCCCCTTGGAAGAGATACGACCGGAAATCCACATCTTTATTTCAAAGCAATCAAATCATAAAGGCCCCTCCATTGAGATCCAGGGTCACTCCGGTAACAAAAGGGGAATCCAAGAGGTACTCGAAGGCCCGGACCACGTCCTGCACCGTGCCCAGCCTGGGCACCACCACCTTCTTTCGCAACTCCGCTTTCTTATGGTCCGACCAATCCGAAAAGATCCCCGCATCCTCGATAAATGCCGGTGCAATGGCGTTGACCGTGATTCCGTAGGGGGCAAGCTCGCGTGCCGCATATCGGGTCAATCCCAAAAGCCCCGCCTTGGAAGCCGCATAGTGAGGCCCCACAACCCCACCTCCGCGAGCGGCAATGGAGGAGATGTTGACAATGCGACCGAACCGGGCCTCCTTCATGTCGCCTACTACCTGCTTGCACCAAAAGAAGGCCCCGCTCAGATTGACCCGGATCGTCGCCTCCCAATCCTCCACGGATAGGGCTTCCATGCTCCTTTGGGGCATGATCCCCGCGTTGTTCACCAGGACGGTCACCGGCCCCAGTTCCTCCCTTACCCGTTGATAATGGTCGGCCACTGTCTCGGGGTCGCCCACATCACCTTGAAGCAGAAGAACTCCTTGCCCCTGGGCAGTCAAACTCTTCAAACGGTGCAAGGCACGCTTCGCAGCGTCCTTGTCGCTCCTATAGGTGACAGCAACCGAGGCACCGCGCCTCACCAAGGCCTCGGCTATCCCTAGGCCGATTCCCTTGCCCCCTCCGGTCACAACGCTCACTATGGATCGCATGGTAAAGCCTCCACATTACGATGGAACGGGCTCAGCATGGAAAAGTGAGCCTCTCAAAACGACTCCTAAGTAACAAGCTTTCCTTCAGAAACCCNCTCTTTTCTCCACCGCCGTGAGGACCTCATCGAAGATCCCGACCATCTCGTCAATCTGCTCTTCCGTGACGATGAACGGAGGACCGAACATCACCATGTCCCCGGCCCGACCGCGATCGCATCCCCCCGAGGCTTCGATGAAGAGGCCGCGGCTCAAGGCCTCCTGGGAGAGCTGGATCCAGAACATGAGACCTGGCTCCAGGGGCTCCTTGGTCCTCTTGTCCTTGACGAACTCGATCCCTCTCATGAGCCCCATGCCACGGATATCTCCCACTGTCGGGTGCGACTTCAAGTCTTCCAACCTCTTTGCAAGGTAGTCCCCTTTCTCCGCACAACGCTCGACCAGGTGATGCTCCTTCAGATAATCGATGGTCCGGCTCACCACGGCCGCGGCCATGGGATTCCCCGCCCAAGTAAACCCCGCGGCGAACAGTCCGGATTTCCGTGCAATGGTATCGGCCACCCGGGCCGAAACCGCCGCCGCCCCCACCGGGAAGTAGCCTCCCCCCATCCCTTTGCCCAAGGCCAGGATGTCCGGAATCACGTCGAATTGCTGGAACCCGAACCATTTCCCGGTTCTTCCGAACCCCGTCATAACCTCGTCCAGAATGATCAGAACGTCGTACCGGTCGCAGATCTCCCGGACGCGTCTGAAGTAGTCCATCCGGGGATGGGCCCCACAGAGGGACATGCCAGAGACGGGCTCTGCTATAAAAGCAGCCACTGTCTCTGGCCCCTGGCAGAGGATCTCGTTCTCAAGGGCCTGGGCGCACTCGAGGTCGCAGGAGTCGGGGGTTCGTTTGAACCAACACCGGTAGCAGTAGGCCGGAGCAATGTGAGAAAAGTCCCGGAGCATGGGGTCATACTCGGCCCTGCGGGCCGTCATCCCGCTCCAGGAAAGGGCGCCCATGGTCATCCCGTGATAGCTGAGCCACCGGGAGATGACCTTGTACTTGGAGGGATTGCCGTTGTCGATGTGGTACTTCCGGGCCAGCTTGATTGCGATCTCCGTTGCCTCGGATCCTCCAGAGACCATGAAAACCTTGTCCATAACCCCACCGGTGGCCTCACAGACCTTGGTACAGGCCTCCTCCAGCCCAGGCGTTGTAAAGTCAAGCCTGTAAACAAAGGCCACCTCCCTCATCTGTTCCACGAGGGCATCGACAATCTCCCCCACCCCGTGCCCTAGGTTGCAAAGGATGGGCCCTCCGGCGCTGTCGATATATCTCTTCCCGTCCTCGTCGTAAAGGTAGATGCCCTCCGCCCGCACAATGGAGGGGTATTGTCGGTTCATGAAGACATTAAGCACATGAGTTTTTGAGTCAGGCATTCAGAGGCTCCTTTCTTTCAAGAAGGAAGTGGCACAACAACCCTGTTTGGATGGACGTCCTGTCTTACTGCCCTGGTTGTCCCTTTCCAGGATCAGCGCTCTATGGGGAAAAATGCGTAGTTTTGACTTTCCTGAGAAGACCCAGCAACTTCCACGTGGATGCGGCCCTAGGAACTCCCGCCGCCTCCACGACCTTCGTTCATTATTTTTTCACCAAATAGGCCTCGAGCATGTGTAGAAGCTCTCTTTTACAGCCTTCCAGGTCAATGCCATCGGGATCTGCGATAACTTCCAAGCCGATTCCGTCAATGGCACCTTGAATTACCGCAGCAAGGTCTTTTGAACAGTGTTCCCGAAATTCGCCCCTTTCCTGTCCCTCCCTAAGGATACCGGAAAGGTAACCAAAGCACCGTTCGTTGATGGCGGGCGACCATGGATTTCCTCCATCTTCAGAGGTAAGGTCGAAGCCTGCCTCAGACAGGGCGATGAATTTTTTTATATGGTCCAGAATGAATTGAAATTGCGCATCTACATAGGTCCAGAGTTTGTCCTTGGAAGAGGTCTGGACATCCACTCTAGCCTTTCGGAATTGGAAAAGTTCGTCTATGAGGGCCGTCCAGATCTGGCCCACGAGTTCCTTTTTGGTCTTAAAGTGGTAATAGATGACCCCTTTGCTTATCCCTGCCTTGGAGGCGATCCATTCGAGCGTGGTCGATTTATATCCCCTTTGGGCAATACATTCCAGGGCTATCTCCAGGATCTGCCGTCGCCGTGCCTCCTCAATGAAGGTTCGAGTTCCTCTCTTGCGATTTGACTTCATAATCAAAAATTTGACTANCCGTCAATTTTTTGCTTAAAGGCCAAACTATCCAGTTGGAATGCTAATGTCAAGCACTTTTTTGGNGGGAGTANCCNGCCCCGTCGAGAAGGGTCCCTTGGGCCTATCACGAGCCGGACTGGAAGTGTCTTTTCGCCCGACCCAAGGCCATCAAGGGAAAATAGTGACGGTAGAGATTGTAATTGATCATGAAACCCCGAGCCAGCTCCGTTCCCTGGTCCAGGGTCCCCGACTGGTCCAGAACCGAACGGCTTCCGTGGCCGTATCCGGGAAAGCCCGTCCCAGTGTACTGGGGCTCGTNCCAGGTTCCGTCTTGTTGTCGATCCAGGAGGAATCGCACCCCGCGCTCCACAGCATCATCGAAGTCGTGGACACCCAGGGCCAGAAGGCCCATCAGGGCCCAAGCCGTCTGGGAGGGTGTGCTCTCCCCCACCCCCCTCAGGGACTCTTCCATGTAGGAGGCAGGGGTCTCCCCCCAGCCCCCGTCGGGGTTTTGATGGGAGACGAGCCAGCGGGCAGCCCTCAGCACGTACTCCGAGGTCATATCCTCACCTATGGCCCGCAGGGCCGGCAGAACAGCACCCGTTCCGTAGAGGTAATTGACCCCCCATCGGCCGAACCAGCTGCCGTCGGGCTCTTGCTCCTTTCGGATGTATCGCAGGGCCCGCACCACCACGGGGTCCTTCATGCTCCTGCCGAGATGAGCCAAGGCCTCCACCGCATGGCCCGTGAGGTCAACGCTGGGAGGGTCGAGCACCTCGCCGAAATCGCAGAAGGGGATCTTGGTCACAATGAGGTTCATGTTGTCCTTGTCGAAGGCCCCCCATCCCCCGTCGGCGCATTGAAGCCCCACAAGCCAGCGCTCCCCCCTTCGGATAGCGGTCTCAATCCGCTCTGAATCGCGCAGGAACCTCCTTGCACGAGCAAGCACCAGAAGGGCTACGGCCGTATCGTCGGTATCCGGATAATTACGGTTGGCGAACTCAAAGGCCCATCCCCCCGGCTCCACCCCCCTGGCCTTGACCTGCCAGTCGCCCGGGGCGAACACCTGCTGGTCCAACACCCACTGAACGGCCTTGACAATGGCCGGACAGCGTTCAGCATCCAGGTCGCAATCCAAGAGAGCCAAGAGCGACAGGACCGTATCCCAAACCGGGGAATTGCAGGCCTGAACGTACGTCCCGCCATCCCGTTCGTACTTCCAGTGGGGCGCATCAATGGCCCCGATCCCCTTGGCCATCACCGGGTGATCCAAGGGATACCCTTCCACATGCAAGGCCATGAGGCTGTAGACCCACGGAGGCTGGATCCCCCCCCAGGCCCCATCTGCTTCCTGATGTCTGATGATCCATTCCGTACAGAGGCGGATCGCCGTCTCTCGACCCGGTCTCCAGGGGAAGGAGACGTATCGACTGAGGAGGCGGTCCACCGCGAAGAAGATCCGCTCCCAGGTCAGCCCCCGCGATGAGGGCTTCATGGGAGGAGAGGCCGCTGCCCGGCCTTGGGGGAAGAGTTCGTCCAGCCTCCTCCCTTCAGGGAGGGGCCGCACCGGCCTCCGGGCGGAGAGAATGGACAAGGGGAGGAGGGTGGCCCTCGCCCACGAGGCAAAGCTGTAGATGTTGATGGGGAACCATGAGGGGAGGAAGATCAGCTCTGGAGGCAGAGTGGGGACGGCCTCCCAGGACCACTCCCCGATGAGGGCGAGCCAGAACTTTGTGAAGACCCGAAGGTGGTTTAAGGCCCCATTGCGGAGGATCCACTGACGTGCGGAACGAAGCTCGCCGCTCTGCGGATCCATCCCCACGGCCCTAAGGGCCGCATAGCACTCCACCGTGGTGTTGATGTCACCATCCGGGGCACCATAGTAAATTCCCCATGATCCGTCCGGGCGCTGCTCGTTTAGGATGGCCTTGGCCAGTCTCTGAAATTTGTCTTCATCCTGGACCCCGAGGAAGTGGAGGGCAAGGATCCATTCGGCCTCCATGCAGGAGTTGGACTCCAACCTCCCCACCCAATATCCCTCGGGGGCCTGATTCTGGACAAGCCACTCCACGGCCCCATCAATGGCTTCGTTGAGCCGCTCCCGGAGATCTCTTCCCCTCACCGGAAAGGCGTATACGCTCATGAACCACCCCTGTGATTGAACTCCACGCTCTCGGAGATGGATACCCTACCTATCCTAATCTCGTCCCTTAGCCTTTAGAAGGGGTGGGAGAAACGGAAAGCCCTCGAATGAGGACCCCCGAGACTTGTTCCAGATAGGAGGAGTCCGCTTCCCGGTTCTTCTGAAGCCTGGCCAGGAGGTTTTCAATGATGGCCCGATTCTCCCACCAGAAGAGGGCCAAGGCCCCAATCATCAGGACTAGAAAGACTGGTTCCACATCGCTTCGAATGATCTTGCTCTCCTGGACCCGACGGATCTCCTCCTCCAAGGAGCGCAACATCTCCTCTTCGCCCGGCCAGAGGGAAGTCTCCCCCTCAAGGCGGGACCATGCCACAAGCCGGATCAGGGTCTGATTCTCGCCCAGGAAATCGAAGAAGGTCTTCAACACCCCGGCCAAAAAACCCCGATCCCTCTCCCTCGTTCTTCTTCTGCTCTCCCATGCTTCGCGAAAGCGCTTGACCGCGATCTCCTTGACGGCCTCATAGAGGTCATGTTTGCTCCCAAAATGGTGATGGATGAGAGATTGGGAGACCCCGGAGGCCCGGGAGAGGTCCCGCATGGAAGTCCCAGAAAAACCCCTCTCGGAAAAAAGTTGTTCGGCCGCGCGAAGAATGGCCGAACGGGTGGCTTGGGCATCGCGAATCTTGGGTCTGGCGCCGGGCATCGATCCTACCAACTAATCGATCGATCAGTTAATAACATACTGAAGTCCTTGTTGTCAAGGAGATTCGATCCGGAAAATAAAGCCGCACGTTGCCCTCCCCCACGTGGGCGCTCTTTACAGAGAAGGCGTTATCTGTTATAAAAACTCTAGCCTGTAGGGGAAAATCGGTCCCCCGGTAGCTTCCCGCTCAAAGCGGGATTAACCACTAGGTTGCTGGAACTCCACCTCTCAGGGGAATACCCTAGAGAGAGGGAGCGGTTCCCCGGTAGCTCAATCGGCAGAGCGGGTGGCTGTTAACCACTAGGTTGCTGGTTCGAGTCCGGCCCGGGGAGCCAATTGTAAGTAAAGGCCGGGATAATCCCGGCCTTATTTGTAAATCTTGGCTTACTACGTCTACATACTCCAAAGCCAAT
>Ga0180899_1071_pt1 | contig 138503 bp, 126 predicted proteins | sample Deesub1362A_J573_FD_124278 | JGI IMG/M metagenome (GOLD analysis project Ga0180899, IMG submission 124278) | Desulfarculaceae bacterium JdFR-97 | reverse complement strand
CGTTGATTTGGTCTATTTGGAAGGGGGGCGGTGAAGTTGCCCCTCTCCGATAGAGGCAAAGATCCTCGCATCTGGGCAAGCATTTTCATCCATCGAGGGTGCCACGCCCAGGCGTGACATGGGCAGTTAGTATGTCCCGCTGGGCTATGACATGACAGTTCCTTGGGGAGTTAGGAGGTGTGGGTTTGGACAGACTTGAGCTGGAGAACAATCCCATTCTTTTCGGGGCGGACCCTACTGAGAGGATCGTCGCCGTGGAGCCCCTGGGGGAGGACCGTATGCGGTTGTTTTTCCGAAGGCAAGGGGAGGTCTTCTTCAGGGATGACCACTTCCAGCCCTTCATCCTGGTGGAGGATGAAGGGCTGTTGGGGGGGTTTTCAGAAGAATTCCGTACAGAGAGGCTCTCTCCTGGAAATCCCCTTTCCGTGTTGGTGAGCTTTCGCGACTGGAAGAGCTGCATACGGGCGAAGGCATATCTCCAAAAGGCCTCCGGGGAGCCCCCATCCTCACCCCACGCCCCCTATCTGTTTCTCTCGGATCCAGTCCATCAGTTCCTTATTTTCACCGGTAAGACCTTCTTCAAGGGCATGTCGTTCGATGAACTCCACCGCTTGGCCTTCGACATCGAGACGGCCTGTGCACCGGGGTTCGAGTTCTCCAACCCGAACCGGGAGGAGGACCGGATCCTCTCCATCGCCCTGAGGGACAATAGGGGATATGAAGAGGTGCTCATGGCGGGCCAGATGGACGAGGGGGAGATCATCGAGGGCCTTGGTCAACGTATTGCTGCCCTGGATCCCGATGTGATCGAGGGACACAATATCTTCAACTTCGATCTGGAGTACATCGTCACGCGTGCGAAACGGCTGGGACTGCAACTCAGGTGGGGACGCGACGGAAGCGAACCTCGCATCCGGCGCTCCCGCTTCACAGTGGCCGAACGGATCATCGATTACACCCGCTTCGAGGTATTCGGAAGACATGTGGTGGACACCCTCTTTCTCCTCCAGTACTATGACGTGACCGCCCGGGATTTGGAGAGTTATGGCCTCAAGTACGCGGCTCGGTTTTTCGGCCTTTCACCAGAGGATCGGGTGATCATTGAGCGGGATCGGGTCCAGTGGTACCTGGAACATGACCCCGAGACCCTCAAGCGTTATAACCTTGCCGATGTCCGTGAGACCTTGGCCCTGTCGGAGCTTTTGGGCTACCCTTTCTTTCTTCAGACCCGGATCTTCCCCTTTTCCTATCAGAACATCTTCGTTCGAGGAAACGCCACCAAGATCAATGCCCTCTTTCTGAGGGAGTATATCCGAAGAAGGGCCTCGGTGCCCAAACCAGCGGGAAAGGGCACGTTGGAAGGAGGGTACACGGACGTCTTTGTGGAAGGGGTGGTGCGCAATGTGGTCCATTGCGATGTGGCCTCGCTCTATCCCTCCATCCTTTTGACCTACCGGTTGAAGCCTCGGGGAGACATCCTGGGGATCTTTCCGACATTGCTGGTCGATCTTCGCCGCTTTCGTTTGGAGGCCAAAAGGAAGGCCCAAGAGGCCCGGGACCCTCACCGAAGGGACTACTACGAGGCCCTGCAGCAGACCTTCAAGGTCCTGATCAACTCCTTCTACGGGTACCTGGGGACCGAGCTTCACCACTTTTCTGATCCCGAGGTGGCCGCTGAAGTGACCCGTAGAGGTAGGGAAATCATCCGCAAGATGATCGATTGGCTCCGGCGAAATGGAGCTACTCCGGTGGAGATCGACACGGACGGTATCTACTTTGTTCCCCCCCAAGGAATGCACGGAGACGAGGAGGTGGAGGGGCTGGTTCGGAGGCTTTCCCAATCCCTTCCAGAGGGCATCGAGGTGGAACTGGACGGCTTCTATCGTTCCATGTTCTCCTACAAGAAAAAGAACTACGCCCTGTTGGATCGGGAAGGAAAGGTCTTCATCAAGGGAAGTGCGCTCCGTTCGCGGGGAATGGAGCGATTCCTGCGGGAATTTTTGCTCTCCATGATCACATGCCTGCTGGAGGAACGCGAAAGGGAGATCCCCCTCCTTTACCGGCAAACTCTGGAGCGACTCCGCCGACACGAGATCCCCATCTCGTGGCTGGCCAAGACCGAGACCCTTTCCGAGTCCACGGAGGTCTACCGTCAGAAGGTTCAGGCTAAGAAGAGGAACCCCTCCGCCGTCTATGAGCTTGCCTTGGCCTCGGGCCGGGATTATCGTCCTGGAGATCAGGTCTCTTACTACGTCACAGGTAAAGGTAGGAAAGTGAGGGTCTATGAGAACTGTAAGCTGGTGTGGCACTACGACCCGGATAATCCAGACGAGAACATCGACTATTACGAGGGGAAACTCCTAGATATCCTGAAGAAGTTCAAGGAGTTCCTTCCTCCTGATGTCCTCTCGACCGTCCATTGAGGACATGGCGGTGTGAAAAGGAAATTTCCCTTGAGGTGTCTTGACAATTTTCCCCAAANGNGCTATAAAAAACAAGTAAGGGTGCGGGCATAGCTCAGTTGGTAGAGTACGAGCTTCCCAAGCTCGGTGTCGCGGGTTCGAGGCCCGTTGCCCGCTCCACTCCGAAAATTGGGTCTGCTGCATTATTCCGGCACGGATAATGCGGCGTGTAAAGCCCCATTCTTTCGGAAGAAAAGATGGGGCTTTTTTTCCAGAGGAAGATGGGTCGAGTGGATCTTCTCCCAAAGCTGTGGGAGATCATTGAACCGGTGGTGACCGCCGAAGGGATGGAGTTGGTGGAGGTGGAGTTTCAAAGGGAGACCCGTGGGTGGGTGCTTCGCCTTTACATAGACCGCCCGGATGGTGTCACTTTGGAGGATTGTGTCTCTGTGAGCCGACAAGTGGGAGACGTGCTCGACGTCAAGGATCCCATCGACCATCCCTACCATCTGGAGGTCTCTTCGCCTGGTTTGGACCGACCCCTGAGAAAGCCGAAGGACTTCGAACGGTTCAGCGGAAGCTCTGTGAAACTGACTCTCTCGGAGCCTGTGGATGGGCATCGTGTCCTGCGTGGAACCTTATTGGGGTTGAAGGGTGAGGTTTTGGGCCTGAGGTGGGAAGATCGGACCCTGGAGATCCCCTTGGGAAAGGTCCTGAAGGCTCGACTCATCTACTCATGGGACGGTGAATCCCGGAAACGCTAAGAGATCCGTGCGGCTCTGGAAAAGGGTGACCTCGGACAGTGGTCTTTCTTTAGGCCCACGGAGGACGAAATCGGCCTTCCGGAGGGATCTGGAGCCCGTCGGATAGGCCTTCAGGAGCGGGTTCGGCATGCAGCAGCAATGGAATCTGAACCAAGTCATCGAGCAGGTTGGCAAAGACAAGGGCATCGACAAGGAGATCCTAATCAGCGCCCTGGAAGAGGCTATGGTCAGTGCTGCCCGCAAGAAATTGGGGGTCAAGGAGGGGATTGAGGCTCACTACAACCCCGAGCTTGGGGAGATCGAGGTCTTTCAATACAAAGAGGTGGTGGAGGAAGTCACCGATCCCACGACTCAGATGTCTTTGGAGGAGGCCCGAGAGCTCGATCCTGATGCCCAGATCGGAGACCAGTTGGGCCTGAAGGTGGATACGAGCGACTTCGGACGTATCGCCGCCCAAACGGCCAAACAAGTCATTATCCAGAGGGTCAAAGACGCCGAGCGCGAAAACGTCTACATGGCCTACAAGGATCGAAAGGGAGAGGTGGTCAACGGCATTGTCCAGCGTTTCGAGCGGGGAGACATCATCGTCAACCTCGGGCGGGCCGAGGCCATCCTGCCTAAGGAGGAGCAGGTCCCGAGGGAGTCCTATCGCCCCGGCGACCGCATCCGGGCCTATATCCTGGATGTGCGCCGAGTGCCCCGAGGCCCTCAGATCGTCCTCTCTCGGACACATCCCAACTTCTTGATCAAGCTGTTCGAACTTGAGGTGCCGGAGGTCGCCGAGCGCATTGTGGAGATCCGGGGGGCTGCCCGAGAGCCGGGGGAGCGTGCCAAGATCGCCGTGGCCACCAATGACCTGGATGTGGACCCCGTGGGTGCCTGTGTGGGGATGAGGGGCTCCCGGGTACAGAGCGTTGTTCAGGAGCTGAAAGGGGAGAGGATCGACATCATACCCTGGTCTCCGGATCCGGCTCGTTTCGTCTGCAATGCCCTCTCCCCGGCCCAGATCACCCGGGTGATCGTCGATGAGGAGAGCAAGGCCATGGAGGTCATCGTTCCCGATGATCAACTCTCCTTGGCTATAGGAAAGAAGGGACAGAATGTCCGGTTGGCCTCCAAGCTCAGCGGATGGAGGATCGACGTCCTCAGCGAAACACGGGCCCATGAGCGGAATCAGGCGGCACGGGAGTCCTTGATGAAGATTCCGGGCATCAGTGAGATCACCGTGGAGATCCTCTTTATGGAGGGGTATCGGTCGGCCGAAGAAGTGGCTCAGGCCAGCGAGGAGGATCTCGCCCAGATCGAGGGGATAGGTCCGGACAAAGCGGCAGGTCTGATTGCAGCGGCCCGAAGCTTGACGGAGGCCCGCGAGGCCGAGGAGGCAGAGGGGCTTTCCGCCTTGAAAGGAGTGGGAGAGAAGACGGCTGCCCTGCTCGGCGAACACGGAATCCATACGATCCAGCAGTTGGCTGAGGTCTCCTTGAAGGACTTGACGGAGATTCCGGGAATCGGACAGAAAAAGGCCGAGACCCTGAAGGCGGCCGCCCAAGCGGCCCTGGCGGGGAAGCTTGAAGGCGGACTTCAGGAAGAGATCGAACCGGAGGAGAGCTGAACCGACACCGGGGGAAGGGAACTCATGCCCATCAAGGTTTTCGAACTGGCGGAAGAGTATCATATCGATGCCAAAGCCTTGCTGAACCATCTCCGTGAGCTGGGGATCTTCGTCTCCAGTCACATGAGCCTTCTTGACGAGGAGGAGGTGGCCAAGGTCAGGGCCACCATCCATCACGTCCAAAAACGCAAGGAAGTCACTGAGAAGAGGATCAAACCCACGGTCATCCGGAGGCGCGTGGTCAAGCCCCCGGCCGAGGTGGCCCCTGAAGCCGAAGCCGAGGCCCCTCCCGAGAGGATCGAAAAGATCGAGGAGGCGGCGTTGGCCGAAGAGGCGAGGGTTACAGAACAGATTCAGAAGGCCGAAATGGAAGCTGGCCCCGAGGCCGAGCCTGCTCCTCCCGAAGAGGAAAAGAAGAAGAAGAAAAAAAAGAAGGAAGAGGCGGCCGTCATCCTCCACCGTCCCGTGCCCTCTGTGGAGCCGACGCCTCCACCCTCCGGGGAGGTTGGGGNTGAGGAGCCCCCTGTTCAGGAACCATCTCCACAGCCCCCGGCTGAGGAACCGGCCCGAGAAGTTGCAGCGGCCCCCTCCCCCCAGGAGGTTTCGAGGCCCGCTACGGAGGTCTCCCCCCCTGCTGCGCCGCCTGCACAAAAGGCCAAGCGGCCCAAGAAGGGCATGGAGCCCGCCAAGATTCTGGGAGGTCCCAGCCCCGAAATTTTGGAGCGCATCGCCTCTTCCTTGGGTGCGCCCGATCATCGACCTGAGCTTCCCCAGCCTGAGCCCCCACCTACCCCTTCCGCGGAGCCGGAGACTCCGGCCGCCAAGAAGAGCAAGCCCAAGAAGCGCAAGGCCCTCAAGGCCTTCGAGGTGATCCAACAAGGAAGGCCGGGACGCGGCAGGGGCCCCAAGCGGAAGGAGGTCATCCAGCTCCGGGACGAAATGGAGGACCGCGAGCGCCTTTATCGAGTTGAGGTCCGCAGAAAGAAGCGGGCTGCTGAGGCCAAAAAGCCGGAGGCCACGGTTCCCAAGGCCATCAAACGCAAGATCCGCATCTCCGAGTCCATCACTGTGGGTGAACTGGCCAAACGGATGGGCGTTAAAGCCGCCGATGTGATCAAGCANCTCATGGGCCTTGGTGTCATGGCCACCGTCAACCAGGTATTGGATCCGGACGAGGCGGGATTGGTGGCGGCCGAATTCGGCTACGAAGTGGAGAAGATGGTGAGTCGCGCCGAGGAGCTCCTCGAGGAGGCCGAGGCCCCTGAAGCCGAGGAGAACCTCCAGCCAAGACCTCCTGTGGTGACGGTCATGGGGCACGTGGACCATGGCAAGACCTCCTTGCTGGACGCCATCCGTCACACCCACGTTACCGATCAGGAAATGGGGGGGATCACCCAGCACATCGGTGCCTATCAGGTACAGGTGGGAGATCAGCGAATCACTTTCCTGGATACCCCTGGCCACGAGGCCTTCACCTCATTGAGGGCTCGCGGGGCTCAGGTGACGGATATTGTGGTCTTAGTGGTGGCCGCGGATGACGGGGTGATGAATCAGACACGCGAAGCCATAGATCACGCCAAGGCGGCCGGTGTCCCCATCCTGGTGGCCATCAACAAGATCGACAAGCCCAATGCAGAACCCGATCGGGTCAAACAGGAACTGGCCAATCTGGGTCTGGTCCCGGAGGAGTGGGGGGGCGACACCCTCTTCTGCGAGGTTTCGGCCAAGAAGGGTATCAACATCGACGCGCTGCTGGAGAATATCCTCCTCCAAGCTGAGATGCTGGAGCTCAAGGCCAATCCGGACAAGCTGGCCCGGGGGACCGTCATTGAGGCCAAGCTGGATCGACACAAGGGACCCGTGGCCACGATCCTCATCCAGGAGGGGACCCTCAGGAAGAACGACCCCTTTGTGGCTGGCGATTATGCGGGCAAGGTCCGCATGATGATGGATTACAGAGGGCGCCCTGTTGAGGAGGCGGGGCCGTCCACACCGGTGGAGGTGATCGGCAGCTCAGGGGTCCCTCAAGCCGGAGAACGGTTTATGGCCCTGGCGGATGAAAAGCAGGCCCGCGATATCGAGGTCTATCGACAGCAGCAGCGCCGCAAGGAGGAAATGGCCCGAGCGGGCCGTGTCTCTCTGGATCGGCTTATGGAGAGGATGGAGGCCGAGGAGGTCAAGGAACTCCCTGTGGTCTTGAAGGGGGATGTCCAGGGATCCATTGAGACACTCAGAGACACCCTCTCTCGCATGGGAGGCGAAAAGATCCAGATCCAGGTGATCCATGCCTCGGTGGGAGGCATAACGGAAAACGACGTGAACCTAGCCTCAGCTTCCAACGCCATCATTATCGGGTTCAACGTTCGTCCCGAACCTCGGGCCCAGGCCCTGGCCGAAGAACTAGGCGTGGATGTCCGCCTCTACAACATCATCTATGAACTTATGGAAGACGTGGAGAAGGCCCTCCTCGGAATGCTCGAACCTACCAAGGAGGAACGGATTCTGGGTCGAGGCGAGGTGATCCAGCTCTTCAAAATCTCCAAAGTCGGGACCGTGGCCGGAACCCGGGTGACCGAGGGCAAGGTGACGAAGAAGGCCCGCGTGAGGCTGGTTCGAGACGGAGTGGTGGTCTACGAGGGCCGGATCGACTCCCTCAAGCGTTACCAGGATGACGCAAAGGAGGTTACTGAAGGGCAGGAGTGTGGAATCCATCTGGAGAACTTCAATGACGTGAAGATGGGCGATCTGCTGGAATTTTACGAGCTGGAGGAGGTGGCCCCCGAGCTTTGATTCTTCTTTCGGTTCCTTCTTTCGGGACCTTGGGAGGAATGGAGCCGGCTTAGAGGTGGAGGGATCGCGGCTATGGTGGTCGGGGTGGGACGACTTCAACTTTTGTTGCACGATAATCGGTCCCTCAAGGGAAAGAGAAAGGTCGTGCGCAGTACAATCGAGCGAGTACGGAGCCGTTTCAACGTGGCCATTGCCGAGGTGGGGGACCAGGATCTCTGGCAGAGCATTCGACTCGGCTTCTCGGTTGTGGGTTCGGACAGCCGGACCGTCCATTCCGTGATGGATCGGGTCGTCAACTTCATCGAGGATCTCCATATGAGCGAGATTCTCGACGTGGAGATGGAGATTCAGCACTTTGAGACGGATGGAACCTAAGCGGGCCAAAAGGGTGGGAGTCCGGATCCGTGAGGAGGTCTCCGATCTCCTGTTGCGAAAGATCAAGGACCCTCGGATCGGATTCGTCACTATTACGGGCGTGGAGGTCAGCGACGATCTGCGTCGGGCCAAAGTCTTTTATAGTGTCCTGGGGACAGAGACGGATCGGCGGGATGCGGCGGCCGGGCTTCACAGCGCCAAAGGCTTCATCAAGAGGGAGCTGGCGGCCCGTCTTCAGCTGAAATTCATGCCGGAGATTGGATTCGAATACGACGAATCGTTGGAGTATGGGGACAGAATCGAGCGGCTTATCCGGCGGGCACGAGGGGATATCCCGGAGGGGGCCTGAGGCACAAGTGGCAGAGCTCCTCCGTAAGGGAAAATCCTTCCTGATCTGCTCGCACTTGAATCCGGACGGGGACGCCATCGGCTCATCCCTGGCACTTGCGGCTTTCCTGGAGGAAGAGGGCAAGGAGGTCTTTCTCTTCAATCGGGATAATGTTCCTCCCATGTATGCCTTCCTCACAGGGGCCTCGAGGGTTCGACAGCGCCTTCCCGAAGGCCAGCGCTTCGATGCCACGGTGTTGCTGGACTGTGCCACCCTGGAGAGGGTGGGAGAGGAACTGGAAAGGTTCGAGGGTAGGGGTCGGATGATCATCATCGATCATCACCCTCCTGTGGATTCTCCTCCTGGCACGGTCCTGATCCGGACCGACGCGGCGGCCACCGCCGAATTGCTATACGAGGTCTTTAGGTCCTACGGTGCACACATTAGCCCGAGGACGGCTACAGCCCTCTACCTGGGCCTGATGACTGATACGGGGTCTTTTCGCTTCTCCAACACCACTCCAAAGGCCCTATCCGTGGCGGCTGCCCTGGTGGAGGCGGGGGCGGATCATGGGCTTGTGACGCGAAGGATTTATGAGGAATTTCCGCCGGAGCGATTCCGGCTTCTGGCCCGTGTGCTGGACACCTTGACTTTCTTCCATGAAGGAAAGGTGGCCGCGGTTACCGTAACAAGGCGGATGCTCGACAGCACGGGTGCGGGACATGAGTTGACCGAAGGATTTGTAGATTACCCGAGGTCTATTCGGGGGGTAGAGGTGGCGGTCCTGTTCCGTGAGGTCGACGAACAACAGTATAGGGTCAGCCTCCGATCCCGAGGTCGTGTGGATGTGGGCAGGATCGCTCAGATATTTCAAGGAGGAGGCCATCCCAATGCGGCGGGATGCACTCTTTGGGGGGACCACAGTGCGGTGCAGGAGCAGGTTATGAGCCATCTTAAGGAGGTCCTTGAATGAAGGAGGATCCCACTGGCATCCTCCTCGTGGACAAACCCTCTGGGATGACCTCCTTCGGGGTGGTCTCCCGGGCTCGAAGGTGGTTTCGCACCCGCAGGGTGGGGCATACAGGCAGCTTGGACCCCTTTGCCACTGGGTTGCTCGTCCTTTGTGTGGGGCGGGCCACGCGGCTGGCTCAATACATCACCGATTGGGACAAGCATTACGAAGGGGTCATTCGCTTGGGGCAGGAGACGGATACGGACGACCCCACGGGGGAGGTCCTCTACGAGGGAGATCCCACGGGACTGACCCTGGAGCAGGTAGAGGAGGCCATGGAGACCTTTAGAGGAGAGATCCTCCAGGTCCCTCCACGATACTCTGCCAAGAAGAAGGACGGTATCCCTTCCTATCGGCGGGCGCGTTCCGGCCAAGAGGTGGAACTCCCTCCAGTCAAGGTGCGTATCTCCGAGCTCGAGCTGCTCGGCTTAGAGTTGCCCAATCTGAGGTTTCGTGCCCGTTGTTCCAAGGGGACCTATATGCGGGCCCTTGCCCGGGATCTGGGACGGGCCCTCGGCTGCGGGGCTCACTTGTTGGAGCTACGTCGTCATGCTGTAGGGCCCTTGCATGTCTTGGAGGCCGTCTCACCGGAGGCACTGGATCGTACCCCTCCCGAGGGGAGGGGAAGGCATCTCTGGTCCATCGATCGTGCCTTGGGGCATTGGGGGGTTATACGCCTGGGGTCGGAGGATGTTCGGAGGGTTCGACACGGCCAAGACGTGCTTTTGGGTTCCGGGACGACCCAAGGGGAATGGCAGCCCAAGGAGGGTCAGTGNGTCCGGTTGACGGGGGAGGAAGGGAACTTTGTCGCCGTGGGCCGGATCACCTGCAGAAACGGAGTCCTGACGGTCCATCCCGAGATGGTCTGGGCTCCACTCTGAGGTGTGATCCCACTTCCTTCCGATTCCTTCCGAGGATCCGCACATGGTTCGAGAGGAGGGGGGTCGGACCTGGGGGACGACGATGGAGCGGGCTTAGCGAGTTGGGCCCGCAGTGACCATGACCCATGAGGAGGAGAGAAAGTGCCCGTACAGTCGGAAAAGAAGCGTGAGATCGTAGAGAAATTTCGGAGACACGAGAGCGATACAGGATCTCCGGAGGTTCAGATCGCCCTATTGACGGAGCGGATTAATCAGCTCACCCAACATTTCGAAGTGCACAAGAAAGATCATCATTCGCGGCGAGGACTGATGAAGTTGGTGGGTCAGCGAAGGCGGCTACTGGACTATCTCAAATCCAGGGACATCGAACGGTATCGCTCCCTAATTCAAGAGTTGGGCCTTCGCAAATAGGGAAGCCAACCTCTCCTTCCGAGACAGGCAAGACCTGGCGTTGTGGAGGGGGAGAAGGCGGGAGGTCCACCAAGTCGCGCTCGGATGAGGCCCTTGGAGGCCAGTCCGGGGAAGGAGTGAAAGGTCCATGTACAAGAGAGTAGAACGGGAGATCGCCGGATGCCCCCTGGTTATGGAGACGGGCAGACTGGCCAAGCAGGCCCACGGGGCTGTGTGGATTCAATATGGTGATACCGAGGTTCTGGTGACGGCTGTCTCGGATCGACGGAGGGAGGGGGTGGATTTTCTCCCCTTGACGGTGGATTACCAAGAGATGGCCTATGCGGCGGGAAAGATCCCCGGAGGGTTCATCAAGAGGGAGGGAAGGCCCGGCGATCACGAGATCCTCGTATCCCGTCTCATCGATCGCCCCATCCGACCCTTGTTTCCCAAAGACTATTCCATGGAGATCCAGGTCATCGCCACGGTAATGTCAGCGGACATGGATCACCTGCCAGACGTGCTGGCTATCAACGGGGCCTCCGCGGCCCTGATGATCTCGGACATCCCCTTCGATGGTCCGGTGGCCGCGGTCCGCGTGGGACGTGTGGATGGTCAATGGGTGGTCAATCCTGGCGAGAGGCAGTTGGAGCAGAGCGACATCGATCTCATCGTGGCCGGAACCCAGGATGCAGTGGTCATGGTGGAGGGCGGGGCCATGGAGGTCCCGGAAGAGGAGATGCTGGATGCCATCTTCTTCGGACACCAAGCCATGCAGCCCCTGTTGGAGATGCAGGAGGAACTGAAGGCTGCTGTGGGTCGAGCCAAACGGGAGTATTCTCCTGCCGAGGTCCCGGAGGGGCTCGAGGAGTGGGTCAGGCAGCGGGCCGCGGAGGAGATGAACCAGGCCCTGCGCATCCCTGGGAAGCAGGATCGTCGAAGCCGCATAGCGCAGATCCATCAGGAGGTCATGGATGCGGCCTCAGAGGTCTTTCCCGATTCCGAATCAGCGGTTCGGGCCGTGTTGGAGGACCTGGAGAAGAGGATCGCCAGAGACATGATCCTCAAGGAGGGTCGCAGGATCGACGGGCGCGGGTTTCGGGATGTCCGGCCGGTCAGCTGCGAGGTAAGGCTCCTGCCCAGGGCTCATGGTTCGGGCCTTTTCACCCGGGGAGAGACCCAGGTGATGGCTGTAGCCACCTTGGGCACTTCGGCCGACGAGCAGATCCTCGATACCCTCTCCGAGGAGGAGAGTCGCAAATCCTTCATCCTCCATTACCGATTCCCGCCCTTCTGCGTGGGAGAAACCAAGCCGTTGCGGGCCCCCAGCAGGAGGGAGGTGGGTCATGGGGCTTTGGCCGAGAGGGCCCTCAAACCGGTACTTCCTTCCTCGAATACGTTTCCTTATACCATCCGGGTAGTGACGGAGGTCCTCGAGAGCAACGGATCCTCCTCCATGGCATCTACCTGCGGGGCCACTTTGGCTCTGATGGATGCGGGAGTTCCCATTAAGACCCCAGTGGCCGGAGTCGCCATGGGGCTCATCAAGGAGGGGGACCAAGTAGTGGTGTTGACCGACATCCTGGGCGACGAGGATCACCTGGGGGACATGGACTTCAAGGTGACAGGATCTCAGAGTGGAGTCACGGCCCTCCAGATGGACATCAAGATCAAAGGGGTGACCCGCGAGATCATGGCCCGTGCTCTGGAGCAGGCAAGAGAGGCCCGTCTGTGGATCTTGGAGCGGATGTTGGAGACCCTACCAGGCCCTCGGAAAGAGCTTAGTCCCTATGCCCCTCGGATCGAGACCCTCCAGATCAAACCCGAAAAGATCCGGGACCTGATTGGACCTGGGGGTCGAAGGATCAGGAGGATTATCGACGAGACCGGGGTCAAGATCGAGGTGGAGGACGATGGCACCGTACTTGTGGCCTCTCCCAATGTGGAGCGGATCCAAAAGGCCACCGAACTGATCCGGCAGATCACAGAAGAGGCCGAAGTGGGAGCCATCTATGTGGGCAAGGTCAAACGTGTCATGGACTTCGGTGCCATCGTGGAGCTCTTTCCCGGCACCGACGGCCTTCTGCACATCTCGCAGTTGGACTATGGTCATCCTCGTCGGGTGACGGATGTCATCAACGAGGGCGATGAGGTTCTGGTCAAGGTTCTCGAGATAGACGATTACGGAAAGATTCGCTTGAGTCGGAGGGCCGCCCTGGAGGAACAGGGCGCAGGCGGGAAGGCCAAGGACCTCCAAGAAAACATTTCCCAACCCCGCAGGGAGGGTCCCTCCCGTTCTTCCCCAAAACGGGGATCAGGAAAAAGAAACGACCGAAGAGGGACCTCCCGCCCGAGACGTTGATCCCCCTAGGTCCGGCGAGACCCTTTGCAAAGCCGGGGTGCTCCGGGATCTGAGTGTCGGATCCCTTCTCCTTTGGGGGATGCCCCAGAGTCGGCTGTTCTATCAAGGTGGGTCTTCACCGACGAGGGATCACCTTGGAGAGGGATTTTTGTTTTCCAAGGAGGGGGCTCTCAAAGGCCCAACCCGACTGCCGATCCCTTGGGTCTGAAGGCGAGCAGGACACGTATCGGAACCCCGGCCGTGGCCATCAGAAAGGGGAGGAGACCATGGTGCAAGGAGGATGGGAGGGATTTGATGAGATCTGCGTTCGGATACGCACTCTGGAACACCATCGAGGACTTCCTCTTCCCACCTATGCTACGTCCCATGCCTCTGGGTTGGATCTCCATGCGGCTGTGGAGGAGTCCCTTCGATTGGATCCTTTGCAACGGGCCCTCATCCCGACGGGGATCTGCCTGGAGCTTCCCAAAGGGTTTGAGGCGCAGGTTCGTCCACGAAGCGGCTTGGCTTGGAGACATGGGTTGACCCTTCTCAACACTCCGGGCACCATCGACTCCGACTATCGAGGGGAGATCCAAGTCTTGATGGTCAACCTTGGAGAGGATCCCTACTGGATTCGACGGGGGGATCGCATTGCCCAATTGGTGGTCCAGCCGGTTGTACGGGTCCGCCTTTGCGTGGAGGATCGGCTGCAGAATACGCAGCGCGGGGCCGGAGGATTTGGGCATACGGGACGCTAGCTTCCGAAAAAGAGATGTCGCATGCAGGTGGATCTTGCCATGGGAAGGACGAATTGTTAGGATAAAACTTCTTTTGACCCAAACGGACCCAGGTGGACGGAAGGGGACGTCGAGAGAATGCAGGGTGGAGGGGATTTAAGGTCGGGATTTTCTGGCGGTATTGGAGGTTGAGTCCATGGGAAGTGTGATCAAGAAAAGGAGAAAGAAGATTCGAAAGCACAAGTACAAGAAGTTACGAAGGAAGATGAAGCACCAGAGGAGAAAGCGGGGTCATTAGTTCCTCGATTTCCTCACACCCTGTCCGATGAAATCCGATGGGGGGAAGAGGCCGTGAGGGGCTTCCTGTGGGACGGATGGTGGATCTTCCTGCTCCTCAGCGCGGGGGTCGTCCTCTATGCCCTCTGGGTGATCTATCGGAAGCTGGACGAGCTCCGGGATCGGAGTCGTAAGTTGGATGAGGGGTTGGGAGGCCTCCTCCTTCAATATCAGATGGCCCAAAGGCAATTGGACGATGTGGCTTCCTGGATCGAGGAGGGGGATGTGGAGCGCGCCATCCAGCGCCTCGAGGAGCTCAAAAGCCGGCATCAGGGACTAGTCGCTGCGGATTTCTTGATGGGCAAGGCCTTGATGCGAAAGGGTGACCCTCAAGCCCGGGCGTGCTTCGAACGCTTTGTCCAGAACGCCAAGGGCTACGATCCGGTCACCCGAGCCCGTCTTGAAGAGGCCAAGGATCAGCTCCGGCGAATGGGCAGCGGTGAGAGCGATCCTTCCCTCACCGCCCCATAACTCCTTACGCGCTCTTGACCTCGATCTTTCGGGGACGGGCGTGCTCCACTTTGGGGAGCGTCACCGTAAGGACACCTTTGGACATCTGAGCCGTGATCCTGTCCTGATCCACGATCTCCGAGAGGATGAACTGCCGATAGAAATGGCCCTCCCGATACTCCCGGTAAACGGGGCTCAGATCCGCCGTGTCCGGGGGCGTCACGCGTCCTTGCAGCGTAAGGACATTATCTTTTAGATCGATGTTGACGTTTTGGCTTTCCACGCCCGGCATGTCCGCGACGATGGTGAGGGCGTTTTCCGTCTCGTAGATGTCCACGTGGGGCGAATAGTAGGGAAGTCCACGCGTCTCCTCGGGCCGAAATGCCTGGGCTTCTTTTTTCTCCAATGGCTGCATATCCTTTTGCGACATTTTTACCACCTCCCCAGGTGGAAGGATTCATTAATAACCGTGAGCATCCGGGATTTCCGCCTCCGATCTCCACGGAAGGAACCGGTCATCCAGATCAAGCACTCTTGATCTGAATCTGGCGCGGTTTGACCTCCTCGGCCTTGGGGAGCCTCACGTAGAGGATTCCACGGCGACTGGTGGCCTCCACCTTGTCCGGGTTGACCTTATCCGGGAGAGTGATCACCCGTCGGAAGGTCCCGGAGCCCCGCTCGCGGCGATGGTAATTGGCCGATTCGCCACCGTCGTCCGGTTTGCGCTCCCCGCGAATGGTGAGGGAGTCTTCCGTCACCGTGATCTCCACATCAGAGGGGTCGACTCCGGGCAGTTCCGCTGTAAGAAGATAATGTTCTTTTCCCTCATAGACGTTCACAGGTGGAAAGACACCGCTCCTTTCTCCAGGGAAAAAACCGCTTGTGAACTCATCGAAGAGACGATCGAACTCGCGTCGAATGCGATCCAGCTCAGCAAACGGACCGCCCAACGGTTGATGCAATCGAATGATAGCCATGATACCTCCCCCTTTCCTTCGTTGTCTGCAACGGAAGTTGCGTTAAACGTCAAGGATCCTTGACATTGTACTAACTAAGCATCCCCCGAAGGCTTGTCAAGAAAGGCTTGGGGGAGGGGCCTTCCTTGACTTGGAATGGGGTTTTTGCTATGCAGAGGATGCACTGTTTCCTCGTGGGCATCAGGTGAGTTATGTGGATCGATTCGTCTGTCTTGGCTCAACGGCTTCAGGGAGAAGAGTGGGTCCAAAAGGCGGGGCTCGCGGACGGGGATTTCTGGAGCTCCCTGGCCCGGTGGGTGGAGGAACATCTCCTTCTGGAGTTCCTCACTCAGGTGAGCAATCAGGTAGAGGAAATCATACAAATCGATCCCAACCAGGAAGAGCCCCAGATCCTCACGCGGGCTACCCGGCATATGGTGGATTTCCTCGGGGCACGCTCGGCCTCGGTGCGGATCTACGATCCCCTGACAGAACAGATGCTCTCCTACGGTTCCTATCCCTATCAGGAGGAGAGCAGGGCCACTTACATCCCTTTGGAGGGGAGCATAGCCGGGGAGGTGGTCAAGACCCGACGCACCTACCTTTCCCCCAATCTCTTGAAGGAGCCGCTCTATCATGACAAGGAGGGCGTCCGTCGCAAGGGCGTTCGTTCCTTGATGGCCGTCCCTCTGGAGATCCCTCGATTCTTCCCCCGGGAACGGGACACCGTCGGGGTCATTCAGATCTACTATCCTGAGATGGATCGGGACTTTACTCCCCTCGAGATCCATGTGGCGGAACTTATGGCCAGGAGGCTTAGCTTCGTGATCGCACGGAAGAAGATCATGGAGATGTACCGCCTCAATGAGAAGAAGGAGACCATCCTCAGGAAGATCTTTCAACGGATGGGTTCTCGAGAGGGGATCAAGATGAAAGACGTCTTCAACCGTGTGATCCCCGAACTGGCCGATGTGATTAACCTTCAAAGCTGCGCTCTTTTCTCGGTGGCGCCCGATCGAGAACACGTGGTCCTTGAGGCGGGTTACCCGGAAATCCAAGGCTATCATGGCATTGGAAAGCGCTTTCCCATCTCCAGTGAGCCCGCCTTTCAATTGGTCCTGAACCTGGGGGACTATGTGGGAGAGTCGGCCTATGAACTCATCACCCCGTCCTACATCCTGGTGGTGGATCCCCAGAGGAGCAGATTGCTTTCTCCAAATCTCAAACGCTTCGCCAAGGCGCACAACATCAACTCCATCCTCTATGTCCCGTTGAACGTAGGCGAGGAGGTCCAATACTTCATGACCTTCGATGCCCTCGATCAGAGGAAGCGCTATAAGGAGGAGGAGGTGGAGCTCTTCCTCTTCCTCGGCCGAGAGCTGATGAAGGCCCAGCAGATGGAGCGCCTGGACGACATCCTTCATGACTTCAAGAATCCGGCCATCGCAACGGCGGGCTTTGCTCGCCGACTCAAGCAGATCTTGGAGAGGGAAGACCTCTCTGACTCCGCAGAGCAGATCCGGAGATATGTGGATATCCTCCTGGAGGAGACCAGCCGCCTTCAGGAGCTGGCCCTGAGCCTCCACCAGGTCGGAAAGGAGGAGGTGGTGGACCTCACCGAACGGGCCAAACGGCGCTTCGACATCAACGAACAGGCCATAAAGGAGCAACTCAGGCAAAACATCCGGCTCCGTCGAGGCCCCTTCCAGGAGGGGTTGTGGGTCCGATGCCATCCCCTCCAGCTGGAGCGCGTCCTGGACAATCTGCTGAACAACGCCACCAATGCCATTCCTCCCAAAGGAGGCTTTCTCTCATTGAAGACTTACCGCCTCGACATGTGGGCCTGTGTGGAGATCGCCAACACCGGGAGGATCTCCGAGGAGGACCGACTCCGCCTCCTGGAGGAGGAAAGCGGATCCGGAAGGGGCCTTCATATCACTTACCGTATCGTGCGCCTTCTGAAAGGGAAGGTGGACATCAAACTGGGAAAAGAGACCACCACCTTCATCATTCGACTCCCCCTCCATTCCGAATGACATCGCACCATGTCCGGGGGACGGGTCGGATCCAATGACATCACTGCACGACCTCCCTTCCTTGATCCATTCCAACAGGAGGATATACTGAGAGAGATTGCCGCCTGGGCGCGGATAGCGGCCCGAAGGGGTCCATCTTCCAGGAGAGGGTCTTGGGAGCACATTGGCAAGGACCCGTTGGCGAGGGGAGGTCCAAACGAGGAGGGGGAGGATGGATAGGAAGACTCAGAAACGGATCAAGGCATTGGAGTTGGCCATAACCAACGAAGCCCGGGAGCGTGACTTCTACCTAAGCCACAGTGAAAGGACCACCCATCCGCTCGGAAAAAAGATGTTCCGGTCCCTAGCAAACGACGAGCTGGAACACATGGAGAGGATCAAGATCCTCCACCAGCGCCTACAGCAGCAGGGACGATGGCCTGAGGATCTTCCCTTGGAGGTGAAGGGGGCAAAGGTCAAGGATGTGCTGGCGGCCGTTGCGGAGCTGGGGAAAAAGGCCCCCGAGGCCGATCGGGATGATATAGAGGCCATCCGGATCGCCCTTGACTTCGAGGCCAAAGGAGAGGCCTTTTACAGGGACTTGGCGGAGAAGACTGACAATTCCATGGAACGGGAATTCTACCGGCTTCTCTCCTCCATGGAGCACGAGCACTTTGTCTCTCTGAAGGAGACCCTGGAGTTCTTCGAGAATCCTGAAGGATGGTTCGCGGCCAGAGAGCGGCCCACGTTGGACGGGGCCTAGATCCCCCTCTAGTTAGAAAATAGTCTTTCGTCCATCTCGTCTATTTCGTCTTGGTTGGGTAGGGGAGGCTATTTTGTCTATCTGGTTGATTTCGTCCATTTCGTCGATTTGGTCTATCTGGAAGGGGGGCGACTGAAGTCGCCCCTACCCGATAAAGACAAAGACCCCTGCATCTGGGCAATCATTTTCATCCATCAAGGGTGCCACGCCCCGCCTTGGCGGGCAGGGCAGATGGCGAAGAGGGCCTGGAGGGGATCGGTCCCGGCTCGACGCCAGCCTGCAACGGTCCGGATCAAAGCGGGAAGGTCTTGGTCAAGACAGGCATAGAGGCTTTCCAAGGCCCCCACATCGTACCGATAGCGCCAAAGGGCCAACAGGGAGGCATTGTTCCATGGGAAGGAGCGTAGGAAGAGGAAACGACGGGTCCGGAGGCGGGGGAGGAGCCCTTCGAAGTGCGTGCGGATCTCTCGGAAAAGAAGCCTTCGTCCCCGTAGCTTTTCTTCCAAGGGAAGATCCCTTCCATAAAACTCCGCAAGCCGATCGTGGGCCCATTGAAGAGATTCTCCCACAAGTCTCTCGTCGTGAATGATGTCCAAGGTCCTCTTCCATTGGAGGGACTGCCGTCCCCATTCCTCTTCCACAAACCTCAAGGTGCCCTGCCACCCCACGAAGGTGGCCAGCTGTTCGTTGAAATCCACTCGGTCCGGGAAAAACACAGTGGCATGGACCATCTCGTGGAGGATGGTATAGACGATCTCCACTTCCTCNTGCTCGAGCAAGGAGGAGTAGAGGGGGTCCGAAAACCATCCCAGCGCACTGAAAGCGGCGGCAATGGAGAGGTAGGTGTCGAAGCCTTTCTCCTGGAGGCGCCTGATGAAGGCCTCGGCCTCCTCTTTTTTGAAGAAGCCCTTGTAGGGAAAGGCACCCACGATGGGAAATCGCCACAGGTAGGGCTCCAGCTTGTCCTTGCGGGCCGCGGAGACCAGATAGGCCAAAGGACGCCCTTGGAGATCCACGTAGGACGAGTAGGCATCAGTGGGATGAAGGCCAAGTTCCCTCTCCCCCCTCTCCCGGACGCTTTGAACCAGGCGGATCTTCTCTTTAACCTGCAGGGGGACGGCCGGATCGGCCAACACCTCGTGGACGGGACGGCTTCGATTCAGAAGCTGGAACTGATGGACCCCCTGACGGAGGAGATATCCCATCTCGCATCCCATCAGGGCCGGGAAGGTCACAAGCAGAAAACCGAGGCCCCAGCTCCGACGCGAGAGGACGCATACGGCCATATCAGAGCCCCATGAGCTTGGCCACGATCTCCTTCATGATCTCTGTGGTCCCTCCAGCGATGGACAACATCCGTACGTCTGTGTAGGCTCGGCAGATGGGGTACTCTTGCATGTAGCCGTAGCCGCCGTGGAGCTGCACACAGTGATAAGCGACGCGGTTGGCCAGCTCCGCGGTGTAGTATTTGGCCATGGAGATCTCCTTGACGATCTCCTTTCCCTCATTGAAGGCCTTGCAGCAATGGAGGACGAAGAGTTTGGCCATCTCGATGCGGGTGGCCATATCCACCAGCTTGTGGGCATTGACCTGAAAGGAGGAGATGGGCCTGCCGAAGGCCCTGCGCTCGCGGCAGTAGCGAATGGTGTCCTCCAGCATGATCTCGCAGGATGTGATGGCCGACACGGCTGCGATGAGACGCTCCTTCTGGAAGTTCATCATGATGGCCCTGAATCCGTCTCCCTCTTCGCCCAGGAGGTTTTCCGCAGGGACGCGGCAGTCCTCGAAGAACAACTCCCCTGTATCCGAGGCGTGGGTGCCCATCTTTCGAAGCTTCCTTCCTCGGGTGAAGCCAGGGGCGTCCTTTTCCACCACCAGGAGGCTAACTCCATTATGGGGGGGACGGGCCTCTGGATCCGTTTTCACGGCTACGACCAGGATGTCCGCATAATAGCCGTTGGTGATGAAGGTCTTCTGGCCGTTGATGACGTAAGTATCTCCGTGGCGGCGTGCCGTAGTGCGGATTCCCGCCACGTCCGAACCCGCGCCGGGCTCGGTGATGGCGATACAGCAGATGGCCTCTCCGGTGGTACATGGGGTAAGGAAACGTTTCTTCTGCTCATGGGTCCCCAAGAGGTCGATGTAAGTGGTGGACATATCGTTGTGGACGGTGACGGCCGCTGAAAGCCCGCTGCTTCGGCTTCGGGTGAGCTCCTGGGCCAGCACCACCGAGAAAAGGTGGTCTGCTCCGGATCCTCCGTATTGGGGGTCGTAGCAGAGACCGAGAAAGCCCAATTCTCCCATTCGATACCAGAGCTCCCTAGGGATGCGGGCCTCCTCCTCCCAGGTCTCCACGTGTGGGCGCACCTCACGATCCACGAAGTTGGCCACCTGCCGCCGAAAGATCTCGTGTTCCTCGGAGAAGATAGAGTAATCCATCCGCCTCCTCCATGCGGAAACTTCGCTCTCGGCCGATCCATGGGCAGGTATACCGAAAAGGCCTCATCCGTGTCAACGCCCTTCGGGTGGGGGAGACCAAAAGGGAACCGAGGCGTTCCTCCACACCCGCAGACCGTCGTCCCCTCCTCGAAGGACCCTCTTTCCCGTAGCATCGAAGAGCTCTCCCCGTAGAACCGTGAGGAACCCGTTGGGGAAGGCCCGAACCTCCACTGCAAGGATGCTCTGGAGGGATGTGTCCATGAGGGCCCATCCTCCCCTCGTCTCGATCCGGGAAAATCCGTAAGGGTTCTGAATCAGGTCGTTCCTTTCCATCTCCAGGAGGAGTTCTCCTTCTTTTCCGTAGAACCTTCCGGAGAGGAGAGGGATAGGATCTCCTGGTCGGACCCGGTGCAGCCATAGATAGAATGCATGGGGTTGTTCGGGCCGTCCCACAAGAAGCTCCATATGGAGGCGTCCCTCCACCAGATAGTTATGATAGGCACTAACCGCGGGCGGATTCGGCATCACTCACCTCCTTTGTTCCCTTTCGGGCCTCCAAGGCCCTGATCAATCGAGGAAGGATGTCCAGGGCGTCTCCCACCACGCCCAAATCCGCTGTTCGAAAGATGGGGGCGTCCGGGTCACGATCCACGGCGATGATGAACTCGGTCCTGCGGATGGCAGCAGTGTACTGCAGAGCGCCCGATGTACCGAAGGTCAAAAGGACCTTGGGACGCACGGCCCTTCCGGTCTGGCCGATCATCCGTTCCTTGGGGATCCATCCTTGGATCACGGCGGGGCGTGTGCCGCCCACCTCGCCTCCAAGCAGCCGAGCGAGTCGATGGAGCAGAGAGAAGCCCTGGTCCGATCCCATCCCCCGTCCTCCACTGACCACGACCTGGGCCTCCTCCAGGGAGCACTCTTCCTCCTGGAGGGGTTCCACCTCGAGGACCTCCAAGGGGTCATTCTCTTCTAGAGGCACAGGGTCCACGTAAAACACGGGGGCGGTGGCCTCAGGGTCATGGGGGCGCTCTTGGAAGATACCCGGACGAACCGTTGCCATTTGGGGGCGTCGATCCGGGGTGATGACGTCCACCAGCAGACGGCCCCCGAAGGCGGGGGCCGTCTGCACAAGGGCGCCATTAGTGGGATCCACTCGCAGTTCCACACAGTCCGCACTGAGGCCGGTCTCCAGTTGTTTCGCCACTCGAGGGGCGAATTCCATCCCGAAGTCCGTTCCCCCGATGAGTAAGACAGAAGGCCGGTAGATGCGCACCATCTCAACCAGGGCCCGGGCATAGGTGGTGACTTTGAAATGGGCCAGATGAGGGGCCGTCATGGCGTAGACGGCTTGTGCCCCGTGGGCGATATATTCCATGATGTAGGTCTCTATCCTGTGGCCCAGAACCGCAACAGCGCATCGAGTGTCCAAGGCCTCGGCGAGGCTGCGCCCGTGTGCCAACAACTCCAGGGTCACGCGGTTTTTGAAGTAGTCACGGTGGTCCCCAAAGACCCATACCTCAGGATTCGGGGGGGTTGTGCGCTCGGTCATGGATGCCTCCTTGTACGTTCAACAGGAGTCGCGAGTCGAGGGCCTGAAGGATCTCCTCCACGGCCCGATCCGGATCATCCCGAAGAACCCGGGCCTTTCGTTGAGCCGGAGGTTCTCGGAAACCGATCACCCGCGTGGCCGATCCCGCTGCTCCCACCTGATCCGGGGACAGGCCCAATTTCCGGAGTCCCCACCGTTCAAGGGGTTTAACGTCGAAGGCCTCGTGAATGCGGTGCAGGGGGACCTGGCGGGGGGGATTGGGGATGCGAAGAAAGGTCAATACTGTCGGGAGCCGTCGAAGACGTATAGTCTCTCGGAAGCGGTCCACTGTGCGACGCACCAAGATGGAGTTCCCCTCAAGGAGGACCTCCTCCACATAGGCGACGTGGGGAATTCCCAGGTCCTCCGCCAACTGAGGCCCTACCTGACCTGTTCCGCTGTCCGAGGTGCGAGCCCCGCATAAGATCAGATCGGGGCTCTCTAACCGTCGAATCGCCTGGGCGAGTGTGGTGGATGTGGCTAGGGTGTCCGCTCCCGCGAAGGCCGGATCCGAGAGGAGCAGGGCCCGATCGGCGCCTCGGGCCAAGGCCTCCCGCAAGGCCTCTTCCGCATGAGGTGGACCCATGGTCAGGACGATCACCTCTCCGTCCCGAGCCTCCCTCAGGCGCAGGGCCGCCTCCAGGGCTTGAAGGTCGTGTTCGCTGATCTGCCCCTCGAGTCCTTCCCGTTGCAGGGTCCAGCGCCCTTGGACGAGGCATGGCACGGCCATGACAGGGACCTGTTTGATGCATACAAGGATTCTCATGGTCTTTTCTTCCTCCCGAAGAGGAGTTTTCGGCTGATCACCAATCGCTGGATCTCCGATGTGCCTTCGTATATCTCCGTGGCCTTGGCGTCCCTAAGGTAGCGCTCTACTGGATAGGCCCGGGTGTAGCCGTAGCCTCCGAAGATCTGCACAGCCTCCAGGGCTGCTCGAACCGCCGTTGCGCTGGCAAAAAGCTTGGCCATGGCCGCGGCCTGCGTGGCCCCGTTGCCCGCGTCACACGCCCTCGCCGCTTTGTAGGTCAAGAGTCTGGCGGCCTCCACCTGGACCGCCATGTCGGCCACCTTGGCCTGAATAGCCTGGAGATGTCCGATGGGCCTTTCGAACTGGATGCGTTCCATGGCGTATTGGATGGAGGCCTCCAAGGCGGCCTGAGCGATGCCCAGGGCCTGAGCCGCGATGCCCACCCGCCCCCCATCCAAGGCCTCCAGTGCGATCCGGAGCCCACGGCCGGGCTCGCCGAGAAGGTTCTCCCGAGGGACCCGGCATTCTTGGAAGACCAGGGGGCAGACGGGGTTTCCGCGCATTCCGACGAGGTCTTCCTGGTGCCCTCGTAGGCAGCCCTCCCGGTCGGTCTCCACAATGAGGAGGCTCCATTCCTTTTGATCGGAAGTAAGTTGGGTTCGGGCGATCACCAAGGCTATCCCTGCCTCTCCTCCGTTGGTCACGAAGATCTTGTTTCCGCTGATGATGAAGTGCTCGCCTTGAAGCTCGGCCCTGGTCTGTACTGCCGCAGTGTCGGAGCCCGCATTGGGTTCGGTCAGGCAAAAAGCCCCGATCCTGTCTCCCCTTGCCATGCACGGAAGATACCGATCCCTCTGCTGGGGGGTGCCGAAACGCCAGATGGGATTGACAGCCACAGAGTTGTGGACTGAGACCATCAAGCCCACGGCCGGACACGCCTTGGAGAGTTCCTCGACCACGATGGCCGAGGCCAAAGTGTCGAGCCCAGCACCCTCCCATCGTGCGGGGATCTGGAGTCCGAAGTATCCGAGGGGCTTCATACTCTCGAGGATCTCCTCGGGGAAGCGGGCCTCTCGGTCGATCCACTCCGCCCATGGGGCCAGGACCTCCTGAGCGAAGCCTCTCGCTGCCTTGCGCACCACACGATGCCTCATGGAGAGTTCTAGTTCCATGCCGTCTCCTTCCTTATCCACCCCATAGGGACCGCGGCCCTGTGCTTTGCGATCCATAGGGGCTTTGAGTCTTTACATCTTTTCCTCCAAAAAAAAGAGGCCGTGGGGTTGCCCCCACGGCCTTGGGGTAGCTGGAAGGAGACGGCCATGGGGGTCGCCCATGGCCGCGGGCATCGATCAGATGGGTACCGGATCCATGGGCGTATGTGGCCCTGGAATAATAATGCCGATAATGGCGCCCATCCCTATTGCTATTATGAAGCTGTCCATATTCATTCCTGCCTCGAAATCTATATTGATCAACTTTATGGAAAAAGACCCCAGCTTGTCAAGGGCAAACCGTCAGGACCTCTTCCTTCGGATGTCCACGGCCTTGAGCCCTCGGTCAGCCCGCACCACGCGGAAGAAGACGATGTCTCCGGGCAGCACACTCTCCTTAAGGCCGGAGCGATGAAAGAAGATCTCCTCTCCCTGATCGGTCTCGATGAAGCCGAACCCCTTATTTTCATCGAACCATTTGATGGCTCCTCGCTTCATGGCCCAATACCCTCCAAGCCGTGCTTCCCTCTCGGTAGGACGCCGATGACCGTGGGAAGGGGCCTCCGCCCCCCCTCTCGGGGAAATCGGTCAGACCCGCCAGGGGTGAAGAATCCCAGATTATCGTACACGAACCGGCCGACGTGTATAATCATTTGCGCCTCGTATCCTCCGTCCATAGCCATCACCTGTTTGAGGGGAAGACCTGAGGAATCGAGGAGCCGTGCGAAGTCCCAAAGGGTATACCCTCCGTGGGTGGTAAAGATCCAAATTCGCCCGTCGGTGCCCTCTCCGACGGCCGTCCGGTTGGCGACCTTCTGGGAGTTGCGGACGCGGATGCGTCCGGTGCGGTCCAGGAGCATGAAGGACTGGGCCACCTCCCTATAGCGCAGGTCTTGTGGATCGAAGGGATCCATAGAGAGATCGAGAATCCGGGCCGGGGGAAGCGTGGGGTCCCGAGGCTCGGCCACGAAGAGGGCTTGAAATGAGGGGTGGAGCTTGGATCGGATGGAGACGCCGTTGCTGACCAGAAGACCCATATAGGAGAAGTCGGGGTAATACTGCCCCGCATTAAAGAGAACCAGAGCCCCACTAAGGTGCATCCACTTCCAGATCCCAGGGGGCCTTTGAAGGCCTTCTCCGGCGTAGTGGAAAATGCGAAAGCGGAACCGCTTGGGATCCACAGCCACGACCCCGATGGAGGGGTCTCCCGCACGGCAGAAAGGGGCTCCGCTCCAGAGCACCCACTTCATCCCCGGGAGGACCTCACGAGGACGCAAAGGGAACGGATCGGCGGCGAACCCTATCTCCGAATGGCCCAAGCAAGAAGCCACCAGAGCGACGGTAGACACCCAGCCGAGCATTCGGATGCGGGAAGGTCCTCCGAGGAGCCATTTGCACCTCATGAAAGGCCGTTGGATCCTCACCAATCCTCCCCTTTACTTCCTGGCCAGCCGAAGGAGAAGCCTTCCACGCACGGCGAGTCTTCCCCTCTTCCCAAGAGTGATGTTCCTGGGCCGGCGCCCAAAGGGTAGCCAAGAGGACTTGGGGAGTCAAGGGCAACTTGTCCGGTGGGTCGCTTGAAAGCCCCTAGGGGTTATGGTACAAGGAATTTAAAAGATTAGGTCTGCCCATTGTTGATCGCGAGGAAGATGAAGGTGGTACACTACGGAATGGGAGAGGAGAGGCCTCCAGTCTTCCCCTGAGGAGGGCGGCATGTGGGACTATTCGGAGAAGGTCCTGGAGTACTTTCGAAATCCCAGAAACGTAGGGGTCATCGAAGACGCCGACGGGGTTGGAGAGGTGGGATCCCTGGCTTGCGGGGACGCCTTGACCCTCTACATCAAGGTGGACGAGAACGACCGGATCACGGATGCCAAGTTTCAGACTTTCGGATGTGCCAGTGCCATCGCCTCCTCTTCCGCCCTCACCGAGCTCATCATCGGAAAGACCGTGGACGAGGCCCTGAAGGTCACCAACCGAGATATCGCCGATTACCTTGGCGGTTTGCCCGAGGAGAAGATGCACTGTTCGGTGTTGGGCAGGGAGGCCCTCTTGGCGGCCATCGCCGACTATCGGGGGGAACGCCGTGAGAGCATAGAGTCTCCATTGGTGTGCGAGTGCTTCGGGGTCAACCAAGAGGAGATCGAGCGGGCCATCCGAGAAAATGGGCTTACGACCCGGGAACAAGTCACCCACTACACCAAGGCGGGAGGAGGCTGCGGCAAGTGCCATGAGAAGATCGAGGAGATCCTCACCCGGATGTGTGTGGAGGAGGAGAGGGTCCCTCGACCGGTCCGGAAGCCCTTGACAAACTTGCAGAAGATAAAGCTTGTGGAGGAAGTCATCGAGAATCAGATCCGGCCGGAACTCCAGAAGGATGGGGGGGACTTGGAACTGATTGACGTCGATGGGAACCGCGTACTTATCTCCTTTCGTGGCCTCTGTGCCAACTGCCCCAGTGCCGGGATCACGGTGAAGGGGATTCAGGACCGTCTCCGGGAGGCGGTCGCCCCGGAGCTCGTGGTAGAGGAGGTGCCCGCATGAGACTCGTCTATTTGGACAACAACGCCACCACACGGGTGGACCCGGAAGTAGTGGAGGCCATGGCACCTTATTTCACCGAGCGCTACGGCAATCCCTCCAGCATGCACCAATCCGGGGCATTGGCCCACAAGGGAGTGGCGCTGGCCCGGGAACAGGTGGCCCAATTCCTGGGAGCCCATCCTGACGAGATCATTTTCACCAGTTGTGGAACCGAGAGCGACAACGCGGCCATCCACGGAGTCCTCAACGCCTATCCAGATAAACGGCACTTTGTCACAACCCGCGTGGAGCACCCGGCCGTGTTGAATCAGATACCCTACCTGAAACGCAAGGGATATCGGGTGACGGAGCTCTCGGTCGACCGAGACGGAAACCTGGATTTGGAGGAACTGAGGGCTTCCCTCACCGAGGATACGGCCCTGGTCAGCATCATGTATGCCAACAATGAGACGGGGGTGATCTTCCCCATGGAGGAGATCGCCCAAGTGGTCAAGTCCCGAGGGATCCCCCTCCATACGGACGCGGTCCAAGCTGCGGGAAAGATCCCCATCAATTTGGGAAAGCTCCCCGTGGATCTCCTCACCTTCTCTGGCCATAAGCTCCACGCGCCAAAAGGAATCGGGGTCCTCTATCAGCGACGAGGGACCCGCCTTGTTCCTTTCATGGTCGGCGGACACCAGGAGAAGGGCCGGCGGGGAGGGACCGAGAACGTCCCCTATATCGTAGCGTTGGGAAAGGCCTGTGAGCTGGCTCAGCAGCACTTGGGATCCTCCATCCGTCGGATGGCCGAGTTGAGGGACCGATTGCAGCAGGGGATCCTGGAGAGAATCCCTAATGTGATCGTCAACGGGGCCAATGCCCCCAGGACACCCAACACCTTGAGTTGTTGTTTCGAGTACATCGAGGGAGAGAGCCTGCTTCTGCTCTTGAACGACCTGGGGATCTGTGCCTCGTCAGGATCGGCTTGCACCTCAGGCTCTCTGGAACCTTCCCATGTGCTTCGGGCCATGGGGGTTCCCTATACCGCTGCTCACGGCTCGATCCGATTCAGCCTGAGCCGGTATACCACGGAGGAGGAGGTGGACTTCGTCTTGGAGCACCTGCCCGGCATTGTGGAGAGGCTTCGGGCCATCTCTCCTTTTTGGGGGAGGGAGGGGGCGGCTTTCCGACGGGCCGTTTAAGAGGAGGCTCCCCTCTCCATGCCGTTTCCCTTCTTTCAGGCCTTCAGACCACCAAGGCTCTTTGCACATCGGGGAGCCTCAGGCTATCGGCCTGAAAACACCCTGTCTGCTTTCGCCCTTGCCCTTCGGATGGAGGCTCCTTATCTGGAGCTCGATGTGAGGATGACACGGGACGGCCACTTGGTCGTCATCCATGACCGGACTGTGGATCGCACTACGGACGGCAGTGGTCCGGTGGACCGGATGACCCTCGAGGAGATCAGGCGGCTGGATGCGGGATATCGCTTTCGCCCCGAAGGGCGGGGAGACTACCCCTTTCGAGGAAAGGGCATCCGTATTCCGACCCTGAAGGAGGTCCTGGAGGCCTTCCCCGAGGCCTTTTTGAATATAGAGATCAAACAGGACGATCCCCGCTTGGACGAGGCCTTGGCGGAAGTGCTGGTGACTTCCCACGCCCTGGAGCGAGTCTTGTTGGCCTCCGCAGACGGCTGGATCCTGAAGAGGATACGGGAGCGGCTCGGCGGTCGGGTCGCCACGGGGATCTCTCGAGAGGAGGGGCTCAAGCTTGCGCCGTGGATTCTGTTCGGACGAGGAGATCCCCCTCGAGTTGAAGGTCAGGCCCTCCAGATCCCCAGGACCCTTAAGGGCTGGGATTTCCTGACCCAAGAGCGGGTGGAGAGGGCGCATCGTCTGGGTATCGAAGTCCATGTATGGACCGTCAATGAACCAGAAGAGATGGAGAGGCTGCTGGAGATGGGGGTGGACGGCATCATGACGGACTATCCGGATCGATTCCCCCAGAGGGCTCTCGACCGGAGTCCCCCAAATCCCTGCATGGAAGACTTCGATGGAAGGTGAATCTCAAGGCGACTAAGGAGGTGTCCATGTTCTACGAGGCCCTGTTATCGGATCAAGAGAGGAAGATCCAAGAGGAGGTCAGGAGGTTCGTCCGGGATGAGGTCTCTTCGGACTACATCCGGGCCATGGACCGGGAGGAGATCCAATATCCGAGGGAGTTCGTCCAGAAGCTGGCTTCACGTGGGCTTTTGGGCCTTCGTTTCGACCCCAAGTGGGGTGGAAGGGGCCTTCCATGGACGGCCGAGGTCGTGGCCGAGGAGGAGGTAGGGGTGCTGGGGACAGCGCTTGGGTGTGCGTTCGTGATGCCCTCCATCGTGGGAGAGGCCCTCCACGTCTTCGGGACCGAGGAGCAGAAGGAGCGTTTCCTGAAGCCGATCCTAGAAGGGAAAGTCATCAGCGCTGAGGCCCTTACCGAGCCGCGTGGGGGGTCTGACTTCTTCGGGGCCACCTCACGGGCGGTCCTGGACGGAGACCATTTCGTGGTCAACGGCCAGAAGCGGTTCGTAGTCGGGGCAGCGGCGGCGGATGTCTTTCTGGTCTATTGCCGGACGAACTTCGATGAACGAGCCCATAAATATCAACGGATCAGCGCCCTGATGATCGAACGAGGGCCGGGTGTCGAGGCGGAGTACCTCTATGGTCTCATGGGGACCCGGGGTGGGGGCACCGGAAGGTTGGTCTTTCGTAACGTACGGGTGCCCAAAGAGAACCTTATCGGGGAACTCCACGGAGGGGCATGGGTCTTCAATCAGATGATGATCCCAGAGCGCATGACCTCAGCGGCCGCCAGCCTGGGAGGAGCGCGGGCCGCTCTGGAGATCGCCGCCCGATACAGTGATCGGCGTATCGCTTTCGGTCGTCCGATCCGAAGGTTTCAGGCCGTCAGCTTTATGGTGGCCGACGCCATCACCCAATTGGATGCCGCCCGGGGGCTCGTGTACATGGCGGCCAAAGCGGTGGATCGAGGGGCCCCTAATGCACGGAGGTTGGTAAGCGAGGCCAAGAAGTTCGCTACGGATGCCGCTTGGGAGATCACCAACAAGGCCATGCAGATTATGGGAGGGATCGGTTACACGGACGTCTATCCCATCGAGCGAATGATCCGGGATGCCCGCCTCACCCAAATCTGGACCGGCACCAACGAGGTCATGAACCTCCTCATCCAGCACGAATACTATCGGGAAGTCTTGGAGGAGAGGCACGATGGCCGGGACGTGGAAAAGGACGCCATGAATGTGGACGATTCGGAGAAGTGCTACAATGATGAAGATATGTGGCGGGTACACAAAACTAAAGAGGACTGAAAACCTCTTCTTGCCCTGAGCCCATGAAACTTGAGGTGCCCCTTCGGGGCGCTCAAAGGAAGGAGGACTGCCGTTGACGTCTCCTCTCAGTCTCGCACGCGGGCGGGATGAGTGAAGAAACGGAAGAAGTACCGTTCGTAAATTCGACAGAGGGCGATAGCCTTCTGTCGCGTCATTCCCAGGTCGCAGAGACGGCAGTAGACGTGCAACGGATTCAAGGCGTGCTTAAGATATTGGAACAATCGAAAAACCTCGAGGCGCCTGGCCGTCGTCCGATTCCGCTCGAACCGCGACTTTCATGGGGTTTTACTCTCTCATTCCCGTCTTGTCAAGAGAAAAATTTGTCCTTTCGGAAAGGGGATGCACGGTGGGTCCTTACTCTTAAAGTGGCCGAGGCCCCAGGAGTGCAAAGAGCATGGAACATGGAGTCGACCAAAAGCGGAAGATAGACGAGATGGGCGAAACGGACCAGATAGACGAAACGGACGAAATGGATGTTGAGGGGGCAGCTTGTTGACGTAAGATCCCTTTGCTATAGTGAAAAATCGAAATGAACGGCCTTCATCGATACATGGGTTCCTTCCTTTGGTTCGTCATTGTGATCTCTTTAGCGGGACTGAGCCTTTCACTCTATGATCTCTATAGGACTTTTCGGGCCCCTGTCGGGATCCCCTCGAGCCCCTCCTCTTTCAAGGCCCCCGGCACCGTCGAGCCTTCTTCTCGGCTTCGTCCCAAGGACCATTATGATCTGATCGCCAAGCGGAACATCTTCGCCTTTCCAGAGCAGAAGGGGTCCTCTCCAAACTCGGAGACGAGGACCCCGGAGCCCGAGGTGACGGACCTCCGAGTCCGATTGCGAGGGACGGTGGTGGCACCCCCCGAATTCTCGGTGGCCGTGATCGAGGATCCTTCGACCCGCAAGGAAGACCTNTACATCGTGGGAGATCGGCTTCATGATGCGGAGATCGTGGAGATCCTGAAGGACCGGGTCTTGCTAAGACGGCAGGGGCGGGTGGAGGTCCTCAAACTNTTTGAGGAAAAGGAGGGCAGAGCGAGGGGGGGTGCACAGGCCAAGTTTTCCCCGCGCCGTTCCTCGTCCCATGTGGACCGGGGCGCTCTCCTTAGAGCGGGCGGGGCCGCATCGAGCCGCCGAATCCAACAGAAGATCCGAAGCCTGATGGCTCAGTTGAGGTTGAGACCCCACTTCGAGGGGGGAAAACCGGCAGGCTTTCGGATCGGACGGGTGGGCGAGGGAAGCGTCTTCCAGGCCGCTGGGCTCCGGGAGGGAGACATCATCGTGGCCATCAACGATGAGGACGTTCGGACTCCGAACCAGCTCCTCAAGGCTTACCGGGAGGTGGCCGAGGATGAGGAACTCTGGCTGGACATCATCCGGGGGGGGGAGGAGGAGACCGTGGAGATTGACATAGAGGGCATCCTCCCCTAGCCCAAGGACGCACACTATCCGTCCCCCCGACTACGGGCGCGGTGGAGGGGTTGAGGGGGCGCCGGAAACTTCCGTGGGCAAGAGCCTCCAACTCAGGGAAAGGGATGTGAAGGTCTGTTTCGACCAGGAGGACAGCCTCTCGGAGGTGCTTAACGGGTTGGACGGAATCGGAAGACATGTATCAGGATTTTTTTCATCTCAAAGAACTGCCCTTTAGCCTCACCCCGGATCCCAAGTTCCTCTTTATGAGCCGGAGCCATCGGGAAGCCTTCGATCACCTCCTCTTTGGGATTCATGAGCGACGAGGATTCATCGAAGTGGTGGGGGGGATCGGTACCGGGAAGACCACATTGTGCCGGGCTCTCCTGCAGGAACTGGAGGGGCAGGTGGCCACGGCCGTGATCTTCAATACATTCATGACCGAATTGGAGTTGCTTCGCAGCATCAATGAGGAGTTCGGTATCGACGCCTCCGGGAGTACCCGCAAGGCCCTAATCGATGAGTTGAATCGATTCCTCATCGAGCAGTTGGCCAAAGGGGGCAATGCCTGTTTGATCCTCGACGAATGTCAGAACCTGGAGGTGTCAGTACTGGAACAGATCCGGATGCTGTCGAACCTTGAGACCGAAAGCGAAAAGCTCCTCCAGATCGTGATGATGGGGCAGCCGGAGTTCCATGAGATGCTTCTTTCCACACCGTTGAGGCAACTCAACGAGCGGATTCAGATCCGCTCTTTTCTCCAGCCCCTGGATCGCGAGGACACCCAGGCCTACATCGCCCACCGCCTGGCCGTGGCCGGCTCCAAAGGGGACCTCCACTTCAGCGAGGGGGCGGTTCGGATCATCTATGAGTATTCTCAGGGGAACCCACGGAGGATCAATACGATCTGTGACCGTTGCCTTCTTATTGCGTATACCCAGGAGACGCATCGCATCACCAGGGAGCACGCGCGAAGGGCGGTAAAGGAGCTGGATGGGGCCTTGGGGGTCAGGCTCCGTTCTCGAGCGGAAAACCGCTCTCATATCCCGAGGATGACAAGATGGCTTCTTTGGATCCTGCTGGGCATAGTGGTGATCTCTGGAGGGTGGTGGCTAGGCCGCTCTCTTCCCCTATTTTTGTCCCCCATGGAAAAGAGGATGGAGGGGGCCTCGAGGGTTACAGGGGCGCCGCAGATGGAGGTTCCGGATCTGTCTTCCGCGAAAGGATCGATGAAGGCAATTAAAGGGCCTCTTTCTTCATCTTCCCCCAAGCTCTTTGCCCCTTTGTTGCTGTGGGAGGAGGTAGGACAGGGGTCGTCGGTGGAGGAGGCCGCTGCCGAGGCTGGGATGGCCTGGACGCGGCTGAATTTCAGCTGGGAGGATCTCCTCCGAGTTCGCAGGTCCTGCCTTCTAGAGTTGAGAAAGGGGGACGGGCAAGCCCTTCAGTATGTCCTTCTTCGGGGGATCTCTGAAGATGGAGCTTGGATCGAGGAGCAGGTGGGACAGGTGGAATTTCGGGAGCGACGGGCCTTGGAGGGGGAATGGTACGGAGGGGTGTGGGTGGCCTGGCCTCCCACATATATGGGAGGGATGCTCAGGTTAGGAGACTCCGGGGATCCCGTGGTCCAACTCAAGAAGAGTCTCCGCAAGCTGGGCTACTGGCAAGGGGAGATCCACGGTATCTTTGACGGCCCCACTCAGAAGGCGGTGATGGCCTTTCAGAGGGACCACCACCTCCCTGTAGACGGGGTTGTCGGGAAGCGGACCAAGGGGATGCTCTTCGTTCTTGTGGGAGAGGATAGGGGGAGTCCGTGAGCTCCATTCAGGATGCCCTCCGAAAGGCTCAGAGGGAACGGGCGGCTCGGCGGCCTGTGGCCCTCCGGGCGGCCGTGGACCCTTCGGTTGAGCTTTCTCCTTCTAAAAGACGAAAGAGAAGAGGCCTTCGGCTGGGAGCCGGGGTCCTACTGGTAGCGGCCGCCGGCTTGGCGGCTGGTTTGACCTTGGGGCGAGGTCTCCTATTCACTCCACTTCAGCGAGAACAGGCCTCGAAACGCGTTGGGGAACGGGTCGATCTCGGCCCGTCGGTACCGCTTAAGACCTCTCCAAAACCCATGCCCAAAAGGCCTTCCCTTCAATCCTCGACCCCGCAGAGGAAACCGCTTTTATCCACGGACTCGAAGGTTTCCTCTCCACCCGCACAGGCCAGAGAGGAGAAGGAGGAAGGCATTGTGAGGTCCAAGGCTTCCTCCCCCATTCCTTCTCCTTCTTTCTCCTCTCCTCAGGACCCCATGGCGGTCATCCGCGGACTTATGGCCCAAGGGGATATGGAAGGGGCGGAGCGGTCTTTAAGGTCCTTATTGGACCAAAACCCGGGCCGCACCGACGCCCTCCTGGCGTTGGCCAACCTTTACCTCGCAGAGAGGGGGGATCTCCATAGGGCCTATCCTCTCTATCAAAAGGCATTGGAACAAAGCCCTCGAAGTCCAGAGGTGCATGTCAACCTCGGTGTTTATTATCTTCGTTCCAGAGACCTGCCCAAGGCCAGGCAACATATACGCAGAGCCTTGGAGCTGGCCCCTGATATGGCTGTGGCCCATTACAACCTGGCCTGTATTGAAGCGGCGGAAGGGAACCTCACAGAGGCGAGGAAGGCCCTCCAACGGGCTGTGGAACTGGACCCCCGGTGCGCTCAATGGGCACTTGAGGATCCTGACCTTGGGCCCCTTCGTGAGGGATCTCAAAGGGCCGGGCACTTGAAAAGGGGACCGAATTTCCAGTAATGTGAAGAGAATGGCACGGGATCCACAGATGGGGCCGCTCTGAATGCCGCTTCAGGGCAGGAGAGAGGATCCTTACCGTGGAAGGAGGATGACGGAGTGAACTGCCCCAATCGATGGCTGTGGATGAGCCTGATCCTCATCCCGGCCCTGTGCAGTTACTCCCGGGGAGCCCGTTTGGTGGAGGAGGGCGGAGGAGCTACCCGTCTGGTTGCTCCTTTGAATCAGCCTTCCCCTCGTCCCTCCAAGAAGCCCCTCTTGCCCTCGGATAGGATCACGCTCAACTTCGACAATGCTGACCTGCGTGCGGTGATCAAGTTCGTCAGCGAGATCACGGGCCGTAACTTTCTGGTCGACGAGAAGGTGAAGGGGACCGTCACCATCTTCTCGCCCACCCCCATCACCGTGAAGGAGGTCTATCGGGTCTTTCTTTCCGTCTTGGAGATGAAGGGCTACACTGTTGTGGAATCGGGTCGGATCACCAAGATCGTCCCATCCAGCGAGGCCAGGCATCGGGACGTGCTCACCCTAAAGGGGCCGCACCTGGAGGAGGTCGGGCGGGAAGACCGGGTCATCACCCAGATCATTCCCTTGAACTTCGCGGACGCCTCGGCTCTCAAGACCATGCTCACCCCTCTGGTCTCCAAGCAAAGCCATATCACGGCATATGCCCCCACCAACACCCTCATCATCACGGATTATGCCTCCAACATCCGTCGGCTCCTCTCCATTATCCGAGACATGGATGTGGAGGGCTCCGAGGAGAAGATCACCGTCATCCCGTTGAAGTACGCTTCGGCCCAGACTCTGGCCAGCGAACTCCTATCGCTGGTAGAGATGAAAGGACCCCAGCGGGTGGTACGACGTCCCCCTCGAGGAAGACCCACGGCAGGTCAGGCCACAAGTGCCATCCAGGTCTCCAAACTCATAGCCGACGAGAGGACCAATTCCCTCATCCTTGTGGCCAACCGATCGGTTACGGAAAAGCTGTTGAGTCTGGTTCGGAAACTGGATCAGCCTCTGCCTCCGGGCCGTAGCCGTATCCATGTCTACTATCTGGAGAACGCCAAGGCAGAGGATCTCGTCCAGGTGCTCACTCAACTACCCATCAAGGCCTCCGCTGCCAAGCCTGCAGGGGGGAAGGGCCCGGCGGGGGCCGCAGCACCCGTGCTGGGGGCTGATGTGCAGATCCTGGCGGACAAGCCCACCAACTCCCTGATCATCCTTGCCTCTCCCCAAGATTACGAGACGCTCAAGGCCGTCATCCAGAAACTGGACATCGTTCGATCCCAAGTCCTGGTGGAGGCCCTTATCGCGGAGGTCTCCCTGACCAAGACCAAGGAATTGGGAGTGGAATGGCAGTTCATTCAGGAACCCCGCGGGGGGGTGGGCACCTTCGGCGGAGCCAACGTCTCCAATCTCCCGTCCGGTGCACCGGTGACCCCGGACACACTCGGCAACATGCTCCGCGCCGGATCCCTCGTCCTGGGAGTCTTCAAGGGTCCCATCACCATCGCCGGAGAGGAGTTCTTGGATTTCAGCGCCCTGATCCGTGCACTGCAGACCCAGTCCGATGTGAACATCCTCTCTACACCCCACATCCTCACCCTGGATAACGAGGAAGCCGAGATCGTGGTGGCCGAGAACCGCCCCTTCCTCAAGTCCCAGACCGGAACGGCGGAAAGCACCCAGACCACCACCACCGGGGCGACCACGGCGGTGCTTCAGACCTTTGAGTTCAAGGACATCGGTATCACCCTCCGTATCACCCCGCAGATCAGCAAGGGAAACTTCGTTCGCCTGAACATCTTCCAGGAGGTCTCCAATGTCCTGGAGATCGACGAACGGACGGGATCTCCGGTGACAGCCAAGCGTCAAGCCAAGACCACGGTGATGGTCAAGGACGGTCAGACCGTGGTCATAGGAGGGCTGGTGACGGATGACCGGAGGCGCTCCCAGTCGGGAGTCCCCTGTCTGGCCAATATCCCGTTGCTGGGAAATCTCTTCCGCACGCGCACTGTGGGGCCGGACACCAAGCGCAACCTTTTGATCTTTATTACCCCACACATCCTCCACAGCCCTGCGGAGCTGGCCCGCATTACGGAGGAGAAGCGGAAGGAGCGGGAACGCCATCGCCAGGAGTACGAGCAGTGGAAGAGCCGGGATTTCGAGGAGACCCTGGATCTGCTCCTGAAGTAGTCAGGACACCGCAGACCTCGGGCGAGGGCGAAAAAGAGCCGCAGGGTCTCCTGGAGGCCCTTCGGCAGATGGGAAAGCTGGATACAAGCCCGCTCGATCCGGAGCTTGCAGAGCTGGCGAAGCATGACGAGAGGGCCTTAGGGGAGGCCTTGGTTGAGCGGGGGGTGGTGTTGAGGGAGGATCTCCTTGCCGCATGGGGAAAGGTGCTGGAGATTCCCTATTGGCCTAGGCTTACGGCGGAGGGGATCAACGGGGAGATCCTCTCCAAGATCCCCATCCATTACGCCCGGAAACAGAAGCTGGTGCCGGTTCGTCGAGAGGGAAACGCTCTATGGGTGGCCATGGCGGACCCTCTCTCCTTGGAGATCCTGGACGATCTCGGGGTGCGTCTGGAGATGGAGATCTATCCCGTGATCACTAATGAAGGGGAGATCCACCGGACCATCAACCGCCTCTACCATGAGGCTGGTGAGTCGGCGGAGGAGGTCCTGGCCGCCCTGGAAGCCAATGGGAGGCCCGAAGNCCTCAAGGACCTGGAGGAATCGGAAGACTTATTGGAGGCCACTACAGACGCCCCGGTCATCAAGCTGGTCAATACGATCCTGAGCCAGGCCGTCCGTGTCCGGGCCAGCGATATTCACATCGAGCCTTACCAGAGGGACCTCAAGGTCCGGTATCGGGTAGACGGGGTCCTCTATNACAGCTTCAGTCCCCCCAGGAACCTCCACTCGGCCATNGTCTCCAGGATCAAGGTGATGGCCAAGATGAACATTGCGGAGAAACGTCTTCCCCAGGACGGCCGGATCCGGATCCGGATCGCTGACCGGGACTTCGACATCCGGGTTTCCACTCTTCCTACTTCATTCGGAGAACGGGTGGTCTTGAGATTGCTGGACAAGACCAGCGTACTGCTGGGGTTGGAGGAGATCGGTCTCTCCCCGGATCAGATGGCTCTCACCCAGCGCCTGATTTCGGCTCCCAACGGGATCATTCTGGTGACAGGACCCACAGGGAGTGGAAAGACCACCACCCTTTACGCGGTCCTGAACCGGATCAACTCGCCCGACAAGAACATCATCACCATCGAGGATCCCGTGGAGTATCAACTCCCCGGCATCGGCCAGATCCAGGTCAACACTAAGATCGGCTTGACCTTTGCACGCGGGCTCCGTTCCATCGTGCGTCAGGACCCCGATGTGATCCTAGTGGGAGAGATCCGGGACACGGAGACCGCAGAGATCTCCATCCACGCGGCCTTGACTGGGCACTTGGTCTTCAGCACCCTGCACACCAATGATGCGGCTGGCGCGGTCACCCGTCTCATCGATATGGGAGTGGAGCCTTTTTTGGTCTGCTCTTCATTGAATGCTGTGGTGGCTCAGAGATTGGTGCGGGTCATCTGCCCCCGTTGCAAGGAGGCCTACCGTGCGGATTCCTCCACCCTGCGGGAACTCGGCCTTTCCGCGGGGGACAGGGAGATCCTCTTTTATCGTGGCCGAGGCTGCGAATACTGCCTTGAGACGGGTTACAGGGGCCGGACCGGGATCTTCGAGTTCCTGGTTGTGGACGAAGGGATTCGGGCCTTGATCCTCCGCACCTCAGATGCCTCCACGATCCACCGGGCTGCCGTGGATGCGGGCATGCGCACCCTCAGGGACGACGGAATCCGAAAGGTCCTGGAGGGGATCACCACCGTGGAAGAGGTATTGCGGGTCACGGGAGAATGAGGAGGAATTGGAGATCCCGGAGGAAGGAATGGTAGCCAAGGATGACCGCAAAGCCGTGGACAAGACTGGGGGAGGTATTGGGATCCGGAGGGAGACCGCACTGTTGATGGCCGTGGGGATTTTTCTCTTGGGGTTGGTATCGGGCGTAGCTTTGACCCTCCTCAGGTTGGAGGAGCCCTTGGGTCCCTCTTCTGTTTCCACTGCTCCCTCAACGCAATCCTCCCGGTTGACCCCAGAGCAAAAGGCGACCCTGAAGGGGCTTCGGGCACGCGTGGAAAAGGATCCGGGAGATCTGGCTGCATGGATCCAATTGGGGAACTTTCACTTCGACATGGACCGACCACTTGAGGCCATCGAGGCCTATGAGAAGGCCATAGCCCTGGACCCGCGCAATCCCGACGTCCTGACGGACCTGGGAACCATGTATAGAAGGACGGGGAAACCCGAAAAGGCGGTGGAGCTTTACCGGAAGGCGCAGAAGGTGGCTCCGGGTCACATCAACAGCCTTTACAATCTGGGGGTGGTCCTTCTTCACGACCTCCAGGATACCCGAGGGGCCATTGAGGCCTGGGAGAAATTCCTTCGTGTGGCCCCGCAGGGACCTCAAGCCGATCACATCCGACAGATCCTTCAACGGCTTACCGAGGGTTCGCGGTCCTAGCTTTGGGTAGAGAGGCGGATCCGCGGGCCTAGATGAAGAGGGGGCAACGGAGTGGACGGACAAGAGCCCGGCAAGATCCTCTCCTTCAACGAACGGCATTACCAAAAGGTCTTGGAGGAGAACCGCCATCTGAAGGAAAGGCTGAAAGAGCTGGTGGAGATCGCCAAGGCTAACGAGCGGATTCAGGAGCACTTAGAGGCTGTGGAGCGGAAGATCTTGATGAGCCGCTCCATGACGGAGATGGCCAAAAACTTGGTGCAGGAGCTGCGGAGGCGCTTTCAACTGGAGTTCGTCACCCTTTGTCTGGCCCTTGAGCCCGAGGACGTCCTTTGGAAGGTCCAGAAACGGCCGAGGGGAGGCGACAGGAGACTTCCTCCTTACCTTCGGCTCCTTTCGGTTGAAGAGTTAAAGAAGGCTCTTCCTCGTGTCCACCGACGACCACACCTCAAAGGGAGGCTCAAACGGGCCGACGGGCCCTTCTTCCCGGAGGAGATCTCCTCCGAGATCCGTTCCCGAGCGGTGATCCCCTTGTGGCTGAGGCGCCGGCTCATCGGGACGCTCAACCTGGGCAGCACGGATCCGCATAGGTACCACTCCAGGCTCTCCACGGATTTCCTTAGAAGGCTGGGATGCAAGATCTCTCTAGTCGTGGACAATCTCCTGGTCCATCAGAGGCTTCTTGAGATGTCCGTGAGGGACCAATTGACGGGGCTTTACAATCGGCGTCGACTGGAGGAGATCCTCTCCAAGGAGGTTGAGCGGTTTCGACGATACGGGATCCCCTTTTCCTTCATGATCCTTGATATGGATGGCTTCAAGGGGATCAACGACCGATACGGTCATGAGGCCGGGGATTGGGCATTGAGGCATGTGGCCAGGGTGCTGAGGGAAAACAGTCGGGCTCCCGATGTGGTGGCCCGATACGGTGGAGATGAGTTCGCGGTCCTCCTTCCCCATACGGAGCTGAGAGCTGCCCTCCGTGTGGCCAGGAAGTATCAAAGAAGTCTGAAAGAAGATCCCTTCCGTTTCCAAGAGCGCCCCGTTCCTCTGGGGTTGAGTATCGGTCTGGCCTCGGCGGAGGAGATTTCATCTGCTCCACCCGAGGAGCTGATCAAAGAGGCGGACCGACGCCTCCTCGAGGCCAAGGCGCAAGGAGGGGGAAGGATATCTTCTTCTCCTCCGTCGGGACCCGAGAGCCGGGAGCCCCCCTGAGAGCCGGCTCCGTTTCCCTCCGGCCTGCGTCAACGCGAAAAAGACCTCTTCAGCAGGGATCCGTGCATGAAACCGCAGCGCCCCATCATAGACCCCCAAGACGCGTCTCCGCCCAACCCCAGAGGGTCGGGGGAGACAAGTGCGCCTCTTCTCCCCTCCGCGCTGGAAGGTAGGTATGGATTTCTGCTTCGGATCGCATGGAGACTCCTTTTCGAAGGGATCCGTCCCCTTCCAGAACAGGTCCGGGAGGTTCAATCTCTGGCCGAACGAGGGACGGTGGTCTATGTGCTCAAGGCCCGATCGGGCCTGGAGAGCCTTCTGTGTCATTATCAGTGCCTACGCAACGGGATGCCGTTGCCAGTATTGGTCCACGAGGCCGATATGGGCCTCTTTCACTCCCTGTCGTTCTTCCTAAGGGTTCGGCTCCGGAGGATCCGCAAGGGGTCCAGGGAAGATGGGAAGGCTGCGGGAGACGGAGTCCTCCGGGGTCTCCTTTCTCAAAGGCGTTCCTTCATCCTCTACCTTCAAGACCAGGAGGCCTTTGCCAAGCGTTTCCTGAAGTCGGGAAGGGATCCTTTCGTGGAATTGCTCATGGCTCAGGAAGAGAGTTCTCGGCCCGTCTTCATGGTGCCGATGATGGTGATCTGGGACCGGGAACAGGAGCGGACTCGTCCTCGCATCGACGAGCTTATCCTCGGCCAGAAGACGAACCCTTCCTGGATCCGCGTTTTATTCTATTGCCTGCGTTTCTACCGGAGGGATTCCTACATCACCCAGGGGCCTCCTCTGGAGGTGAAGCGATTCCTTGAAGAGCGGAGGGAAAAAGGACTCCGGGAGACGGCCATGGAGCTGCGCCAGGAGCTCTTGGATCGCCTTCAGAGGGAACGTCGTTTGGTAACGGGTCCTGTGGCCCGCTCGCGCCACGAGATCATGGAGAGGGTCCTCCTCGACGAGAGGGTGCAGCAGGCCATTCAGCGCCGGGTGAAACGGAAAAAGAAATCCGAGCGTTCCGTGCGGAAAGAGGCCTACCGGATCCTAAAAGAGATCACCGCGGATTTCGATCCCACCTTCCTGAGGATTTGGGATCGGATTATGAACTGGGCCCTTCGCAACCTCTACGAGGGTCTGGAGGTGGATGAGGAAGGCCTGCGGCGTGTTCGGGAGGTGGCTCGCTCTTCCAATCTGGTCTTCGTCCCCTGTCACCGGAGCCATATGGATTACATGATCTTGGCCTACATCCTCTATCACCACTATATGTTCCCACCGTTTATAGCCGCGGGCCTCAACTTGGCCTTCTGGCCTATGGGCTTCATATTCCGAAAGAGCGGGGCCTTCTTCATTCGGCGCGATTTTCGAGGCTCGGTCCTCTACCCCGTCCTGTTCAACCGTTACCTTAGGGTCCTCCTGGAGGAGGGATACCCTCTGGAGTTCTTCATCGAGGGGGGAAGGAGCCGTTCAGGCAAGATGATCCTTCCGAAGCTGGGATTCCTGTCCTTGCTCATCGACGGATATCGGGCCGGGGCCTGCCGAGATATCGCCTTCGTTCCCGTGGCCATTGCCTACGAGCGGATCATGGAGGAAGGAGCTTATCTCCGGGAGGTGGAGGGGGGCGAAAAGCCCAAGGAGAGCTTTTGGGAGCTGATCCGGAGCCGTCATGTCTTTCGCCGGAGGTACGGGAAGATCTATGTGAATTTCAATGAGCCTCTATCCCTGAAGGCCTTCCTGGAACGGACCCTGCACAAGGACAACCCCAGCATCCGCTACACTCGACACAACCTTCCCTATTATCTGGCCTACGAGATCGTCCATCGAATCAACCAGGTGATGGTTGTGGTGCCCACTTCCCTGGCTGCCGTGGCCATCCTCTGCTCCACCTCCCCCCGGGGATTCGGGCAACGGGAGGTGGACCATCTGGCACGACTCTTCTATCGGATCCTTCAGGAAGAGGGGGCCTGTTTCTCCTCCTCTTTGAGTCGGGGTGAGAGTCTTTCCTGGATTCTCAAAGAGAGCTTGGATCACCTTCAGAGGGAGCGGTGGATCCAGAGGGTGAGCTCCGGGGAAGAGGAAGGAGACGAAGACGAAGACACCTTTTACTCCATCGGGGATCGAAGTCGCAGAAGGCTCGACTACTACAAAAATACGATCCTCCACTATCTGTTACCTTATGCCTTCGTGGCCGCTTCCCTCCTGGCCAACGGCGTCACTCCGGTCCCATTCCATCGGCTTGGGGAGGACATCGCCTTCCTCCGCGATCTTTTCCGCCAGGAGTTCGTCTTTCTCCCTGAGGAGGATTCCGAAGGGCGAATCCGTACCACCCTTGAGCGGATGAGCCGCCTCCATCTGATCAGATCGACGACCGAGGGATATACGGTCCCACCTGGGAGGAGGCCGGATCTTCTGGCCTTCGCTCGTCTCATTCAGAGCTACTTCGAGTCCTACTTTGTGGTGGGATCCTCACTCAGGCATCTCTATAAGAGGCGGCTCTCCCATCGAAGGTTCCTGTGGCGGGTCCTCTTCAACGGTCATCGTCTCTATCAGACGGGGAAGATCCGTTTGCCCGAGTCTCTTTCCAACGTCAACTACATCAATGCCATCCAATATCTGGTGGATCAGAAGATCGTCCTGAGGCATATGGACAAGACCTTTCGAGAGGGGATCTATTACACACTCTCTCTGGAGAGGCGCAAAATTCATTGGAGCCGTATCAAACGCTTCCTCAGGATCTACGGTTAAGATCTTCTCCGCCCCCCAAGGGCAAGTGGCCGGAACCCCTTTCGCGGTGCCTCCGGCATCGAGGCTTCGTCCCCAGGTCCGCGTAACATATGGGAAGACCAAAAATCCGCTGCCTTTGGAGCTGGGGAAGATGCCGATATGCTCGGGTGGGGAATCATCCGGGACCGGGATGCAGGGGGCGCCAGAGGAGCAATGCGGACCACCAAACCTCCTGATCTCGACCCACCACCTGCAGGGGAGGGCTGAAGTGCGCCCTCACCTTGGCCTCTTGCTTCCTCCAGATTCCTCCCACGATGAGGTTTCCTCCTGGAGCGAGGCAGTGCAAGAGGGCATCGGTCCTTCGAAAGAGCGATTTAAGAGGCAGATTGGCCATTACAAGGGGATAGCGCCCTCCTTCCTGGGCTATATCGCGGCGTTGGACGCGGACTCGTCCCACAAGTCCATTGGTCCGCACATTACGGCGTGCGATCCTCACCGAGTGGGGATCGGAGTCCACTGCGGTCACCTTTGGCACCCCCAATTTGGCTGCGGCCAAAGCGAGGATGCCTGTCCCGGTCCCCACGTCGAGGGCCCGCTCCGGTCGTTCTTTCTCCAGGAGTTGCTGGAGCAGTCTAAGACAGCTTCGTGTCGCAGGATGGAGGCCGCTGCCGCGGGCCTGTCCCACATCCAAGGTGAGGAGAACGGTGTCAGGGGGTGTCGGGGGTCTTCTGCGACCCTGAGGCGAAACCCAAATTCTATCCGTGGCTGCAAAGGCCCGAAAGAACCTTCGTTCGCCCTTGGGGATTCGGGGTGGCGGCTCATCCATCCTCTCGGAGAGAGATGGTGGTTGGGGATAAGAGAAGTGTCGGGAAAGGAGCCGGATCCAATGGAGGATCCTCCTCCTGGCCCGGGGGGTCCATCGCCTTGCAGGGACCCATCCGATGAGATCCCACATTCCCTCGTCGGCATCCAGGATTTGAACCCCCTTTCCGGTCAAGGAGTGGAAGAGAGGGGTCAAGAAAAGGGCGGCCTGTGCGGAGGCCTTCACCGAGACCTCGACCCACGAAGGCCGATCCGGGCTTCCCGAATCTCTCTTCATATGGAAGCCCCCTTGCCCTCCAGCCCCTTCCCACCAGTAAGCCGAACGGTCGATCCCACTTGCATCAAACGCCCCTATGGAGTTAAGGCGGATTCAGTCTAGCCTTAAGGCCTCAGAGGGGTCAAGGAAGCAGGAATGGGTCCTTTACAAGCTCTGCTTCCCTCGGCTAAGGTTAGAGGACGGCCGTGGGAGGATAACCGCCGTAAAGATGCGAGGTCAGGTTGGGCCGATGCCCGGGAGGAAGTCTCCATGATCTACCTGGACTACAATGCAACGACCCCCGTGGATCCGCGGGTAGTCGAAGCCATGCTCCCTTATTTCCACGAGCAGTTCGGCAATGCCAGCAGCCGCTACCCCTTGGGCATCCGTGCCGGGGAGGCCTTGGAAGAGGCCCGCGGCCGGGTTGCGTCGCTTTTGGGCTGCCTTCCCCGAAATATCGTCTTTACCAGCGGGGGGAGCGAATCCAACAACATGGCCATAAAGGGCGTTGCAGCGGCCCACAGGGGACGTCCCCGCCATATCATCATCTCACAGGTGGAGCACCCTTCCGTGCTGGAGCCTTGTCGTCATCTCGAGAGGACTGAGGGGGTGGAGGTCACCTATCTCCCGGTGGACGGTCAGGGACAGGTGGACCCTGATGAGCTTCGACGATCCATCCGTCCCCATACGATCCTGGTCTCCGTTATGCATGCCAACAACGAAGTGGGAACCATTCAGCCCATTGCGGAGCTGGCATCCGTTGCCCGAGAGGCAGGAGTGCTTTTTCACACAGATGCGGCCCAGAGCGCTGGGAAGGTCGACGTGCGGATCGATTCCCTTCAGGTGGATCTACTGACCGTAGCTGGACACAAACTCTACGCCCCCAAAGGGATCGGGGCGCTCTACGTGGGGGAGGAGATTTCCCTGGTACCCTTGGTCCACGGGGCTGGTCAGGAGAGAGGTCTTCGCGCCGGGACTGAGAACGTAGCCCTGTCGGTGGGGCTGGGAGAGGCCTGCCGTCTCGCCTTGGAGGGCCAGGAGAAGGAGCGGAGGCGTCTCTTGGACCTCAGGGAGCGCCTCTGGGAAGGTCTTCGGGACGCCTGGCCGGAGCTGGTCCTCAACGGGCATCCCACAGAGAGGCTCCCCAACACCCTCAACGTCTCATTTCCTGGGATAGAGGGGGCCGAGATCCTGGCCCGGTGTCCTGAGATCTCCGCCTCCACGGGCTCCGCCTGCCATGAGGGATCGAGTGAACCTTCTGCCGTGCTACGGGCCATGGGGGTGGAGGAGCGAATCGCACGTGGCGCTGTGCGCTTGAGCCTCGGGCGTTTCACCACGGAAGAGGAGGTAAACTGCGCCGTCCGACTACTTGTGGAAGGGGCGGCTTCCCTCCGGTCCAAAGGGGGGCTGCTGAAGAGGATCAAACGTTGGTTTTCTCCCAGAGATTCAGCACCATAGCGAAGACCATCGACCATCCGAAAGAAGAAGGAGGAGGAGTGATCATGGGTGAGGTCTGGGCCAACGTTCGGCTGGTGGCCTATACTCCTATGCCGGACCGTCTCATCGCCACAGCGGCCAAGCTCTGTTATGCGGAAAAGACGGAGGGGCTCATCGATGTCCCCCCGGAAGGGGCTGAGGCCGAGCGATTCGTGAGGCTCCTGCGCGATGTAGGGCACCTGAGTCCGGTGGAACACGCCTCCTTCACCTTTTTCATCGAGGGGGTCTCGCGGGCATTGACCCATCAACTGGTGCGCCACCGCATCGCCAGCTATTCTCAGAGGAGTCAGCGCTATGTGCCGCACCATCGGTTCGATTACGTGGTGCCGCCTCGTCTGAGGGGGAAGAAGGTCATCGTTGGGGGACGGCAGGCGGATGCAGTGGAATATTTCAAGGAGACCATGGAGATCCTGGCAGAACGATATCGTGTCTTGAACGAGGCGTTGGGGGCCTCCGGAGAATCGAGCCAGGAGGACGCGCGCTATGTCCTACCCAATGCCTGCGAGACGAAGATCTTCGTTACCATGAACGCGAGGGAACTCCTCCATTTTTTCGAGGAGAGGTTGTGCCTTAGGGCCCAGTGGGAGATTCGATCCGTGGCCGAGCGGATGCTGGGCCTTGTGCGGGAGGTCTGTCCTTCGGTCTTCGAAGGGGCGGGTCCCAAGTGCATCCGATACCGCAGGTGCCCGGAAGGGAAGCGGTCGTGCGGGCGTTTCGAGGAGGTGAGGCTCCGTTATCAGGGACCTTCAACGGCTCAGGGAGACCCCGGAGCGAACTCCTCATCATCAGGGTTAAAAACCATAAAATAGTAAGCGGCGCCTATTCACTTAGCTCCGTATTTACTGGTCAGGAGGATGTTCCTTGCGCTCACTGGCGATATTTTTCGGCCCGCTCTAGGCTCGTCCCGTCTTTGCGGCGGGATTCGGATTTCCGGAATCGGCCTGACGGCCGCAAAGCCCGGAAATCCGCCATTCGGTCCCGCCCAAGGGCGTGATTCGCCAAGGCGGGGGGGCAACTCCGGAAAATCTCGAATGTTCGCTCCAGGAACATCCTCCTGAGCTTAACGTCAAATGATCTCCTGCGGAATTAAGTGAATAAACAGTAAATAGTACAAATCCCGGCTTTCGCCAAGGTCATTGACCGAAGCTTTCCGCTGACCCCCACGGGAAAAGGAGAGCCTCATGCTGGAGGATTATCCCAAAGCCATTATCACCAAGGACGGCACACAGGTGCTCCTCCGACCTTTGAAGCCAGAGGACGAGGGACGGCTGTTGAAGTTTTTCAGAAAGATCCCTGAGCAGGAGCGTTGGTTCCTGCGAGACGACGTCACGGACCCTCGGGTGGTCCATGAGTGGGTGGAGCATCTCGATTATGCTCGGGTCCTCCCTCTCGTTGCCCTCAACGAGGAAGAGGAAGCCATCATTGCCAATTTGACCCTCCATCGAAGGCCTTTTGGTGCATGGAGGCATGTGGGCCGGTTACGGATCGTGGTGGACCCTGACTACCGAGGTCAACGCCTTGGGACATGGATGCTCCTGGACATAATCCGGCTGGCCATGGGATTGGGTATTGAGAAGCTGGTGGCTGAATTTGTGGCCGATGTGGAGACCGCCGCCATCCATGCGGCCCACAAGCTTGATTTCTTCAAGGTGGCCACCCTACCCGAGTACGTGAAGGATCGGGAAGGTCGCTATCATGACTTGCTCGTCATGATCAAGAATCTCCATCAGGATTGGAGCGATTTTTAATGGGATCCGATCTGGGAGCAGGGCCTTCGACGCACGGCCGAGAGGAAGTGATAGAGACCCCTCTCGGTCCGGTGACGATCCGATCGCATTGCCCTCCCGGATCCTTCTCGATGCTCGAGCTCGACGAGGGGATCGGCCACTTCGCACATTACAGCTCCATCATCCAGAAGCTGGAGGTCTTCGAGAGGGTTGCTTCCAGCGAGGGTGGAAACGTCACTTTGGCCCTCTTGAACGGACGACGCATCGTGGGCTACGGGGTTTGCTGGTACCCGGACGAATCCGAGCGGTGGGCGGCCCTAGGGAAGCTCCTCTATGAGATGGGAGCCCTGGAGGTAAGCCGGAATTTCCGGAGACTGGGGCTCGCCCAAAAGATCATCCAACTCATCATGGAGGACCGGGAGTTCTTCGCTCAAAAGATCGCTTATATGAAGGGCTATTCCTGGCACTGGGATCTGGACGGTAGTGGCCTCACCATAGCCCAGTATAGAAACATGATGATCCATCTCATGAAACCCTACGGTTTCCGAGAATATCCCACTAACGAGCCCAATATCGCCATTCGGGAGGAAAACCTATTCCTGGCCCGAATCGGGGAACGGGTCTCTCAGGAAGATCGACGCCGCTTCCGCAATCTCCTCTTTGGGGTCCTGGAAGACTGACCCCTCAGGATTGGACCAATGTGTTGGGGAAAAGACAGTCCCCTCGCGGCTGAGGATCAGTGCCCTTGGAGGAATCGACGTCGAATGGCCTCCCGCTCTTGGGGTGAGAGTTCCTTCCAGCGTTTCAGTTTCTCGCGCAGGATCTTTCTCTCTTGTGGAGGGAGCGACTTCCATTGCTGGAACCGACGGCGGAACAAGGCCCGATCCTCGGGGGAGAGTCTCATCCATCGTTCCATCTTCCGCTTGAGCGCCTTTCTCTTCTCTGGAGGGAGCGACTTCCATTGCCTGTACTTTTCCTTCAACCATGCCTTTTCCTCGGGGGAGAGTGCTTCGTAGGTCCTGCGTCTCTCCTCTGAGGAACCGGGGTCGATCGGTCCCTTAAGATATCTCCCCCCTCTCCCTTCTTCACGTCGGGCCCAAAGCCGACTAGCGGGGGCCGCCTCTCCGGGGAGGGCCCAATGCCTTGCGTCGAGGGAAGGAGGTTGCCAGTCCCAGGCCCGAGTCCTCCCTCCCGTTCCCCACAGGACGATCCCTAACAAGAGCACGATCACCCACCGACGCCAGGGATGTCCTCCCCTCACTCCAGCCTCCATGAGAGGTGATGGGTCCCTTGGGGTCCGGGTCGAATTCTGTCCCAAGCGGAGCCTCCTTGCCGTCCGGACGATGCGATCAGAGCTTTGCATCCCGATGATCCACCACCTGGACAAGCTGTTGGATGACGTCCATCTCCTCAAGGAGGTCGAGGTTCCGGATGAGCTCCAACTCCTGAACTAGCATGGTATCCTCCGGGGCCCCGGCCTTGCCGCCCCATAGTCCCCGGAATCCGAACCATCCCACCACCGCCAACAACATGGCCGCCAAGGCGAGGGCATGGGCAGGGGCTAAGGGGATTCCCCAGAGACGTCGCCTCCTTAAGAGATTCCATCGTCCCCCGTCCCAGCGGTCAAGGACGGCTCGTCGTAACGAGGCCAGTTCTATGGGGGAGAGTTCGGGCGCAGGGAAGGCCTCTCGGACTCCTTGGAGGAGTTTGAGGAGACCGGCCCTCTCCGTGCGGCATCCCTCGCATCGCCGGAGGTGGTCTTTCCACTGCCCCTGGCGATCCGTGGGGAGTTCCCCGTGGACGTCCATCAACAGGGTCTCCTGGTATTCCTTGCAGGCCTTCATGAGCAGCCTCCTCGCGGCCTTAAACCCATTCGGAAAGGGCCTCCTTCAACGATTGCGTGGCCCTGAAGATATGACTCTTGACGGTACCCTCCGCGGTGTTCATGATTCGGGCGATCTCCTTGATGCTCAATCCTTGAAGGACCTTCAACTGGAAGGCAATCCGTTGCCTTTCGGGGAGGGCGGATACCGCCCTCCGGATCTCTTGGGAAAGGTGCTTTCCGGTAAGCACGGCCAATGGATTGGTGTCTTGGGCCTCATCCGGATAGTCCGGAAGTGACTCATCCTCCTCCCGTTGGGAGGATCCCAAGGCAAAGAGCCGATTCCTCCGTTGCCTCTTTCGAATCCGGTCCAGACAAGTATTAACGACGATCCGATAGAACCAAGTGGAGAAGGAAGAGGTGCCCTTAAACCTCCGGAGGTTCCGAACTGTCCTCAGGAAGGCCTCCTGGGTCACTTCTCTGGCATCCTCCGGGTCCCCAACCCCTGTATGATAGGCGATGGCATAGGCCGTCTGCTCGTAGCGGCGGATCAGCTCCTCCATGGCCCAACGCTCGCCCCTCTGGGCGCGGGTTACCAGAGTCTCGTCATCGAGGGTCTTGGCGTTTTCTTCCACGCAGGGCTCGCTCTTGACAACGGGCGCATCGGATACCTTGAAGGCGTTATAGCACAAGGGTCTGCACCTGACAACGGGGTGGGGCCGAGACCCTGAATCCCACCGCTCTCCCTTGCGGGAGGCCCGATATTATGTTGTCCTACAGCTTCCTCCAGGTCCTTAGTCGTTTCAAACTTGCCTGGGTTTACCGATCCCAGATATTTTTTGTGATCTGCTTATTCACTTAGTTCTGCAGGAGTTCATTTGACGTTTAGTTCAGGAGGATGTTCCTTGCGCTCACTGGCGATATTTTTCGGCCCGCTCTAGGCTCGTCCGTCTTTGCGGCGGGATTCGGATTTCAGGAATCGGCCTGACGGCCGCAAAGCCCGGAAATCCGCCTTTTGGTCCCGTCCAAGGGCGGGATTCGCCAAGGCGGGGGGCAACTCCGGAAAATCTCGAATGTTGGCTCCAGGAACATCCTCGTGACCAGTAAATACGGAGCTAAGTGAATAAAAAGCCCCTGCGGGGTCTCCGGCGCCGGAGATAGTGGTGGGTGCACGTCTGGGGGACGAGCGCCTGACGGAAAAGATTCTTGAGTCCTGGGAAGGGCCGGTGGTACACTCATATTAGGGGTTCATCTCGGGGCCTGACCCGAGAGAAAACCAGATAGGAGATGGAGGAGGGAGGTATCATGAGAAGGCCTTCCTGGAGCGAGCCTTCCCCCGCAAGCCAAAGGTTGAGGAGGTTCTTCCTCTGGATCACACGGAGGACCTTTCAGGACCTCCATATCGATGACCAGGAGATGGCCGACTACCTCTCCGATATGCTTACGGACTTCGCCAAGACCGATCGGCTCTTCGAGATGCGGGATGCAGAAGGAGCCCCCATGGCCAGTGTGGTGGAGATGCTCTGCTCTCATCTCCCCGGAGAGTCGGATCTTCAGAAGGAGAGGGATTTCTTCCAATATCTGGGCGATTACCTCCTTTTCATGTCGGGGCTCTTTCGGGAATATACAGAGGCCCGAGGTTTCCTGCAGTATTATATGGTGGAAGGCCCTCGTGCCTATCGGAAGGTCTGGGAGGTGGAAAAAGGGATGTTTCGACCCACGGCGCGCCTCTTCGAGCGGCTTTGGCGAAGCTTCGAGTTCCATGCAGGGGCGCTCCACTATATGAGAAAGACCTTCTTCCGTGACTTTCGAGGAGGGGACACCCCGGGAGACTGGAGACGGAGGGTGATCCTTTTGGCCACTGACGGAGGGGCTTCCTGATGCGGATCGCTGTGGTCGGCCTCGGAGGGGTGGGCGGCTTTTTGGGGGGGAAGATCGGATACGTCCATCAAGCGAGGGACGACCATGAACTTTATTTTGTGGCTCGAGGTGCCCACTTAGAGGCAATCCGAAGGTCGGGGCTGCGACTGGTGACCGGGGGGAGGATCCTGGAGGTCCGACCCAAAGCAGCCGCGGAGAGGCCTGCAGGGTGGCCCGTCATGGACCTCGTCCTTCTTTGCGTGAAGGGATACGATCTGGAGACGGCCGTCCGGACCATAGCCCCCTGTGTAGGACAGGAGACGGTTCTGCTTCCCCTGCAAAACGGCATCGAAAAGAGGCAGCGGGTGGAGAAGATCTCGGAGCGGGGACGGGTAGCCGACGGGTGCATCTATGTCTCGGCCCATATCCGGGAGCCCGGAACAGTGGAACACACGGGGGGACCTGGACGGGTCGTCCTAGGAGGGGACCCCGGGGATCGTCCCCTCTTGGAGTCCGTTTGTGCTCTCCTTCAGACGGCCTCGGTGCCGACGGAGATGGCGGATTCCGTCGAAGTGGAGGTGTGGAGGAAGTATCTTTTCATCTGCGCCCTGGCCGGGGCCACGGCCCTTTACAAGGAGCCGTTAGGTCCCATCCTTCAGGATGAGAGGAAGCGTCATGTTCTCGAGGGGTTGATGCGGGAGGTGGAAATCCTGGCCCGACGGAAAGGCATCGCCCTGAACGAGGAGATCGTCCAGGAAAGCCTGCGGATCTGCTCCACTTTTCCGCCCGGGACCAAGAGTTCCCTTCTCAGGGACTTGGAGGAGGGACGTCCCAACGAGCTGGAATGGCTTTTGGGGACGCTTTTGGACCAGGGGGAGCGGTGCGGACTCTCTCTTCCCTTGGCCCGACGTGTGTACAGGGGGATCCACAAGGCTTGGGGAATGGCTCCGAAGAGAAGCCAGCCATCCAACGGCAGCATTGGGGATTAGTTATCTCTACCAGCTAAAACGAGAGGCATCCTTCCCTTTTCAAATTCCTTTCGGCCCGCATCAGGCCGGGTTTGCGAAAAGATCTTTCAAGGTCTCTCTTGCCTTATGACCCTTGGAGGTTCGTGAGAGTTTCTCGGTTCATTCGAATTCATCTGTAAGGACTGATCAAACAGACGGATTCCGGCGATAATTGTTGGATCTAAGCGGTTTTTGGTGGTTTAATAGTTGTTCCGCCTCCCTCAGGAGGCGGAACAACAGGGCGCTCCGGAGAGTGAATTTTTGGGTCAGCCCTTAGGCTCAAAGGCGTAATAGACCCTTTCCGCCGTGATGGTCTCCTTTTTGATCTCGATGGGGTGGGAAGGCACCTCGAAGACCACCAAGCGAACCTCATCCCCTTCTTTCAGCCTTCCCGCCTCGCAGTTGATGATGCGGCTGAGCAATCGGGGAATGGGGCTTTGGGGCCCCAGGTCGATCCATGCATGGATCAGGGGAGCCTGGAAACCCAAAGGCACTCCCTTGACCTGTTCGGTAAAGACCAGGACCTTTCCCTCCTTTGGGAGATCGATCCATTCCAGATCCTCGCCTAGGCACTCTGGGCAGATGACCCGGGGCGGGAAAGCGGTGTGGCTGCAGGACTTGCAGCGCGTCGTGGTCAAGCGGCCTTCTTTCAGGTGTTCATAAAAGCGATGGATTCGGTTGAAGGCCTTGTGCTCCACAGGCCACATATCCATGGTGACCGGATATCGATTCTCGAGAACGGGAACGCCGAGGATGGACATCATTACCTCCCTTGCTGCAGGCCCCTTGTCTTGGGCGCTTTTCAGATAGCCGCCTCCCTCTTTATCTCGGATTGCTGATGCGACTCCTATGGCCCGTTTTCCACCTCTAAGGAAGGGGCTCCCTGCCATAAACTACGATGGTGTGCTCCACGTTGAGGCCGCTGAGGTTGTGGGTCAGCCCAATGGTAGCCCCTGGTACCTGATTGGCGGCCCGACCCTGGAGCTGTCTCATGATCTCCATTCCCATCCGGATTCCCGTGGCACCGAAGGGATGGCCGCACGAGAGAAGGCCGCCGTCGGTGTTGATGGGGACCTTCCCACCCAGGTTGATCTCTCCGGCCGCCACAAAGTCCCCTCCCTCTCCTTTCTTGCAAAATCCAAGTTCCTCCACCTCGATGATCTCCGAAATGGTGAAGCAATCGTGGGTCTGAGCCACGTCGATCTCTTGGGGGCTTACTTTGGCGGTGGCATAGGCCTTTTCGGCAGCCTTTCTCAGATGGGCCCAGTCTGCCAGATGTTCCCCAGGCCAATTGGCCGAGACGCTGTGAAGAGAGACCTGAGCTCCTCCCCGAATGTACACCAGAGGCCGATCCGTGAGGTCCTTCGCTCTGTCTTCCAAGGCTATGATCACTGCGGCGGCCCCGTCGGTTATGGGACAGCAATCGTAGAGAGTCAGGGGGTCCACCACCAAAGGGGCGGCCATAGCCTCCTCCATGGTTAGCTGCTTATGGAATTGCCCTTTGGGGTTGTTGAGCCCATAGTTGTAGTTGGTCACCGAGACCGCAGCAAGATGCTCCTTGGTGGTGCTATAACGCCGCATGTGCTCTTTGGCCGTCAGGGCGAAGTAGGGTGGAGGGAGCCCAAGACCATGGGGGGCGTCCCAGTCATGGTCGATGGAGGCCAGCTCGCTGTAAAAGACTTCCCATTTTTGGGGTGTGTAAAGCTTTTCCCCCCCGGCCACCATCACGATGTCCGCCATGCCGCTTTCCACAAGGCCTTTGGCCAGCAGTATCCCGGTGCTGCCTCCCGCGCAGAGCACATCGACCCGTGCACAGATGGAGGTGGGCTTCAATCCCAACCTCTCGGCCATGACAGGGGCCGTGTTCGTCTGGAAGGAACACCTTCCTGCATAGGAGCTGGCGAAGAGGAATCCATCGATGTCCTTGGGGGTCAGGCCGGGGACGTCTTCCATACAGGCCTTTCCGGCCTCCTGTGTCATATCCACGAGACTGGCCTCGCGAACTCCCCATTGGGACATCCCGCCTCCAATAATGCAGGCCCTTCTGTTGCCCATGTCCACCTCCTCTCCGAGAGATCTCTGTTTCGGCTTCGAGATGCTGGGGCCTGGAAAGTCAAAAACTCGCCCGCTTTGTATCCCTTACTCGATGGGCAGAGAAGCCCGCCTTCAGGCATCTTTACCAACATCCCGTCGGAGATGTCAAGATGCCCGCCAAGAGGCTGGCCAGGAGTGGAGGGTGGACAATCAAGCTCCATTGACTTCCATCGGATGGAGGGCTAGGCTGGGAACGTCAGAATTGGCAGGAGGACGGAAGTGTATAGAGACGTGGTCACGGTTCAGCAGCATATCCTCGAGGAGCAGAGGTCTTCCCGCGGACGAGGCGATTTCTCGGCCATCCTCCATCAGATCATCCTGGCAGCCAAGATTGTCTCGAGACAGGTCAACAAAGCGGGTCTCTTGGACATCCTCGGCACTACTGGTAAGGTGAATGTGCAGGGGGAGGAGGTCCAGAAGCTGGATGAGTTCGCCCACCGCACCTTTGTCCATGCCCTGAGCTNCATCGGCAAGATCGGCGTGATCGCCTCGGAAGAAGAAGAGGGAATCCTCACCATCCCCCATCCCTACCCTCCGGGGGACTATGCCATCCTCTTAGACCCCTTGGACGGCTCCTCCAACATCGATGCTAATGTCTCCATCGGGACCATCTTCTCCATCTATAGAAGGGTCTCTCCCCGGGCAGGGCATGGAACCTTGGAGGATTGCCTGCAGCCTGGAGTAAATCAGGTGGCTGCTGGCTATGTGGTCTATGGTTCTTCCACCATGCTGGTCTACACCACGGGAGGGTCGGTCAACGGCTTCACTTTGGATCCGAGTGTGGGTGAATTTTTTCTCTCCCATCCCGATATCCGGATCCCGGAAGTCGGCAGGATCTACAGCGTCAACGAATCCAATTGGCCTTATTGGAAAGAGGGGACGAGGGCCTACATCGAATCCCTCAAGACGGAGGATCCTCCCACCGGTCGTCCCAAGACGGCACGTTATATCGGCTCCCTGGTCGCCGATTTCCACCGAAACCTCTTCTATGGGGGGATCTTCCTTTACCCGGAGGATAAGCGGGACCCGCGTCGGCCTTCGGGAAAGCTTAGGCTGATGTACGAGGCCAATCCCTTGGCATTCATCGTGGAGCGGGCAGGTGGGGCTGCCACCACGGGGTACGAGCGGATCTTGGAGATTCAACCCCGCGATCTCCACCAGCGTGTCCCCCTCATCTTGGGATCCAAACGGGATGTGGAGGACTACATCATGTATGCAAGCCGCAACCTCTCGGCACCCGCATGAGGGCCGAGGTGAGGACGATCACGGGTCGATCTGCTGTAGGAGGTGTCCTGCACCGTCGACCAACACTAGTCGGAAACCGCCACGGGCCGCTTCCTTCCTGACAGCGTCCAGCCGCATGGCCTGGGGCTCATACGGGGAGGATTCGGGCTGGCTGATCCGTTTAAGCCCCTCTTGGGCGTCCTCTTTGGTAGGAAAGACCACCACGAACTGGATGTCTCGATCCGGATCGTATTGGCCTAGAAGCTGGGCCCTTCCCTTCTCGGGTTCCTCCACCAGCACCCAAACCCATTCCTGTTGTCCGGCCTTCTCTCCCGCCATGGAGCCCCCTGCATAATTTGGCCCCTTTAGACCTTACCGGGAGTCCGAGAGATTCCTATTTGGCATAGTGGACTGATCGCGTCTCCCGGATCACCGTAACCTTGATCTGTCCCGGATAGGTCAGCTCCTTCTCGATCCGTTTGGCGATATCGTAGCTGAGCATGGCGGACTCTTCATCCGAGACCTTCTCGTTGTCGACGATGATCCGCAGTTCCCTGCCAGCCTGGATGGCGTAGGACTTGCTGACACCTTTGAAGGAATTGGCGATCCGTTCCAGATCCTCCAGGCGCTTGACATAACTCTCCAGCATCTCTTTGCGGGCCCCTGGACGAGCCGCCGAGAGGGCATCGGCGGCCTGGACGAGCACCGCCAGCACGCTCTCGGGCGCCTCCTCATCGTGGTGGGCCGCGATGGCATTGACGATCTTAGGCGACTCCCCGTATCGTTTGGCCAACTCCGCGCCGATAAGGGCATGTGATCCCTCCACTTCATGGTCCGCGGCCTTGCCAATATCGTGCAGGAGGCCGGCCCGTTTGGCCTGGCGGACACTGAGACCAAGCTCTGAGGCCATAATCCCGCAAAGGAAGGCCACCTCCAGGGAGTGCTGGAGGACGTTCTGGGCGAAACTCGTTCGATACTTCAACGTCCCCAAAAGCCTGATGAGTTCAGGATGGATGCCGTGCACTCCCACATCGAAGGCCGCCTGTTCTCCGGCTTCCCGGATCGTGACGTCCATCTCCTGGGTGACCTTCTCCACCACCTCTTCGATGCGGGCTGGGTGGATCCTCCCATCGTTGATGAGCCTCTCCAGGGCGATGCGGGCGATTTCACGACGAACCGGATTGAATCCGGAGAGGATCACCGCCTCGGGCGTGTCATCGATGATGAGATCCACTCCGGTGGCGGCTTCCAGGGCGCGGATATTGCGGCCCTCCCTCCCGATGATTCTCCCCTTCATCTCATCGCTTGGAAGGTTGACCACCGATACCGTCTTTTCGCCCACATACTCCGAAGCGTATCTCTGGATGGCCAGTGCAATAATCTCCTTTGCCTTTTTGTCTGCTGCGGCGCGGGTCTCCTCCTCAATGCGTTTGAGCACTTTGGAGGCGCGTTCCTTGGCGTCCTCCTCGATGGACTGGATCAGAAGGTTCTTAGCCTCCTCCGATGAGATACCAGCTAACTGTTCTAGTCTCCTCTGCTGCTCGGCCTTGATGGCCTCCACCTCCCGGAGCCTTTGATCCAGAGTACGTTCCTGTTGGAGAAGGACCTTTTCCCGCTTGGCGAGGTTCATCTCTTTCTGATCGAGCAGATCGACCTTCTTCTCCAGATTTTCCTCCTTCTGGAGGAGACGGTTCTCCAGCCTTTGGAGTTCCCCTCGCCGTTCCTTGAGCTCTCTTTCCACCTCCTGTTTGGACTGGTAGATGGTCTCTTTGGCCTGAAACCGGGCCTCCTTGAGGATGGAATCGGCCTCTTTCTGCGCCTCCTGGACAATACGCCGGGCTTCCTGGGAGGAACGTATCAGGCTCTTCTTGTGCAATGCACGGAAGAGAAGATATCCGACGAATCCCCCCAGACCGAACCCGGCCAGCCCCAGGATCCATGGGAAACCACTGATCGATTCCACGACGTTTGCACCCCCTTTGCCGCGCATCGAGGGCGAGGCATCTCCCCCAAGCTCCCAAATTGGGAGCCCGAATCCGTGAGAGATATAGCAGAAGATCCATCACTTCTCCGAGGCGGGAGCCCCCGCTGCGCTATATCCTCTCCGAGAGGAAGGGGTAAACAAGGAGGGGTCGTTAGTGGGGCTCGTTGGGAAGGAACATGGGAGGTGCCGGACTAGGAGGATCAGCCGGGGCGGAACTGCTGAAAGTCCAGAGCTGCGAGACAAACTCCGGCACTACCTGCATCACCCCTAGCCTTAACGAGAGGAATCCTCAGGAGGGCCTCAAGGGTGCGGGTCCCTGTGCTGTTCCCTCCTTGGGATCGATCGCCTGCTTCCAAGGAGACCTCCATCCCTCCTTCCTGTGGGACCTGTGGCCTGATATGCTGGAGCAGAAATTTATGCGTTCAGGCCTCGCAATGGCCCGGATGCCATATATCGAACCCCTGGGATGAAACCCCGATCCACGATTCCGAAAAACCCCTACTTCCTCTCGGGCGAAGCCAACCCTTATTAGATCAAATCCAAGGGAAAAAGACAACGGCCCTTCTCGAAGACCCTCTGAGCACCTNTTCGATCCGACGCCCTCATCCTTTCTTGAGGGATTCCTCCAGATGCCGTTCGATTTGGCGGATGAGTCCTCGGGCTTCGTCTTCGACCTCCTGGCAAAGCCGCTCCTTGGATCTGCGTTCCTGGAACAATTCGTCGGCGAGATTAATGGCCACCTTGATCATGACATCCAGGGTGGTCACCGATTGGGTCGCCTGCATGATCTGTTGCGATTTTTCGTTGATGTATTGAGCGATGCGATGGACGTATTCTTCTTCCCCGTCCGTCTTGATGGAGTAGGGATGCCCCATGATCTGGATTTTCACCCGCTTTACCGAATACTCGCTCACGGTTTGATCCCGTCCAGCTTGTTGAGTAGGGTGTTGATCCTCTCCAAGGCCTCTCTCTGATTTCTCTCGTATCGCTCGCATCGCTCCTTGAGAAGGCGAATCTGCCTCTCCCGTAAGAGGAGCTGTTCCTGGATGGCCCTTTTCTCTTCCAGGAGGGACTGATTCCTCCGGATCAGGGCCTCGATCTTGGCCTTGAGTTGATCCAGGACGGGGAGATCCATGCCCCATGCTCGACGCAGATCTTGGATACAGCGCAAAGGGACTCCTCAGTCACCCATTCCTCCATCCGCCCTTCTCATTCATTAGGAGGAGATCCCTCTTGGACTTGATCCTGTTTTAGACCTCGAGAGCCCATTCTTTCGGGTTAAAGAAAAGCTTGAGGCCATTATATGGGACCCCCGAAAAATGTCAAGAAATAGACGATTGATTCCTCTCTCCGAAATAGCCCTCCAGAGAGTGCAACAACGAGGGGAGATCCGAAGATTGGACGATCTCTTTTCGGAGGCGATGGCTATAAGGAAGCCCCCGTGTATATTTCATGGCATGGACTTTGGCTGTGTGGAGGGCCCTCTTTTCCGAAAGGTGGCTCCGAATCCCCTCCAGATGACGGAAAAGCATCCTCCTGATGGAGGCCAGGTCGGGGGCGGGGAGATCTTTTCCTTGAAGGAGAGCCAAGGCCCTGGAGAAGATCCAGGGATTTCCCAATGCACCGCGTGCGATCATCACCCCGTCGCAGGCCGTCTCCTTCATCATCCGCACCGCATCTTCCCCAGTCAGGACGTCCCCGTTTCCGATGACCGGGATGCTCAGGGTATCTTTGAGGCGACGGATGAGGTCCCAGTCAGCAGGTGTCCCGTAGGTTTGGGTGCGGGAGCGGGGATGGAGGGTCACCGCGTCCACCCCGCAATCCTGAGCCCCAAGGGCAATCTCCATGGCAACGAACTCACCGGCCTTCCAGCCTGCACGCATCTTGATCGTCAGCGGGACCGTTACCGCCCTTCGGACCGCCCTGAGGACCTTCAACGCCCGATCCGGATCCCTCAGGAGGGCTGCCCCAGCCCCTTTACGTATGACCTTGGGCACAGGACACCCCATGTTAATGTCGATCATGTCGGCCCCCCAGTGTTGGCAGATCTCGGCGGCCTCGGCCATGGTCTCGGGGTCGGACCCGAACAGCTGGACGACAAGGGGTCTGTCTGTCCCATCGGACTGCAGGAGACGCCGGGTGTTGGGGGCGTTCAGCACGAGCCCTTTGGCGCTGATCATCTCTGTGTGAACCAGAGAAGCACCCATTTGGCGACAGATGCGCCGGAAGGGAAGGTCAGTAAACCCGGCCATGGGTGCCAAGATCAGGGGGTTCTCCAGGGTCAGGGAACCGATTCGCAGCCCAAACCTTGGGGGAGGTGCCTCCCGACCCGACCCACGATCGGACGGCATTCTCTGTATGGACACTTCTGTTGTCTTCATGTCTCCAGCCACCTGTACGAGCATACCCGAATCGCCGCCATCTTGCACGACTTCCCAAATGAAGCCAGGATGTAGGACCGAGTGCCGGGTAGGACCTGGATGTGCTGGGCCATGCGATCTTGCGGCCTTTCCATGGTCCCAAGTGCCTACTATAATGGCTGCGGTCGCACGCCGGAGGAGATACATGGAGGCATCCGGGCAGGGGCTCAAGGTGGCCTTGGGTCGTCAACTCTCCCAGTGCAGTGAGGTCATCACCCTGGGGGTGAGGGGCAATTTCTTCGATTACACTCCAAAGGAAAGGGACCTTATCCGAGATGCCTCGAAGATCTACTTCCCCACCATCCTCTATGCAGAGGGCCTTGCCGCTCTGGGCAAGCCGCTCTTTCCGAGCATCCATTGCTACCGTCATATGGGAGACAAGTGGAAACAGACCCTGCTGTTTCAGCTTCTGCAGATTCCCATGCCCAGGACGAAGCTCTATTTCGGAAGGAGGGCGGCGAAAGAAATCCTGGAGGAGTTCTCCTTTCCCTTGGTGGCCAAGCTCCCGCGAGGAGGGGCGCGGGGTGAGGATGTCTTTCTCATTCGGCATAAGGATCAACTGGAGGATTACCTGGCGCGGACGCATGTGGCCTATATTCAACAATACGTCCCCTTGGAACGAGACCTGAGGGTTATAGTCCTGGGGCGAAGGGTGGTTTATGCCTACTGGCGCGAGGCCGCCCCCGGAGAGTTTCGGACCAACGTGGCCCGCGGCGGTCGTATCTGTCCGGATCCTGTTCCGCAGGAGGCCCTGGATTTGGGCCTGCAGGTGGCTCAGCGTTGCGGGTTCGATCATGTGGGCTTGGATCTGTGCGAGTTCGAAGGACGTTTCCTGGTGCTTGAGGCCAATATGGCCTTCGGGAGAGAGGGCCTAAGAAAGGCGGGACTGGACTATCGGAGCCTCCTTCGAGGAATGGTGGAGTCCGGAGAGATCTGAGGTGGGAAAGGGATTTCCAGTGGTTTGATCGAGGACCCCGAAAGACCGAGAAGGGGGATCCTGGAATGCGGAGACAGTGGAGGGTGAAAAGAAAGGGAGAGATCTCTCAGGATGCACGGTTTATGAAGCTGGCCCTGGATCTGGCCAAACGGGGGGAATCTTGGGTGAGCCCCAACCCCATGGTGGGTGCTCTGGTAGTCGTGGAGGGGAGGGTGATCTCCAAAGGGTACCATCGCCGATTCGGAGAGGGGCATGCAGAGGTGGAGGCCCTTGGCCCTCTGGAGGAGAACCTCCAGAGGGCCACCCTTTATGTGACGCTGGAGCCTTGTTGTCATTGGGGAAAGACCCCCCCTTGCACAGAGCTCATCCTGAGAAAAGGCGTAGGCCGTGTGGTTGTGGGAGTCCTGGACCCCAATCCCCAGGTGAGCGGTCGTGGGGTCCGGATCCTCCGTGAGGCCGGAGTGGAGGTGAAGGTGGGGGTCCTAGAAGAGGAGTGCCGCCGCCTCAATCATCGTTTCTTTTATTGGATGGAGCGCGGACTCCCTTGGGTGACCCTGAAGTGGGCCCAGTCCATGGACGGGAGGATTGCCACGGCCTCTGGTCATTCCCAATGGATCTCATCCCTTCCATCCAGAAGACGTGCCCACCGGTTCCGGTCCATTCACGACGCCGTCCTGGTGGGGGTGGGCACTGTGGCGAAGGACGACCCTCGATTGACCGTCCGCCATGTAAGGGGAAGGAATCCAGTTCGGGTCATCCTGGACAGTCGGCTGCGGGTCCCAGATCACGCCAAGGTTCTTGATCCAGAGCTCTTGGGAGGTGAGACCTGGATCGTCACGACCCCTCAAGCCCCCATGGAGAGGTCTCGGACATTGGAGGCACGAGGGGTGCGCGTCCTATCGGTGGGTTCGGACCCATCCGGGAGAGTGGACCTCCAGGAACTCCTCCGTCTCCTCGCGGATCGAGAGATCTCCTCCGTCCTTGTGGAGGGGGGGTCTCAGGTCCTAACCTCCTTCCTGAGAGCCGGTCTTGTTCAGCGCATTCTATGCTTTGTGGCTCCCTTAATCTTGGGCAGAGGGATTGAGGCCGTGGGGGAGTTGGCCGTTGGCCGGGTGGATCAAGGGATTCGATTCCCTCGATATACGATTCAGCGCTCCGGAGAGGAAGTCCTGGTGGACTGTTTCTTATAGATGAAGACGGGTTGATCCGAAGCAAAGGCCGGGGCTAGGGGTGATCGTTGCAATCCCGAGTCGCTCCTACTATAATCAAAACGGGAAGTTAGAGAGATCCGCCCGAAAGAAGCGCCTGGCAGCCGATGGAGCTTGTGGGATGTGGGCTTCACCCTCGGGCGGCATGCATGGAAAGGGGCGTTGGAGCGGATAGGGAGAAAGAGAGGGGTCTTCATTACCTTCGAAGGGATCGAGGGGAGTGGAAAGACCACGCAGCTTCGAGCCTTGGGGGCTTTTTTGGAACAGAGAGGGGTTCGGGTTCGCATGACTCGGGAGCCGGGAGGGACCCCGTTGGGCGAGGCCGTGCGGGAGATCCTCCTTCGCCCCCAATCCTCGAAGATCTTCGGATTGACGGAGCTTTTCCTCTATGGTGCATCCCGCCATCAGCATGTAAAGCATGTCCTGAAACCCGCCCTGGAGCAGGGTGAAGTCCTCTTGTGCGATCGGTTTTCTGACGCCACCCTTGCCTACCAAGGCTACGGTAGAGGATTAGATCTCCAGTTGGTGGCCCAGGTGAACCACTGGGCCTCGGAGGGGTTGAGACCCGACCTCACCATCCTGCTCGATTGCTCGGTGGAGGTCGGTCTGAAGCGGTCCATGCAAAGGCTGGAGGAGGAGGGAAAGCCCCACGAATCGCGCTTCGAGCTGGAGTCGGCGGTGTTCCATGAGAGGGTCCGAAGGGGCTATCTGGAGATCGCAAGGAAGGATCCGCAACGTGTTCGGATCGTAGGAGGGGAGGAGTCGCCCGATGCGGTTCAACAGCGGATCCGGATCCTTGTCCTCACCCTTCTGGGGCTTCTCTAGGTCCTCCAAGCGATCCTAAAAGGAGGAGACATCTGAACCTCTCCTCGATCATCGGGCACGAGCGGATCGTTCGCATCCTCCGCAGGGCATTGCAGTGGGATCAGATTCCCCATGCCTATCTCTTCGTGGGACCGGAGGGGGTGGGGAAGGCCACTGTGGCACGGGCCTTGGCCCTGGCTCTCCACTGTCGCAAGGGGAGGGATGATGCCTGTGGGGAGTGTTCCGCTTGCATGAAGGTCCTCCATGGAAACCATCCCGACGCCCTGGAGATTGTCCCCGAAGGGGCCCAAATCCGGATCGATCAGGTGCGCGAGCTGCGCCACCGAATGGTTCATCGGCCCGTGGAGAGCAACATGCGAACGGTGATTATCGATGAGGCCCACAAGATGAATCCTCAAGCGGCCAACGCCCTCTTGAAGATCTTGGAGGAGCCTCCGGAAGGGAATCTTCTGATGCTTATCTCTTCCTCAACCAGTGCCCTTTTGCCCACCGTGGTGTCCCGATGTCAGGTCTTGACCTTCTCTCCCCTCACCGAAGAGGAGGTGCTCCGGTTCCTCCAGGAGAGGGAGGGTTGGTCCGCCGACGAGGCGGGCAAGGCCGCTCGCTGGGCCCAAGGGAGCATCGGAAAGGCTCGGAAGGTCCAGACCGAGGAGATCCGAGAGGTTGCGGCCCAGTTGATGGATTGGCTCGAGCGGCTGCCTCATGCCTCTACTCAGGAGGTGATGGAGCGGGCGCGAAGCTGGTCGCGGACCCGTGAGGAGGCCCGGATGAGACTGGATATCCTGCAGGGTCTCTTGCGGGACATGGTGGTAGGGAGGATCGCGGGAGGTGTGGAGGGATCCGAGTTGCAGGCCACGGGAAAGGGGTGGAGCGTCTCAGAGCTTTTCCGGGCATGGGAGGAAGCGGTCGAGGGGCTTCGGGGGGTGGATAAGAACTGGAATCCTACGCTGACGCTGGAGAATCTGTTCCTTTCCTTACGTTGGATGAAGCAAAGGGGAGGATCTGGCGGGCGGAGAGGAGTGTGGCGTGAGGGTCACCGCGGTTAAATTCAAAGAACACGGGAAGATCTACGTGTTTGAGGCGGACGGATTGGACCTTCGACTTCACGATTGGGTCATCGTGGAGACGGATCGAGGTCTGGGACTGGCCTGGGTGGTCATCGAGCCCTGGGAGCCCGAGCCGGAGAAGGTTCCGGGCCAGCTCAAGAGGGTAGTCCGCAAGGCCACCCGCCATGACCTGGAACGGGCTCAAAAGCTCCGGGCCAAGGAACAGAGGGCACAGCAGGTCTGCAAAGAACTCATCGCCAAGTACGGGCTCGGCATGAAGCTCGTGGAAGTGGAAGCCCTGTTCGAGGGCAACAAGATGATCTTCTCGTTTACAGCCGAGAACCGGGTGGACTTCAGGAAGCTGGTGAGGGATCTGGCAAGGCGATTTCACTGCAAGGTGGAGATGAGGCAGATCGGAGTACGAAACGAGGCCAAGATCCTCGGCGGACTGGGAAGCTGCGGCAGGGAACTCTGTTGCAAGACCTTTCTGACGCACTTCGAGCCCGTCTCCGTGCGCATGGCCAAGGATCAGAATCTCTCCCTTAACCCTCTGAAGATCTCCGGTCTTTGCGGGCGGCTCATGTGTTGCCTCGGTTATGAGCACTCCATGTATGTGGAGATGAGCAAACCGTTCCCCAGGTGTCGCAAATGGGTGAACACAAAGCGAGGGATCGGACGGGTCAAACGCCTCAACGTGCTGGCCCATCGTGTGATCATCGAGGACGAGGAAGGACAGGAGCGGGAGGTGGATCTGGAGGAGATCCTGGAGGTCCTTCCGGGGAAACCGGAACACCTCGAAAAGTCCAGGAAGGAAGGTTAAGGGAGATGAAGACGCGATTCTACATTTCCACACCCATCTACTATGTCAACGCGGAGCCTCACCTGGGACACGCCTATACCACCATTGTTGCGGACGTGATGCGGCGCTTCCATCACCTCCTCGGTGAGGAGACCTACTTTGTTACCGGCACCGATGAACACGGTGACAAGGTCCTTAAGGCCGCCAAAGAGCGAGGAATGGGTCCCAAGCCCTACGCCGATCTCATTAGTCAGGCCTTTCGGGATCTCTGGCCTCGGCTGGACTGCTCCTACGATCGGTTTATCCGGACCACCGAGCCCGATCATGTGAGGGTGGTCCAATACATTCTGCAGAAGGTCTATGACGCGGGCGACATCTACTTCGGCCGCTATGAGGGTCTCTATTGCACGGGATGTGAGCGCTTCTACACGGAGCGGGAGCTGGAGGACGGACGCTGTCCTCAACACGAGACCGAGCCGGAATTGAGACAGGAGGACAACTATTTCTTCCGCATGAGCCGATACCAGCAGTGGCTGAAGGACCATATCGAAGAGCACCCCGACTTTATCCGCCCTGAGCGCTACCGGAACGAGGCCCTGGCCATGCTCCGTGATCCCCTGGAGGACTTGTGCATCTCCCGCCCTCGATCCCGTCTCGATTGGGGGATCCCGCTTCCCTTCGATTCCAATTATGTGACCTATGTATGGTTCGACGCCCTGATCAATTACATCTCCGCGTTGGGATATCCTGACGGCGAGGCGTTTCGTCGCTATTGGCCCTATGCCGAGCATCTGATCGCCAAAGATATCCTCAAACCCCATGGGATCTACTGGCCCACCATGCTGAAGGCGGCCGGGATCGAGCCCTATCGACATCTCAACGTACACGGGTATTGGAACGTGGAGACCTCCAAGATGTCCAAGAGCCTGGGCAACGTGATCCGCCCCTTGGACCTGGTGGAAAAGTACGGCCTGGACGCCTTCCGCTACTTTCTCCTCCGCGAGATGGTCTTCGGTTTGGACGCCAGCTTCAGCGAGGTGGCTTTGGTCCAGAGGCTCAATTCGGATCTGGCCAATGATCTCGGCAACCTGCTCCAACGAAGCCTGACCATGGTAAGGCGATACCTTAAGGGGGTCCCGCCACGATCCCTCCCTTCGGAGGATCCTGAGGACCAAGAGCTTCGCGAAAAGGCCGAAGAGGTCCTGGAGGGCTATCCTTCGGCCATGGGCGGACTTCTTTTCCACAAGGCCCTCATGAGGATCTGGGACCTCATCGGGCTGACCAACCGATACATCGATCGCACAGAGCCCTTCCGCCTGGCCAAAGACCCCGCAAAGCGCCGGAGGCTCGAGGTCGTCCTCTACCATCTCGTGGAGGTCAATCGACTTGTCTCCCTTCTTCTTTGGCCCTTTATGCCGAGGACCTCCTCGGAGATGGCTCGACAGCTTGGGGTTGAGGCACCTGGAAACCGTGGAGACCTCATGAGATTGGGCCGATGGGGCGCCGTGGAGCTCGGAGGGGAGTTACCCACTCCCAAGCCCCTCTTTCCCAGAGTGGATCCGGTTCAGGCGGGTATCGCGGAGATAGGCGGACAAAAGCCCCCACCCCCGACCTCCAAGGAGTCGGAGGATAAAGGGGAGCTCGACATGGCCGCCTTTCAAAGGGTAGACCTCCGGGTAGCCGAGGTCCTTTCCGCTCAGCCCATCAAGGGTTCGGACCGACTTCTCAAACTCCGGGTGCAGATGGGTGCTGAGGAGCGCCAAGTGGTGGCTGGGATCGCCCAGCATTACGCCCCCGAAGATCTGGTGGGGCGTCGTGTCGTGCTGGTGGCCAATCTCAAGCCCGCCAAGATCTTTGGTCAGGTCTCCCAGGGGATGCTTTTGGCTGCCGTCCATGGGGAGGACTTGCGGTTGGTGACGATCGACGGAGAGATCCCATCCGGGGCCAAAGTCCGCTAGGTCATAGTGGCTGCCCCTGACGAATCAGATGACTGGACGGCTCCATGAGCAAGGAGGAGATGCTCCGTGTGCCATCCTCCTGCGACTTTCCGTGCTGCTTGCCGCCTTGCGTCGTCCGAAAGTGAGGAGGACTTGTGCCAGAGGTGTTTTCCCAGCCCAGGTGGTCATTGCGGGGCAAGGAAAACGCCAGCCCGATCGATCGCTTTCCTTAGTGGTCCCACAGGGTCCGGAGGTATATCCCGGATGGATAGGATCTTTCCATAAGGATCAAGGTCGTCGGGCCCCGAAGAGTCCTCAGGCGCTGATGGGGTTTAGGGGACGCCCTCCCAACACATGAAGGTGAAGATGGAAGACCTCCTGCCGGGCATCCGGGCCGGTGTTGATCAGGGTGCGGTATCCGGATCCCTCTATCCCTTTGGTTCTGGCCACTTGACGGGCACCCCAATGGATATGGGCGAGGAGCTCCATCCCGGTTTGGTCCAACTCGTTGAGGGAGGCCACATGGGTTTTGGGTACCACGAGCACGTGGACCGGGGCCACAGGATGGATGTCCTCGAACGCCAGCACATGTTCATCTTCGTAGACTTTAACGCAGGGTTTCCGGCCTCTGATGATCTCGCAGAAGATGCATTCCATGGCTGAACTCCCAGGAATAGTAAATGTCTTCACGGTCATCTATAGCATAATGCTGTTGCATGGGCAATTTATTCCGCCTCCATTGTGGTCCTAAATGGAGTGAGCGGGGTTGATCCAGAACCCAACTTGTGCTATTTCCACATCCATAAGGTCTCTTTCCGGATTCCGTCAAATCAGAAGACGTTCTAGTTCGCCCTATTGAGCTTAGTAAGGAGGGATCCCATGGGCCTCTTCGAGAAGCTGATCGCCCTTCCTCCGCTTCAACCCTATCTCCAGATGGAGGACGAACTCTTTGTGGAGGATCCCGGCTGGAGGGAGGTCTTAAAGAAGGTCAAGCAGCTCAAACGTCTGGATACTCTCCTTCGGATGATTCAAGATGCGGCTCCGGTCCGGGAGAAGGAGAAGATGATCCTGGGCTATCTCTGTACATTGGCCGCTGAGACGAGCGAATCCCCTGTGGAACTCCCTTGTGTGGAGTACGGGGGATGTTACCTGAGTCGAGGGAGCTTGATCTTAAAGAATCCCTCCGAGGAGTTCCAGCCGAGCTATGTGGGCATGGGGATGAACGCCTTCAATCCCAACACCCAGATCCTTGTACAGGGAAATGTGGGCGATTACTTGGGATACCGTTCCCCTGTGGTCCGGATCGAGGTGAAGGGCTCGGCCCGCGATCGCGTGGGGATGGCCGTCGGCGAGGGCTCCCTTAAGATCGAGGGGGATGTCCAGGGGGGGCTTGCGGGGAATGCCCAGAGCACTCGGATGGAGGTGGAGGGAAGCGTGGGGAGGATCAATCGGGAGAACATGAGCTGCACTTTCCTTATTGGTGGGGATGTCCACTGGGGCATCGGGGAAAAACAGGCGGACTGCTTCATCAAGGTGTGCGGCAACATCGGCATGAAGTACAAAAAGAGCGGAAGACTCGTCGATGTGGCCGCAGGGATGACCAAAAACTCGGTCCTCCTCGTGGGAGGGGACGTCTATGGCCATTTGGGGAAGAATCTGGAGCTGGCCAGGATCTATGTGTGGGGAAAGGTCCACGGCGACATCCGCGTCTCGGATGCCGAGGGGGGGTTCATTTACCTCAACAAGAAGAGCACATCCTTGATCAAGCGCCTCAAGAGGTCAATCGGGAGCGACATAGGGATCAAGTACGTTTCCCTGAAGGACAGCGGCTATCTCTTTGTGGAGAGCGCCGAGGAAGTCAAGGACCTGGTGGTGAGCTGACCATGCCGTACAAGGGCCGGAAGCGGTGGGGGATGATGGGGGCCCTTCTTTTGCTGTCCGTGATCTGGGGGTGCGGAGAGCCGGAGAAGGAAACCAAGACCGCAAAGAAGGAGAACCACCCTCCTGTGGTTCGAAGCGTCAGAATCCTTCCGGAAGTGCCAAGGGCGGGGGCTCCGCTCTACGTGGAGGTCAAGGCTGGGGATCTGGACGGGGATCCTCTTCAATACCGGTATGAGTGGGAGGTCAACGGGGTTCCAGTGGAAAGGGATGTGGGATCCCGTCTCTCCTCCGAATACTTCGCCAAGGGGGATCGCGTTCGGGTTTGGGTCACCCCCATGGATGGAAAGACGGAGGGCGAGGCTGTTGCCTCCAGGCCCGTGGAGATCCGGAATACCCCCCCGAGGGTCCTGGAGGTGAAATTGACCCCTCAGCCCGCATTCCCCGGGGACCTCCTTACGGCTCAGGTGAAGAGCAGCGACCCCGACGGGGAGGAGGTGGAGCTCCGGTTTGAGTGGTCGGTCAACGGGGAAGTGGTGGAGGAGAGCTTTGAGCCTATGTTCTCCACCGATGGGTTGCGACGAGGGGATCGGATATCCGTGGTGGTGATACCGGAGGACTCGGAGGGCCCCGGAGAGAGCCTGGCCTCCGAGGAACTTACCCTTCAGAACCGACCTCCCAAGATCTTATCCCAGCCGCCGGAGGGGCTAGCAGGCCCCGGGCTCTATCGTTACCAAGTGCGGGCCGTGGATCCGGACGGAGACCCTCTGGAGTTCCATCTGGAAGGAGACGTCCCAGAGGGAATGCGGATTCATAAGAGTCTGGGCATTCTGGAATGGCGCTTTGAGATCCCTCCAAAGGGGCCTATCTCGGTGGATATCCGGGTCCGAGACGGCCATGGAGGAGAAGCCCAACAGCGATACGACTTCACCTTGACCCCAGCCGTCGAGTCGCGCCCCGGTTGATCTTCCTCAAGGATAGGAAGTCTTTCCATTTTGACATTCCCTCTTCTTCGGAATTCATGGTCTGCGAGGCAGTGCCATCATAATGGTCTCCCGTCTTTGGCTGCCCTCCTTGACGCCCCTATGAGCCGGAGCTAAGATGGATCCCTCAGCGGAGGATTCGAGGGAGGAATCAGGGTGAAAGAGCTCATCCGGGGGATGATCGAGTCCGCGTTGGTCCGGATAATTGAGGAGGAAGGGGGTGAGAGCTCCCTTCCCAAGCGATGGAATGTGGAGATCCCCAAACGGTCGGAACATGGAGATTACGCCACCAATGTGGCCATGGTCCTCGCCTCTCGGTACGGGAGGCCTCCCATGGTGTTGGCGGAGCAGATCGTCTCCAGACTGGATGACACAAGCGGATATCTTCAACGGGTGGAGATTCAACCGCCCGGATTCATCAACTTTTTCCTTCAGAGAGAGGCCATCCTGGAGCGGATACGGCAGGTCTTGCACGAGCAGGAGCAGTATGGCCGACTTGGAGTGGGACAGGGCCGGAGGGTCCAAGTGGAGTTCGTCAGCGCCAACCCCACAGGGCCCTTGCACATCGGCCACGGCCGTGGGGCCGCCGTGGGAGATGCCTTGGCGCGGGTTCTGGAGGCGGCGGGGTACAAGGTCTTCCGGGAATACTACGTCAACGATGTGGGCCGGCAGATGGAGATCTTGGGGCGTTCTGTGTACCTCCGGTATCTGGAGATGTTGGGGCAGGAGGTCTCCTTCCCCGAAGACCATTACCGTGGGGAATATATCCTGGAGTTGGCCCGGGAGATCTTGGAGCGGGACGGGTCGCGATGGGTGGATGTGCCCGAAGAAGAGGCCGTGGAATCCTTCAGTCGATGGGCCGGAGAGACCATCTTGGAGGGCATCCGNCGCGATCTGGAGGACTTTAGGGTCCATTANGATCGATGGTTCCGGGAGTCCTCTCTCCATGAAGGGGGAAAGGTCTCCCGGCTCTTGGAGAGATTTCGCACCGAAGGGCTCGTCTACGAGAAGGACGGTGCCCTCTGGTTTCGGGCCACCCATTTCGGGGATGAGAAGGACCGGGTGGTGGTCCGCTCCGACGGCCGCACCACCTACTTCGCCTCGGACATCGCCTATCACGCAGACAAGTTCGAGCGGGGTTTCGACTTGGTCATCGATGTGTGGGGGGCCGATCATCATGGGTACGTCCCCCGAATGAAGGGGATGATGCGTGCCCTGGGGAGGGAGCCCGATGACCTCCAGGTCCTGTTGGTGCAGTTGGTCAACCTTCTGCGTGACGGGCAGCCTGTCTCCATGTCCACGCGTGCTGGACAGTTCGCCACCCTCCGCGAGGTGATGGAGGAAGTGGGGGTGGACGCGGCCCGGTACATCTTTCTCATGCGCAGCTCGGAGAGTCATCTCGATTTCGACCTGGAAGTGGCCAAACGCCAGGAGAGGGAGAATCCCGTCTACTACGTGCAATACGCCCATGCGCGCATCTGCAGTATTCTGAAGGAGGCTCATCAGCGCAACATCCCTTTGCCCCGGGCTGATGAAGGAGACCTGTCGCTGCTGCGGCTGGAAGAGGAATGGGAGCTGGTCAAACACTTGGTCCTCTATCCTGAGGTGATCAAAGAAAGCGCACAGCGCCTGGAGCCCCATCGACTGACCTTTTTCCTCGATCGACTGGCGGCGGATTTCCATTCCTATTACAATCGGGGGTGGCTCGACCCCGCCGCGCGTGTCATCTGCAACGATCCTTCTTTGACTCGGGCACGGCTCCTGTTGGTTCAAGCCCTCCGTATCGTCCTGAGAAACGCCCTGGAGCTGTTGGGGGTCAGCGCCCCGGAAGAGATGTGAGGGACGCGGGATGAGCCCAAGGTCCGCCACAGGGTCTCCTTCGGAAGAAGGAGGGGCGGGTTGGATCCAGACCTTTCTCTGGGGTGCCTTGCTCTCCACCATTATGTTCGGTCTGGGGTTCCTGGCCGGGAGCCAGTGGGGAGGGAGCCGTTCGGAGCCGGCCCCTATGAGGATCCGTCCTCTTCCCCCCCCCGTAGAGGTGAATCCCTCCGTGGTGGAACCATCGGATACACCCCCAGAGGAAGGCGGTCGATGGTGGAGCATCCTGGAGGAAACCGGGGAGAAGGAGTCGGAGACGCTGCCCTCCCTCCCTCCTCCTCGAGTGGAAGACACAGGCTCCCATAGCCCGCCCCCACCCTCTACCAAAAGGCCCTTTCCGCATCAAAAAGGCACGACAGGATATGTGGTGCAGGTGGCCTCATACAGGGATCCGGCCCGGGCCCGAGCCCTTCAAGGGCGTCTGATACGTATGGGAGGGTATCCGCGGGTCTGGATGGAGAAGGCCGAGATTCCCCGGCGCGGTACATGGTATCGCATTCGGGTGGGTGGGTTTGCAGATCGAACCCAGGCCCAGGAAGCAGCGGAGCGGATCAGCCGTCAGTTGGGGGTGCAGCCCCGGGTCCTCCGAGGGAGTCCCCCCGATTCATAAGCCCAAAGAGAGGATAAAGTGGTGGGAGACTCCGCCTGGAGAGAGGGAGGCCGGTCGAATGTCCCCCTTCTGGACCTTCGGGCCCAGTTCCATGGGATCCGAAGGCCCCTCTTGAGTGCTGTGGAACGGGTCCTGAGCTCCGGTCAATACATACTGGGAGAAGAGGTCCGGGCCTTCGAGGAGGAGATGGCCCGGTTTCTTCAGATCCCCCACGCCATCGGAGTGGCCTCGGGGACCGATGCCCTTTGGTTGGCCCTCAAGGCCCTGGGTGTGGGCCCGGGAGACCGGGTCTTGACCACTCCCTTTACCTTTGTGGCCACGGCGGAGGCAGTCTCCCTGCTGGGCGCACATCCTGTGTTCGTCGACGTGGACCCGCAGACCTTAAACCTCTCGTCTCAGGCGGTGGAGGACTATCTCCGGTCCGACCCGGAAGCCTCTCAGATCAAGGCTGCCATTGTGGTTCATCTCTACGGAAAGGCCTGCGACATGCAGAGTCTGACCCCGCTCTTTAGATCCGCCGGGATCCCGGTGGTGGAGGATGCGGCCCAAGCCTTGGGGGCATACGCTGTGCTGGCGGACGGCCGACGCCGACCGGTAGGGACCTGTGGAGCAGCGGGATGCCTCTCTTTTTTCCCCACCAAGAATCTGGGGGCCTGTGGAGACGGGGGGATGGTAGTCACCTCGCGGCCAGAGCTGGCCGAGCGCATCCGCAGTCTGCGGGTTCACGGAAGCCCCGAGCGATATCGCCACATGGAAATCGGCATCAACAGCCGGCTGGATGAACTCCAGGCTGCCATTCTCCGGGTCAAACTCCCGTTGCTTCCCACCTGGAACCGGGCACGCCGCGAGCGGGCACGGACCTATCATCGTCTGTTTCAGGAGGTCGGATTGGAACAAGATGGACTTCAGCTGCCTCCCCTCGAAGACCCAAGCCCCGACGAGGAGGTCTCATCCCACGTGTTTCATCAATACGTGATCCGCGTTCCGAATCGAAGGGATGAGCTGCGGAAGTTCCTTCAGGAGAGGGGCGTGGCCACAGAGGTCTACTACCCGATTCCCCTTCACCTTCAAACATGTTTCAAGGATCTTGGTTATAGGCCTGGGGACTTTCCCGAGTCGGAACGCGCGGCCAGAGAGGTGCTGGCCCTTCCCCTCTATCCCGAGATGACGGCCCTGCAACAAGAGCGTGTGGTCAGGGTCATTCAGGATTTCTTTCGTCGGAACGGCTGAAGCACCTCTTTTCTTAGTTAATGTGCCTGCAACATGGACTCTCCCTCTATCAGAACGACGAGCAGGAAGCAGGGGCCCTGTCGCATTCAAGGGGCCCCAATGGAGAGGCCGTTGCACGGCTTCAGGCCGAGGACGACGGCCAGGGGAGGCCCCACGCTTTCCGTGCGGCCTTGGTTTGAAACCCTGCCAAAGGAGGTCGTGCCATGAGAGGGAAGGGAAGGTTGCGGCTTTTGGCCGCCTGTATGGCGGCGGGACTGATCTGGCTTCCTATGACCCATCCGGCTTGGGCCAAGAAGCTCCGTCTCAAGGTCTCCCATCAGTTTGCCGAGGGGGACGTGCGGGATCAGATGATCCGGCTCTTCGGTGAGCGTGTAAGCCGAAGGACCAATGGGGAGTTGACCTTTCGTGTGTATCCGGCCAAGTCCCTATTTAAACCCAAAGAGCAGTGGGATGCTATGAAGAAGGGTGTCCTGGATATGAGCCTCTTTCCCTTGGATTATGCCTCGGGAAAGGTCCCCCAGTTCTCCGTCACCCTGATGCCCTGTGCCGTAAGCAGCCTGGAAAAGGCCATGGACTGGAGGAACAAACCCATTGGAAAGAGGATCGAGGAAATCCTGGAGAAAAACGGCGTGCGGATGTTGATCTGGTTTTGGCTCAACGGGGCGATCGGGAGCACAGTGCGCCAAGTGCGCCTCCCCGAGGACGTGCGGGGTCTGAAGATGCGCGCTGCGGGCAAGAAGTTCGAGTTCATGCTCAAGGAGGCTGGGGCCTCCATCACCAGCATGCCCTCCTCGGAGATCTACCACGCCTTGGCCACGGGGGTCCTGGACTCCTGTTTGACCTCCACTGCCTCGTTCGTCTCCTATCGACTCTATGAACAGCTCAAGTTCCTCAATGCCCCCAAGGAGTATGCCATCTGGTACATGCTCGAGCCTGTGGTCATCTCCATGAAGACTTGGCGCCGGCTGAGTCCACAACAGCAGACGATCCTCCTGGAGGAGGCCGATCGGCTTCATCGCGAGTGGATTCCTCCCAAACTTCAGGAGTCCTCCCAAAAGCTCATCGATGTTTACTCCAAGGCCGGGGTCCAACTCCACTTTATGACTCAAAAGGAATTCCAGGCCTGGCTTGCACTGGCCAAGAGGACGGCGTGGAAGAACTTCGCCGAGACCGTAGAAGGAGGACACCAGCTGCTGGATCTTGCCCTTCAGGCCATGGAGTGAGCCCTTTCCCCCTCATGGAGGCCCCTGGAGCCTCCTTTAGGGAGAGGGAGGCCGCGGGGCCTCCGGTGAGTCTGGGGGGAAGAGACTGGTGGGAATCTGTGACCCTGGATGTGCGCAGAAGGAGACAAGTATGTCCCGATTGCGGAACCAGCCGCTTTGGTGGAGGATCGCCTCGTTCATTGAGGGGCTGAGCTATGTGACCGGATTCTTGGGAGGCGTGGCCATCCTAGCCGCCGCCCTGATCGTTACCGAGGGGGTGGTCCTTCGAAAGGTCTTTCGGGCCTCCACCATCTGGCAGATCGAGTTGTCCGTCTTCCTACTCATGTACGCCTGTTTCGTGGGATCCGCGCTAGGCCAGAAGAACGAGGCACATCTGAACGTCGACTTGGCCATCCACAATCTCCCTCCTGGAGCAAAGCACGTCCTTCTCTTTGCCGCCACTGTGCTCAGCTGTCTTGTATGCGGCGTCCTGATGGTCTACAGCTGGCCCATGTGGTGGGAAGCTTGGATTGCACACGAGCACTCGGAATCGCTCTGGGGACCCCCTCTCTGGATTCCCTATCTCTTTCTCCCCTTGGGCATGACACTGCTGTTCCTCCAGCATCTGGTGACCATCTCGCGGAGGGTCCGCCAATGGAGGTCCGGGTCGATCCGAAGTTCGGAGGATGAAGGGAGCCTCTCCGGATCTCCAAAGGAGGGAAAAGGAGCCAAGCCGTGAGCGAGCAGCTTCTGGGGGTGGCCGTCTTCGGAAGTGCCCTTGTGATTCTCATGTCCGGGATCCCCATCTGGGCGGGGCTTGCGGGGATATCTCTCTTCTGGGCGTTGCTCTTTTCCCCGGAGATCCTACCCACTGTGCCTTTGGTCCTCTATTCGAGTATGGACAGCTTCGCCCTTTTGGCCATTCCCCTCTTCATTCTGTTGAGCGCCCCCATCGCCTTGTCGCGCGCCAGCTCGGATCTGTACGAAGCCCTTCATCGATGGCTTTACCGACTGCCCGGCGGACTGGGGATCAGCACCATGCTCGCGTGTGGGGTCTTCGCGGCCCTGTGCGGATCCAGTCCGGCCACGGCGGCGGCTATCGGGGGGATCGGGATTCCGGAGATGCGAAGGAGGGGGTACAGTCCCCGATTGGCCTGCGGCCTCATCGCCCATGCGGGCACCTTCGGGATCCTTATCCCTCCGAGCATCACCATGATCCTCTATGGTATCGCCACCGAGACCTCCATCGGGAAGTGCTTCATTGCGGGCGTGCTGCCGGGGCTCCTGGAGATCCTGTTGAGCTGTCTGTGGGTGGGCTTCTACGTGACCTTCTCCAAGGACGGGAGATCCATCCGGAGAGGGGGACGGATGAAGGAGGGGGGAGAGCCTTCCCTCGAGGTTTATTCCCTACGGGAGAAACTCCTCTATCTGCCCCGGGTACTTCCTTTCATCCTGATCATTGTGGGGATTATGGGTTCCCTGTATGGGGGGTGGGCCACGCCGAGCGAGGCGGCGGGAGTGGGGGCGGTCCTCTCCCTCGTCTTCGTCATGGTCCTCTATGGGATGTATCGGTGGCGAGATCTCAGGGAGATCCTGTTGAAGGCCCTCAATGAGAGCACCATGATCCTCATGATCATGGCCGCAGCGCTGCTTTTCAGCTTTGTCTGCTCGGATCTCTATGTCACCCAGTCGCTGGCCAATCTCATCCTGGGACTGCCCGTAGGCAAATGGGGGATCATTGTGCTTATTAATCTCCTGCTACTTGTCCTGGGCTTTTTCATTCCCCCAGCCGCGGTCATCCTCATGGTGGCTCCCATGCTCCTGCCGGTCATCAAGGGTCTGGGTTTTGATCCCGTCTGGTTTGCGGTGATCATGACCGTAAATCTGGAGATCGGGTTGGTGACCCCTCCCGTGGGATTGAATCTCTACATCGTCAAGGGGATCGCCCCTGATGTGCCTCTCTCCCAAGTGCTGATCGGGGTCCTCCCCTTCGTGATCATCGAGATGATCGTCATTGCGGCGGTCTGCGTCTTCCCTGGGTTGGCCTTGTGGCTTCCGAGCAAGATGATCGGGTAGTTTAGAGTGCTGCGGATTGTGGATTTGTGATTGCGGAATCCAGATTTTGGAGAATCATGAGGTTCATCCGGAAAGTGAATTGTAGATTCCCGCAGTTGCCGGAAAACCTCGCTTGGGCCTATAATGGCCATCACCCCTCGCCATGGTCCCGTGCCTTTAGCCGTTCCATTTGCCAAAACCGACGAGATCCACGAGATGGACGAGACCGACGAGATCAACGATATCTTGGAGGCAATCCATGGAGAAGCTCATCATCACAGTGGCCCCCACCGGATCCGTCCCCAGGAAGAAGGACAATCCCCATCTGCCCGTGAGTCCCGACGAGATCGCCGAGTGCGCCCTTCGGTGCGAGGAGGAAGGGGCCTCTATCCTCCATATCCATGTCAGAGACGAGGAGGAGAACCCCTCCGACGATCCCTGGAGGTTCGCCCAGGTGGTGGATCGGCTTCAAGGGAGGACCCGTCTCATCCTTCAGATCTCCACCGGGGGGCGTGCAGGGGCGGACCTCTCGAGCCGTATCCAGCGCCTCCAGGTCCCTGCCGAGATGGCCAGCCTCACCACAGGTTCCGTCAATTTTCCCAACATGGCCTATGTCAATCCCCCGGATCTGGTGGAGGCCCTGGCTGCGGAGATGAAGCGGCACGGGATCAAGCCCGAGATGGAGATCTTCGACGTAAGCATGATTTACAATGCCCTCCGCCTCCAAGAGGCGGGACTGGCCGATCCCCCCCTTCACTTCAACTTCGTCCTGGGGCTTCGGGGGGCCATCCCCGCGACCATCGAGCAGTTGGTGCACCTGCGGTCCTGTATTCCCCCAAGGTCGACCTGGACCGTCTCGGGCATTGGGGCCTCTCAATTACCAATGGGTGTTCATGCCATCCTCATGGGAGGTCATGTTCGAGTGGGTCTGGAAGATAACATCTACTACCGCAAGGGGGAGTTGGCGTCCAACGAGGAGCTGGTGCGGCGTATGGTCAAACTGAGCCGGGAGCTGGGACGCGAGGTGGCCACCCCCGAGGAAGCCCGTAAGATCCTAGGTCTGTCAAGCTTATAACAGAAGCGATTGGATAGAGCTGCCCACCCTCATTTCGGGCTCGGTTCTCTGCCGGGAGTGTGGATCCTTCCCCAGAAGGAGATCGATCTTCCCGTCCGAGAATCGAGGCTCTAGTCTGTCTGCGGTGGATTACAGCGTTTGCAAGGCGTATAACCCGCTTTGCGGGCCTCCTCCACCGTTGCAAACCGGACCAACTTGTCGGGCTTGATCTTTTTGGCCAGGCTGCAGGAGGGCAGATGGTAGCGCTTTCCATCCTGAGAGGCCACGTATTTGAAGTCCTTCTGCACAGCCTCTGCGCAGAGGCCCGCAGTGGACCAGGCGAGGAGAGCGACCACAACGAGGATCGACGCTAATCCGAGGACCTTCTTCCAGTTTCTTCTCATCGCCTACCTCCTTGATTTCATAAACCGGACGGGAAGATCGACCGCAAAAACGAAAGGCCCCGCAGGATAAACCCGCGGGGCCTTTCGTGAGCCCGTGGAGGGAGCGACCCTGGCCCCTCCTTTCCGCAGGATGCGGCCTCGTTATAGACGGCCTCTTTTTTCCTGTCAAGTGAAAAAAACGCTTGACAGGATACCATCTGATAGGCTAAAAAATAACTAGTTGCAAAGAGACTAGTCTAAATAAAATTATTGAAATAGGAGACTTCAGGGGTTATAGCCGAGAGGTTCCCAGGGAAAGGTGGGCCCTTGGCGGGAGATCTCCTCGACGAATCGATGGGTGTGTCATGTCCAAGTATGAACTTGTGGTAATGGGATTTCTGCTGGAGCGGCCCATGCATGGGTATCACATCAACCAGCAGGTCAAGGTGCACCGCATGGACTCCTGGGCCAAGATCAGTCCTCCCATGATCTACAAGACCCTGGCCCATCTGGATCGCGAGGGCATGGTGATTTCCCGAAGGGAGCGAGAGGGGCTGATGCCCGAGAGGCGGGTCTACCGGTTGACCCAAAAGGGGAAAGAACGGCTGGCGAGGTTGGTGGAGAAGTCCCTTTTGGATAAAAACATTACCTACGACTTATCCAATCTGGGGTACTTCTTCATCTTCGCTCTGGACCAGGACAAGGCCCTGCAGTGCCTCAACAAGAAGAGGGAGCTCTTGGAGAGGACCCTGCGCAGCCTCCGAAAGAGGCTGGAGGAGTTTCGCGGTAAGACTCCCGCCAATCGCTTTTTGGTCCTGGAAAAGGACTATGATCGATTCCGCAGCGAGCTCCACCATCTCAACAAGATCATCGAGCGTGTGGAGCGCTGCACGGAATGGAAGCAGGAGGCATTCCTGGATGGAGACCGGCCGCCATCCCGGCAGGAAAGGGGAGGGGATGAAGAAGGGAGGTGAGGAACCCGTCGGGTCGATCCGGAAAGGTGAGGACGGCAAGGATATCTCATGAGGCACAGATGTAGAGATTTCACCACAAATCCAAGGAGGGAACGATGGCACTGGATTGGCTGATCCGAGACAACGAGGTCAAGGACCACCAAATCTTTGGGGACGAGCACTTTGGAACCACGCCGCCCTGCACCATGTATGAGCGAAAACCGCTTGTCAACCCGGATACGGGAGAGATCGTCGAAGGGCTCTATACAGCCTGGATTACCCTTAACAATCCCGCTCAATACAACTCCTACACCACCCAGATGGTCAAGGGAGTCATCGCCGGAATGCACCGGGCCTCCATGGAGAGGGACGTGGTGGCCATTATCTTCACGGCCGCGGGTGATCGGGCCTTCTGCACGGGAGGCAACACCAAGGAGTATGCCGAGTACTATTCCAAGAGGCCCCTGGAGTATGCCCAGTACATGGACCTCTTCTCCGGTATGGTGGACGGCATTCTCAAGGCCCGTAAGCCCGTCATCTGCCGGTGCAACGGGATGCGGATCGCAGGAGGGCAGGAGATCGGACAGGCCTGCGATTTTACCGTGGCGGCGGACACCGCGGCTTTCGGGCAGGCCGGGACGCGTCACGGCTCCACCCCCACCGGTGGGTCCACGGACTTCCTCCCCTGGAACCTGAGCATGGAACAGGCCATGTGGCAGTCTACGGCCAACGAGATGTGGAGCGCATACAAGATGGAGAGGCTTGGCCTGATTACCAAGGCCATCCCCATCAAGAAGAACGATAAGGGAGAGTGGGTCCGAGACCCTCGAGTCATTACGGATCGATATGTGGACAACGGGGAGATCGTCTACGGTGAATATAAGAAAGGGGCCGCGTACAAGGAAGCCACCGAACAACTCAAGGAACTCAAGACCGACTGGTCGCTGCTGGATCAATTCATCGACCGGATGGTGTGGACCTTGGCCAACACCACTTTCCTCTGCCTTATGAACACCATTGAGAGTGTGCGGGTTAAGAAGCGCTTCTTCTGGGATCTCCTCAAGAGCAGCCAGATCTACTGGCTCGCCGCAAACATGAACGGAGAGGCCTTCATCGGGTTCAACGCCTTCAACACCCAAAAGCTCACTGGCCAGAGGACCATCGACTTCATCAAGTATCGTCAGCTGCTCGCCCAGGCCTCCGTCTTCGATGACGCCTTAGCCGAGGCGGTGCTTCCCAAACCCAAAACTTGATGTGAAGTGGGGCTTCGGGCCCTGGGCTCTCCCCCCCATGCGGGGGGCCCTTTGAGGCCTGAAGCCCTGCGCGCAAAGCCCGGGAGGTGACCCGTGCCCCAGGAATTTCAATCCATCTCCCTGGAGATCGAGGAGCGGATCGGCTGGTTGACCCTCTGCCGTCCCCCCCACAATTGGATGAATATCCCCATGATGGAGGAGATCAACCGAGCCCTGGATTCCCTGCAGTCCCTTTCCCTGAGTCTGCTGGTGATCAAAGCTGAGGGTAAGGCCTTCTCTGTGGGAGTGGAGGTGGCGGATCACATGGGGGATAAAGTGGAGCGGATGATTGATGCCTTCCACGGGATCTTCCGCCGCCTGGACGCCTTGGGTGTCCCCACACTGGCTGTGGTGGGAGGGGCCGCCCTGGGCGGAGGATGCGAGCTTGCGACCTACTGCGATATGGTCCTCGCCTCCCAGAAGGCCCGTTTCGGACAGCCCGAGATCCAGGTAGGGGTGTTTCCCCCAATTGCCGCCTTGGCCTTTCCACGGATGATCGGACGGAAAAAGGCCTTGGAGCTGATCCTCTCTGGAGAGGCCATGGGTGCCCAAGAGGCCCTGCAGATCGGGCTCGTCAACAAGGTGGTCCCGCCCGAGGCCCTTGAGGAGGAGGCTCGAGCTTGGGCGGAGCGCTTCTCCAAACTCAGCCCCGCGGTGCTGCGATTGGCCCGAAAGGCTGTATTGGAGGGGTGGGACACTCGGCCCGAGGATGGGCTTCGCCGCATTGAGGAGATTTACCTCCAGGAGCTAATGAAGACCGAGGACGCCCACGAAGGCCTCCGTGCCTTTCTGGAAAAACGGAACCCGGTTTGGAAGGGCCGTTGAGGTCCGAACCATCCGGAGCCGAGGGACAGGGAAGGAGGAATCGGATCATGATCGAGATGTTCCAAGAGTGGTACGAGAACCGACACGACTATGCCCGCAACTGGAAGGAAAAAACCGGCGGAAAGGTGCTGGGATACTTCTGCACCTATGTTCCGGAGGAAATCCTCTATGCGGCAGGCGTTCTTCCGGTCCGGATCCTGGGAAGCCATGAGCCGCAGAACGTCACCGAGCCTCATATCTTCGGCATGTACTGCCCATTCTGCAGGGACTGTCTGGCCCAGGGCCTTCAGGGGCGGTTCGATTATCTGGACGGCATCATGATCTCGCAGTCCTGCCTTCACATCCGGCAGGCCTACACCAGTTGGCAGCTCCATATTCCTGTGCCCTTCAGCTACTACCTGCCCATGCCCCACAACGTGCAGAGCCCCAGAGCTATCCCCTATCTGACGGCGGAGCTGAAACGCTTCAAGGAGGCCGTGGAAGAATGGACCGGCAAGGAGATTACGGACCAAGACCTCCGAAGGGGCATCGAGATCGTCAATCGCAACCGTCGCCTCATGGAGGAAATCTACGAGGCCCGCAAGGAGGACAACCCCCAGATAACCGGACTTGAGGCCATGTACATGGTCGTCTCCAGCCAGATGACGGACAAGGAGGAGCACAGCCGCATCCTCGAGGATGTGCTCCAGGAANTCCCCAAAAGGAATCTGGATAACGAAGACAAGGTGCGGCTCATGATCCTAGGAAGCGAGGACGANGATACCGAGTTCGTCCGGATGGTGGAGGGTCTGGACGCCATCTTCGTCGTGGACGACCACTGCACCGGAAGCCGCTACTTCCAGGGTTTGGTCGAGCCCAACGGAGACCCCTTGCAGGCCATCGCAAGGCGCTACGTCCAGCGGGTCCCCTGCCCTACCAAGGACTGGCCCGAGCGCACGCGCACCAGGCACTGCCTCCAACTGGCCAAGGACTGGAATGTGCAGGGGGCCATTCTGGTACAGCAGAAGTTCTGCGACCCCCATGAGCTGGACTTCCCTATGCAGAAGAAAACTCTGGAGGACGACGGGATCAAGACCCTCATTTTGGAGTTCGATGTGACGGTGCCGGTGGGGCAGTTCCGGATCCGCGTGGAGGCCTTCTTGGAGATGCTTCGGGAGGAGGATCTCTTCTGATGGTGATAGGCCTTCATGGGCCCTGGAAGAAAAGGCTACGAAGGGAGAGGGGTCGCCCCAGCGATCCCGAAGCCTTAGACGGGAGGTTAAGAGATGGCCAAATACAAGACGGAGCCATTGAAGCTCTGGAACAAGGCGAAAGAGATTCGGCTGCAGTATTACAAGAACTATGCTGAGGCCCACGAGAAGGGTGGGCTTCGGTGGGTGGGCGGTGCCTGGACCTTCGATGCAGTGCCCGCGGGGCTGGGAGACGACGTCTACAGCCTCACCAGTGAGCCCTACGGGGCCAGCATCGCTTACGACAAGAAGTTCGCTCTGGAGTGCCAGGAGGCCATCGAGAAGGTGGGTTATGCTCGGGATCTTTGCGCCTACATGCGCAACTATTGGGGTTCGGTCCTCCTGGACAAGTACGCCTTCGGCGGCCCGTTCCCCAAGCCGGACTTCATCTGGCAGGATCACATCTGCTGCAGCCATGCCAAGTGGTACCAGACGGTCAGCGAGCTGGAGGGGGGGATCCCCATGTACTGTGTGGACGTCTCTGTGGGTCCGTATCCTCCCTTCGGGGAGATGACCCCGGAGAAGATCGACTACGTGGCGGGTCAGCTCCTGGACGGCATCGAGTGGTTGGAGAAGGTCACGGGCCGCACCTTCGACGATGAGAAGTTCATCGAGGCCTGTTGGAACGACTTTAGAAGCACCCATACATGGGCCAAGATCTGTCAGCTCAACGAGAATATCCCCGCTCCCCTCGACGAGAAGAGCATGTACTCTCTCTACGTGCTGGCCACTCTCCAGAAATCCTGGAAGGTGGTGGCGGACTTCTACGATGAGCTCTACGAAGAGGTCAAGGAGAGGGTGGAGCGGGGCATCGCNGCCGTGGCCAACGAGCAGTGCCGTGTCATGACCGACACCCAGCCTCCTTGGGCCTTCCTCAAGATCTTCCGCTACATGGAACAGTACGGATGCGTGTCGGTGGGCTCCCTCTATACTTGGGGGCTGGAGGGGATGTGGGTCTACGATGAGAAGGAGGGTAGGCTCTACCCCAGACCCATGCCCGACCACAAACCCCGGGACCGGGAGGAGGCCTGCCGCATGCTGGCAGACTGGCATCTGCAGAAGCCCGAGTATCAGCACTTCTACTCCCCGGAGTACAAGAGCAAGATGATGATCGCCATCGCCAAGCAGGCCAAGCTCAACGGCGTCATCCTCCACTACAACCGGGGCTGTGAGGGATTAAGCTTGGGCATTGCCGAAAATCGCCTGGCCATCCAAAAGGCCGGATTCCCGGTAATGACCTTCGAGGGAAATATGGGGGACGAGCGGGAGTTCGACGAGGAGCGCACCAAGCAGCGCATCGACGCCTTCATGGAGACCCTCGGGGTCAAGCGGGTCGAGAACTGAAGGAAGGAGGTCTACAATCATGATCACAGCGGGGATCGACTGTGGTGCCAAGACCGTCAAGGTCGTGGTGATCAAAGACGGCCAGGTGGTGGGGAAGAGCCTGGTGCCGGCCGGCATCGACGCCAAGGGGGCCGCCGAGAAGGCCTTCGATGAGGCCTTGGCGCAGGCGGGGCTCTCTCGGAAGGATGTGGCCAAGGTCGTCTCCACGGGAACGGGGAGGAAAGAGCCCACCTTTCGCGATGAGGAGGTCACGGAGGTGACCGCCGACGCCCGCGGGGCCGTGTTCCTCTTTCCCCAAGCCCGGACGGTCATCGATGTGGGCGCCGAGGAGGGGCGTGCCATTCGCGTGGACGCCGCGGGCAAGGTAGTGGACTTCGCCGTCAACGAGAAGTGCGCCGCAGGGGCTGGAGCCTTTGTAGAGGCCATGGCGCGCGCTCTGGAGGTGGACCTGGAAGAGATGGGGAAGCTCTCTCTGCAGGCCAAACAGGCCGTCCCCATGAACGCCCAGTGCGCGGTGTTCGCCGAGAGCGAGCTGGTCTCCTTGGTCCACGCCAAGACCCCCAAGCCCGACATGGCCAGGGCCATCCACGATGCCATCGCGGATCGCATCGTCTCCATGGTGCGCCGGGTGGGGGCGGAGCCCGAGGTGGTCCTCATCGGCGGCGTGGCCAAGAATGTGGGCTTTGTGGATTCCCTGAGCCGCGATCTGGAGACCGAGGTGAAGCTGCCCGATGATCCCGAGATGGTGGGTGCCTTGGGGGCGGCCCTGATTGCGGCGGAATGAATCCCTCCTTGAACAAAGATCGTCTTTCAGGAGGTGGGCAATCATGACAGAAGAGTTCTGGAGATGGACGGAGTCCCGGTGGACTTCTCCGGATATCGATTGGAAGAGCGGTGACATCATCACCGCAGGATGTGATGTGGGATCGGTGAGCACCCAGGCAGTGGTCATGGTGGACGGCCAGCTCTACTGCTACGCCAACATGCGCACGGGCTCCGACAGCCCCGACAGTGCCATGCGTGCCATCAACTGGGCCCTAGAGGGGACCGGGATGACCTTGGACGACATCCAGTACTCGGTGGGCACAGGTTACGGCCGGGTCAATGTCCCTTTCGCCCAAAGGGCCATCACGGAGATCGCCTGCCACGCGCGTGGGGCCAACTTCATCTATGGGTCCACGGTGCGGACCGTCCTGGACATGGGCGGCCAGGACTGCAAGGCCATCCACTGCGATGAGAGGGGAAAAGTGGTCTCCTTTCTCATGAACGACAAGTGCGCGGCCGGGACAGGCCGCGGCATGGAGGTCTTCGCCGATCTCCTCAATGTCCCCATCACCCAGATCGGGGAGCTCTCCCTTCAGGTGGACGAGGAGCCAGAGCCGGTCAGCAGCACCTGCGTGGTCTTCGCCAAATCAGAGGCCTCGGCCCTGCTTCGGTCCGGGTGGCCCAAGGAGAAGGTAATCGCGGCCTACTGCTCGGCTATGGCCCATAGGGTGGTGACCCTCCTGGAGCGGATCGGCATGGAGGAGGACTTCGCCATCACTGGAGGGATCGCCAAGAATATCGGCGTGGTGAGCCGTCTGGAGAAGGAGCTGGGGGTCAAGGCCCTCCAGACGGACTACGACACCCAGCTCGCAGGGGCCATCGGAGCCGCCCTCTTCGCCAAGGCCCTGGTGGAGAAACAGCGCAAGGGGAAGTGACGCGCGGCACCGAAGGGGGCTGCCCTGCGTCCCCCTGGCAACCTCTGGGGCGAAAGGAGTTCCACGTGATAGCCAACTACGGATACAAGGATGGATCGGGGGAGTATTTCATCAGCATCGATACTGACAAGTGCGACGGCTGCGGGGACTGTGTGGGGGCCTGTCCCTACGGGGTCCTGATCACAGGGGAGGACCCCAACGACCCCTTTCGCGAGGAGCCTGTGGCCATGGTGAGCGAGGACCATCGCAAGAAGATCAAATACTCCTGTGCTCCGTGCAAACCGGTGAGCGACCGGCCTCCTCTTCCCTGTGTGGCCGCCTGCGGATCCGGTGCCATCGAGCATTCCTGGTGAAGGGCGCAGGGAGGGAGATTCCGATAAAAGACCCAGGGTGCCGGGTGCAATGAAGGCCCGTCATGGCCGCGCTGAGGAGTCGGCCGCGGCACTGGATCCGATGAGAGGAGTTCCATGTCGATCCGTTTCACCATTGACGGACAGCTCATAGAGGCCTTGGATGGGGAGACCATCCTCCAGGCCGCATTGAGGGAAGGGATCTATATACCCAACCTGTGCTACCACCCGGATCTGCCCCCTTCCGGGGAGCAGCTCCCGCAGGAGCGGGTCTTCCGGGGGGGAGAGCGCATCGATAACGAGATGACCGCAGGGCGCTACGAAGGGTGCGGCCTCTGCGTGGTGGAGGTGGTGGGGGATGACGAGCCCGTGAGGGCATGTGCCACCAAGGTGACCCCGGGTCTGGATGTCCGCACAGACAGCGAGGCCCTCAAGGCCCTTCGCCGCGACCGCCTCAAACAGATCCTCATCCATCATCCCCATGCATGTCTGACCTGTGCGCAGCGGGAAGGATGCACGCGGGAGCCCTGCTCCACCAACGTGCCCGTGGAGGAGCGATGCTGTCCCCTGTGGGGCCGTTGCGAGCTTCAGAAGCTCGCCGAATATGTAGGCATCCCTGAGGACACACCCCGGTGGGTCCCGACCACCCTTCCCAAGACTAGCGCTCCCCTGTTCGTGAGGGATGACAACCTCTGCATCGGCTGCACCCGATGCGTGCGTGCATGCCGGGAGTTGAGGGGGATCGAGGCGCTGGGCTACGTTATGGACAGGGAAGGGAAAGTGGTGGTGGGTTCGGTGGCACCCACCCTCCAGGAGTCGGGTTGCCGCTTCTGCACCGCATGTGTGGAGGTCTGCCCCACAGGGGCCTTGATGGACAAGGACCTGCCAGCGGGGGACCGGGACGCCGCGCTGGTACCCTGTCGGAACACCTGTCCGGCGGGGATCGATGTGCCCCAGTATATCCGTATGATCCAGAAGGGGGACCCGCAGGGGGCGGTGGGGATCGTAATGGAGGGGGCTCCCTGGCCCCATGTCCTGGGATCCGTCTGCTTTCATCCCTGCGAGGAAGCCTGCCGGCGGGGCGATGTCAACGAGCCCATCGCCATCTGTGCCCTCAAGCGTTATGCAGCGGAGACTGGAGATCGCCCATCCCGGCCCATTGAGACCCCGGTCCCGTCCCAAGGGCGCAAGGTGGCAGTGGTGGGGGGCGGCCCCGCGGGGCTTACCGCTGCATACTACCTGGCGAGAAAGGGCCACCGGGTGACCCTCTATGAGGCCGAAGATGAGCTGGGTGGGATGCTCCGCTGGGGCATTCCATCTTACAGACTCCCCAAGCAGGTCCTCCAGCAGGATTTGCAGGTGATCCTCGGGGCTGGCTTCGAGGTCCAGACCGGAGTTCGTCTGGGCAGGGATCTCTCACTGGAGGACCTTAGAAAGGACAACGACGCTGTCTTTCTGGCCCTGGGGGCTCAAAAGAGCAGGGGCCTAGATCTCGCCGGGATCGAGAGTGAGGGGGTCCTCTTGGGGCTCGACTTCCTCAAGGGGATCCGATGCGGAGCNCCAACTAGGCTCCACGGCACTGTGGTGGTCATCGGAGGGGGCAATGTGGCCATCGACGTGGCCCTGAGCGCCCGACGCCTGGGGGCGGAGCGGGTCGAGCTTGTCTGCCTGGAGCAGAGGGATGAGATGCCCGCCCACGAGTGGGAATGCCAGGATGCCCTGGCCGAGGGAGTGGTGTTTTTCAATGGATGGGGTCCCAGAAGGATCCTGGGGCGGGGAGGCAAGGTCTGCGGCATTGAGTTTATCCGTTGCACCTCTGTCTTCGACGCCGAGGGGAGGTTCAATCCAGCCTACGATGAGGAGACGACCATGAGTCGGGAGGCCGACTGGGTCATCCTGGCCATCGGACAGGGGGTGGATACGGACTCCCTGGCCGGGGCCGAGGCCTTGAGGATCGGCCCCGGAGGGACACTCAAGGTGGCCCCTGAGACTCTGGAGACGGAGATCCCCGGTGTCTTCGCCGGAGGGGATGTAGCTAAGTTCCCGGGCTCCGTGGTGGATGCCGTGGCCGCAGGGAAACAGGCCGCGGCAGCCATCGATAGGTATCTGGGGGGCGACGGTGTGATCGCTGAACGATGGGTGGAGGCCCCGGCTCCGGACTCCTACCTGGGGCGCGAGGAGGGCTTCGCCGAGCGGCCGCGGCTTCATCCTCCGTGTCTGGCACCTTCGGAGCGGAAGGGGTTCGATCCCATCGAGATGAGCTACGAGAGGGAGGCGGCCGTTCAGGAGGCGGGCCGTTGCCTTCAGTGCGACCTTCGGGTCCAGATGAGCCCCGTGGTGCTTCCCCCGGAGAAGTGGTTGCCTTTCGATGTCGAGAACGTGGCCCGGGTCCCCCATGCGGAGGGGGTCTACCTCCTTCTGGATGAGGACAAAAAAGTCATTTCCATAAAGGGGGTGACTGACCTGCGCTCCGCCCTGGAAGACCAGCTGACTAGCAATCCCAAGGCCCGGTTCTTCGAGTTCGAAGAGGACAAGATGTACACCAAGCGGGAGACCGAGCTCATGCAGGTCTATGGTCTGGTGGGGGGAGACGAAGACCTGGATGACCTTTTCTAAATTTGGTGTGACATGACGCCCGCAGCGCTCGCCGCTGGGGTGGATGGGCTGTGCGTGGCGGAGGCATATATCCCATGAGCACGGAGGAAAGGGAGAGGGAGCTGGAAGCTCAGGGTTGGACCCGGCGGTTTGTGGCGTGCGAGCCTCGTCTGAGCGAAGCGGTCCAGCTCTATCGGGACCTGGGATACGAGGTCCATCTCGAGCCCCTTCCCGAGTCCGGAGAGGAGGGGGAGTGTAGGACCTGCCTAGAGATGGACATAGACCGATATCGCATCATCTACACGCGGCCAGCAGAGGGAAAGGGACCTGCTCTGGAGGATGACCTGTTTTGAACCCCGGCATCTACTCGTCTATCTGGTCTGTCTCGTCCATTTCGTTGGTTTCTTGCATCTTCCACTTTTGCTCGACCTCAGCCTTTGACGACTTCATGCCGATCCGCCTCGCACCGCCCCCGTCTGGTCTATCTGGTCCTTTTGGTCCGTTTCGTCGATTTCGTTTTTTAATCCTCAGCGGGGATCATCACACCAACTGCCCGTGCTCCGCCGCAGGCCCCGCCTGTGGCGGGGCACCCTTGATGGATGAAGATGCTTGCCGGATGCAAGGGCCTTTGCCCTTATGCGGGGAGGGGGGACTTCAGTCGCCCTCCTTCCAAATAGACCAAATCAACGAAATAGACGAAATCAACCAGATAGACGAAATAGTCTCCCCTACCCAACCACGACCAAATGGACGAGATAGACGAAACAGACTAGACAGACGAGATAGATGAAACAGACGAGGTAGACGAAATCGACGAAACAGACGAGATAGACAAGACTAACGAAAGGAGGTAGTGGGGATGGCTGTGCCGGATAAGATCCAGACCTGGCAGATGGTGAGGCCCTGGAGCAAGGACCGGGAGACCGGCAAGGTCACGGAGGGACTCCTGGAGAAAAAGGAGATCCCGGTTCCGGAGTTGCAACCGGGCGAGTCCCTGGTGGAGATAGCCGGCTGCGGCGTCTGCCACACGGACCTGGGGTACTTCTACGACGGGGTCCCGACCGTGAGCAAACCTCCCCTGACTCTGGGGCACGAGATCAGCGGGACAGTGGTGGCTGGCGATTTGGAGGGCAAGGACGTCATCATCCCCGCCGTGATGCCCTGCAACCGCTGTCCCATCTGCGAGGGGGGTAGGGGAAACCGATGCTTAGCTCAGAAGATGCCGGGAAACAGTCTTGGGATCTACGGGGGCTTCTCCAGTCACATCGTGGTCCCCTCCCAGGACCTCTGTGTCATTGAGGACCGAAAAGGGCTTCCCCTTTCCCACTATGCTGTAGTGGCCGATGCCGTCACTACGCCCTATCAGGCTGCCATGAGGGCCGACCTCAAGGAGGGGGATCGGGTAGTAGTCATCGGCTGCACCGGCGGCGTAGGGGTCTACATGACGCAGATGGCCAAGGCCCTAGGAGCCTCCTTTGTGATCGGGATCGCCCGCAGCCAGGAGAAGCTCGAGCGGGCCCTGAAATACGGGGCCGATGCTGTGATCAACTCCCGGGACAAGGATGCCAAGGCCGTGCAGGGCGAATTCAGGGAGATCTGCAAATCCAACGACCTCCCCCACAATTGGGGATGGAAGATCTTCGAGGTATCCGGGACCTCTGCGGGGCAGGAGATGGCGCTTCGGCTCCTCTCATTTGTGGGCAAACTGGTCGTGGTGGGCTTCGGAATGGCCAAAAACGAATACAGCATCTCACGGCTTATGGCGTTCGACGCGGAGATCATCGGCACCTGGGGGTGTCTGCCCCAGTACTATCCGGTGGTGTTGGAGCTGGTCCAGTCCGGGAAGATCCAGATCGAGCCCTTTCTGGAGACTCGTCCTATGAGCACCATCCAGGAGGCCTTCGAGGAGGCCCATTCCGGAAAGCTCATGAGACGTATCGTCCTGGAGCCGGATTTCTGAGCCTGAGGAGAAATCCCTGCATGGAGGTCACCCTCCGATGCGCGGGCCTCCGGGAGCGTCCGATCCCGGAGGCCCTTTTTATGGATAGGATTGGAATTGGGAGGCTCTGCCCAATAGGCTTGAAAGGATTTAGGAAGTGTCCGGGGGGTAAAGCGGATCTTGTTCAGACTCCACGTCCAGAGTGCTTTCGACTCGGCACTGGGCCTCGCCTTGGTGGAAACGGATGCGGAGCGGGTCGCCGGGCTGCAAGACCCCGGCATCCCGGACGATCTCCCCCGAAGGGAGCCTGCGAGTGATGCTGTAGCCTCGGCGAAGCACATTTAGAGGGCTCAGGGAGTCCAGCAGAGCGGCTTGCCGCTGGAAAGCCTCTTGGGCCGTCCGTGTCCTCCCCTCCATGGCCCTTAGGAGGCGAAGTCCATAGTCGGTCAGCTCCCTTCGGGCCCGCACTGCCTCCTCTCGAGGGTCATACCGGCGAAGCAGCCCTTGGGGGTGATGCAGCTGTTCCCGCGCCCGCTGGGTCCTGCGGGCCATCCCGACAGTGAGACGCCCATGGAGGTCATCCAGCAGCAGGCGCAGGTCCAGGATTCTCCTTTTAGGGTCCGGAAGCCTTCGGGCCCATTGGGATAGCTCGTCTTTGGACTCCTGGAGTCTCCTTCGGAGCGAACGGATCAGGGCATCCTCGAGTTCCTGGAGGGCGCGGAGGAGATCCGACTTGAGGGGGACCGCCAGTTCCGCAGCGGCCGACGGGGTGGGGGCACGGAGATCGGCCACAAAGTCGGCGACGGTGAAGTCCACCTCGTGGCCCACCCCTGTGATGACGGGGCGGCGGCTTCGTGCAATGGCCCGGGCCACCGCCTCCTCGTTGAATGCCCAAAGATCTTCCAATGACCCCCCGCCGCGGGCCAGTATGACGAGATCCAGGTCCTCCACTTGGTTGAGATCGTCCAAGGCCCGGGAGATCTCCAACCCCGCTCCCTCACCCTGGACCCGAGTGGGACGGATCAGGATGTGAAGATTGGGGAATCGGCGATGGAGGATCTGGAGGAGGTCGCGGATGGCCGCCCCCGTTGGAGAGGTGACGATCCCGATGCGTTGGGGCAGAAAGGGGAGGGGCCGCTTCCTCTCCGTGTCGAAGAGGCCTTCCTTTTGAAGCCGCTCTTTGAGTTGCTCAAAGGCCAACTGGAGGGCACCGAGCCCCCTGGGCTCCATGAAATCCAGGATCAGTTGATACTCCCCCCGGACCTCGTACACACCCAGACGGCCGTGACAGAGAACCTGCATCCCGTCCGCAGGCTCGAAGGCCAGGAGTTGTACCTGAGAGCGAAACATGACGGCCCGGATCTGGCTTCGGTCGTCCTTGAGGGTCAGATAGAGGTGACCAGAGCTGTGGAGGTGGAGGTTGGAGATCTCCCCCTCCACCCAGAGAGGCTCGAAGGAGCCTTCCAGGGTTCTGCGGATCTCGGCGGTCAGCTCCGACACCCGATAGATCTTCACGGGGGCGGAGGGAAAGAGAGGATCCTTCTGCATCCGTTGTCTCTCCAGCTCGTGGAGCCAGGGTATCGCAGCCTGAAGGAGGGATCAAGCACTCTTCATTCATTGACAGCTCCAGGATGCTTCTGGTACGGTGAATTGAAAGGGCGAGTCTGGCCCCCACTTTATCCCCGATAGGGATCCATGAGCGTTCGACGCCTTCTGATCTTCACCCCATTGGCGGTCCTTTTCATACTCTTTCAGTCCTATTTCTGGGTTCCCACCTACGAGAAGCAGACCCGGGGGAACCCCAAGCGTCTCCGGGTCTTTCTCTCTGGCTCCATCGGGGATGCCAGTATCCTTAATCCCATCCTGGCGGCCGACAGTGCTAGTGCGGAGATCAACAACTTGGTCTTCGAAGGGCTCCTGGACCGGGACGAGGAGCTTCGACTCCGAGGCCGGGTGGCGTCCCGGTGGGAGATCGGCGAGGAGGCCTCCTTTAGGGTCTATGATTTGCCCCCCCGGGTACCCCCTGCCTTCCGTGAGATACCCGAAGGGGTGGCCCGATGGCTGAGGGAAGAACTGAAAGACTGGGAGGGTGTCCGATCCGTGGAGGCGGTCTACGATCCTCCCCGGAGGCTTCGAGCCCCTCTCCCGGGCAGGGCTGGTAGGGAGGGAAAGACCATCGAGGTGGGCATTGCCCCTCCGCCCCGCATCCGAATCATCTTGGACCACGTGGACCAAGACCTCTTCGAGAAGTTGGAGCCCTTGTTGGGGGAAGGGTATTTCGACGGATTTCGTTCCCTGGAGTATTGTAACTTCCCCCAAGATCTGCCCTCAAAGATCCGAGAGCGGATCGCAAGGGATCTTCTCCCGCCCTATGAACATAACCCGTTCATCGTCTTTCACATTCGGGAGGGAGTGAGGTTCCATGACGGACGTCCCGTGACCGCACGCGACGTGAAGTTCACCTATGAGGCCATCATGGATCCCCGAAATCTATCCCCTCGTGCCCCGGACTTCGAACCTGTAAAAGAGGTCCAAGTCCTGGATCCGCTGACCGTACGAGTGGTCTACAAGCGGCTCTATTCCCCGGCCTTGGGGACGTGGAGCATGGGGATCCTTCCGGAACACCTCCTCAACAAAGAGGCCCTCCGCCGCGAGGCCCTTAAACTGGGGAAGGACCCGGAAAACTTCACCATCCGTCAGAGCGGCTTCAATCGGCGCCCTGTGGGCAGTGGTCCCTTCCGGTTCGTGGAGTGGAAGTCGGATCAGTACATAGTGCTCAAGCGCTTCGAGACCTATTGGGAGGGTCCTCCCAATTACGAGCAGTACGTCTTTCGAGTCATCTCCGATGTCCTGACCCAAGAGATGGAATTCTATGCAGGCACTTTGGATGCCTATGCAGTACAGCCCCATCAGGTGGCTCGACTCAGCCGGGATCCTCGTTTCCAGTCGTTCTCCGGTCTCTCCTTCGGGTATACCTATATCGGATACAACCTCCGGCGAGAGCCGTTTCGGGATCCGCGCGTACGAAGGGCCTTGGGGATGGCCATCGACGTGGACAAGATCATCCGGTATGTCCTTCATGGCCAAGGTGAACGTATCACTGGACCCTTCCCCAAGCAGACCGATTACTATGATCACACCATCGAGCCGCTCCCTTACGACCCTGAGGGTGCATTGAAGCTTTTGGCCGAGGCGGGATGGAGGCGCGACGCCCAGGGGCGTCTGGTCAAGGACGGCAAGCCTATGCGTTTCACCTTGATTACCAACAGCGGAAACGACCTGCGCAAGGCCGTCTTGGCCATCGCCCAAGACGCCTGGAAGCAGCTTGGGATCGACGTCAAGACGGATGTACTAGAGTGGGCCGTCTTCATCAACGAGCGAGTGGACAAGCACGATTTCGATGCCCTGATCCTGGGCTGGAGCATGGGAATCGACCCCGACCTCTACCAGATCTGGCACTCCAGCCAGACAGGTCCTTATCAACTCAATTTCGTGGGTTTCCGGAACCCTGAGGCCGACGATCTCATCGTGCGCATCCGAAGGGAGTACGATCACGCCAAACAGGTGGCCCTCTGCCATCGGCTACATCGGCTCATCGCGCGGGAGCAGCCCTATACCTTTCTCTATGTGCCCAAATGGACCGCGGTCCTGGACAAGCGGATCGTCATCAAGGAGGTGGATGAGCAGGGCCGCGTCACCTATCGAAAGATCACCCCCACCAAAACGGGGAGCTATACATTTCACTTCAATCGATGGGTGAAGCTGCCGAAGGTGCCCGAGTTCCTGGCCGAGGGGTAGTTATTCTTCCCTGGATGGGCTAAGGGATCCGGATAAAAAGGCCAGCTCTAGGAGGGCCCCTGTAAGGGGGAGGAGGGAGATGATCGCTTTTTTGGCTCGAAGCGTGGTGCAGAAGGCCGTGACCTTGGTCTTCGTGTCCATCCTCTCCTTCCTGATCATCCACCTGGCGCCTGGAGAGCCGAGCCAGGTGGATCCCCTCAACCCCAAGATGACCCCGGAGCTGGTGGAGCGGTTTCGCAAGGAGTTCCACCTGGACGAGCCTCTCCACGTGCAATACTACCTCTTCTATCGGGATCTCCTGACGGGCCGGGCCGTCTCCTGGAAGGACCACCAGCCCGTCCTCAAGAAGATCTGGGAGCGCTTCCTCAACAGCCTCCCCCTCTTTCTGGTGGGGACGATCCTCACCTGGACCCTGGCTTTTCCCCTGGGGATTCAGTCCGCCATTCGAAGGGGGAGCCTCTATGATCGATCCACTACCTTCTTTGCCTATCTGCTCATCTCCATTCCGGGCTTCTTCTTTGCCTATCTGCTCATCATCGCCGTGGTGAACCAGCTCCATGTGCCGGTTATAGGGATCCAGACCTTCGGCCTATCCCATGCGGGATGGTTCACCAGGCTCATGGACCGCATATGGCACCTGGTGCTCCCCTCGGTGCTAGGGGCCACGGGGGGGATCGCGGTGCTGTCACGCTACGTGCGAAGCCAGATGCTGGAGGTGGAGGGCCAGGACTACGTGCGCACGGCCCGGGCCAAAGGACTTCCCGAGGAGGCCGTTCATTACAAGCACGCCTTGAGGAACGCCCTTTTGCCTTTTGTAACCATGTTTGGCCTGATCCTCCCGGGCCTCATCGGGGGATCGGTGATCATCGAGTCCATCTTCTCCTGGCCGGGGATGGGCCGGATGGCCTACGAGGCCATCCTGGCACGGGACTACCCGGTGATCCTCACGGTGAATTTTATCTCGGCTGTGCTGGTCCTGGCAGGGACCTTCCTGTCGGATCTGCTCTACATGATCGTGGACCCGAGGATCCGCTTATGAAGAAGCGTTCGTGGGCCGAGATGGAGGAGGGATCCGTCCCCCAGGAGCCGAGGGAGGGGCCCTGGTCGGGCTTCTGGAGGCAGTTCCGGAAGAACCGCCTGGCCACCGCTGGGTTGGTCATCTTCATCCTCTTCTTCCTCCTGGCCCTTGCCGGTCGTCTCCTGACCATGGGGGAGCATCCGATCCTGGATCCGGCCCTGGTCCGGCTTCCGGAGAAGCTCCGGCCTCCGCTGTCTTTTCCATCCAGAGATGTGCTCAGGCCCGAGGAGGTGCCTCGGTTGGGCATCTATCTGTTGGGGACCGATGACCTGGGCCGAGACCTCTTCGCTCGCATGCTTCAGGGGGCCTGGGTCTCCCTGACGGTGGGTTTCGTGGCCGTAGGGATCTCCGTGGCCATCGGGGTTCTCCTGGGGGGTGTTGCGGGTTACTACGGCCATCGGCCGGTGCGACTGTGGCATCTCCTCCTGGCCGTACTTCTGGGGGGCATCCCTCTGGCCCATGCCCAGTGGGGGTGGGGGGGCGTTGGGATATGGGCTCTGGCCCTTGGGGTGCTTGTCGCTGTCCGCCTTGGGGCATCCGGGCGGAATGGGATGGGGGCACGCTTGGTCCTCGCTCCGCTTTTTTCGGTCGATGCGCTGATCACGGGGTTGATCGACATCATGCTGTGCTTTCCTAGCTTCTTTTTGATCCTCACGGTGGTGGCCCTTCTGCCCTCGAGCATCTACAACATCATGGCCGTCATCGGCCTGACCAGCTGGATGGGGGCGGCCCGGTTCGTGCGGGCCGAGTTCCTTTCTCTCAGGGAGCAGGACTTCGTGAGCGCCGCCCGGGCATTAGGGCTTTCGGACCGACGCATCATCTTCCGACATATGGTGCCCAATGCGGTGGGGCCGGTTCTGGTCTCGGCCACCATCGGGATCGCCGGGGCCATCCTTACTGAATCGGGTCTGAGCTTCCTGGGCTTCGGGGTCCCGCCTCCACACGCCACGTGGGGGAACATCCTGGCGGACGGCCGGAAGTTCCTCTTCGATGCCCCATGGCTCACCCTCATCCCTGGGCTGGCCATCCTGGTGGTGGTGCTGGCGTTCAATCTCTTCGGGGAGGGGCTTAGGGATGTGTTGAACCCCCGGCTGCGGGAGCGGTTGCCATGAAGGCTTCCTAGTTCTTGATTCGTAGTTCTTGGTGTTTGGTGCTTGGCTGAGGATGATGGCGGAGGCGGGAAAAGGACAGGGAGAATGGAGGAAGCGGCGGAGGGGATCCTGGAGGTAAGGGACCTGGAGGTGGTCTTCCAGGGGGAAGAGACCCAGGTTACGGCCTTGACCGGAGTGGACCTGCGGATCCACAGGGGCGAAGTAGTCTGCCTGGTGGGGGAGTCGGGATGCGGCAAGACTCTTACAGCCCTCTCCATCCTTGGGATCCTCCCCCCCACGGCACTCGTGAGGCGGGGAAGCATCCGATTCCGAGGCGAGGAATTGCTGGGGCTGTCCGAAGGGGAGCTTCAGCGGATCCGTGGCAAGGAGATCGCCATGATCTTCCAGGAGCCCATGACCTCCCTGAATCCAGTCTTCACCATCGGGCACCAGATCGAGGAGGCACTTCTGGTCCACGAGGAGGTCCCACCCCGAGAGGCTCGACAGAGGGCCATAGAGCTCCTCTCTAGGGTGGGGATTCCCGCCGCCGAGGAGCGCCTGCGGGACTACCCGCATCAACTCAGCGGTGGCCAACGCCAGCGGGTGATGATCGCCATGGCCCTGGCGTGTTCCCCCCAATTGGTCATCGCGGATGAGCCCACCACGGCCCTGGATGTGACGGTCCAGGCGCAGATCCTGGGCCTGTTCCGAGAGCTTCAACGCAGCCAGGGGATGTCCCTCCTCTATATCACTCATGATCTGCGTGTGGTCGCGCACCTGGCCCATCGCATCTATGTGATGTACGCGGGGATGGTGGTGGAGGAGGGGCCGGCCCGCGAGATCTTTGGATCTCCACATCACCCTTATACCGAAGGTCTTATGGCAAGCCTGCCCAGCCGAGCCAGACGGGGGCAGAGGCTGAAGGCCATCCAAGGGAATGTCCCCGACCCGGCCCATCGGCCTCCGGGATGTCCCTTTCATCCCAGGTGTTCCAGGAGCATCCCCCGGTGCCGGGAGGAGGTCCCCTCCATGTGCATGTTCCAGGATGGCCGTCGGGCCCGGTGTCCGGTCGTCCATGGCTCATGGGGAGGTGGACCCTCTCGCCCCTAGCCCGGGTGAGGGAAAGCTATTTTCTACGTAGAGGGAGGAGGAGGGCCGTCTTGGTGCCCGGGAGAGAAGGGGCCCCTGAGATGAGCAGGATGGCGGCGGCTGAGGCCCGGAAGGACCGTGTCCTACTGCAGGTCGAGGGGCTGAGGAAATATTTTCCGGTTAGGAGGGGGTTTCTTCAAAGGGTGGTGGGCTGGATCCACGCGGTGGATGATGTTTATCTGGAGGTTCCCAGGGGGGGGACCCTGGGGCTTGTGGGGGAGAGCGGCTGCGGGAAGACCACGGTGGGCCGGTTGATCCTCAAACTCCTGGAGCCCGACTCCGGCATGATCCTCTTCGGTGGCGTAGATCTGGCCCCACTGGGCCCGCGCGAGATGCTCCCGTTTCGAAGCCGGTTACAGATCATCTTCCAGGACCCTTACGGCTCTCTGAATCCCCGAATGACGGTGGGCGAGACCCTGGAGGAAGGGGTCCGCAGGCTCGGCATCCGGGACCGGTCAGAGCGTCGAAGGCGAGTGGAGGACCTCTTGGAGAGGGTGGGCCTGTCCGTGGATGCGGCGGATCGGTACCCTCACGAATTCAGCGGGGGGCAACGTCAGCGGATCGGAATCGCCAGGGCCCTCTCGGTGGAGCCGGAGCTGATTGTCTGCGATGAGCCCGTCTCGGCCCTGGACGTCTCGGTACAGGCTCAGATCATCAACCTCCTCAAGGACCTTCAGGAATCCTACGGTCTGAGCTATCTATTCATTTCCCATGACCTGAGCCTGGTACAGTATTTCAGCGACCAGGTGGCGGTGATGTATGGGGGCCAGATCATGGAATACGCCCCCGCCGATGACCTTCAACAGAACCCATGCCACCCCTACACTCAGGGATTGGTGGCCGCCATCCCCGAGGCGGACCCGGATGCCCCAAAGGACCTGCCCCTTTTAAGCGGGGAGGCGGCCTCCCCCTTCAATCCACCTCCAGGTTGCCGTTTCCAGGGACGCTGCCCCTTGGTGGAGGAGCGCTGCCGAAGGGAGGAGGTGGCCTACTATCTCAAAGACGGCCATTGGGTGCGATGTTGGAAGGTGTGATCTCGTCCGTCTTCCGCCCCTGGCAGGCTCCATACTATCGAACGGTCTTTCCAATAACGCGCCACTCCTCCTCGAGGTCCGAGGTGGTGTCCACCAGCAGATGGACGATCCTGAGGGAGGGGTAAAGCCGTTTCAAGTCATCCAAGTCCACAGGCTCGAATTTCTTGAGGTTGTTGAAGTAGGCCTGCTCCGTGATGGCATTGGATTCGTAGTTCTCCTTGGTCCTCTTGGAGATCCTTCTCAGCGAGACCTCCTGGGGGCACTGTGTCTGCTGGATGACGAAGGTCATCCCATGCCGGGCGGCCACCTGGGCCGCTCTCCGCCTCAACTCCTGCGTCACAAAGGTGGCGTCCAGGATGACGCTTTCGCCTCGACCGGCGAGATCGTCGGCCATCCGGAACATGGTGTCGTATACTGCCTTTCGCTTGTCCATGTTGGAGGCGATCTTCTCGTCGAAGATGTCTTCGCCCTTCCAGACCTCCAGACGGATCATGTCCGTCCTGAGCATTTTGTAGCCCTTGAGCCGGGCGATCACCTCCGTGGTCTCGGTCTTGTACGAAGCTGGCAGCCCGCAGGCGATGAGCAAGGTGGAGGGGCCCAGCTCCCGGCTCATGAACTCGATGAAGGGTTCGTTCATGGTATCCCTCCTTCCAGGTAGGCTCGGGCCAGGCGGAAGTAGCGCTTGGCCGTCTGCGCGGCCCGGTCCTTTTCCTCTGGGGGCAGGTGGGGGTCGTCCAGCTGGAAGCTAGATACCTTCCCTCGGACATAGGCCCGGTAGACCTTGTAAAAGGTGAGGAGATCGTCCACATCCCTCTCTCCGGCCCGCTTCTCATAGGCCTTCCAGAGCCTCCGTGCTGGATCCCATCCCTCGTGGAACTCCAGGTCCATTATCAGGAAGGCGATATCCGAGAGGGTGTCCCCGTAGCGGAACCGATCGTTGAATTCGATGCAGTCGAAGACCGTTACCTCCTCCTCTGTAAGGCAGATGTGCTCCATGTGGAGGTCTCCATGGCAATCGCGGATCCTTCCCTCCTCTATCCTGTGGAGAAAGAGATCCTCTCTCGTGGAATAGAAATCGTCGGTCCACTCCCAGAGGAAGGCGAAATCCTCGGGTGGAATTGTGATGCCCACGTAATTACGGGTCTGCTCGAAATTCTCGTCGGTGTTCACCCGGAAACTCTGAGGTGTCCCGTACGCATCGATCTCCGGACTTCGGGGAGCGGATCGATGGAATCGGGCGAGCGCATCGGCGATCCTCTCCAGATGCTCGGTCTTGAGTTCCCCCCGCTGGAATACCGACTTCATGAGGAGATGGTCGGGGATCCGTCTCATGCGGACCGCATAGTCGACGATCTCGCCCGGTCCTTCACGAAGCGAATGGCGCTTCCCGTCGAAGCGGACCGGGAGGACCCCCAGATAGAGATCTCGGGAGAGCCTTCGGTTGAGCTCCACCTCCTTTTGACAATAGTGGAGGCGCTTCTCCAATGTAGTGAAATCGAGAAACCCGAAGTTGACGGGCTTTTTGACCTTGTACACGAAGTTGTCTCCGATGAATACAATGGAAATGTGGGTCTGGACAAGACCTATACTTTTGGTCTCATCCGGCAGTGCTTCCGGATCCTGGAGATCCTCGATCAGGGAAGGCATGGAATCACCTCACAAGGCCCTTTCGAGATTTAACAAACCATTGTAATATGCATGGATTACCGTGTGAAGGGGGCCGATTCTTTCAAGGCTTCCAGGACCTTCGGGTGAAGATTCCCGTTTGTGGCTACGACCCCTATGTTTTTCTTCAGAAGTGGGCCCTGCCCAAAATCCAACGGATGTCCTCGGACATCGGTGACCTTCCCCCCCGCCTCCTCCACCAGGATGCTCCCTGCAGCATGGTCCCAGACCTTCTCTCGGTAGTCGGGTGTAGAGGGGTTGGGGAGCCTGAGGTAGAGGCAAGCGTCCCCCCGAGCCACCAACCCGTACTTAGCCTGGCTGTCCATGCGGATAGGTGGAGTCGTGATTCCGAGCTTGTTCGCCAAGACCTGATGGGTCTCATGGTCCGTATGGATCGATTCGAAGCTTTCGCAAAAGCGAGCTTCCTTCCCGGAGCCAGCGGCAGAGACGCAGATGGGCTGAGGTATGGAGGATGCCCCCAGGGGCCTCTGAAAGGCTCCTCCCGCATGGATGCAGAAAAAGACCACCCCGCGGGGCCCTTCCGGATGGTTCAGGTCCACAGGGAGGTTGGGGCAGGAAAGGACACCCAATCGGACGGTTCCCTCCACCACCAGGGCTAGAGCGATGGCATATTGGTCGCCCCGAAGATATCCCTTGGTCCCGTCGATGGGGTCGAGGCACCAGTATCGAGGGGCGGCCCGCTGGCTTCCCCTGCCGATCCAACGGACCACATCCTCCTTCGAGGCATGGGGAAGAAGCCGCCTGACATGCTCCGTTACCGTGGCCAGGAGCGAGGCGTTGTCCGGGCGGTAGAGGTAATCCGGTGTCTCCTCTGCCATCACCGGGTCATGGGGGAAGGTCTCCTGGAGCAGGTGACAGACGAGGGCCTGGGAGCCGAAATCGGCCACTGTCACAGGGCTTCGGTCCTTTTTGGCCAGTGTGTGCTCGTCCACCAACTCCTTTTGGACGTTTCGACAGAGGCGGCTCGCCATTTCCACAGCTTGAATAGCGGCCTCCAATTCTCTTTCAAAGTCCTCCATGGATCCACCTCACTGGAGAAGGTCTTCGTTTTCCACCGCGGTGCACGTGGCCGGATGGCCGTGGCGCAGGAAGTCCAGGAAACACACGCGCAGATTGCTCAGGATGCCCCTGGAGGCGTTGAGGAGGTAGATTCGATGGCCCGCATGGAAGATCTCCTTGCGAAGGCGATGGACCCGTCGAAGCGGGCCGAAGACCTCCCAGGGTCCCCCTCCCAAGGCATCCTCCAGGATCGGGGCCATCTTGTCTCTCATGCGGAGATGCGTATCCACCAGAAAGAGGGCCAAGTGAGGGGCCAGGAACTCCCGTCGCCGGAGGAACCCCTGCACCTCTTCGGCTTCGATTCCGCGCGGGGGCGATGACTTGACCTCGATGTAGACCAAGATTCCCTCCATACAAGCCAGTACATCGAAGTCTCCTCCCGGAGGGGAGCTGCGGAAGGAGACCGAATGGAGGACATCGGCGAAGAACTCCCTTCGGAGAATCTCTGCCACAAACCACTCCAAAGTCTCGCCGAAGCTGTTGACCCTGGTCCTCCGCAGCCGCCACCTCTCCAGTGAGAGCTTCTCCACGATGCCCAAGGCCTGGAGGGTGCTCAGATACCCCCTTGCGGTCCGGATGGAGCAGTAGGATGTGAGCTCTTCGGCTCCGAATCCCTCCCTCAGACGGATCACATCCCGCAAAAGTAGCCGGAAAGAATAGCGGTGAAGGAGCCTGTAGAATCGATCCCTTTGATATTCATCGGCCTCGGGGGGAAGAAGGAAACGGTCCTCGGGTGCCCTTCGGTGCACCTGGAGGCCACGGCGAGTGAGCATCCCCTTCAACCCTCCGCCGTAGCGCTCCACCCACCGCTTCAAGGAGGCTACCTGGGCCTCAAGCCGTCGAAGCTCCATTCGAATCTGTCTCCAATCCCCTTCCATCCTGCCCCCCAAATCCCCATAGGGGCTCCCCCTTTGTATCACAACCATTCCCACAGCGCTATACTGGTCGCTGGCTCGCATTAGTCCATAGGGAAAAGGCCTTCCCCTCACCAAGGGAGCGGCGCCGGAGGCACACGGCCTACCATGGAGCCCCGCCCTAGGCGGGGTAGTCCCGCTGGTAGCGGGATAGCCGCAGACCCTAGCCCGCTCATCATGAACCATATCTTGGATTTGTGACGGATTCAGCCCGCGCATGGTCAGGAAATATACTCCCACTCGCTGGGGAGGGGAGGCTTTAGCCTCCCAAAAGGGGGCGACTGAAGTCGCCCCTACCCCCTCGCATCCGGAAGCTTTTTCATTCATCGAGGGTGCACATCGTGCCTTGGCAGGGAGGGATATGGCAGTTCCTAGAGAATGATCGGGGGTCCAAATCGTCCAGTGATCCAGGACTGTGAGGTCTCCCCCTGATGCGCTATACTTAAGGAAGAGCAGAAGCGGAGGTTCGCATGGAAGGATGGATCTGGATTTTGGGAGTTGTGGCAGTATGGATCATCTTGAATCGATGGATTTTTCCCAAGCTGGGCGTAAGGACATGAATGAGCCGGGACGTCTGCGCCGTGGATCGGCGCAAGGAAGACCGAGACGGAATCAACCCACACTCGTAGGACGATCCGATCGAAGCTCACGGCTTCGCAGGGTGTGAAGCTTGGGTCGGAGCACTTCGCGGATAAAAAGGAGGCTTTCTCCTTCGTCTCGACGCTGAAGGATTTTCTTGAGACGCACAAGCTCCTCTTCCGATAGTTGGAGCACAACAGAACCCTCCATGAAACCCCTCCTTGCTGATCGAGGATTACCAGCTCTCCTTTCACTAGGGAGCCTGATTCCTTCCTATCCGCCTTCTCTTTTCCGCACTGGGGAGACCCAGCCATCTGATTCCGGTTTTCCCTCTCCATTTTCTTTCTTTTATCACCATATTATGATATTTGTAAATATGTGGAAAATGACCTTCGCTTACCGAGGGGGCGGCGCAAGGCGTACGGCACATCCGCCCCTTGGCGGAAAGGCTAGAGGCTAGGGGCCCACCAAACTGGAGCAGGAAGTCCGCCAAGGGCGGAAAGACATTTTGTAGCCGCAGGCTTTAGCCTGTCCACCGAGTGGAGTGGGCTAATGTCATTGACGGATTTCAGCCTGCGCATTGAAAGATGCATGGGGAATAGCTGGGCAGTTATTTGGGTGGCTCTAGGGTGGCCCATCTAGGTGGGACATGGCAGTTCCTTTATGGGGGAGGAGGATGAAGTGGGACCTCCCATTGAATGATTGCGGTGGTAATCTTGGGCTTTAGATATCCTCAAAGTCAAGGGGGACGGTGTCATGGCGGACAAAGAGGCGGTGATGACCCAGGTCAAGGAGCTGGACTTTAGTGAGGAGGCGGATCTCCTTCGTGTGTTGGCCCATCCGGTTAGGCTTCAGATCGTCTACGGTCTCTCCGAGGTGGGAGATTGCAATGTCAAGAACATCTGGAGTTGTCTAGGGCTTTCCCAATCTAATGTCTCCCAGCACTTAAACATCATGAAACGGCAGGGGATCATCGCTTCTCGACGAGAGGGAGTCGAGGTCCACTATTTCCTCACCCACCCCTTGGTCCGCGACCTGATCCTCAGCATCCTCAAGTATAAAGAAAAAGAAGCGAGCCCTTCCCCCTCCGGGGAAGGGAAGTCGGGTGGTCCTCAATCCGTTCCGAATGGGCCCTTTAGGGAATGATCTTCAAAAGTCGGCCAAGGGGCGTTTCCAGGAGGCCTTAAGCTTTTGGATTTGCGACTTGACGATGAGCCTTCCGGTTCGGTCCTTCACTAAAAAGAGGGAATCCTCCCGCACCCTGCCCACCATCGCCGCAGGAAGGCCCGCCATGCGTTCTTCGAAGGCCTCCCTGTGTTCCGGGTGAACCGTGATCACAAAACGTCCTTGCGATTCTGAGAAGAGGATCCAGTCGTCACGATCCAGCCCTTCCTGAGGGACCTTTCCCAGCTCCACCTCCATGCCGTAACCCCCGGCGAAGGCCGTCTCCGCCAGCGCCACCCCCAGCCCTCCGTCGGAGCAGTCGTGACAGGAGGCGATGAGGCCGTCCTGAATGGCGTCTTGGAGGGAACGATACAGGGGGAGGAAGTCATCGGGCCTCACGCGGGGGACCCCGTTTCCCACGAACCCGTAGTGGGCGAAATATTCGGACCCTCCCAATTCAGGACGGGTCATCCCGAGGACGTAGACCAGGTCGCCGGGGCGCTTGACGTCCATGGTCACGGCCTTTCGGACATCTGGGATCCGGCCGATCAGGGAGAAGAGGACCGTAGGGGGGATGCTGATCTTGGTCTCCCCGATCTTGTAGTCGTTCTTCATGCTGTCTTTGCCGGAGATACAGGGGATGCCGTAGGCTGTAGTGATATCGTAGAGGGCCTGGTTGGCTCGCACCAGTTGGGCCAGCTTATAGTGGCCATCGGGGGTTTTCTCGGATTGGACGGGGTCAGGCCAACAAAAGTTGTCCAGTCCTCCCAAGCGGTCCATGACCCCTCCCACACAGAGGTAATTTCGAAGGGCCTCATCGATGGCGGCTGCCATCATGGCGTAGGTGTCAATGTCGCTGTACCGGGGACATATTCCATGGGAGACGACCACCCCCTCCGTGGAGTCGAGCAAGGGCCGCAACACGGCGGCATCTCCCGGTCCGTCCTCCATAGCCCCCACCATGGGTTTGACCGCGCTTCCCCCCTGGACCTCATGGTCATATTGTCGAACCACGGATTCCTTGCTGCAGATGTTGAGCCTGCCGAGCATGGCGAGCAGGAGGGAGGTCAACTCCTCGGGGCAGGGGAAGTCCGGCTCCTCATGTCTAGGAGGGCTCCATCGGGCCTCGAGCTCCATCCGGGGGACTCCATCGTGGAGGAAGTCCATATCCAGGTAGGCCACGGTCCTTCCCTCGTAAAGCACATGAAAGTAGCCGCTGTCCGTGAAACGTCCCAGGACCGTCGCCTCCACACCCATACGGCGGGCCAGCTCCAGGAATCGGGCCTCCTTCTCCGGAGGCACGGCCAGAGTCATTCGTTCTTGGGCCTCTGAGAGGAGGATCTCCCATGGCCGCAGTCCCTGGTATTTCAAGGGAGCTCGGTCGAGATGGAGTTCGCAGCCCCCGCAATCCTTGGCCATTTCCCCCACCGAAGACGAGAGCCCCCCGGCGCCGTTGTCCGTGATGGCCGTGTAGAGGCCCTCGTCCCGTGCCTTGAGGAGGAAGTCGGTCATCTTTTTCTGCGTGATGGGATCTCCGATCTGGACGGCTGTGGCCGGGGAGCCCTCATGGAGCTCCTCGCTGGAGAAGGTGGCGCCGTGGATACCGTCCTTACCGATCCGGCCTCCCGTCATCACGATGAGATCGCCAGCTCTGGCGGCCTTCTCGTGGGCGGGCTCTCCCTTGATAGTGCGGGGCATCAGCCCTCCTGTCCCGCAGTAGACAAGGGGTTTTCCCGCATAGCGCTCGTCGAAGACGATGGATCCGTTGACCGTGGGTATCCCACTCTTGTTACCTCCGTGTTCGACTCCCTCTCTGACCCCCTCGAATATCCGCCGCGGATGGAGAAGACGGGGGGGGAGGGGCTTGTCGTAATCCGGGGGGGCGAAACAGAAGACGTCCGTATTGAAGATCAGCTTGGCCCCCTTTCCTGTGCCGAAAGGATCCCGGTTGACCCCCACAATGCCGGTGAGGGCACCTCCATAGGGTTCCAGGGCCGAGGGGGTGTTGTGGGTTTCCACCTTGAAGACCAGGTTCCACTCATCGTTGAACCGGATGACACCGGCGTTGTCCTTGAATACGGAGAGGCACCAGTCCCGATGTCCCAATGCCTCGCGGACCTTCTGAGTGGCCCCTCGAATGAATGTATCGAAGAGGCTGTGGATGACCCGTTGGCGGCCTGTCTCGTCCACATACCGGATAACAGCGTTGAATATCTTGTGCTTGCAATGCTCGGACCAGGTCTGGGCCAGGGCCTCGATCTCCACATCCGTGATCCTCGGCCCCAGTCCAACCCGTTGCCTGGCTTCCAGGACCTCACTGCGCCTGAGATAGGCCTGGATGGCCCTCATCTCCCTGAGGTCCAGCACAAGGACGCGCTCCTGGCTCAGCCTCATAAGGTCGGAGTCGGGGATCTCGAGGTCTATCTCCTCCACGTGGTCCACTGCTTCGCCCCTGACCTTGGGGACCCGTGGAGGGATGATCCGGCCTTCCTCCCACTGTCTGCGGCTTCGGATCTCGTACCGCTGGATGAGGGTGTTGGCCAGAAGCCGCACGGCGATCTGCTCCACCTCCTCCCTGGAGAGGCGTCCCCAAAGGAGGTATTGCCGCGAGGTGTAGATCCCCCCACCCAGCGGTCTCTCCAAAAAGGTCTCGATGGTCTCTCGGGCGGTGCGCCCCACGTTATCCGTCACCCCGGGGAGGTAGCCCACTTCAATGAGCCAGTCGAAATCCCGGGCCAGGGGGCGGTTCACGCGGAATTCCTGGGTGATGGGGTCGAGAAAGAGCTCTCGGGCGATCTGTTCGGCCTGGCCCTCGGAGATGTCTCCCTCCACAGTGTAGACATCGATGGTGCGGGCTCGATCAACGGCAAAACCGAGATGTTCAGAGATGCGCCTTGCGATGCGTGCTCCGTACGCATCCCCGACATCCTCCAGGAAGCCGATCTCGATGCGATGGATCATTGGCGGTCATCCCCTTCCCATGGATAGAGTCAATGGGGTGGGCACTCAACTTTATACTCCGGGGGGCCTCAGCCGTCAATCCCGAGGGGATTACGGAGAAGGACTCAGGGCCCCAGGTCCCACACATGAGGCTTGGGCTTGCCATGAGGAGCGTTGTTGGCATAGCATTCCGGGCTGAAGGTTCGGGCAAAGGGGGATGTGGGATGAGTTCATGGGTCTACTTGGTGGAGGTTCGTGACGGGGCCACTCCCAAGGAACAGGCCAAGGCCGTGGGGAGGCTCTATGAAGCCGCTGATGTGGCCTCGAGGATCTCACAGAGGGAGCTTGTGGCCATCAAGGTGCATGTGGGAGAGAAGGGAAACCGCACTCATGTGCGCCCGCAAGTGGTGGCCGAGCTGGTCCGACGCGTGAAGGGTTCGCGGGCTTTCCCCTTTCTTACCGAGACGTCCACCCTCTATCGGGGGCAGAGGGGAAACGCCATCCAACACATCCTTCTAGCCCATGGCCACGGGTTTTCCATAGAGCGGGTGGGGGCCCCTTTTGTCATGGCTGACGGGCTTGTGGGCAACACCGAAATGGAGGTGGAGATCCCGGGTGAACTTCACAGCCGGGTTCAGATCGCCCGAGAGATCCTTGCGGCCGATGCCCTTCTGGTGGTCTCCCACGCGACAGGGCATATCGGCACGGGCTTCGGGGCCTGCATCAAGAACCTGGGTATGGGGCTGGCCTCCCGTGCGGGAAAGATGCGACAGCACTCCTCCATCATGCCCCAGGTCGACCCCCAGAAATGCCAGCTCTGCGGGAAATGCCGTAAATGGTGTCCCAAGGGGGCCATCGAGGAAAGGGAGGAGTCTTCTTACATCCTCCAAGAGGCCTGCATCGGCTGCGGTCAGTGCCTGGCCGTCTGCCGATTCGATGCGATACGCTACAACTGGGGGAAGGAATCGGCTCAACTCCAGAGGAGCATGGCCGAGTACGCCATGGGGGCGCTGGTCCACAAGGAGGGAAAGTGCTTTTTCTTCAACGTGTTGGTGGACATGACCAAGGAGTGCGATTGCATGCCCACGGCCCAGAAGAAGATCCTACCCGACATCGGGATCCTGGGATCCACGGACCCTGTGGCGGTGGATATGGCCACCTTGGACCTCACTCGAGAGGTGGGAGGAAAGGACCTGGCCGCGCTTTCCCATCCCCATCTGGATCCCATGGTGCAGCTGAGGCATGCAGAGAGGATCGGGATGGGCAGCACAAGCTATCGTCTGAAGCGGATTGATTGAGAGACGTTTCCGTCCGGTCCGCTGGTCTGGTCCCTCTCCTTTATTTCGTTGATCCCTTCAGTTTCGCATGAGTCCGCCTACACTATGATAGCCCTTCAAGAAAGGCCACCACATTTTCCCCTAGGACTTGATGGTTATATCCCCCTTCCAACACAGCGAAACACCCGCTGCCCCATTGGGATGCTGCCTTGCGGACCCAACGGGCGATTTGCCCGTAATCCTCGGTTGTGAGGAGCCCTCCCCAGTCGTCTTGGTGATAGTCGAATCCCGCGGAGACTCCGATCATGTCCACAGGTTCTCCGGCGATGGCCTCCTCCACCTCTTTCAGGTAAAGCTCACGGTCCCTTGAGGAGGGGTTGTGGATTCGCACCCAGCCCTGGCCTCCCAAGATGTCCACGGTTCCGTCGCCGAAGTGGAGATCGATGTCCAGGACCAAGGCGCTTCGGATGAGTCTTTGGGCCCGAAGCTCCAGCAGCGCGATGGCCATGTTGTTGAAATAGCAAAATCCCCAGCTGTGATCCCTGGAGGCGTGGTGGCCGGGGGGTCGGATCAGGGCGAAGGCAGGCTCCTTCATTCCAATGAGGGCGGCCTGGACAGCGCCCCCGGCCGCAAGGGCGGCGATCTCATAGAGCCCTGCGGAGGACACAGATTTCATATGCCGTGAGCTGTGGGCCCTTCCTATCTGCTCGGACGTGGCGGGTCGGGCCTTCACAAAGGAAAAGCGGTCTCCAACGGCCTCCACAACGGCCTCCATCCGGCCTTGGGCCGCTGCAGGGTCAGGCGTATAGCAGCGATGGAATTCCTCGTGAAACACGACCTTCATGGCACCTTTCCCTTTCCACACTTTCCAAGGAGCTGGTCACAGATAATATCGTCATAGCCCATCAATATGGCCTCAAGGATCCGAAGCATAAGCGGATCCCGAAGGCTTCTGAAGCGTATAGACAACCTTGCCGAGAATCACTTCGCCCATTGCCAAACGAAACCCAAGTACGATATGTACCTCTTGCTCCAGCACGGTCTACCTCCTGTGGCAAGGGATTGCTTGCCATCTTCCCGACCCAAGAGATGAGCGTGCCACTTTCAATATAGACCATACCCAAAATTTCACGGACGTCCTCAATTTTGAACCTCCGCAACGAGGCTTTCCACCTGAAGGTCCACGTGTTCGGACATCAGGTCGAAGTGGGCATCTGCGTGCACTAAGGTGGAGCCCGAGGCCATGGCACAGGCTGCAATCAGGATGTCCGTATAGGGGACGGTGATGCCCTTGCGTTTCAACGTGAAGGCAAGCCCGTACGCCCGCTCCCAGACAGGGCGTTCCGCCTCCACCCGATCGAGGGCATCCAGGAGGGACTTCAATCGGTGGAATTCCCGCTCGGTCCTGGCACCGCCCAGGATCTCCAGCTGGATGATCCTGGTGATCAAGACGGCGTTCGCATTGAGGAGGCGCCCGATCCGCTCCCGGATCGAGGGGATAGGATCCCTCCTCAATGCGAAGATCCAGACCGAAGTGTCCACGAGAAAGCGATCAATGGGCATTGCGCAGCTCTTCCAGCTCCTCCAGGGTCAAATCCAGCTCAAAGGTGCCCAGCGCGGCGGCCAAGGCCTCCTGTTTTTTCTTGTTGACCGCGGCCCTAAGGGCCGTCTCGATGGCCTCGCGGATTGACTTGGCCCCCATGGCCTCCATGGCCTCGGCGAGGAGTTTCTCGTCGATGACCACTGTGGTTTTCTTCATTGCCATACTCCATATACATATAAACTTTCCTTAAAACTTATCCATATCCAAGGACCGTGTCAAGATTGATAACCCGGGGGTCCGGTTTATCCGGTGTATCTGGTTGTCTGGATGATTGGATGATTTTTGCGCATTTTGCCTCAAGGAAAAAAATGGGTAAATTGCCGCCACGGAGAGGTCGCTTCTACCTAAGGTGGGGATGGGTGAGTCAAGGATTTGAATAAATGGGGAAGGCTTTCCGCCAAAGAGAATGGAGGAGAGCGTAGGGCTTTGTTTAGGGAGGGGATGCAGAGAGAGGATGGAAAGCAGGGTGTTTCCGGGGTGCGTTTACTGGGGGGATGTGATTCATTATCGAATCAGGTCCGCTAATGGGCTAAGGGAATGTAATCCTCAAGGTATTCGAGGATTCTTTTGAGACCGTGGAGATGAAATACGAAGGGAGTGAGCGGTTAAACCCACGCACGAAACGGACGAGATAGACAAAATACACCATATGGATGATGAGAGCCATTATTGAGACAGAGATTCCGGTCTACGAAGCACCTCCCCAACGCCCATTGAGCTCTTCCATGGAGTTCTCCAGCCCATTGAGAAGAGGCCATCCGGTGTGATCGGTTTTGAGAGATAGTCGTCCATCCTTGCCTGCAGGAAGTGCTCGCGCTTCCCTTTATGGCATGGGCCGTCAGCGCCTTGCCCTTTTTCATCTCCCCCGCTCAGATGTGCCGAAGACAGACGCTCAGAGCTGGTCCTCTATCCAGTCCGCAGTCTCCTGACTGATGCCACCAGGAAAAGGGGCGGTTTCCTCCTTCTTCGGCTCCGAAGGATAGCCGCATTTCTTCAGGACGTCCGTGAGAGCTGCGACCATCCTCCCGAGAGGCAGGCTGCGCAGCCTCACGATCTGCTCCTCAAAGCGTTCCTTCCCGAAAAACTCTCCTCCTCGGCCCGTATATTCCAGGATCCCATCGGTATATCGCCTGCAGGTCCTCTTCGATCCGTCTCTGTTGCATGAGGTTAGGTTGGTTTCCCAGAGCTCCTCGATTCGACGAATCTCCCCTCGGATGGCAAAGATGGGAACATGTTCGGGAGATACAGATCTCCTGGATGTTTCATCCGCCTTGTTTTATCATATCGACCGGAAGAGGGCGGGTATTAAGGCGGGACAGCCATCAACTATGCGCGGCATGGATATCGGGATCTTAACGGCTCTTCGCATGGAAGGGTGGCCTCTCTTGAGGCGCAAGGGGTGGACTATGCGAAGGAGTTCATCGGGCCGCTGCATCTACGAGAGGGTGGAAGGTGGGATCCGGATCCGTTGGATCGTCACGGGGATGGGCGCGGCAAGGGCCATGGAGGGGCTGGAGGAGATCCTGGAGGATCTTTCCCCGCGCGCACTTCTCTCCGTAGGGTTCGCCGGGGGGCTTCATTCGGAGCTGGGCGTCGGCCATGTGGTGGCGGCCGACAGGGTCACCCGTTTCCACGAGATGGTCGGGACCCTTTCTCCCCCTTGTATGACGCATCTCCCTCCGCGGCCGGAGACATGGGGAGGGAGGTCCCAAAGGGTTCATCTTGGCGGAGGGGTGGTCTCGGTGGATGCACCCGCGAGCAAGGTGCAGCTGGCCGAAATCCTCCCCGAGGAGTTCATGCCCGCTGTGGTCGACATGGAGACCTATTATCTATGCGAGGCCCTCTGCGCCAGGGAGGTCCCATTGGCAGCGATTCGTTCCATCTCCGACACCCTGTTCGATCCAGTGGAGGAACGGATCCGTGAATGGATGGACGAATCCCTCCGGCTTAGCGGAAGGCTCATCCTTCGAGACCTTATGCGTCGACCAGGAGGCATATACCAGATAGCTCGGATGGCACGAAACGCCCTCTCGGCCAGCCGAGCACTCGGGACAGTCCTGTGGCCGATCTTGGAGGCCTATCTCTCCTCGTGATCCTTCGGGGTGGACTCCAGAGATATCTTGGATAGGGTCCAGAAACCTCCCAGCGTCACCAACAGCCCTGTCAAAAAGGCTCCCACCAGACCCAAGGTGATCTCTCCGATCCAGAAGGTGACAGTCAGATTAAAGACCAAGATCCCCAGATAGAGGACAGGGCCCCAAAGGGGCGCCCACGGCTTGTGGTACCTGTGCTTTCCACTACCCTCCCATCCATGGAGAAGACGAAGACTGAGGATGAGCACAAAGCCAACCATCAGCCAGCCCCCAAAATTGCTCAGGGGAACACCGAAATAGGGACCTTCCAGGGGGTAGGCGTAGATCTTTCCCAGAAACCAACGATCCCCCCGGAGGGCTACAGGATCGATGATCACATCCAGAAAGACCGTAAGAAGACTCCCCAGCAGGATGGGAGCCCACGGTTTCTCAGGGCCCTCGGGCAGGCCGATCTGCCAACCGTTGGTTCCCTTCCGGATGGGCCTCCACAGGAAGAGGGCCGTGCTGTAGCTGGAGGCCGAAAGGAACACATAGGAGAGCGAGTCCATGAAGGGAACACCCAAGACCCAGATCTCCGTTCCCGCCGTGGCGGGAACGTAGCCGTACAATCCATAGGGAAACCCCCAATGTGTGGAGGACCATTCCGATGCGAGGGCGATGAGGTAGCCCACCGGTATGAAGAGCATTGCTGGCCGGATGCCGAACTGAAGGGAAGCCCCGATCAAATAACAGGCCAAAAAAAGAAAGACGTATGGGCGCAGGATGATCGTCCCGAGGAGTGCTTCCATTACTTACCCGGATGCGTCATGAAGTTCGTTGCAGGCAGTGAGAATGACTGCAAGGCTGTTTTCTACGTTGCGCGGGCTGAGGCCCGCGACTACGAGAATCCGCTTATTCACTTAGCTCAGCAGGGACTCATTTAGGCGTTGAACAAAGAAGGATGTCCCTTGTTCTCACTGGCGATATTTTTCGGCCTGCTCTAGGCTGTCCCGCCTTTACGGCGGGATTCGGATTCCCGGAATCGGCCTAACGGCCGCAAAGCCCGGAAATCCGCCCTTCGGTCCCGCCCAAGTGAGGGATTCGCCAAGGCGGGGGCGCCCCGAAAAATCTCGAATATTCGCTCCAGGGACATCCTTCTTTGTAACTTGTAACAAATTCGGAGCTAAGTGAATAAGCGTCGACGAAATTGCTATGCACCATAAACCGTGCGCCTTGAGTCTTGAACCCTCAGCCTTGAGCCTAGTGTCCTGGGCCTTGCGCCCTCTATACGGCTACTGGAGGTTCCAGAGGATCATTCGCCACAGATCCTTGAGGCTCCCGCTCAACTCCCGGACCACCGTGGGCTCGAATCCGCAGTGCATCATGCAATTGCGGCAGCGGGGATCATCTCCTGTGACAAATCGCTCCCAGGGAGTGGCCTCCATCAGCTGCTGGAATGTGGGGTAGTGGCCGTCCGTGATGAGATAACAGGGGGACTTCCAGCCCTTAGGGTTGCGGGTCGGATTCCCCCATGGGGTGCACCGAAGGGCCCTCCGTCCCATGAGGAAGTCGAGATAAAGAGGCGTGCTGAGGATCTTATGGCGTTTGAGGACGGGTTCCATCTGTCGGAACTTTTGGATGATCTCTTCCTTGGTGAGGAAGATCCCGTCGTCCACCGCCTCGTAGTGATAGGCTGGAGCAACCAAGAGTCCATCCACGCCCACTTGGGTCAGTTCATGAAAGAGTCGATCCAGGGTTTCGGGCCGGGTTTCCCGATAGATGGTGGTATTGGTCGTCACTCGAAAGCCTTTCGCCTTGGCCGCACGGATTCCATTCAGAGCACGTTCGAAGATCCCCGGGGTGCCGATCAGTTGGTCGTGGACTTCCGGAGGACCGTCCAGGTGGACATTAAGGGTAAGGCGGCTGGAGGGTCTGAAGCGATCCAGAGAGGACTCCAGAAGTAGACCATTGGTGCAAAGATAGATGTGCCTTCCTACTCTGAGGATCTCCCTGACCAGGGAGTCGATCTCCTCATAGAGCAGGGGCTCTCCTCCAGTGATGGTCACCACAGGTGCGGGACACTCACGTACAGACTCAAGACATTGGCTCAGAGAGAGTTCCATGTGGAGGGTCTCTCGATACTCCCGGATGCGGCCGCATCCGGTGCATTGGAGGTTGCAGCGATGGGTGGGCTCCAACATGAGCACGAGTGGAAACCGCTCCACCCCTTTGCGCCGCATCTTCACGAGGTAACGGGTCATACTCCAGTGAAGGGAAAGAGGAAATTTCATGGTGCGTCATCCGAAGTGCGGGTAATGGCTTCCCTTATGGAAGGAGTGCCTCGGTAGGCGGTCTCACGAGCGAATTGAAGGGCCTTCCGGAACTCCTCCAGGTCGATCAAGGTGTTCTTGCAAGGTCCTTCAGGGCGCTTGTTGGGGATTCCGATCACAGGGATCCGAAGGGCCACGTCCCTGATCCCGCTGATCAGGTCCCGTTCGCAGGCCAAGGCGATGATAAAGCTGGGTCGCTCCTTGCTGATGACCTTTCTTGCCTCCTCTCCTCCTCCCACTGTGTAGATACCATAGGGGGAATCTCCCACCATCTCCCGAATCGCCTTGCGGGTCTCACGGCTTAGGCATCGTGGCAGGAGGATGACCGGCTTGGTCCCGTCGATCCGCCTCCTATAGGACCGTGTCAGGGCGTTGTTGACCTTCACGAACGAGTTTCCGATCCGATCACGCGAGAGCCCGAATTTGCCTCCCAACCAGACGGCCTTGGGAAGGAGCCAAAGGAGCATCTTTTCGCTGGCGCCGTAGGGAAGGACGGAGACGCGTTCCGTGAGGACCTCCACGAGGACCAGGAGGTAATAGGCCAGGGCGGCCACGAAGAGCACACTTATGGCGCCCTTAGTGAGGACCTGCACCCAGGGCGGCCACTGCTTCAGCCTGGGTTCCACGAGGTAGGCCAGGACCAGAAGCCCCACCGCCAGGAGCCCCCAAATGGAGGTGGCCAAGAGGAGGAATCGCCCTTTGGGCTCGTCGATGTCTCCATCTACAGAGCCGTCCCAGTCGGCCCATTCGTCGCCTAGCTTTCGGTCCCGTGAGCCTGAGGTTTGGCTTCTGCCGCCACCTGGTTCCCTTGAATCCTCTTCAAAAGGCATGGTGAATCCGTTCCTCGCTCAGGTATTCCGGACATATCCGTTTCGACGGAACCACTCCACCGCCTCCGAGAGAGCCTGGCGGACGGGAGTCTGCGGAAGCCCCAACTCATCCACGGCCTTGGAAGCATCGAAGAACATCTTCTTCGCCGCCATACGCACCCCGTCCAGCGGTATGCGGGGCTCACGATGGGTGATCCAGCGACTCACGGCCTCATTGAGAATGGCCAAGATCTCGATGGGTTTTCTGGGCAGTTTGATGCGCGGCGCAGGGATCATTGCGATCTCCTCGAGCATCTGAAAAATCTCCCGAAGGGTGAGGTTTTGGTTGCCCAGGATATACTTCTCACCCCTGCGCCCCCGTTCCAAGGCCAGCACATGGCCCTGCGCCACATCGCGCACATGGATCAAATTAAGGCCCGTCTCCACATAAGCGGGCATCCGACGATTAAGGAAGTCCACGATAATCTTCCCCGTAGGGGTAGGTTTACGGTCGCCAGGTCCCACGGGGGTACTTGGGTTGACCACAACCACGTCGAGTCCTTCCTTCGCGGCATGAAGGGCCTCTTGCTCCGCCAGATACTTGGAACGTTTATAAGGCCCTGCAAGGTCATGGAGGGAGACGGGGGTCTTTTCGGTACCCCAAGAGCCGTCCGGAGGGATTCCCAGGGCCCCCACCGTGCTGGTGTGGATCACCCTTTCTACGGAGGCCGTTCGGGCCGCCAAGAGGACATTCCTCGTCCCACCCACGTTAACAGCATACATCCTAGAGGGGTCCGGGACCCATAAGCGATAGTCGGCGGCCACATGGAAGATGACACGGCATCCTCGAGCGCACCTCTCCACGGCTTGAGCGTCGCAGAGATCTCCATGGACGATCTCCACCCGGCTTGCTCTGGGAAGGAGATCTTCACGTCCCGGTCGGACGAGACATCGGATTGAAAATCCCTTCTCCAGGAGGAGCTTGAGGAGGTGTCCGCCCACAAAACCTGTGGCCCCCGTAAGCATCACCCTCATGATCCAGGTCTCCTCAAGCGTCCCAGGCGAATCCTTTCTGCAACTCAGGAAAACAGTTTATGGCGAAATCGAGGAGATCCCCGAAAAGCCGGTTATTATCCCACCATCATAGGGAAAAACGCCAGGAGTGTCCAGACGGAGAAAGGCCGTATCTTCCGACCGAAAGGAGGGTTAGTGGCACTTCTTGAACCCGGTAGAGGATTGTGGTACGGTTTCAAAGACTTAGAATGCGTACGGAGAAAAATAGCTCCCCTTTAGCTGGAGAGCGGCGCAAAGGCGAACGGCGAAGGTGCTCGGCTCAAGGTTAGGGGCTGGAGGCTCGGGGGCTGAAGGGTGAGCTTATCAGCATGGAGCCCCACACCGTTGGCGTAGGATCGTGGGACAAAAGCTGTAGCCGCAGCCTCCAGCCTGCGTGCTGGAAACCCTGAAAGGGAACATAGAAGAAGCTTTGAAGAGAAACATCCGGCTGATATTGGAATACGACGGGGGAGGCTACCATGGATGGCAGATCCAGCCGGGAGTTCGGACCATTCAGCAGGTAGTGGAAGAGGCCATCCAAAGGATCACCCAACACCCAAGTCGGCTCACCCCTGCGGGGAGGACCGATGCGGGGGTCCACGCTTTGCAACAGGTGGCCCATTTCCATACATCCTCCCGCCTTGATCCCGATACCCTGCAGAGAGCCCTAAACGCCCTTTTGCCGGAGGATATCCGAATCCTCTTGGCCCAAGAGGTGGAGTGGTCCTTTCATGCACGATTCAGCGCACTGGGCAAACGATATGAGTATCGGATATGGAACGATCGGGTGGCCTCGGCCTTTCAGCATCGCTATAGTTGGAATCTTTCTTCTCCTCTCGACCTTCAGGCCATGGAGGAGGCCTCTCGCTTCATCAAGGGGAGGCACGATTTTTCGTCATTTCGATCCTCCAATTGCGATGCGAACAACCCGATTAGAGAAGTGATCGATTGTGGTTGGCGGAGAGAGGGGCCCCTGCTCGTCTTCTGGATCGAGGCCAATGCCTTTCTCAAATATATGGTTCGGTCCATTGTTGGGACATTGGTGGAGGTGGGTCTGGGAAAGAGGGCTCCTGAAGAGATTCCTTGCATCCTGATGCGGAAAGATCGGGCTGCGGCCGGGATGACAGCTCCGGCCAGAGGTTTGTTCCTGACATCGGTGCGATATCCTCCCCCATGGGAACTTGACATGGTCACCATACGGGGCATATAAGGCCCTTCGTTGGGGTGCTTTCGGGAGATCATAGGAGGCTGAAGCATGGCGAGGTTCTTGGTGACGGGAGGAGGAGGATTCATCGGGTCTCATCTGGTGGACCGACTTTTGTCCGACGGTCATGAAGTCAGGGTCATCGACGACTTTTCCACGGGCCGGAGGGAGAATCTCAGCCACTTGGCCGGTCATCCGTCCTTGGAGGTCATCGAGGGGGATATCTGCCAAGAGTGGCTGCTGGGACGTGCCATGGAGGGGGTCCATTACGTGCTGCACCAAGCCGCCATCCCCTCGGTCCCCCGCTCCGTGGAGGATCCCTGGACGAGCCATCGAGTCAATGCGGAGGGGACCCTTAAGGTCCTCATCAAGGCCAAGGAGGCGGGGGTAAAGCGGGTGATCTTTGCCTCCTCTTCGTCGGTCTACGGCAATGTGGAAGGGGAGGAGATACGGCCAAAACGGGAGAATCTTCCCCCGTCCCCCCTTTCCCCTTATGCGGCCACCAAGCTTACAGGGGAAGGGTATTGCCGGGCCTTTTTCGCCTCCTACGGCCTGGAGACCGTGGTCCTTCGCTATTTCAACATCTTCGGACCCAGGCAGGATCCCTCCTCCCATTACGCCTCAGTGATCCCCCGCTTCGCCTCAGCTCTAAAGGAGGGACGACCTCCCACCATCTATGGAGACGGACGGCAGACCAGGGATTTCACCTTTGTGGAAAACGTGGTGGAGGCCAACCTGCGGGCGTGTTTCGCCGAGGAGGCCCCAGGCCGTGTCTTCAACATCGCATGCGGGCGGAGCATCAGTGTGCTGCAGTTGCTGGAGGCCATGTCGAGAGTGGCAGGGGTGAAGCCCACTCCGGAATTCGCCCCTCCCCGTCCCGGGGATGTCCGTCATTCTCTGGCGGATATCACCTTGGCCGAGGGTTTTCTGGGTTACCGACCTAAGGTGGATTTCGAAGAAGGGCTCCGGAGGACTTTGAGCCACTTTGGTCTGATTGAGGATTCGTCTTCTTCCCATCCTGGGGGAGACTAGGCCACCAGGACCCAGAGGAGGTCTCCTTCGACGTTCACGGAAGCTGAAAGGGGAGGAAAAGGGCGTTGTGCGGAATCTGCGGCAGTGTGTCCATGGAGGGGCCTCGGATGGATGTCCATACCCTTCGACGGATGTGCAGTCTCATGTCGCATCGGGGGCCCGATGACGAGGGGATATGGGTCCGAAGTGCCGGTGGCTCCCACCGCGGACCTTGGGTGGGATTGGGGCATCGACGGTTGAGCATCATCGACTTGAGCCTGGCGGGTCGTCAGCCCATGCCCAACGAGGACGGGTCCCTTCGGCTGGTCTTTAACGGGGAGATCTATAATTTTGGCGAGCTGCGGGAACAACTCATTCAGAGAGGTCATCGGTTTCGTTCTCGAACGGATTCGGAGGTGATCCTCCATCTCTATGAGGAGAAGGGGGAGAGGGCTCTGCAGGATCTAAGGGGGATGTTCGCATTGGGAATCTGGGACGAGACCAAGCGGGCTCTTCTTTTGGCCAGGGATCGTCTGGGTCAAAAACCCCTCTATTATCGGTTGGATGGAGATTCCTTGACCTTTGCCAGTGAGGCAAAGGCCTTCAAGGCCGACCCTCGATGGAAGGTCAGCGTGAATTTGGATTCCTTATACCATTACCTGACCCTCCAGTACGTGCCCGGAGATTTGAGTGCCTGGGAAGGAGTGAAGCGACTTCCTCCGGCCCATTACCTCATCTGGAAGGAGGGAACCATCCGGGTGGAACGATATTGGACCCTTCCGTGGGACACGGAGAAGCATTGGAACCCGAGATCCGCTGTCCAGGAACTGATGGCCCGGCTGGAAGAGGCCGTACGACTGCGCCTTGTGAGCGATGTTCAACTAGGGGCATTTTTAAGTGGGGGACTGGACAGTAGCGCTGTTGTGGCCCTCATGCGGCTCCACAGCCGAGGCCCGCTGCGGACGCTTACGGTGGATTTTCAGGACGATGGATCGGAGGACGTCCGCTTCGCCCGAGAGGTGGCTGGGCGATACCGAACGGACCATGAAGAGATCCACGTGACCCCCAACATCCAGGAGGATCTACCACGCATCGCTTGGCATTACGATGAGCCTTTCGGAGATCCCTCGGCAGTTCCCACCTTCTACGTGTGCAGGGCCATGAGTCAACGAGTAAAGGCGGCCCTCTGCGGGGATGGTGGGGATGAGGCCTTCGCCGGCTATCAGCGATATCGCGCTTTGGGGTGGTATCGGCGGTTCGCGGCCCTCCCTCGAGCCCTGAGGCAGCGCATGATCCCGTCATTATTATCCAGGATTCCAGCTAGAGGGTGGGAACGTTCTCATTGGCTCCATCGAGTCCGCCTCTTTGCACGTCCAGGGGAAGATAGCCTCGCTCGTCGTTACGGACAATGGATCTCGCATTTCCCCCCTGATGAGAAAGAATGGCTCTGCAGCGAAGAATTCCTGGAAGAAGTCTCTCAGCGGGATACATTGTTCCTTCTGGAGACCATGTTCCAAGAGGGTCCTTCTGAAGACTTGGTGGGTCAGGCCCTTCACACCGATATCAACACCTATCTTCCCGATGATCTTTTGGTGAAGATGGACATTGCCTCCATGGCCCACAGCCTGGAGGTGAGATCTCCTTTTTTGGACCACTACCTGCTGGAATTTGCCGCGTCTCTCCCCTCGAATTTGAAGGTGAGGTGGGGCCGAGGAAAGTGGATCCTGCGGCGGAGCCTGCGAGGTCTCTTGCCTAAAGGAGTTCTGCAGCGACGGAAGAGGGGTTTTACCCCACCTCTGGAGCGCTGGCTCCAGGAGGATTTGAGGGAGATGGTCTGGGATCTCCTGACGGATCAACGGGCTAGAGAAAGAGGATACTTCCGTCCTGAGCGAGTGGAGCGTTTGATCCGGGAACACATGGAAGGGGTAAGGAATCGCCATTATCAAATCTGGAATCTCTTGATGTTGGAGCTATGGCATCGATGCCATGTGGAAGGAGGAATGTCGGGGTTTTCTTACTCTCTCTAAGAATACCAAAGGGCCGGATCCTTTTCCGTCAACAGCATAATCATAATGTGGAGGGAAAAGGTAGGGTCCTTCTTTCCGGATTGGGAGAGGGTTGATCGGTAACGGGAGTTTCTTTGGGGATATAGTAAGGGAAAGGAGTGGTACCATGCACATCTGCGTGGTTGGGGCGGGCTACGCCGGATTGGTCACTGCAGCCTGTTTCGCCGAGTTCGGCCTCAAGGTCATCTGTGTGGAGAAGGACACCGAGAAGCTCCACACGCTTCGGGAAGGGAAGATACCCTTTTTCGAGCCCGGGTTGGAAGAACTGGTCAAACGGAATGCGGAACAAGGGAGACTCTCTTTCAGCTCGGACCTGAGACGCGGGGTTCGGGAATCGCTGGTGATCTTCATATGTGTGGGGACTCCTTCCAGGGAAGACGGATCCGTGGATCTGAGCGCGGTGGATGAGGTGGCGCGTCAGATCGGGGAGAGCCTGGACGGGTACAAGCTCGTGGTCACCAAAAGCACGGTTCCTGTTGGAACCACAAGGCGGGTGGAACGGATCATCCGCGAGTGTTCCCAAGGAGCCTACCAGTTCGAGGTGGCCTCCAACCCCGAGTTCCTTCGGGAGGGCTCGGCCATTGAGGACTTCATGCGTCCCAACCGTGTGGTCATCGGGGCCGAGAGCGACCAGGCTCGGGCCATTCTGAAGGATCTCTACAGCCCCCTCTATCTGATCGAGACCCCATTCGTGATCACCAATATTGAGACGGCCGAGATGATCAAGTACGCCAGCAACGCCTTTCTTGCCACCAAGATCTCTTTTATCAATGAGATGGCCAACCTCTGCGAGGTCATCGGGGCCGACGTTCACCAAGTGGCCAAGGCCATGGGCCTGGACCATCGGATCGGCCCCAAGTTTCTCCATCCGGGTCCAGGATTCGGGGGGTCCTGCTTCCCCAAGGATGCCAGGGCATTGGCCCATTTTGCCAGAGAGGCCGGGGTGTCCCTGGAGTTGGTGGAGGCGGTCCTTCGCGTCAACCGTCAGCAGCGGGAGCGGATGGTCGAGAAAGTGGAGAGGGTGTTGGAGGGAGTCGAGGGGAAGACCCTCGCTTTGTTGGGGTTGACCTTCAAACCCAACACAGACGATATCCGGGAAGCCCCCGCCGTCTATATTGCGGATCAGCTCTTGGTCAAGGGGGGGATCCTTCGCGCATATGATCCTGCCGGGATGAAAAATGCCTCCCTGGTGTTGGATGGGAAGATTACCTTTTGCGAGGACGCCTATGAGGCCGCAAGGGGGAGCGAGGCCTTGATCATCGCCACGGAATGGAACCAATTTAGGAACCTCGATTTCGGGAGACTCAAGAAGGAGTTGAAGAGGCCGTTGCTTATCGACCTGAAGAATATCTACGAGCCGAGCAAAGTTCGCGAAAAGGGTTTTGAATATATTGGAGTCGGGAGGGGATGATGGCCAGAGGGAAGACCAAGCTCGATACCCTGCCCTTGACTAACGAGGGCGTTCTGCATCGAAAGAAGAAGAGCACCCTCCGGGAATATGCGGAGGCCATCGCCATAGCCCTCTTTCTGGCCCTCTTCATCCGGACATTCTTCGTTCAGGCCTTCAAGATCCCCTCGGGATCCATGATGCCCACCCTTCAGATCGGAGACCACATTCTGGTCAATAAATTCATCTATGGATTCCGGATCCCTTACACCAAGATCCGGCTCCTTCCCTTCACTAAACCCAAGCGTGGAGATGTAATCGTCTTCGTTTTTCCGGTGGATCACCGAAAGGATTTCATCAAACGGATTATCGCTGTGGAGGGCGATGTGGTCGAGATCCGAAACAAGAGGATCTATATCAATGGGAGCCCATTGAAGGACGAGCATGGGTACTATAGTGACCCTAGGGTGATCCCTGGGAGCCTGGACCCCCGCGACAACTTCGGCCCGGTTCGTGTCCCCAAGGACCATCTCTTCGTCATGGGAGATAACCGGGACAACAGCCGGGATTCCCGCTACTGGGGGTTCGTGCATGTAGGGATGGTCAAGGGAAAGGCGTTTCTGATCTACTACTCATGGGATCGCAAGAGACATCGCATCCGATGGAGCCGAATCGGCGATCTCATACATTAAGCGGTGGGACCTGCGGTCACCGGGAGGCAAAGCAGAGCCTTATTGCACTTTCGACATATGGAGATTTATTGTCTCCTGCTCGTGCAAGCAAGGATCTTCCTCTCCATAGCACTCCTCTGTCCACACCCTTGACTGACGCGTTGATGGGCCCTGAAAGTTGTACTAACTGCCATGCCTCGCTTTGGTATGGCCTCTGGAATGAATGACCCATGCTATTAGCTCTAGCCTTGCGCTGCTCCCTCGGTGGGGGGAACTTTATACACTGGTTTCTAACCAAGACGTTTTGGAACGAAAATTGCTTTGTTATTACTTGGAACGGCTAAGTTTTGCTTATCATGATGAGAGGAAATGGCTCGAGCTTGTGAACAGCTTTCCCATAGACCTGGTGAGGGGCTGAGAGCTGGAAAACGACGCTATCGGATTCCTATAGGAGCAGGTTTCGCTCTTAATATGCAGGCCCCTAGGACAGAATGAGTTGCTCGGCTCCCAGAAAAGGCTGCGAATAGCGGAGTGAAAAAGCTTATTAAAAAAAATTATAAAAAATAAATATTAATTGCTTGCTATTTTAATCTAATTTTTATAAGTTTTACCTGCATATGATTGGCTTGAGCTGCCGGCATCTTTTCCCGGAAGCTCAAGGGATGAAACGGGTCCTTGAGACCCCTAAGCCGATACGGATGTCCTCTCTTGTAGGGAGGGATGGCCCCTCCTGTACGGGCGGAGCCTACCCCGAGTTCATTCATGCCGAAGAAAGAACAACCATTGGATAGGGCTGGGTCCGACTACGCCCGAGGTAGGCGGGCACACTGGGACGCAATTGCGAGGAGGAGCGAGAGTAGGTCCCATTGGGGGGGATACTATCATCGGCGGGTCCGGCAGATTTATGGTTTCATGGTCCCTAGGGATGCACGCGTCCTCGAAATCGGATGTGGGACCGGGGAATTGCTCGCCTCTCTCCAACCTTCCTTGGGAGTAGGAGTGGATTTTTCCGGGGAGATGATCCGCCGCGCCAAAAAGAGACATCCTCGCCTAGTCTTCCTTCAGTGTGACGCTCACTTCCTTTGCCTGAAAGGATCTTTCGACGTCATCATCCTCTCGGATGTGATCAACGACCTATGGGATGTTCAGACTGCTTTTCAGGAGATTCGTAGGCTGGCCACCCCCAGGACCCGAATTCTACTTAATACTTACAGTCGACTCTGGGAAATTCCCCTCCATGCGGCCAGACGACTGGGACTGGCCAAGCCACTTCTTCCTCAAAACTGGCTCACCGTGGAGGATATCCAGGGATTGATGGATCTGAGTGACTGCGAGGTGATCCGCCGATGGGGGGAGATCCTCTGTCCATTACCCATTCCTTTGTTGGCATCCTTCTGTAATAAGGTGGTGGTCCGGATTTGGCCTTTTCACTACCTGGCTCTTACCAACTTTCTCATCGCAAGGCCTCGGCCCGGCCATATGGAAGTATCCGCAGAGCCCAGTGTCTCGGTAGTTGTCCCGGCCCGCAACGAGGCTGGCAACATTCCGGAGATTTTTTATCGCCTCCCCAAGATGGGGAGTCGAACCGAGCTCATCTTCGTGGAAGGTCATTCGGAGGACGGGACCTACGAGGCGATCGAGAGGGAGATGGAGAGGCACCCGGAGATTCCCTGTCTTCTGGTGAAGCAGGTGGGAGAGGGGAAAGGGGATGCCGTCCGGTTGGGATTCGAGAAGGCCCGGGGAGAGATCCTGATGATCCTGGACGCGGATCTGACGGTTGCGCCGGAGGATCTCCCCCGGTTCTACGAGGTCCTTCGATCCCGAAAAGGGGAGTTCGTTCAGGGAGTCCGTCTCGTTTATCCCATGGAAAAAGAGGCCATGCGTTTTCTCAATCTGGTGGGGAACAAGTTCTTCAGTTGGACCTTCACTTGGCTTTTGGGCCAGTCCATAAGGGACACACTCTGCGGGACGAAAGCCCTATGGAGATCGGACTATGAAAAGATCCAATTGAACCGATCCTACTTCGGGGATTTTGACCCTTTTGGGGATTTCAACCTGTTGTTTGGAGCCGCGAAATTAAACCTGAAGATCGTGGAGATTCCGATCCGATATGGGCAGCGCAAATATGGACGGACCAATATACTGAGATGGAGACACGGTTGGTTGCTCTTCAGGACGGTGCTCTTTGCATTGTCCCGATTGAAGTTCGTTTGACCCGGAAATCCGGCCTTTGAGGATGAAATCCAGGCGCTGAGACAGAACCTGTGACATTTCACTTGAAAGATTCAAGTCGAGTCCGCCTTCTGGCCACCATCTTTGTTCTTGTCTTGACCTTCTTCTGTTTTCGTGAGGTAGTCGAGCATGACTTCATCAATCTAGATGACGATATCTATGTGACAAAAAATCCTCATGTTCGACAAGGACTTTCTCTTTCTTCCATTGTTTGGTCCTTCACGTTCAATAATGTGGATTATTGGCACCCTCTGACTTGGCTTTCCCACATGTTGGACTTCGAGCTCTTCGGACTGAATCCTGGGGGACATCACCTTACGAATCTCCTGATCCATTTGTTGAACAGTTTTCTTATCCTCGCCGTCATATTCCGAATGACAGGAGACTTCTGGAGGAGCTGGTTCATAGGCATCTTCTTTGCCCTTCACCCCTTGCATGTGGAGTCCGTCGCCTGGGTTGCGGAGCGGAAAGACCTCCTCTGCGCCCTTTTCTGGTTGCTCTCCTTATGGGCCTATTGCCGATACGTAGAGATCCGGACCTGCGGGATGTACTTTTGGGTCGTCATTTTTNTCGTGCTCGGTCTCCTGGCAAAACCCANGATCATTACCCTCCCTTGTGTCCTCTTGCTTCTGGATTACTGGCCCTTGAGGAGGTGGACTGAAACTCCGGGAGGTTCCTGCATGGTGGGTAACGAACCTTCCAGAGGGGTTTCTTGTGGTGATTCCCTACAGAGGGTTTCCTTCAAGGATTTGATAGTGGAGAAGGTGCCGTTGATGGCGATTTCGGCTGCGGCCGTGGCCTTCTCTTTCTACTCCGTGGCTCGAATGGACATCGTGATTTCCGCGGAGGCCGTTCCCCTGGTCCTTCGAGTGAAGAACCTCCTGGTCTCTTATGTCCTCTATATAGCCAAGACGTTTCTACCTACTCACCTTGCGGTCTTCTACCCGTTCCCCAAGGAGATCCCTTTATGGGAGGTAGGTCTTGCTCTGGTGCTGTTAACGGGGATCTCGGCGGCCTGCGTTTTCCTCAGGAGGAAGTTTCCTTCTCTCTTGGTGGGTTGGCTTTGGTTTCTGGGGACCCTTTTTCCAGTGGGGGGGTTGGTTCAGGCAGGAGCTTGGCCGAGAATGGCGGATCGTTTTGCCTACATTCCCATAGTCGGCCTCTTTGTGATGATCACATGGGGTTTCCCTGCCCTCCTGGGGAAGGTTCGTCTCCACCCCCGAATAGTTCGGGTCGTAGTAGTCTTGGGATTGGTGCCCATGGTTTGGCAAACCTCAAGGCAGGTGGGTTACTGGAAAGACAGCGAGACTCTATATACCCACTCCCTTTCTGTAATGCGCAACAACAGCATGATCCAAAATAATCTGGGGGCGGCGCTCTTAGATCAAGGCCGGATCCAGGAGGCCAAGGTACACCTCCGCCAGGCACTTCTGATCGATCCTCAACATCCAAATGCCCACTACAATATGGGGCTTTGCTTGATGAAGGAGGGGCGGGAGCGTGAGGCGATAAGGCATTTCCGTGAGGCCGTTCAATTTCGACCAAACTACGTAGAAGCCCGCTATAATCTCGCCAACCTCCTCTATAAGAGAGGCGACCTGCAGAGGGCTTTGGATCAACTCCGGGAAGCTCTCAAGATCCGGCCCGATTTCGTGGGGGCCTATTTTCATCTAGGTTACATTTTCGAAAGGATGGGAAAGCCTAAAGAGGCTATCCGACACTATGAGAAGGCTCTGAGCCTGAACCCTCGTCATCTCGAGACCCATCTCAACTTGGGCTCGCTTTTGGCCGAGTTGGGGCAGCAGGGAAAGGCCCTGGAACACTATCTCCAGGCCATCCGAATTGAACCCCGCTTTGCAGAGGCCTATGTGAATTTGGGGGCCCTTATGATCGACCAGGGCAGATTCGGCGAAGCCATATCCTGGCTTCAAAAGGCGGTCAAGCTACGTCCAGGGCTCACTTTGGCACGCTATCTTATAGGCATCGCATCTTTACGCCTAGGGGATCGGGAGAGGGCCCTTGACCAATACCGCCTTTTGAAATCCTGGGATTCTATCAGGGCCAAGAGTCTCCTCAAGGCCATCATGGGAAAAACTCCGGGGAGTTCAAGTGAGCCGGAAACCGATTGGAAGGGGACTTGTCGACTCATGGCTGAACAGTAATACCTTTCCTTCTTCCGACGGGGTGCGGCTGGTCCTATCTCCTCGATGGGAGGGGATAATATATCCCCTGCGGAATTGGGCGACTCGCTAAAAGAAAGCATTGTCTTCCGAGAACGGGAACACGGGATGAAATTGTCCCAAGGGGACCCGGATAGGGTTTGGGGATGGGGCACGCCAGCCGGCCGGCTTCGGGCCGATCGAAGGGCGGCGTGGATCATGCGGGCTGCAGGGCTAGGTCCCGGGATGAGGGTCTTGGAGATCGGCTGCGGGACCGGAATCTTTACCCAATTTTTCGCACGCACCGGAGCCCACATCGTGGCGCTGGATCTGTCTCCCGAGCTTTTGGACAAAGCGAGGAGACGATGTGGGGCCTTTGTCAACATCCAATTCCTGGTTGGGAGGTTCGAGGATTATAGGTCTTCCGACCCATTCGATGCGATCGTAGGTTCGTCCGTGCTCCATCACCTGGAGCTGAAAGCTGCTTTGGAGAGGATCCGTGGTCTGCTTCGACCGGGGGGAACGGCCGCTTTTGCGGAACCGAACATGTTGAACCCCCAAATCTTCCTCCAAAAGAACGTACCATGGCTTAAGAAGCGACTGGGCGATACACCCGAGGAGACGGCGTTCTTCCGGTGGCGGCTTCAAAGGCAACTGGAACGCCAGGGGTTCATTGACGTGAAGATCACCCCCTTTGACTGGCTTCATCCTTTGACTCCTTTGTTCCTAATCCAGCCTATCTCCAAGGCTGGGGAGCTTTTGGAGAGGATCGCGGTGCTGCGGGAGTTAGCAGGGTCCTTGCTGATTCAAGCCAGGCAGCCTCTTTAAGCCGATCACTTTCCCCATGAACGAAACCAAGTCCCACACAATACGACTCCTCATTATCCTGGTCCTTCTCCTCGCCGTCTATGGGATCTATGGTCAAATCTTAGGACATGAATTCAACAATTACGACGATGAACTCTATATCACGAGGAATTCCCTGGTGCTGGACGGGCTCCATTGGGAGAACATCATCGCCGCCTTTTTTGACACCCATGTAGGACATTGGCACCCTATAACTTGGCTTTCCCACATGANCGATGTGGAACTCTATGGCCTCCGTGCAGGCGGGCATCTCCTCACCAACCTGCTCCTCCACCTCCTCAACACGGTTTTACTCTTCCTCCTCCTCGAGCGCCTTTCCGGAGCCTTGTGGCGAAGCTTCCTCGTTACATGCCTCTTCGCGGTCCATCCCCTCCATGTGGAGAGCGTGGCCTGGGCCGCGCAGAGAAAGGACCTCCTAAGCACATGTTTTCTTTTTTTAGCCCTTTGGACCTACGCATCCTATGCACGGAGGCCCAAGCTCCGAACCTATCTTCTCTTGGTTTTCCTCTTCCTTCTGGGGCTGATGTCTAAGCCCATCCTGGTGAGCTTTCCCCTGCTCCTTCTGTTGCTGGATCTCTGGCCGTTGGGAAGAGTTCAAGCTCTTATTAACATCCAATGGGAGAGCACAGAGGTGAAGGATTTCTCCAAAAAATCACTAGCCCTCCGGGCGGTCTGGCCCCTGTTCAGGGAGAAGATCCCGTTGGTGATCCTTTCTCTGGGCTCTTGTCTGATCACCGTTCATGCGGCCAAGTCGGCAGGTGCCCTGATCCCCATGACGAACTATCCCCTCTTGCATCGTCTGGCCAATGCATCGGTCTCATACGCAACCTACCTAATGAAAATGGTATGGCCCAAAGACTTGGCTGTTTTTTATCCCCTCCCTGCTGAGCCCCAGGTGACGAAGGCGGTAGGATCGGCCTTGCTTATCTTGGCGATCACCGGTATAGCCCTTTGGTGGTGGAAAAGAAGACCCTATCTCCTTGTAGGATGGCTCTGGTACTTGATCACTTTGGCCCCGGTCATTGGTATCGTTCAGGCCGGGCCGCAGGCCATGGCCGATCGGTATACTTATATCTCTTTGCTTGGCCCCTTTATCATGCTTGCATGGGGTGGTGCGGAGGTCCTGAGAAAAAGGAGACGGTGGCGTTTTCTGGAAGCCGCGGTCGCTGTTTCTTGGCTTCTGGCCCTTTTCTTTCTCGCATGCAGTCAGGCCTCCTACTGGAGGGATAGTACCACTTTGTTCACCCACGCCCTCTCTGTAACCCAAGGGAACTACCTTGCACACAACAATCTGGGTTCCGCCCTCTACCGAAAGGGAAAGTTTCAGGAGGCGATCCAACATTACAGAGAGGCCGTCCGGATCAGGCCGGGCTATGCCAAGGCCCATGCCAACTTGGGTCTGATCTATATGGAGACAGGACGCTGGAAGGAGGCCCAGCAGGAACTAGAACAGGCGATCCGCCTGAAACCGGATTTGATGAAGGCGTACGGGGTCCTGGCCGATCTCTATCTCAGAAGAGGAGACCCTCAGCGAGCCATTACGATTCTGAAGAAGGCCCTCCGGGTGCGCCCCAATTACCCTCTGCTGCACCTCCTCCTTGTGATGGCTTACCTAAAGCTGGGTGATCTGGAAGCAGCCAAGGCCGAATATAAAGTCCTGGAAGCTCTTGATCCACGGCTTGCTCGGATCTTCTTCCCCGAGTCTCCGCTTGAAATGGAAAAGATGTCCTTATCTTTGCCATCTCTTTCCCTTGACCCTTCCCCTCCGATCATGGTAGGGAAGAATCAAAGCTGAAGTGGCCTTCCCTCGGGAGTGCCGACTTTCGGGGTTCAAGAGACAATAATCGGGACGGGAAGCCCTTTCCTTTTATCCCGGATGGGGTTTGACTGGAGACAGGGTTGGAACCGAGGAATTCCAAGAAGGTCCTCAATGCGCAAGGGATGCGGCGTGCCCTGAGGCGAATGGCCAGCGAGATCGTGGAAAGACATGGAGGAGCAGAGGGACTGGCCATGGTGGGGATCCGGACCGCTGGGGTCTTCCTCGCTCAACGGCTGGCACGCGAGCTGGAGCAGATGGAGGGCTCGTCGCTGGAGACAGGAATCATCGATGTGACCCTCTATCGAGACGATCTCAAGAGGGGCAGGAGGCATCCTTTGGTGCAGAAGACCGAGATCCCCTTCAATGTAGACGATCGTAAGATCATTCTGGTGGACGATGTGCTCTTTACCGGCAGGACGACCCGGGCCGCCCTGGATGCCTTGATGGATTTCGGACGGCCCGCGTTGGTTCAACTGGCTGTGCTTGTGGATCGTGGACACCGGGAGCTGCCCATCCGGGCGGATTATGTGGGGATCTCGGTGCACACGGAGCGTGAGGAGTCCATCATTGTCCATATGGAGGAGATGGGGCTGGAGGACGAGGTCCTTCTGGTAAGGCCCCAGAGTGCGGAGTCCCCCTAATGGATCGGGTGGCCCAGAAAGGCTGGTGGCGCAAGGATCTCCTCGGCATCCAGGACCTGAGCCGGGAGGAGATCGAGATCATCCTGGATACGGCAGAGTCCTTCAAAGAGATCTCGACCAGGGAAATTAAGAAGGTTCCCACCCTGAGAGGGAAAACCATTGTCCACCTCTTTTACGAGCCGAGTACACGGACCCGCACCTCCTTTGAGATCGCTGCCAAGCGCCTCAGCGCAGATGCCGTAAACATCTCGGTCTCCACAAGCAGTGTGGTCAAAGGGGAGACCCTCCTGGACACCGCCCGGAACCTGCAGGCCATGGAGCTTGACGTCCTGGTCATCCGACATGCGGCCGCGGGCACTCCTCATATGCTGGCCGAAGTCTTGCCCGCCTCTGTGATCAATGCAGGGGACGGTTTCCGGGAACATCCCACTCAGGCTCTTCTGGATATGCTCACGGTTCGGGAGAGACGAGGGACCCTTGAAGGTCTTCGGCTGACCATTGTGGGCGACATCGCTCACAGCAGAGTGGCCCGTTCCAATATCTACGGATTTCGAACCATGGGGGCCAAGGTCAGGGTGGTGGGGCCGGCCACCATGATCCCCGTGGGAGTCGAAGAGTTGGGCGTAGAGGTTTTCTACGATCTGAAAGAGGGGATTCGGGAAGCGGACGTGATCATGATGCTCCGCATCCAGAAGGAGCGTCTCCAAGGGGCCTTTTTCCCCTCGGAGAGGGAGTATGCCCGGTTCTTCGGTCTTACCCTTGAAGCGCTGAAAGAGGCTCGCCCCGACGTGCTCATCATGCACCCGGGGCCCATGAACCGTGGAGTGGAAATCGCCCCGGAGGTGGCCGACGGGCCTTATTCGGTGATCCTGGATCAGGTCACCAACGGGGTGGCGGTGCGTATGGCGGTGCTCTACTTACTGACCGGAGGGGCGCGCATTGGCGTTGCTCATTAGGGGTGGATGCATCGTGGACCCCACTCAGGGGATCCACGAGGTGGGGGATATCTGGATTGATAAGGGGAGGATTCACCGAATCGTGCTCCCCTCGAGGGGGGATTCGGCTGCGGCTCCAGGTCCGAAAGACGAGGTGATCGAGGCCAAGGGACTTACGGTTATTCCGGGGATCGTGGATATGCATGTCCACCTTCGGGAACCCGGATACGAGTACAAGGAGACCATCGCCACAGGGACACGAGCCGCTGCTGCCGGGGGGGTTACGACGGTGGCCTGCATGGCCAATACCAAGCCTGCCAATGACCAAGGGGCTGTGTGTCAATTCATCTTGGCAAAGGCTCAAAAAGAAGGAGTGGTGCGTGTCCGACCCATCGGGGCGATCAGCCGCGGGCTGGAAGGTGCGGAGCTGGCCGAGATCGGAGAACTCAAGGAATCGGGAGCAGTGGCCATATCGGACGATGGAAGGCCGGTGGCTGATTCTCTTCTCATGCGGAGGGCCATGGAGTACGCCCGGACCTTCGGACTTCCGGTGATTTCCCATTGCGAGGATCCACATTTGGCCGCCAATGGGGTTATGAACGAAGGACTCGTGTCCCTGGAGTTGGGCCTAAGAGGCATTCCCAGAATCGCCGAGGAGGTGATGGTGGCCAGGGACCTCCTCTTGGCTGAGTGGACAGGATGTCGACTTCATATTGCGCATGTGAGTTCGGCGGGCTCCGTCCGGTTGATTCGGGAAGCCAAAGAGAGGGGGGTCGCGGTCACCGCAGAGGTGACGCCCCATCACCTCATACTCACCGATGAAGCAGTGCGGAGGTGGGATACCAATACCAAAGTCAACCCCCCCCTCCGTTCCCCTAAGGATGTGGAGGCCCTTCACCAGGGGTTGGCCGATGGGACCCTCGATGCCATTGCCACCGATCATGCCCCTCATGGAAGAGTTGACAAGGAAGTGGAGTATGAGCTTGCGGCCTTTGGGATCTCGGGACTCGAGACCCTGTTGGGGCTCTCCTTGATGCTGGTTCACCAGGGGACCTTATCTTTGGAGGACTGGGTCCGAAAGGTCTCGTGCAACCCCGCCAAGATCCTGAATATCCCTGGAGGGACCCTGAAGCCGGGAGTTCCGGCGGACCTCACCATTATTAACATGGAGCGGTCCTGGAGGGTTGACCCAGAGGCTTTCTTCTCCAAGGGGAGGAATACCCCCTTTCACGGATGGACCTTGAGAGGAAAGGCCGTTATGACCTTCATAGGAGGAAGGAAGGTATTCCACGAGAGTGAGGGAATCCTGGCCACCACGGATGCCTCCGTCTGTTTATAGGGGACCAATTCAGATGGACCAGGAGATGGAAAGACCCAATTCCCCGGCACCGCCTAAAGATACTCTGCCCGCCCGGATTTTGGTCGTCGACGACGAGGAGGGGATGCGCGACTTCCTCACCATTCTCCTTCAGAAGGAGGGATATACGGTTTTGGCTGCAAGCAACGGTGAGGAGGCCTTGCGGATGATGTCGGATAAACCCTTCGACCTGATCATCACTGATCTGAAGATGCCTCGAATGGACGGCATCGAGGTCCTGAAGAGGTTGAAGCAGAGGCATCCGGATGCGGGGGTGATCCTTATTACCGCTTATGCTTCCGCGCAGACCGCCGTGGACGCCATGAAGGAGGGGGCCTTTGACTACATCTCTAAGCCCTTTGATGTGGAGGAGATGAAGGAGGTCGTCCGGGGGGCCTTGGGAAAGAGAAAGCGGGAGGCACAGGCAAGGGGTCGCGTGGTCGAAGAGGAACCCCCTTCCCGTTTCGGAAAGATCATCGGAGTCAGCCCGGCTATGAGGCGGATTTTTGAATTGATCCCCAAGGTGGCCGCCACCCCCACCAATGTGCTGATTACAGGGGAAAGCGGAACAGGAAAGGAGCTGGTGGCAAGGGCCATCCATGAACATAGTCCCCGGAGGGATCGCCCTATGGTCACCATCAACTGTGGAGGCCTCCCCGAGAACCTCCTGGAGAGCGAGCTCTTCGGGTACCAGAAGGGGGCCTTTACGGGGGCCGTCAGAAACAAACCCGGGCTCCTGGAGGTCGCTCAGGGGGGCACGGTCTTTCTGGATGAGGTCGGTGAATTGCCCCCTCAACTTCAAGTAAAGCTCCTTCGCGTGACCCAGGAGAAGCGGTTCCAACGCATCGGGGGTTCCGAGGAAATCCAGGTCGACATCCGCCTCATCTGTGCCACCAACAAGAATCTGGAGGAGGAGGTCATTCAGGGGCGATTCCGGGAGGATCTTTACTACCGCCTCAACGTTATCCACATCCATATGCCTCCTCTCAGAGAAAGGCGCGAGGACATCCCTCTGCTGGCCCAGCATTTCCTCGAGAAATATGCCAAAGAGATGGGAAAGGATGTGCAGACTCTCTCCTCCTATGCGATGAAGATCCTCCAGGATTACCCTTTCCCTGGAAACGTTCGCGAGTTGGAGAATATCATCCAAAGAGGTGTGGCCCTCGAGCAGTCCAAGATCATCCTTCCCGAGAGCCTCAAGCTGGCCACTCACAAGCAGCAGATCCGGTCGGCCTCACCAATGGAAGAATTTCCCCCTTTGCCGCAGGAAGGCTTCCATCTGGATGAATGGCTGGAGAAGGCAGAACGATGGTTTTTGAGTCAGGCATTGGACAGGGCGGGAGGGATCAAGACCGAGGCGGCAAGGCTGCTGGGGATAAGCTTCCGATCACTGCGCTACAAACTGGAAAAGTATCAGATGTAGGCGCCACCCGAGACAAAGGCGAGAGGCACGGGGCCAGAGGCGTAATAGCATGGAGTCCCGCCTTTGGCGGGGTAGTCCCGCTAATAAGCGGGATAGCCGCATGCTTCAGCCTGCGTATTGAGGAGGGAAACGGAGGAGCTAGGTGCGATCTCATTTTCCTCAATCAAGGGTGCCACGCCTCTAGAGGGTAGAGCATGGTAGCTGGTTTAATATCCTCATACTCGGTTTTCCGATGGTCCTGAATAGTCGATGGCTGTAAGAACATTTGAACTCAATGCCAAACAGCGTGCCGTCGTTAGGATAGCGCGGGATTTTGGAATGGAGGCTCTTTATGTATTCGGGAGCCAAGTCCGGACGGCGGTCGGTTGGTTGTATGAGAGGGGGGAGGCTCCTCCTCGTTGGGATGCCGCCTCGGACCTGGATATCGGTGTGCTTCCTGGAAGGGGGATACGTCATTCTGTGCGCGATAAGGCCATGATTGCCATGAGGCTCGAGGATCTTTTCTCCATCGCGAGGGTGGATCTGGTCATGCTCCCGGATGCAGATCCCTTCCTCGCGGCTGAGATTGTCCGGGGTGAGAGGATTTACTGTAGGGACACCTACGTTGTGGACGAGTATGAGCTTTACATATTGAGAAGGGCTGGGGATCTGGCCCCGCTGGAGAGGGACCGGATCTCATTGATCCTAGGAGTTCAAAGTTGACGCGGGGTAAGATCCAGGCACGTATAGTTGCGGACCGTCTGCAGTGGATTGAGCGGATGCTGGAGGAGATTCGGGGCTTGCCTTTGGAGAGGCTTGAAGACTTTCTCGCAGACCGTAGGAATGTGTGGACTGCGGAGTCTTGTCTGCGTAGGGCGATCGAGGCACTGATGGACTTGGGCAGGCATATCCTGGCACGCGGGTTCGGGAGGGGTGTTACAGAGTACAAAGAGATCGCAACAGCCCTGAGTGAAAAAGGGATATTGGAAGAAGTGGACAGTGAGAGATTTCGAATATTGGCGGGATATCGAAATCGGATGGTTCACTTTTATCACGAAATAACAGAACCGGAGCTATACGAGATCTGCTCCTCAAGGCTTGATGATTTGGAGCAGGCGGCAGAAGCATTGAGGAAATGGCTGACGTCCAATTCCGAAATGCTGGACAGATCAGTTTGATTTCCCCGTGGGGCCATACTTAAAAGTAGACTTCCCTCTTTAGGCTAAGGCCGCAAGGCGTACTAGCATGGAGCCCCGCCTTTGGCGGGGTAGTCCCGCTAATAAGCGGGATAGCCGCAGGCTTTANCCTTTGCATCAAAGACGGAACACAACGGACGAAACCGACGAAACGACGAAATGGACGAGATGGACCAGAAAGGCGAGCCCGCCCGTTGGGTAGGGGAGGCTTTAACCTCCCAAAAGGGGGGCGACTGAAGTCGCCCCTCCCCGAATAAGGGCATCATTGCCCCTTATGATCCAAAAATTGGCACCACAATTGCTTATGGTAAAGTCGACAGTTCGATCTTTCCTGAACTCCTCCAAGACGGATTGAATGGTTCATGGAAAAAGCCACGAAGGGATTTACTCTCATCGAGCTGATGATCGTTGTAGCCATCCTGGGAATTCTTGCTGCCATCGCCATCCCGAATTTCGTGGAGTTCAAAAGAAAGGCTCTCCTCTCCACGGCCGTGGCCAACCTTGAGGAATCCAGGCTTGCGTTGGCCCAGTTCGCTGCCTCAGAGGATAATTGGTGCTATCCACCAGGGACCAATGATTATCACACATTTCGATCCAACTTGGCCCTATACGGACTCGAGTTTCCCGATTCTCCCTTGGGGGTCAAATGGGCGGCCTTTGAAGGATACGAACGAGGAAGCTGTACCCAATATACCATTACCATCTTGGCTGGTGATAACCAGACCAGATTCAAGGCACTCCCAAAGGGGATCTGCTGCGTGGATGGTCCCAACTGCATCCGTTACGCCAAAAACGTACCTCTATGTTCTGCAAATTTTGGCCTCTAAGGATCAGAAGGAATCGCCATATCGGGAAGTGAGTGCCAAAAAATGGCAAGATATTGACAAATATCGTCAGGGCGGCAGTGCCCCATGGATAGAGGAGTATGGATCAAGCGAGAGATATGTCCCCTGTCGTTAAAGAATGGCCGATGTGGATCCAACAAGATTTCCAAGGATAAAAAGGGGATCGTAGGGTACATCGCGAAGAGATAAGGATAGGGGAACGATTTGTGGCACAAAATTTGCTTTTCAATAATCCAGCAAAAAGGAGTCTCTCAGGAAAGGGGGGAAAAGGAAAAAATAAAAAGTAAAATCAAGGGGCTGGGCACCCAAAGAAAAGCAAATAAAACAAGGGAAAGGAGGGACAGATAGATGATTCGGAGCTTTGGGAAGAAGAGAGGCGAAAAGGGTTTTACCTTGATCGAGCTCATGATCGTTGTGGCCATCATTGGGATTCTTGCGGCCATCGCAATCCCTAACTTTATCAACTTCAAGAAGAAAGCCATCCTTTCTTCTGCTATTGCCAACCTTGAGACGGTCCGCTCGTCTTTGAGCCAATATGCAGCGGATCAAGACGACGGATGTTACCCCAGTGCCATAGCCAACTTCGGAGCCCTAGAGACAACCCTCAGTTCATATGGCTTGTCATTTCCAGAAAACGAGGCAGGTGTGAAGTGGGACAGCTTTGATGGATATACGCGAGATGGAAGTGATTGCACCCTTTACACGATCCAGATAACCGCAGCTGATGGGGCCACCGTCTTGAAGGCACTTCCTGAGGGTGTATGCTGTGATGAAAGTCAGTCAAACCCGACCACAAATTGCGAGAATTACGCGAAGAATACGCCGAAATGTGTGACCGACTTCGGTCTGTAAAAGGGGATAATATCATGTCCGTGGAGAAGGCGGCGGTTTTTCCACCGCCTTTCTCCAACTCCCTTTCTGGCTACCTTCCTGTGAGCTAGCCTTTCTATCCTTGAAGGTCTCTTCCGACAAGGCCGTTTTGTTGAAAGAATATAAACTCCGGTTATCCTTCGCCTCTATTCAAAAAGGGTTCCTGATCCCCATAGGGGTGGCCATCCTCCTGGTTGGAAGCCCATTTGGACTTGGGGGTAATACCTCGCTTGCGATATTGTTGAGAAACAGCGTGATCCTTATGTTGTTGATCTTGTGGGTTGTTACATCCAAAGAGGATTCTCAAATCCGTTTCAACTGCGGGATCGAACGACTGTTTCTGCCCTTTCTTCTTGTCTGCGCCCTATCTTATATCTTCTCCCCCTACAGATTTTCCACTCAACTCGAGATCTTCCAGATCCTCCTCTACACAGGGTTCTTCTACTTTTTGTTCAATATACTCAATGGACCCCTCATCCGGAAGCTTTTTTGGGCGATCGTGGCGGGATCATGCCTCCAGGCGGGACTGGCAGTGGTCCAGCATTTCTTGTTCCATGCCCCTCGAGCAGCTGGCCTTTTCCTCAATCCCAATTTGGCAGCCACCTACATGTTGGCGGGCTTCTCATTGGCTCTTTCCAGCCTTGCCAGACCAGGGTCTTCATTTTTTGAGCGCAGCTTTTCCCTCGGGTGTTTGGGCCTTCTGAGCGCGGGGATGGCCAGTACGGGGAGCCGGAGTCTTGCGATCTCTTTGCCGGCTGTGTTGTTGGTGTGGGCTTTGTTTCAAAACCGAGGGCTTTGGAAGGGATTAGCTGCAGGCGTTTTACTGTGCTTGGCATTGGTAGTTGTGCCCAACCCAGTAGGGGACAGATGGGTGCACGAGAAACAAAGGGATGTCTATGCCTTTGACCGTCTGAAGATATGGTCCCAAACTATGAAGATTCTCTGGGATCACCCCATTACGGGAGTCACGCTTGGGAATTACGAGTACTCTACTTTTCGTTATCGATTCCCAAGTCGAAAGGAGGTGGGTAGATATGAGAAGATATTTAAGGATGCCCACAACAGCTATCTTGAGATCGCTGCCGAGATCGGTATTTTGGGATCACTACTACTCATAGGAATGATTCTTGTTGTAACCCGTCGATTTTTTCTGGCTTATAGGAGAGCAAAGACAAAAGATCCTGAAGTAGAATATTATCTCCGTTCTTCGTTTTTATTGATTACTGCCTTGTCAGCCCAAGCGTTTTTTCATGATGTGGCCCATTCACCACCGAATGTCCTGTTAGGACTTTTTGCATTAGGGACTATATTAAGTGAAGGTCTGGGGTTGAAAGAGCATTATTCTCCCTCTAGCGAAATAACCAATTCAAAATGGAAGGACCTTTTGTCTGCGTTTAGAGCAAAACAAACTTTTTTTCTATATACCAGTATCATTCTTGTTNTGGTGATTTGGCCCCTCTTTTGCCTTCGAATCTATCTTGCAAACAACTATTATCAGACTGCGTTTCAAAATTATTTAAAACAAGACTTGCAAAATGCCAAAAAAGTTCTATTGAAAGCTATTTTTTACAATCAGAATCAGCCTTATTATTATAGATTGCTAGGGGACGTTTTCATGCAGCAGTTTGAGAGGCGAGGAAACATTCAAAACATAAACCGCGCGGAGGCCGCGTTTACGACAGCCGTCCGTCTCAACAGCTTGGACCCTGAGCTTTACTATAATTTAGCCAACTTTTATCACTATCTCGGAAAAAAAATGCCAAATCGGCTCGAATTTTCAGAGAAAGCTATTCGATATTATCGAGAAGCAATAGCTTTGGATCCTTTTCGAATCAAGTTTCGAATGCGCTTGACCTTGATCTATATGGGCNTGAATAGGCTGAAAGAGGCTAGGTATCAATTAGAGAAATGTCTGGAATTGGAACCACAATTTTTGGCAGCGATGTATCTCTTGAAAGAAGTTTATAGAAAAATGGGAGAAGAAAAATTGAAAAACAAAATGGCCAGACTAATGGAGGTTACCACAAAAAAATATCGGAACTATAGACCGAAAAGCAAATATGAAAGAATGATCCTTTTGGAGCCCAAAAAATATTTTGGGGAAATTCTAGGCATTGAAATATAAACAGCATCATTCCTATTTTTAATTATAATGCAGGTTAACTACTTTCTGGAATTGAAAAAAAAATATAAAAATACCTTTGAAGGTAAAGAGAGGTTAAGGAACTTTATTGTCCTCCTTTGGGCCCTTGTGATGCGTGATTTCAAGGGACGTTATCGTCGATCATTTCTGGGTCCGGCATGGGCACTTATCCAACCTCTCTTTTATATGGTTATTTTTACTTTTATCCGAGGGGTATTGAATATTTCTACAGAAGGAGTCCCATATGTACTTTTTACATACAGTGCCCTTGTCCCATGGTCATTTTTTTCAAATGCTGTAACCAGATGTGCTCCAAGCGTTTATTCGAATGCAGGAATTGTGAAGAAAATTTC